>Ga0208121_100395_pt1 | contig 15244 bp, 10 predicted proteins | sample LakWasMet62_LOW9_2_FD_183894 | JGI IMG/M metagenome (GOLD analysis project Ga0208121, IMG submission 183894) | Freshwater sediment methanotrophic microbial communities from Lake Washington under simulated oxygen tension - Sediment Metagenome... | ecosystem: Environmental > Aquatic > Freshwater >... | reverse complement strand
GATGTGCACCTGGCCCACCTGCTCCTGTGCGAGCTTGAGGGCCGAGAACACCGGGCGCTCAGGGCAGCCTATGCACATGCCTGGCGGGCGGGCCGGCAGGGGCTGGCCGCTGTTTTTCGTGATCTCGGCGGCGATGGCGCTGCGGCGGTCGCGGTTGCCTTGCAGCCAGGCGGGCACGGTGCCGGGCAGCAGCTCGGAGCGGTACTGGCGCAGGAATTTTTCCAGACCGCCGGCCATGACCTCGGCCGAATACTCACCGGCCAGGGCCAGCATGTCCTTGCCATGCAGGGGCGTCTGGATGTCGGCGCGGCGCAGCATCGTGGCCAGTTCCTGCTCGATGTATTCGGGCTGGCCCTCTTCCACCATCAGCACGGCGCGTTTGCCGATGCAGAACCCGCTCAGTTCTTCGGGCACCAGCGGGTAGGTGACGTTGAGCACCAGCAGGGGGATGTCGGTCTGGCCAAAGGCGTCGGCCAGGCCGAACTGCTGCAGGGTGCGGATCAGGGTGTTGTACAGGCCGCCCTGCACCACGATGCCCAGATCGCTGTGTTTGCCGGCATAAAGTTCATTGAGTTTGTGCTCGCGGATGTACTGGCGCGCGGCCGGAATGCGTTGCTCGTTCTTGAGCTTTTCGTGGCGGAAGGTCACCGGCGGGTGGGCCAGGCGTTCGTAGTTGAAGCTGGCCGGTTCCTCCATCAGCTGGCGGGTGGACACCCTGGAGATTCGGTTGTCCTTGGCCTGGAAGCTGCCGCGCACGTGGCAGGCACGGATGCGCAGTTCCAGGATGGCCGGCATATTGGAAGCCTCGGACAGGGCGAAGCCGTGTTCCACCATGTCGACCATGCGGCCCAGGTCGGGCCGCGGGTCGAGTAGCACCATGCCGGATTTGAGGGCGTAGGCGTGGGTGCGTTCCTGGATCACGCTGGCGCCTTCGCCGTAGTCCTCGCCCACCACGATCAGCACGCCGCCCGTGACACCGGGGGAAGACAGGTTGGAGAGCGCATCGGCGGCGACGTTGGTGCCGACGATGGATTTCCAGGTCACGGCGCCGCGCAGCGGGTAATGGATGGAGGCGCCCAGCATGGCGGCGGCCGAGGCCTCGTTGGAGCAGGCCTCGACGTGCACGCCGAGCTGGTCCATGTAGTCCTTGGCCTGCACCATCACGTCCAGCAGGTGCGAGACCGGCGCGCCCTGGTAGCCGCCCACATAGGCCACACCCGACTGCAGCAGGCCCTTGGTGATGGCCAGGATGCCCTCCCCATGAAAGGTCTGGCCCTGGCCCAGCGCCAGCGACTTGATTTCCTGGCTGAATGAAACTTCCACGTGTCTTCCTCGTTGCTTATTGGGTGGCAGCGTGAGAGTGTCTTCGCCCGAGACTTATTAATCAATAAAATAACGTCACTATCGATTATTAAAAATATGCATATCAAGGACCTGGACCTGAACCTGCTGCGCGTGTTCGATGCGGTCTACCGCGCGCGCAAGGTCGGCCGGGCCGCCGAGATGCTGGACCTGACCCAGCCGGCCGTGAGCCAGGGCCTGACCCGCCTGCGTCTGCTGCTGGGCGATCCGCTCTTCATGCGCGCCGGCGGCGGTGTGTTGCCCACGCCGCGCGCCGAACGCCTGGCGCCGGCCGTGCGCAGCGCCCTGGGCCTGCTGGAGCAGGCCCTGGGCGAGGCGGCGCAGTTCGACCCGCAGCGTTCCAGCAAGACCTTTCGTATCCACATGAGCGACATCGGTGAGGGTCGTTTCCTGCCCGACCTCATGGTGGCACTGCGCGAGCGCGCGCCCGGTGTGCGTATCGAGACCTTGCCCGTGCCGGCCGCGGGCATTGCCGACGCGCTGGACAGCGGGCAGGTCGACTTCGCCTTCGGCTTCCTGCCCACGGTCAAGGACACGCAGCGCGTGCAGCTGCTGCAGGACCGCTACATCGTGATGCTGCGCGCCGGCCATCCTTTTGCGCTCGCGGCGAAGCGGCGTAAGGGCCAGGCGCTGCTGGCGGCGCTGCACGAACTGGAGTTCGTGGCCGGGCGCACCCACTCGGATACGCTGCGCATCCTGCAGCTGCTCAAGCTGGAGGACCGCATCCGCCTGACGGCCGAGCACTTCATGGTGCTGCCGGCCATCGTGGGGGCGACGGACCTGGCCGTGGTGATGCCGCGCAACATCGCCCAGGGTTTTGCGGCCGGCGGTGGTTACACCCTGATCGAGCCGCCTTTTCCCTTGCGCGACTTCACGGTCTCCTTGCACTGGAGTCGCCGTTTCGAGACCGATCCGGCCAACCGCTGGCTGCGCGAGACCCTGGTCGGGCTGTTTTCGGTCCCCTGACCCCCTTGCCCGCCCTGCCTACAATCCCCGCATTCCCAGGAAATACCTACCATGAGCATCAAGAGCGACAAATGGATCCGCCGCATGGCCGAGCAGCACGGCATGATCGAGCCCTTCGAGCCGGGCCAGATCCGGCAGGACGCCGCCGGCCACAAGATCGTGAGCTACGGCACCAGCAGCTACGGCTACGACATCCGCTGCGCGCCCGAGTTCAAGGTCTTCACCAACATCTACAGCACGGTGGTCGACCCGAAGAACTTCGACGAGAAGAGTTTCGTGGACATCGAGAGCGACGTCTGCGTCATCCCGCCCAACAGTTTCGCGCTGGCGCGCACCGTGGAGTACTTCCGCATCCCGCGCAACGTGCTGACCATCTGCCTGGGCAAAAGCACCTATGCCCGCTGCGGCATCATCGTCAACGTCACGCCTTTCGAGCCCGAGTGGGAAGGTTATGTGACGCTGGAGTTCTCCAACACCACGCCGCTGCCGGCCAAGATCTACGCCGGCGAAGGCTGTGCCCAGGTGCTGTTCTTTGAGAGCGACAAGGACGATGTCTGCGAGACCAGCTACAAGGACCGCGGCGGCAAGTACCAGGGCCAGCGCGGCGTGACGCTGCCCAAGACCTGAGGGTTTTCAGGCGGGCAGTGCCAGCCGCGCGGCCGCCAGGTCCCAGCCGGCCCAGCCGCAACTCTTGAACAGCACCGGCCCTTGAGGCCGGTTTTTCTTGGCCCGCAGCACATCCTGCAGGGTGGCAAAGCGGCTGACGTCCAGCCTGGCCTGCAGCAGGTCGCCGGCCTCGTGGTCGGCGTCGCGGGTGTCCACCACCACCGTTCCGAGTTCCGCCAGATGGCGGCACAGCTCGGGCGCCAGTTCCACCATGCGCGGTGTGAAGGCGCCGACCGCCGCGATGAAGGCGTCGAGCCGGGGCTCGGCCCGCAACACCACGTCGCTGGCCGGGGTGCAGGTCACGACCAGCGGGGCCCGGGTCAGCGCGGCGTTGGGGTTGGCGGTCACTTCGGCGTGCAGACCCATTGCGACCGCATGGTCAGCCAGGGCTTGGGCGCTGGCCGCGCTGCGCGAGGCGACCAACACTTCTTTCACACCCAGGCCGGCGGCAAAGGCTTCCAGATGGGCCCGGCCCTGCACGCCGGCGCCGATGATGAGCAGGGGACCGTCTGGATTCGGCGCCAGAGTCTTGGCTGCCAGCAGCGAGACGGCCGCAGTTCGCCGGGCCGTGACCGTGGGGCCGTCCAGCACCAGCCGGCGTTCGCCGGTGGCGATGTCGAAGACGACCACGTCGCCCTGGATGGCCGGTCGGCCCGTGCCCGTATTGGCCGGCGTGTAGCTGATGAGTTTGGTGATGGCCAGGCGCCCGTCCAGCGCCGGCATCACGAACAGGCTGCCGCCTCCGGGCAGGGCCTGGACCAGGCGCGGCGGCACCTGCACGGCGGGGTCGGCCAGCAGGGCGGCGATTTCTGTGGCCAGGGCCGGATAGGGCAGGGAGGCGGCGGTTTGGGCGGGGCTGAGCAGGGTTGGCAGCATGCCGGCACTGTAGCTGGCGCCTTGCGGCGCGGGCTGCACCGGCAGCGGGATATCAGGGATAATACGGGTCTGCCCAAATTTTGGGCATAAGGCCTGCGCCGAGCGGGCATGCGCAGGCCGTCGCGTCGACGGCACCCTTACCCGAGACTCGATGACTCCTGATTCCCCCGAAGCCCTCCCCCAGCGTTATGCCGACCTGACCCTGGCCGAGCCCCTGCGGCGCGCTGTGGCCGACATGGGCTATGAGTTCATGACGCCGATCCAGGCCCAGGCCATTCCCGTGGTGCTGGAAGGCCGTGACGTCATGGGCGCCGCCCAGACCGGCACCGGCAAGACGGCCGCCTTTTCCCTGCCCCTGCTGCAGCGCCTGCTGAAACACGAAAACAGCTCCACCTCCCCGGCCCGCCACCCGGTGCGCGCCCTGGTGCTGCTGCCCACGCGTGAGCTGGCCGACCAGGTTGCCCAGCAGGTCAAGATGTATGCAAAGTACACCAACCTGCGCAGCACCGTGGTCTTCGGCGGCATGGACATGAAGCCCCAGACCCTGGAGCTCAAAAAAGGTGTGGAGGTGCTGGTGGCCACGCCGGGCCGTTTGCTGGACCACATCGAGGCCAAGAACGCCGTGCTCAACCAGGTCGAGTACGTGGTGCTGGACGAGGCCGACCGCATGCTGGACATCGGATTCCTGCCCGACCTGCAGCGCATCCTGTCCTACCTGCCCAAGCAGCGCACCACGCTGCTGTTCAGCGCCACCTTCTCGTCCGAGATCAAGCGCCTGGCCGGCAGCTACCTGCAGAACCCGGTGACCATCGAGGTGGCGCGCTCCAATGCCACCGCCTCCACCGTGGAGCAGCATTTCTACAGCGTGCCGGAAGACGACAAGCGCCACGCCCTGCACCAGATCCTGCGCCAGCGCGGCATGAAGCAGGCCTTCGTCTTCGTCAACAGCAAGCTGGGCTGTGCCCGGCTGGCCCGTTCGCTGGAGCGCGAAGGCCTGAAGACCACGGCCCTGCACGGCGACAAGAGCCAGGACGAGCGCCTCAAGGCGCTCGAGTCCTTCAAGAAGGGCGAGGTCGATCTGCTGGTCTGTACCGACGTGGCCGCACGCGGGCTGGACATCAAGGACGTGCCGGCGGTGTTCAACTTCGACGTGCCCTTCAATGCCGAAGACTATGTGCATCGCATCGGCCGCACCGGCCGTGCCGGCGCCTCGGGCCTGGCGGTGAGCTTCGTCTCCGCCAAGGATGCCCGCCTGGTGGCCGACATCGAGAAGCTGATCAAGACCAAGATTGATCTGGAGCCGGTCGAGTACGACGAGGACAAGCCGGATATCCGCCGCCAGGGTCGTTTCAACGAAGGCCGGCGCCTGTACGAGCAGACCGAAGAACGCATCGAGCCGCGCGGTGAACGTCGCACGGCCCCGCGCGAGAACCGTCGTCCGTCTGCGCCGCCGCAGGACCCCTTCTTCAACCAGCCCTACGAAAGCACGGAGGCTGCGGCCGAACCGGCACCCTGGGAAGCGGCGGCCAAGCCGGCCGGCCGCGTGGTGTCGGCCAATATCCGGCCCAAGCGCAAGGTGGCGGCGCTGTTCAACAAGACCGAAGAAACGTCGAACTAGTTTCCGTTTGAGCCGGGTGTCTGCGCGGCCTCGCATTTCACCTGGATCAGTTCGTGCGCGTGGGCGGGCCCCAGGCGCACGGCACTGAGGCAACCGCCCCAGACGCAGCCCGTGTCCAGTGCCAGCACATCGGGGCGATCCAGCCAGCCCAGCGTGGACCAGTGGCCGAAGGCCACGGTGACATCGGCGGTACGGCGCCCCGGCACCTCGAACCAGGGCAGGTAGCCCGCCGGCGCCGCGCCTGCGCCTTCCTTGGTCCCGAACTCCATCTCTCCTTCGGCCGTGCAGAAGCGCAGCCTCGTGAGCGCATTGACGATCACGCGCAGCCGTGCGTCGTTTTGCAAGCTGTCGTCCCAGCGTGCCGGTTCGTTGCCGTACATGCGGCGGAGGAAGTCCGGCAGATCCGGGCCACGCAACACGGCTTCCAGTTCACCGGCCAATGCCATTGTTTTTGTCGCATTCCATGAGGGCAGCACACCGGCGTGCACCATCAGGATATCCTCGCCGTCGACGGTCTCCCGCAGGGCCAGGTGCTGGCGGCGCAGCCAGTCCAGCAGGGCAGGGCGGTCCGGGGCCTGCAGCACGTCGGCGATGGTGTCGCTGCGGTGCGGCGGCCGCACGCCGTGGGCAATGGCCAGCAGGTGCAGGTCGTGGTTGCCCAGCAGGCAGCGCGCCGAGTGGCCGTAGCCCATGAGGCGGCGCAGCACGCCGGCCGAATCCGGTCCGCGGTTGACCAGGTCGCCCAGCAGCCAGAGCGTGTCGCGGCTGGGCGAGAAGGCGATCGTCTCCAGCAGGCGCTGCAGGGCCGTGTCGCAGCCCTGCACGTCGCCGATCAGGTAATGGGGCATGGGGTGTTTCTACGGAGTTACAGGAATTTTCGCATTCCGTGGGTCGTCCTTGTCCTGGGCCCGGCGGCTGCATTAGACTGGTCCGCTTCAAGGGTGTGCGCTGCTGCCTGAGCCTCAGGACTGCCGTGTGCTTGCATGTAGAAGACGACAACACAGAGGACGACATGAAACACGCGTCGTTTTGGCGTAAGGACTGGCTGGTCGGCCTGCTGGTTTCGGTGGTGTTTTTTCTGGCCGCCGGCACCGACCTGATGCAGAGCCTGGAGCGCAAGGCCTATGACCTGGGCGTTCTGGCCAGTTCGCGCGTGCCCAGCGACAAGATTGCCATCATCGCCATCGACGACCAGAGCATCGCCAACCTGGGCCGCTGGCCCTGGCCGCGCGAAATCCATGCGCGCCTGATCGACCTGCTGGCCGAGGGGCAGGCCAAGGTGGTGGGCCATACCGTGCTGTTCACCGAGCCCCAGGTCGAGGCCGGCCTGGCGTATGTCGGCCAGGTCAGCGGCTGGCTCGATGCTTCGTCGATCCGCAGCTCCGGCAACCCGGCGCACCGTGCCGATGTGGCGCGTCTGGAAGCGCTGCTGGAAGACGCTGCGCGCAAGCTCGACAACGACCGCAAGCTCGGCGAGAGCCTGGGCCGCAGCGGCAGGGTGGCGCTGGGCATGTACTTCGAGCCCGGCGAACCGCAGGGCAAGCCCGACAAGCCCCTGCCTGACTTTGTGCTGCGCAACCGGCTGACCCAGGTGCAGGCCGCGGCCTCGGGCGCCCAGCCTGATCCCTCGCAGGGCGTGCTGCTGCCGATTCCCGTGCTGGGCAGCCAGGCCTTGGGCCTGGGCCACCTGAACGTCTCGCGTGACGTTGATGGCGCCGTGCGCAGCGAGCCGCTGGTCATGGGCCACTACGGCGACTACTACCCGGCGCTGTCGCTGATGCTGGCGGCGCGCAGCCTGAACCTCAAGGCCGAGGACATCCGGGTGCAGCTGGGCAGCGGCGTGCAACTGGGCCAGCGTTTCATCGGCACCGACCCGACCCTGCGCATGCAGACCTTCTTCTACAAGGACGCCGGTGGCCGGCCGGCCTTCGCGGTCGATTCCTTCTACGACGTGCTCAGCGGCAAGATCCCGGCCACCAAGTACCGCGACAAGATCGTGCTCATCGGCGCCTCGGCCGCGGGCGTGGGCACACTGCAGGTCACACCCATCGCGGCCAGCATGCCTTCGGTGGTGACGCTGGCGCACACGGTCTCCAGCATCCTCAACGGCGACTATTTCCTCACGCCCTCCTGGGGCACGCTGGCCCAGCTGGGCATTTTCCTGGCCGTGGCGCTCTACCTCATCCTGCTGTTGCCGCGCCTGAGCGCCGCCACCGGCGCGCTGGTGACGGGCGCTATCTTTGTCGCCCTGTTGCTCGCGCACTTCGGCCTGATGACGATGTCCGCCACCTGGCTGCCGCTGATGCTGCCGGCCGTGCTGCTGCTGGTGGGGCACCTCCTGCTGACCACCAAGCACTTCCTGCTGGCCGAGGAGGGCAAGCAGAAGTCCGATGCCGAGTCCGCCGAAAGCAATCGCATGCTGGGCCTGGCTTTCCAGGGGCAGGGCCAGCTGGACATGGCTTTCGAGAAGTTCAGCAAGGTGCCGATGGATGACGGCCTGATGGAACTGCTCTACAACCTGGCGCTGGACTTCGAGCGCAAGCGCCAGTTCAACAAGGCCGAAGCGGTCTTTCGGCGCATGGCCGAGTTCAAGCCCAAGTTCCGTGACCTGGAAACAAGGCTGGCCCAGTCCAAGGCCATGGCGGAGACCGTGATCCTGGGGGGTGCCACGCGTGGCAACGACAGCACCCTGGTGCTGGACCGCCCCGGCGTGGCCAAGCCCATGCTGGGCCGTTACGAGGTCGAGAAGGAGCTGGGCAAGGGCGCCATGGGCGTGGTCTACCTGGGACGGGACCCGAAGATCGGCCGCCTCGTGGCCATCAAGACCCTGGCCCTGGCGCAGGAGTTCGATGCGGATGTGCTGCAGGAAGTCAAGCAGCGCTTTTTCAGCGAGGCGGAATCCGCCGGGCGACTCAGCCACCCCAACATCGTCACCATGTACGACGCTGGCGAGGAGCATGACCTGGCCTACATCGCCATGGAGTACCTCAAGGGCCGCGACCTGGTGGGCTGCATCAAACCCGGGGCCCTGCTGCCCCTGCCGGTGGTGATGGGCATCGTCGCGCGCGTGGCCGATGCACTGGACTACGCGCACAGACAGAACGTGGTGCACCGCGACATCAAGCCCGGCAACATCATGTACGACCCCGAGACGGACACGGTCAAGGTGGCCGACTTCGGCATTGCGCGCATCACCGATTCAAGCAAGACCCGCACCGGCATGGTGATGGGCACGCCGTCCTACATGTCGCCCGAGCAGCTGGCCGGGCACAAGGTGAGTGGCGCTTCCGATCTTTTTTCGCTGGGGGTCATGCTCTACCAGCTGGCCTGTGGGCGCCTGCCCTTTGACGGCGACTCCATGGCCCAGCTGATGTACCGCATCGCCAACGAGGCACCGGTGGACATCCTGAGCGTGCGGGCCGATCTGCCGCCCTGCCTGGTGGCCATCCTGGGCAAGGCCCTGGCCAAGACGCCCGAGGGACGTTACGCCAGCGGGGCCGAGCTGGCCGAGGCCCTGCGCCAGTGCGCAGCCACCTTGCCCAAGCCGGCCTGGGAGGCGACGTTGCCGGCGACTCCGGGGGCGGGCGTGGACTGGTCCGACACGGTGCCGGGGGCGCCGTAGCAGGGGAAGGTAAAGTCCGGTGATCACCACTGTGTTACGGGACCCATGGAATTTCTGCTGATCGCCCTGCTGATCGTCCTCAACGGCGTGTTCGCCATGTCGGAACTGGCGCTGGCGGCCAGCCGCAAGGCCCGCCTGCTGGCCATGGCCGAGGCCGGGGACGGCGGTGCCCAGAAGGCCCTGGAACTGCTGGACAACCCCAACCAGTTTCTCTCCACGGTGCAGGTGGGCATCACCTCCATTGGCGTGCTCAACGGCATCGTCGGCGAGGCCGCCTTCAGCATCGACCTGGCGGTCTGGCTGGAGGAAATGGGCGCGACCGAGCGCGCGGCCGGCATCACGGCGACGGCCCTGGTGGTGGCCATCATCACCTTCCTCACCATCATCTTTGGCGAACTCGTGCCCAAGCGCATCGGCCAGCTCTATCCGGAGACGGTGGCGCGCTGGATGTCGCGTCCCATGCACTGGCTGGCCATCGGCGCCAAGCCCTTCGTCAAGCTGCTGGCGGCCACCACGCAAGGCGTGCTGCGGCTGCTGCGCATTCCCACGAACGTCACACGCAGCATGACCGAAGAGGAAATCCGCCACAACCTGGAGGAGGGTGTGGACGCGGGCGTGATCGAGCAGCAGGAGCACCAGATGGTGCGCAACGTCTTCCGCCTGGACGACCGCCCGCTGACCTCGCTGATGGTGCCGCGTGCCGACATCGACTGGCTGGACGCCTCGCAAAGCGTGGTGCAGAGCCTGCAGCACGTGGGCCAGGCGGGCCAGAGCGGCGCGCATTCCTGGTACCCGGTGTGCCGCGGGTCCCTCGAGGATGTGGTGGGCGTGATCAGCGTGGGCAAGCTGCTGGCGCTGGGGCCGGCGACCGAGGGCACGATCGAGGTGCATGCGCAGTCCGCCGTCTTCGTGCCCGAGACCCTCTCGGGCATGGAGTTGCTGGAGCAGTTCCGGCAACGTTCGGGGCGCATGGTCTTCGTGGTCGACGAGTACGGCGTGGTGCAGGGCCTGCTGACGCCTGGCGATCTGCTGGAGGCCATCACCGGAGAATTGCAGCCGGTGGCGCAGGTCGACGCCTGGGCCACCGAGCGCGATGACGGCACCTGGCTGCTCGACGGCATGATCCCGGTGGACGAACTCAAGAGTCGCCTGGAGATCCGGGACCTGCCGGACGAGGAGCGCGGGCGTTACAACACGGTGGCCGGCCTGCTGCTGTCCGTCAGCGGCCACCTGCCGCACACGGGCGAGCGCATCGTGTGCGCCGGCTGGGAGTTCGAGGTGGTGGACCTGGACGGCCGGCGTATCGACAAGGTACTGGCCCGGCCGGTGGGGCCCTCTGCATAACTCCCGCCATGCGCGTTCGAGTCCAAAACGGGATGATTTGTCCGCCAACACCACGCAGCGTGTGCTGTAGCACACGCAAAGGGTTTGGTGGGCAAAGGGCCCGTTTTGGTTCGAACCCGAAGGGGCGTGGTTTTGCGGGCGATCCGCTGCGTTGCAAAACCAGGTAAGCCGTCCAGGCTTGCCTTGGGTTTTGCGCCTTGCGGCTCATCCCTCAAAACAACGCCGCGCACGGCGGGAGTTATGCAGAGGGCCTCCGCTCACTCCCAGCTGACGATACGGTTGCGCCCGGCGCGTTTGGCGGAATAGAGCGCCTCGTCGGCCTGCTTGATCAGCGCCTGCGCGTCGTCCGTTGCGTGCAGCTGGGTCACGCCGGCAGAAAGCGTGGCCGTGCACCAGGTTTCATTGAAGGGATGCTTGATCTGGCCGAAGTCGTGCCGGATGCGGTCCAGCACTTCCACGGCCCGCGCCGCGTCCGCCGCCGGTAGCACCACCAGGAACTCTTCGCCGCCGTAGCGGCCGATGACGTCGGTCTTGCGCAGGCGCTGGCTGAGGAACCAGGACAGGCTGCGGATCACCTGGTCGCCCATGGGATGGCCGTAGCTGTCGTTGATCTTCTTGAAATGATCGATGTCGATCATCGCCACCGCCAGGGGCTGTTGTGCGCTGTGCGCCTGCTGGATGGCCGTGGCCAGCTTGTCCTTGGACGTGCGGTGGTTGTACAGGCCCGTGAGGCTGTCGCGCTCCATGGCGCGGCGCAGCGCCCGGTAACGCTCGATCTTGCTCTGCACGATGGCGTTGAGCACCACCGGGTTGTAGGGTTTGGTGAGGAAGTGGTCGCCGCCCAGGCGCAGTGCCTCGATCTGCAGCGGCACGTTCGTATCGCCGGAGAGGTAGACGATGGGGATGGAGAGGAACTCAGGGTGCTGGCGTATCACCCGGGCCGCTTCGACGCCGGTGCAGCCCGGCATGAACATGTCCATCAGGATCAGGTCGGGCTGGAACTGGGCCAGGCAGTCCAGTACCTCATGGGGATTGGCGATCGCATGGGTTTCGATGTCGCACATGGCCAGGGTGCGCTGGATCGATTTGCTGGCAGTGATGGAGTCCTCCACCACCAGTGCCCGATAGGGGGCTTCCTGCTTGCCGCTACACAGTTCGATGAGCTTGGCCAGGATCAGGGGCTGGGCGGTTCCTGCCGGGAAGCAGAAGTCGCTGCCCGCCGACAAGGCCGCGCGCAGGCTGTCGAAGTCGCCCGCGAGTTCGTGCACCAGCAGCGTGCTGGCGGCAAAGCGCTCGCGCAGCTGCTGGACCTGTTCGACGGTCTGGTGGCTGCCCAGGCCGCCGGCGTTGAGCAGGACGATGGCCGGCTCGTCGCCGTGTCCGGGCAGGTTGCGGATCTGGTGGAACTCGGCATCGATGTTGAAGTAACCCAGCTGCAGCGCCAGCTCCTGCCAGGCCGCGCCGCTGCTGCCGACCAGCCAGACGCGATGCAGCGGGGCGACGTCCCGCATGGCCGGGTCGATGCTCTGGGCGCGGCGTTCCATGACGGGCCGGCGCTGGCTGTCGATGAAGTCGCTCACCCGTGTCCCCAGTTCTTCCACGCGCAGGTTCAGTTCGGCCAGGGTGGCCGGCGCGATGGGGGCTTCGGTGCCGCTGTCGAGCAGCGCGAGTGCCTGCTGTTCCAGGCTGCGCGAGATCTGGTTCAGCCCCGACAGCCCCTTGCCATGCAGGAACTCGGTGAAGCTGGAGAGGGAAACGGCAAACTCCAGCAGACGGTCGGTGCCGGGCGCGGCCAGGAAGGCCTGCCAGCCGGCAGCCAGGGCCGTGCTGCGTTTCAGGAGTTCCTCGGGGGAGCAGGACATGGCTTCAGGCCTCAGGCCGGGGACGCCGGGGCGAAGACATCATGCGGGCCACGCTGCGCAGGACCGCGGGACAGAATGCTTGGAGAAAAATCGCATGCATCGCTCAAAGTATATGACGCTGCCAGATGGGGTCTCACGGATCAGGCACGCCCGGTGAGCCGGTAGACCCACAGGCCCAGGAGCTCGTGCAAGGCGGTCTTCCATTTAGCAGCGCCCTCGGCCATGGAGTACTGGGTCCAGGGTGTTTCCAGCCCGGCACGATAGTCGGTCGGCCACGGGGTGACGTTCCAGCCGGCCTTCTTGAAGGTGGCCACGGAACGCGGCATGTGCCAGGCCGAGGTCAGCAGCAGCCAGGGGCGCGTCTTGTCCACGCCCGGTACGGCTGCGCTGAGCACGGCGTTTTCGTAAGTGGTGCGCGAGGCCGACTCCAGGATCAGCCGCTGCGGGTCCACGCCCATGTCGGCGTAGAAGCGGCGCGCGCGTTCGGCTTCGGTTAGGTCTTTGAAAATCAGTTCCGCGTCGCCGCCGGTGAACAGTAACTTGAGGTTCGGGGCGCGTTGCAGCAGCGGCAGCGCCGCCGTCAGGCGCTCGGCGGCGTCATTGAGCGCCGGCTGTTCATGGCCCTGCCAGACATAAGAATAATCCGTTGCACCTCCCAGCACGACGACGCCGGCGTAACTTTGCAGGTTCAGTTTGGCGGGGGCCGGATGCTGTGCCTCGAGCCGGCGCAATAGTGCATCGGGCAGCGGCTCCCAGCCCTGTAGCATCAGCACCGCCAGCGCGCTCCAAAGCAGGGCCGAGCCCGCGCGGTGCCAGCGGCCTTGCAGGAACAGGCCGAGCGTGAGCAGGACGACGACCCAGGCCAGGGGCTGGGCGAGGAAGGCGAGCAGTTTGGCGAGGATGAACATGGGGCTGCTTAGGTGGTGGCTATGATCGGCGCGATGAACAAGACAACCCTCGAAGATGGCGCCCCGTCGCCCGTGACTTTCTGGCAGGCCCTGCGTTTCTGGTTCAAGCTGGGTTTCATCAGCTTCGGTGGGCCGGCCGGGCAGATCGCCATCATGCACGAGGAGCTGGTGGAGCGGCGGCGCTGGATTTCCGAAGGGCGTTTCCTGCATGCGCTGAACTACTGCATGGTGCTGCCCGGGCCCGAGGCGCAACAGCTCGCCACCTACCTGGGCTGGCTGATGCACCGCACCTGGGGTGGCATCGTCGCAGGTGTCCTGTTCGTGCTGCCCTCGCTGTTCATCCTGATTGCGTTGTCCTGGGTCTACCTCGTCTGGGGCGAAACGCCGCTGGTGGCTGGCCTGTTCTACGGCATCAAGCCGGCAGTGACCGCCATCGTGCTGCAAGCGGCCTGGCGTATCGGTTCGCGTGCGCTGAAAAACGGCGTGCTGTGGGCGATCGCGACAGCCGCCTTCGTGGCCATCTTCGCCTTGCAGGTGCCGTTCCCGGCGATCGTGGTGATGGCGGCCCTTATCGGCTATGTGGGCGGGCGCCTCATGCCGGAACGCTTTCGCACCGGCGGCGCGCATGGTGGCCCGCAAAAGTCCTACGGACCGGCCCTGATCGACGACCAGACGCCGACCCCGGCGCACGCGCGGTTCCGCTGGCCGCACCTGCTGCGTGTGCTGGGGGTGGCCGGCCTGCTGTGGAGTGTGCCCATGGCGCTGCTGACTGCAGTCTGGGGCTGGGACCACACCTACACGCAGATGGGCTGGTTCTTCACCAAGGCCGCGCTGCTGACCTTTGGCGGCGCCTACGCGGTGCTGCCCTACGTCTACCAGGGGGCGGTGGGCCACTACGGCTGGCTGACCCCCGAGCAGATGATCGATGGACTGGCGCTGGGCGAGACCACCCCCGGTCCGCTGATCATGGTGGTGGCGTTCGTCGGTTTCGTCGGCGCCTACGGGCAGGCCCTGCTGGGGCCGGATGCGCTGTTCCTGGCCGGCGCGCTGGCGGCGGTGCTGGTGACCTGGTTCACCTTCCTGCCGTCCTTCCTGTTCATCCTGGCCGGTGGGCCGCTGGTGGAGTCCACTCACGATGACCTGAAGTTCACCGCGCCGCTGACCGCCATCACGGCCGCCGTGGTGGGCGTGGTGCTGAACCTGGCGCTTTTCTTTGGTTACCACGTGCTCTGGCCGCAGGGCCTGGCCGGGCGTTTCGACTTCGTGTCGGCGGTCATCGCCTTGGCGGCGGCCGTCGCCCTGCTGCGCTACCAGCGCAATGTCATGCACGTCATTGGCGTTTGCGCCTTGCTGGGCCTGGCGTTCAAGAGCGCAGGGGCCTGAGCCCGCGCTCACATTTCACCCACCCGATCCCCCGGCCCGCCCCATTTGGTGCGGCGCAATAAAGTTTCCCTATCGTTAGTATTGTTAAATCATCAATAAATACTGATAGATAAAGACTACAATATCTCCATCGGTTCAAAAACAACCGGTCGATTTCATAAATCCCCTTTATTAATCAACAGGAGTTAATTCATGTCCCTGATCAACACCCAAGTCCAGCCCTTCAAGGCCGAAGCTTTCCACAACGGCCGTTTCGTGCAGGTCAGCAATGAGACGCTCAAGGGCGAGTGGTCCGTGCTGATCTTCATGCCGGCTGCCTTCACCTTCAACTGCCCGACCGAAGTGGAAGACGCTGCCGACAACTACGCCGAGTTCCAGAAGGCCGGCGCCGAGGTCTACATCGTCACCACCGACACCCATTTCGCGCACAAGGTGTGGCACGAGACGTCCCCCGCCGTGGGCAAGGCCAAGTTCCCCCTGGTCGGCGACCCGACCCACCAGCTGACCCGCGCTTTCGGCGTGCACATCGAAGAAGAAGGCCTGGCGCTGCGCGGCACCTTCATCATCAACCCCGAAGGCCAGATCAAGACCGCCGAGGTGCATGACAACGCCATCGCCCGCGACGTCAAGGAAACCC
>Ga0208121_100394_pt1 | contig 15287 bp, 18 predicted proteins | sample LakWasMet62_LOW9_2_FD_183894 | JGI IMG/M metagenome (GOLD analysis project Ga0208121, IMG submission 183894) | Freshwater sediment methanotrophic microbial communities from Lake Washington under simulated oxygen tension - Sediment Metagenome... | ecosystem: Environmental > Aquatic > Freshwater >... | reverse complement strand
GCTAAGCTCGATGAGCTATTACGGCTATTTGCTGCTGTACAACTTGGCCTATATGTTCGATGACATTGTTATTTTAGCCATTGGCATCATCACGCTGAGTCAACGACGGCTTCAGGAAAAGGAAGGCCGCTGGCTCAAATTAATCAGCGGCTTGACGATGATGGGAATTGGCGTGTATTTACTGTTAAAACCCATCTGACACATTTCATAGAGCGAGGCCGACCCTTGAACAGTAACTCGATAATCCCCCACTGGGAACATTTTGAACACGATGCAGACATCGGCATACGCGGCATTGCGCCCACGCTTGAGCAAGCCTTCGAACAAGCCGCGGTCGCCATGACGGCGGTGGTTACCCCTCTTGACCTGGTTTCGCCATCGAAAGTCGTCTGCATTTATTGCGAAGCGCCCGACAGTGAACTGCTATTAGTCAGCTGGCTCAATGAACTGATTTATGAAATGTCTGCACACGGCTTGCTGTTCAATCGCTATGAGGTCGTTATCGATAACGGCACATTATCGGCGAGCGCCTTTGGCGAAGCCGTTGACCGGCAAAAACACCAACCCGCCGTGGAAATCAAGGGCGCTACGTTTACCGAGCTGCGTGTCTATCAACAAGCCGATGACGCGTGGGTTGCCCAATGCGTTGTCGACGTTTAAATACAGAAAGCGTTTCGACCTTAATACAGAGATTTGTCCACGAAAAACACGAAAAGCACGAAAAAAAGCAACACTTAATCGGGCCGGGCATGTTGCCTCGTCCGAAAATGAAATAATTTGAACAACCGTTTGTAGCGGGAGTGCAAGCTTTGCTTGCGTTTGCAGGCGAAGCCTGCACTCCGGCTATTGGCAACTTGCTCACGTTATTTCGCGCGCCTCTTAGGCATCGCAGATAGGAGAGAATCAATGGATACCCGTCAATTTATACAACGCGACGAAACCTGCTGGGAAATTAAACCTTACGGGGCCATGCGCGTTCCGGCGATTATTTATGCCGACGCACAATTGCTGGAGGATATGGACCAGAAAGTTTACGAGCAGCTCACCAATGTCGCGACCTTGCCGGGTATTGTTGAGGCCGCCTATGCGATGCCCGACGCACACTGGGGTTACGGTTTTCCGATCGGCGGCGTCGCCGCTTTCGATCCTGATCAAGGCGGCGTGGTCTCGGCAGGCGGTGTCGGTTTCGATATTTCCTGCGGTGTTCGCACCTTGCATACCGGCCTTAATATCGCCGAGTTTCAGCCGCACAAACAGGCGCTGGCCGATGCGTTATACCGCACCGTTCCAGCAGGTCTCGGCAGCAGGGGCCGTATCCATTTGAATCATGAAACTATGCACGGCATGCTGACCGGCGGCGCAAAATGGGCGCTCGAACAGGGTTATGGCGAAGCGCAGGATCTGGAACGCATTGAAGAACACGGCTGCATGGCCGGTGCTGAAGCACACTATGTTTCTCCCCGAGCCAGGGAACGACAAAAAGATGAAATGGGCACTCTGGGGTCCGGCAATCATTACCTGGAAGTGCAGCGGGTCGCGGAGATTTTCGACCCGGCTGTCGCCAAGACTTTCGGCTTGCACGTCGATGATGTGGTGATCAGCATACATTGCGGCTCCAGAGGCCTGGGCCATCAAATCGGCACCGAGCTTTTGAAAGACATGGCGATGTCGGCGGCCCAATACCAGATCGTGTTGCCGGACCGCGAACTGGCCTGTGCGCCGTTAAACTCACCGTTAGGAAAAAAATACCTAGGCGCGATGCGGGCGGGCATCAACTGCGCACTGGCCAATCGCCAGATTATTACCCATCTGACCCGGCAGGCTGTCGCGACGGTATTTCCAGGCATCCATCTTGGCCTGCTCTATGATGTCTCGCACAACACCTGCAAGCTGGAACATCACATGATTGACGGCCAAAAGAAAGCCCTGTACGTGCATCGCAAAGGCGCGACCCGTGCTTTCGGTCCCGGCCATCCCGATTTGCCGGACGTATTCAAAAAGACCGGCCAACCGGTGTTGATCGGCGGCTCCATGGGCACCAGTTCTTATGTATTGTGCGGTACCGAAGAAAGCGAACAACGCGCGTTCAGCTCGGCCTGTCATGGCGCTGGGCGGGCGATGAGCCGCACCCAGGCCAGCAAGCAATGGCAAGGCAGAACGCTGATTGATGAGTTGGCCGCGCGAGGCATTATTATTCGCAGTCCGTCGATGCGCGGTGTCGCCGAAGAAGCGCCCTTGGCTTATAAAGATGTCAGTGCGGTGGTGGATATAGCCGACCGGGCAGGTTTAGCCCGAAAAGTCGCCAGACTGGAGCCGGTGATTTGTGTCAAAGGCTAAAGGCGCAGGGCGAAAGCTTAAAGCAGTACCCTGCTTTAAACGCATAAGCACCTACGCAGCTCATCATCCCGGCAGGAATTGCCGGGATCCACGACTTGCATGGATGCAGGAGGTAGAGCAACGCAGGAGCAGTTGCCGAGTAGCCATGGATGGCAAACTTCGAGCTATCCATGAGCATAGACAGCGGCATCCCCTGTCTGAATCCGGGCTGAGTATAAGCCAGTGATTTCCATCGGCACCAGCGGCTGGAGCTACCCACACTGGCAAGACCGTTTTTACACCGGCATGACCCGAAAAGACTGGCTTAAATTCTACGCAGAACGCTTTTCTGCGGTGGAAGTTAACGGCACTTTTTATCGCCTGCAAAGCCCCGCCACCTTTAAAAAATGGTTTGACGAAACCCCGCCAACATTCAGGTTCGCAATAAAAGCCAATCGCTATTTAACGCATAACAAAAAACTGCTTGATCCGAAGGCATCAATACTGATCGAGAAAAACCACGCCGAAGCGCTGGGAGAAAAACTGGCCGTGGTGTTGTGGCAACTGCCCGGCCTGTTGAAAAAGGATTCGGCCCGGCTGCAAGGCTTTATCGACGCCTTGCAACAATGGCCTGAAACGCGCCACAGCATAGAATTCCGGCACGCATCCTGGTTCGATGATGAAACAGCGGATAGGCTGGCGCAAGCCAATATCGCTGTTTGCCTGTCGGATGCCGAAACCTGGCCGATGTGGGATCGCGTCACCACCAACCTGGTTTATATCCGCTTGCATGGACATGCACGAACTTACGCCTCGTCCTATAGCAAACCCGAACTGGCCTATTGGGCCGAGCGCATCGCCCAATGGAATAAGCAGGGTAAGGACGTACATGTTTATTTCGACAATGACGCCGAATGCGCCGCGCCTTTTAATGCCTTAGCCTTGCAGGCGATGTTGGGAATTTCGTAGGATTTCTCATTCCCACGGGTTGCGTGAAAACGTAGCTCGGTAGCTCGGTAGGGCGGATTCGCCGCGAGGCAATCCGCCACAACTTCGACAGGCTGTTATCGGCGTTGCGCGAGTGTGGCGGTTTGCTGGCGCGAAACCGCCTTACAGCTTTTCTCTAAAAAATCATGCTCATCTGGGAACGCTAATGCCTCTATTGGCAATCCCGATTCTTTTGCTGATTTTAGAAGGCTATTGCTCAAAGTTTTGATGCCATCAAGTTCGGTAACTCTACAAGGCTTTTCCACTTGAGCCATTGTTACCCTAAGCGAAGCCTCTATTCCGTTGAGAAAGCTTGTACAGGCAGGCAAGTAAAGTTCACTTTTTAAAGCCTGAAATGCCTGTGTAAAGAACCAATGTATTTCAGCCCCCAACTCTTGCTGAATAAAAAATACCTTCTCTTTATGCTCTTTAAGTCCTTCATCTATAAATTTTTGTATTTCTTCTTCCATTCTGCTGACTATGATAAGGCCTAACGTAGAGCTAACCGGGCGCGGCACGGAAAGCTGAAAAATAAAACCGCATTTATAACCGCGCTCCGGTTGAGCGCCGGGTTATGCCGCAGCTTCGCTCAGCCATGAGTTTAATCTTTCTTCTTTGAAGAGATAACATTTGTTTGATAAAACTATTTCTTGAGCAATTTTTTTCGAGATAAAAAGTATCAAATCCTTGTTTTCTTTCACCAGAAAATCGGACTTTTCCCAACACTCTTTCTGAATTAAGTTTCTATGATCTAGTTCACTGGACTCTTGGATTGAACCAGAAAATCTAACACCCCTAGCGATAAATAAAAGCTCTTGGATTTTCTTGTAGTCATCCGCACCATCCGTTTCTAACAAGGTTGCCGCAGTTCTTTCGTTACTATTGTTTTTTTCAAGAATCTGAGAAATGACTCCAGCGAATAGAATACAAATCCTGTTATCGATATATTTGTACAAGGTATCTAGATTGTTTATATCTGGTTCAGGAAAAATTTTCGCTGCCCCATTATGCCCATGAAATTTATTGTTTTCTAGGATTTCAATTTCAATGTCTCCCGTTTTGAATCCCAAATATTTTGCCAATACCCAGTGCCCCACCTCATGTCTAATGACATCTATTTTGTGCTCGTCAAACACCATAATTCCTCTGCGCGGCATAACGTTTGAGGTAAGAGGCGCGCGGTAGCGCGTCCTGCTTGACCGATGGGTTATGCCTAGATTGCGAAATGATAGACAAAGAATTGTTCATCTCGTTTCCAACCAGCGGATTGATAAAGAGCTTGGGCAGTTTGATTTGTCGTTGCTGTTGATAGCGAAACACGAACAGCTCCCAATGATTTTGCAAACTCCGTAGCAGCGGTTATCAGTTTTGATGCCACGCCTTTCCTGCGAGTTTGCTCATGAACGAAAAGGTCGTTGAGCACGAACACACGGGCAAGCGATACCGACGAAAAGCTTGGATAGAGTTGGGTGAAGCCAACAGGTATATTGCCTTCATATGCAATGAACAGAGTTGACTCACCGTGATTGAAGCGAGCGAGCAAAAACTCTCGTACGGCGGGAATATCACTTTGGCGACCATAGAACTGACGATAGCCATCAAAGAGCGGGATAAGTGCTTCAAGGTCAGATAGGACTGCTTGGCGTACGGTGATATTGCTCATATTTCTCCATAGGGGGGCATAACGCAGAATTCAGCCGACGCTTGGAGCGTAGCGGAAAGCGGTCGGCTGGAATGACTTGTTATACGCGTTTTCAGGCATCTTCATCCAGGCAATAAATGTCAATGTCTACCTCAGCTCCGATATAGCTAAGGGTATCTAGGGTACGGTGGCTAAGATGAATCCCCGGGTTACACCCGCTGTAATAATACTGGACTATTGACAACTCGGCGCTACAGGTAGCTATGACACCTCTAAGAATCTCTTTTCTTGGCTCGATAGTATTAGCCATAAATTCCTCGACGAGCTCACCAATGAAGCGTTCTTCACTTCTGGTCCAGCGATACTCCCAATAGTTCCACTTATAAGTGCGAGTCAGTTTTTTGTGTGCGGCACCAACACTATATTCTTCGCCTTTCAGTGCTGTCTTCGCCTTTCAGTGCTGTCTTCGTTGACTCAAGTTGCAGGCGGGCACTTAACTCTACCAATGGGCCTTCAAAACAGAATATCTTTAGTGTTGTATGATTTTCATTCATGGCGCTACAACGTATAACGTAGAGCTAACCGGGCGCGGCCCGGAAAGCTGAAAAAATAAAACCACTTAATAACCGCGCTCCGGTTGAGCACCATGTTAGGCATTGTTGGCGAATCATCAAGTAATTTATGGTGTTACTAAAATGCTATTCGTCTTCCTCTGGAAAAGGCGGCTCAATATCTGCTATTTCGTAGAATTTTCTCCAGGCAGACGTATCTTTACTGTCTAGCCATACACTCTTCATGGTAGTAAGAAACTTCTTGTTCTTTACGGCTTCTTGTTCGACCAAGGAAATGAGGGCTTCACCTTGGTAGCACATCAAGTCTTCAAGCGGCCCGGCTCCAATAAGGGCTAAAAGTTTCTCTGATGTTGCCGCTTCAATTAAGCCAAGTATTACGTCCCAAGCCTCTGTTGGTGCCTCTCTGCAAAAATCCCAAATAACTTCGGTTGACCAGAAATTAGTTTCATAAGCCTCACTGCCTTGGGGAGCAAGCGACATTGCTATCCAAGCTTCGATAATCTCGTTTCTTCGCTTTGTATCCACGGAATACTCGTGATGCCTAACGTAAAGCTAAGGGGCGGGAGCGATAGCGACCGTCCCACTTGAGCGCAATGTTATACATTCTTTTTGATATTTTCTTGTTCACAGGCTTCAATCTGCTTCTTTGTTACCGGAACGGTAAATGGTAGTTGAATAGTGTCAAAAATCGCACTGGGAACAATATCAATTACTCCAGGCACACCAAGCCAAATGCTGACATCTTTATCAACAAAGCTATCGTAAATTAACTTTGCATCAAGTTTAGCTCCGCCGTAAATTCTATTGCGCTTCTCACAAGGATTTACACTTGTGCTCTCCAGCCAAATGCTTGCTGTAGAAGCGCAGCCAGTTAAGACAGAACAAATTAAAACGATGCCAAATACTTTCACTTTGTATAACGTAAAGCTAACCGGGCGCGGCACGGAAAGCTGAAAAATGAAACCGCATTGTAACCGCGCTCCGGTTGAGCGCCATGTTAGGCAAGCAATCAGGAATCTTGATCGCGTTTATTCTTAAGTTCTTCCAATTTGTTTTTAGCAGCTGCTTGTCTGGCCTCAATTGTTTCATCGGGAGGTTCGATATCATTTGATGTTGCAGATACCGATGCATTAATCCCTGGGGCTTCTTCATATCTCTGAAAACCCTTTCTATTTATTTTCATTTCCTCACTAGAGCCACCACTGTTTTTAGGTTGCACTGGAAGGGAGTTTGTAGTGGTGGTTGGTGAATTTATAGGATTGTCAATATGAGTTTCTTTTTCAGTTTCAGTTTTGACCGAAGCACTATTTCCCCCAAAATAAAAACCTATCACAACGAGAGCGACATCCTTTAGAAGATGAGATGTTTCAGAACCAGATAGAGCAGAAATAGCAAATGTAACTATCACAATAATTGCAATTAACGATTTAACGTCTGTTATTGATCCAACAGATCGTGGCAGCTGCTTGCCAGAAAACTTTGAATAAGCGAACTCAATAATTAACACTATAAAAGCTAGCTGTAGAAGCGGCTTTGCGAACCCCCACATTTCAGTTGAGATGGCGGCGAGATTTTCAGAAATCAATCGCTCCCTGTCTTCTGTTGGTAGAAGTTCAGAAGGCGCGATAGACAAAGATATATAAGCTACAAATAATAATAAAAAAGCCCAAAATACCGATGAAATTAGCTTTTCCATAAAGATATCCTGTAGTGTGACAAACGTTTAGTGAGTCGCCTAACGTTACGGTAAGGGGCGCGCCGCTAACGAAAGCGAAACGAAGCTGCCGAACCTTGATAAAAAACAAAATTTCAAAACCGCCAACGGGCGGCGCGTCCCTTTGACCGACTTGTTAGGCTAGGGACAGCAAGCTTAGCAACTACCTACCTAAACCTCCGCTGCCCATTCCTCCTCCACTGTTTCCTCCACTAAATTTACCTGTATTGGAAATAATGTTGGGTATGTTTTCGTCAGCTTTAGGGGCTGGTTCTGGTTCTAGGATAGTTTTCTTTCCTTGCTCAGCTTCTCCTATAATCCGTTTGACAAACTCGAACGATGATTCTTTGGTTTCTTGATGCATCTTCCGTAGAGCCCATAGTAATGCTTCTTCATTTGTATGCACATTTTTCGAGTTCGATTGTTTGAGTTGTTCGATAATCTCAATATCATCTTTGGTGAGATGGACTTCTACAGTGTGCTTCATGACAGCCTCCAGAAATTGTTAGGTTCCGTTATAAATTACTTGACTGACAACAGCAAGTAAAAAACCGGTTACTAAAAAATGACCGCTTAGCGAGAGCAGCTTGGCTCGTTTATCGTTAATTCGGGCGTTTTGATCATGAAAACGAAGATACATATGAGCTATTAGCAGTTTAGATTCTTCATCTCCTATACGGCTGTCACTTAACTCATCGATTAGAGACTTACCTCTCGGATAGGAAAGATAATTTTCAATACGTCTACTTAGAAGTGCTACAACTATAGCTATTCCGAACGCAACAAGAGCAGCGGCAGCAAACCAACTGGACAGTTGGGTTTGACATGTCCCTGTGAAAGTCAATTTATTAATATCAACAAGATGAAGCCCAATAATCACTACAATAGCTGCAATAAACTTTTCCGCCTTGTTCTCAAGATAATTTGCTCGATTCTCTTCTGATAGGAATGCTTTTTCACTATGTTGGAGAACAATATCTTCTTTACTCATCTCTTTTGTCCATACCGAATAAAATGTGCAAAATCCGAATCGCCTAACGTAGAGCTAACCGGGCGCGGCCCGGAAAGCTGAAAAAACAAAACCGCATTATAACCGCGCTCCGGTTGAGCGCCATGTTATGTACCATGTTTGAGAACCAGATCGTTGGATCATGATTCAGAGAAAATAAGAAGGATCTTGCAGCCTTCGTAGAAATGTAGCCTCATCTTGCATTGCTCCTTGGTTCCGAGAACTTGATAGGCGAACACTTGCGGGTTAGCACCGTGATACGGAACATCTCTGAACTCAAGATTGCTTTTTTCGATGACGGCGAGCCGAGCGTGTTCAGCTTCTGGGGTCGGGTCTGCAATGCGTGATAGAAACTCTGGTACCCACTCCAAATCTCCATGCCATCTATTCCCGAAATGGGCAAAGTACAATGCGTAGGCAAGATGTTCGACAAACGAATCTAGACGGTCGATCTCTATTTTGTGTGCAATTCTGTCGTCAATCTCGACGGTTCTGTCGGCGAATCTAGCAATAATGCTCGGATTTCTTTCGTTTTGTCGCCTTATCTGCCTTCGATAGTGTTCTCTTCCTACTTCATTAATGCTTTCACAGCTGGTTATGACATTTAGAAAGTACTGGTCTTCACGCGATTTCTCGGAGTTGTGATCTGCGCACGACAGAACCGTAATTAGGTCTTTTCGCAAATCGACGCCGTTTGGAAGATCTTTAGCCTTTGGAAATAGGCATCTCGGTGGGACATGCTCGTCACCAACAGCAGTTTGGTCGCACATATAGCACTTAGACATTCTATTTCCTTTGACCTACAAGCACCTTATCCGCAGAAGTGTACTGAGTCGAACGTCCAATGGGACATAACGTAAAGCTAACCGGGCGCGGCCCGGAAAGCTGAAAAAACAAAACCGCATTATAACCGCGCTCCGGTTGAGCGTAATGTTAGGCGTCATCTGGGTTCGCCAGCACTGTGTGTTGAATGTAATGCTCGGTTGCCAACAACAAACAGAAAACACAAAGTAGGAATTCAGAATTCTCGTTTGGTGTTGTCTTATAGTCTGGTGCAATCTCATGAGCCAGAATGTGCCGCGCTTCAAAAAGTGCCGTTACACCGGCCAAATACTTTGCAGGAAACGACTCTTCTGATTTCAGGGTCTTAAGGAAATCTAGCCCCAGTACTACGGACATATGACGATCAATGTCTTCAAGACAGTTAATTCGTATTGGATGGATGAGTAATTCACCAACAGTAATTTCACGCGTATGTGTTCCAACAAGAGCCTCTAATGAAACGCGGACTTCCTTGAAATCAGCCGCATTCTGCAAGAACGGTGAGCCGACGTTTATGAGATCGCACATCAGGCCTTTGAAGTAGCCCTCGACCAAAGCGATAGCCGCGACAGGTGTATAGCGAATAAATTCTTTTTCAACTTTTGAAAAGCGGGATTTTTTTAGGAGCGGTCTAGTTGCTTCAGTTAGCGGATCAAGGCGACTAAGCGCATCCGAAAATGGTCCCTTCCGTCGAGGATTTCGGGAGCGCACCTCGTGTATTTCTCTAAATAGGTCGCGAGATCTCATTTGTATGCCTAACGTAAAGGTAAGGGGCGCGCCATTTGACGTGTTTTAGCGAAGCCCCGAACCGTGATAAAAAACCAAACCTCCAAAAGCACCCGCGTCCGGCGCGTCCCTTTGACCGCCATGTTAGGTACGCACTCTTTCATGAATAAATTCGTTCTTTAAAATACTGAAACAGTTGCTTCAGGTCAATTCCAATACCCAACATAGAGGGTTTAGCCAAAAACGAATCCCAAATAGCTTCGGATATGGCGCGAACTGGTTGTTTTTTGAGGAATTTCGCCAATTCATTTTTTTGCGCATCTGATGCATCTGACTTATCCATCAACATACACACACCCGATTCCACAAGTGGTTTAAGACGTTGTTTATTAGTCTCTCCAAAGTGAGAAGAACAAAGCACCATGGGATGACCAGGAAACTGCTCCTGAAATGCAAGACCAAGCAATACGCCGCCTTCAACCGTCATTAGGGCTTCAAGCTCTTTACTACCCTTGAACCATCCTTCAAAGTCGGTTATTGGTAATACTAAATCAAATACAGCAGCATTCCAGTTTGTACCGCTTCTCATCGCTTGGAGAGCGTTTATTTGCGTTCTCTCAACACGAACATTCGTCTCATCACCCCCGATAAGATCCTTAACGATTAAGTTCACATGAAAGATGTCATCTTCAGCAATTAGCACATCCATAGAAGTACCTAACGTAGAGCTAACCGGGCGCGGCACGGAAAGCTGAAAAAATAAAACCGTATTATAACCGCGCTCCGGTTGAGCGCCATGTTAGGCCAAGAAGCACGATGAAAGCCAAACTACCTTGGACAAAAAGCCTAAATAACGCACTGGACGCTAAATAAACACAGGACTCGCGGCTTGCGTCATGCGCGGCACACCTAAGCCAAACCAAAACAGTAGCGCTGCCCCGTGCATGACGCAAACGCATGGCTGACAATAGCAGAACCGCTCACAAACGAAACCTTACCGCAACCATTGACGTAAGCAGGACAAAGCCAATGCGCAAAACACCAGAAAACCCAGAACCGCCTAACGTTAAGTAGACACCTTTTAAGGTGTATATTAAATTTAAATTGCCAGAGTACAGCGGTGTATATCGCCACCCCGAAAATCCGTTAGACCAGATGCTATAACAATAGCAATATTGATAGCAACCTTTATTAGGCAAAATCAAAATACACCGCAATAGAATGACGGGATCGGATTCTAAGTTTTGCATAACCCATCTTGTATTCTTAAGAACTCACGTTTGTTTGTAAGGGAGCTGGCATCGGGCGATTCGGTAACTCCTCAAGCCATTCCCGGCTCTTGCGCCTTTTGACCGGGGCGATAGCCGGAATAGACATAAACGGGGATATCAATATCCTTTAAACTGCTCTCTATCAGCGGCCATACGTCATCCCAGTCCAAATCGCCCGATCCTGTTGCAAGTTTCGGTATGGCAATTGAGCTGATTTTCTCTTTTAAGATAATATTAACCAAGGCGTCTAAAGCGTGCTTGATATTACTGAGTGTGGCTTTGCCAAGACGATAATCATGGCTATCAATAGCATCCTGAATAATCAGATTAACTATTCGAATATTATTTTTTCCGCCCCAGAGCCAAGCTTCGCCGGGCCGGGTATTGTGTTGATGGCACCAGCGATTGAAATCTTTACACATATCGGGATATTGATTGCGCAGAGCTAGCGCCAGTCCTTTATCCATCGGATCGTTAATGCCCACTCCCTGAACGATGGCGTTGGCTTTGCTTAGTAAAATATCGCCTTCAACCTTGTAAATCATAGCGTTCTCCTTTTACCGTTTTAATCGTCAATTAAGTTCGCTGACTTTGAATGCATGTACAACGCTGTCAAACAGCCTATGCATCCCGTTTTGTTTAACTTGCCACTCCTTTATCAGACTACTCAACCGGCAATAATCATTGCCCACTTTTCCAAATAGAAAGCAATAACCCAATCCCCTATACGCGCAAACGAGTAGTCCAGAAACCCGAATGAGCGCGGCGGTCACTATGCTCATGGTTAACCGGCCAATGGCATTGCGGAAAAACCAACAATTTACTCAACCGTCTTGGTAAATTCACACTTTTGTTTAATCAGCGGCGAGGTTTTCTGATTACCGATCCCGTTGGCAATCAGGGCAATAACGCGATCATCTTGGCCATAGCCCAGATGAGCCTCCAAGGGATTGGCAAGATCGCTGATGCCAAAGGCATCCATGATTTTGGCTATATTAATATTTACATTGGTGATACGGGCGCATAGCCTGGAATCCAGGTATTTTTCTCTAAATCCGGGAGGTATCCCATAACTTAACAGGTCATTGGGGTCACTGAACGCAATAATTGAAGTTTCACTGAATAAGCGCTTGTTGTAATCAGCGCCTTTAGGATCACAATAATTGGCGTATTGTCCGGTCACTTCGGGAAGCTCTCTGCCCAATTGCAGCATCGGGAGCTGGTTGGACAGCATAAAAATGGGTATATGCTTGTTCTGGAATGCCGCAATTGATTTATTAGACACGCCTATTTTACGTTTAGGATCGGAATATTTCGTCGGATCTGCCACCATATGAGCAATACGCTGCAGGCCGTCAATCGTAATGCGACTGCCCAAGCTATGAGAAATCAGGACGTAATCATCATTCGCGATATGATCGATACTGGAGTCATCCAAGCCGTTGCAAGCATGTTGCCCGCTTCCGGGAAGCTCGGCCCAATCGCCGGTAGCCATCCAGCAAAATGATTGCGCGAACGCTGCCAGAATCGCCTCCCTGCTTTTGCCCAGATAAATAATGGGATCCGGGCCGGTATCATTGCTGAATTTTTTTAGCACACTGTTAATCCTGGCCCGCCGGAAATCGTATTCACCCGAATTATCGAACGACAGCAATGCTTTTTCTTCACGGGTAATTTCCGACCAGGTGAGTTCATAGAATGTAAGCTCTTTGCCGTTTTCCTCGTTGAACAGGTGGGTAACCCGCAAATTGCCGATATTTCTGCCGGGGACCAACGGAGTGGTCAATTTAATATTCTTCTGGTCTGCCGATCGCGCGTTTAAGTTCAACTGCTTGGCCAGTTTTTCCAGAAACTGGGTGGTATATCCCGGTATGTGACCGCCTACGCCATGAACAAACAGCACCTTGGTTTTCCCTTTGCTTTGGGTCAGACCGGCATCAATGCCGGAAAAAGGCTGTCCCCAAACTTGGCACACCCTATTATCTTCGCTTTCAGTTTTTTCCAGAATGGCTTCTGTTACGCCTTTACCAATGCTTGTGCACCCGGATAAAAAAATGGCTATTGAGCCAAATACAAACAGCCATCCGTGCTTTATAGTGAAACTTTTAGAAAAAATATTCATGGCCTTGTTATTCCAAGTTTTTTACAAAGACGTAGGATTCACACCGGTATTTTGCTCGTCCTACATCTGCCGTTTTATCTAAGCCAAAAACATTGCGCCAATATCGCCTTAGTACTATGTGCTAGCTGTACGACCTCGTTAAGGCCTTGCCGTGCCCGTCGTCCATGATGACAACCGCTCCGCCGTTCTTTCACACCACTTATCGATAACATTTTCGGCGTCTCCCCATTGCCACTGGAAACCCGCCGCCATACTTCCTCCGCCGATGCGCTTATCGGCAACCGCTGCCAGCAAATCTCCCGATACCGAGTCGGTAATTTTTCCTTCCACTTGAGCCCCGCCGACAAACGGGAAGGTGCCGGTCGCCAGATATTTAAGACCGGCTAACAGGTGAACTTGAGGAACGATCATTGAAATACTGCGTAGCGCTGGCGTAGCCGTTTTGGCATCGGTCATCGCTACCGCCAGCTTCATCACTCCAGGGCCGGCTTGGTCGACAACCTGAAACTTCTTCCCAAGCTGTAGTTTGAGTTGTTGGGAAAAATAGTTGACCAGCATTTGCTGATCAGCAGCGGAAACCGACGTTGTGTCTCCTCCCCAGAAAGTGACCGGTTCAATCATTACCTTGTTGTAGTCCGTCCACCGCGCGGATGGGCTGACATAGCGCAAGCTCGCCTGATCTTGTCCACCCGGCGTCAATTTACCGCAGACATCGCCAAGCAGACCGCAATTCAGTGCAGCCCGATCAAGAGTTGCTTTCTGCGTCGTAGCGCAGGCGCTCAACAGCAAAAGCGCCGAAGCCATAGCCAAAGTTTTCGCGGTACGCTTTGCAATATTTATATTGTTTATCATTGTCTTTGCTCCTCATTAAAGAAATTTGAAGTCGAACTACAATTCCGTCGATTCCACAACGGCTGCCGGTTTACCCCCTGTTAAACAATCATGACATCGGTTAATTCTTATTTAAATTCATCTTAGCCCCCATATTCGAAAACGAACATGTCGCTGATTACCTACAAAAGGACATCAATTAGGCGCTTAACTAAATCTTCCAGCGAAATCATGGACAGCGCCAGCGGCAGCACCGGCAAAAGTGTCACGACAGCGATTCGCAGCACGATAGCCTTGTCGAATGGGAATAAGCGCATACCATTTACCACCTCAAAGCTGCCGGCCAGATCGTTCAGCGCTTGAATATCTCCGCTACCGACTAGCGGTTCATCTTGTGGTGCTCCGCCACGCAGCCATTTCCGATCGAATTCACAAACGTAGCGGCTCGCCAGAGCGCCATACTCAAGCAGCCCCTGCCGTCTGGACCGAGCCAGCCGGGGAGCAAACGCGAACAGGGGGCCGAGTGCTAGCAACAAAAGAAAGACCACGGCGGCGGCGATATCCAGCTTGAAATCAAGCAGCGTCGCGCCCCCATAAAAAATGCGGTTGGCCATCATACCCGTGAGTAAAACGTCCTGAGCCAGCAGAAACGGAATAAAAGCGATTATGCTGTCCTCGAGAAAGCCCAGCCCGCCGGCTCGGTCAGGATGGGTCGGCACGAGATGAAGTTCCATTCGTGAAACCTGCCAAAGAAGCCGCGCCCAGATAAAAATACGAAAATACCAGCGCAATAACATGAACTGAAAAACCGGAATGCTGACATAGGCATACCAATAACCCGCCGGAGAAAACCGGTGGCGCCCATCCGCCAAAACCAAAAACCAAGTGTCCGCTTCCAGAGCTATTTGACTCGACCATAAATAATGTCCCCCAGTAAACACCAGAACGATCAGTAAAACCTCAATCACAACCGAATTGAGCAAGCGCAACGCCGAACTAACAACGGCATCGAACTGCTGGAACGCTTCGGGAAGAACGAGCCCACGCTCTCCAAATTGCAGGAGAAGTGGCCTGAGTCGCTGGTGAACTACGAGTTCCGCCAGCAACATCAAGGGCAAGGCCAGCAGAAACCGGATATGCACATCAATGTCATTAGAAGTTACGCATTGACAGACAATGTAAAATATGAAAATTAAAATACCCGTAGCCAACGGAAGGCCAAGTCGTGATAAGAGAAATAAGCCGTCCCTCAACAGCCCGTTGTACTTTACCGAT
>Ga0208121_100393_pt1 | contig 15288 bp, 13 predicted proteins | sample LakWasMet62_LOW9_2_FD_183894 | JGI IMG/M metagenome (GOLD analysis project Ga0208121, IMG submission 183894) | Freshwater sediment methanotrophic microbial communities from Lake Washington under simulated oxygen tension - Sediment Metagenome... | ecosystem: Environmental > Aquatic > Freshwater >... | reverse complement strand
AGCGTACCGGCTACCAAAATGAATTTTACTGATGAGAGAGTGCGAGTCGACATGCATTAACCTTGTACCGTACGTTAGACGGCCAATCAAGCTGGAAAAGAGGAAAATAATAGGGCTATCGGAGAGACTTTGTCATGTTTTATTTTTAGTTAGCCGCCCGGAAAAGCATTCCCATAACATTGTTCAAGTACGGCTATATCCTGACTTGCTCCGCTAGAAAATTAAAATCGGCATCGTCCATGTAAGGCAACACAGCCAACAAGGGCGCATCCACAGCGGTTTTTATGGCTTGGATATTTTCATCCCTGCTTAACAAATCCGGGTCCGTGCAGACTGCAATCCAGCCCGCACACTTTACGCCCGACTGTTTGACCGCCTGATAAGTCAATCTCGCATGATTGATGCAACCTAACCGGATTGCAACGACCATAATAACCGGCAAAGCCAGCGCTTTTGCCAAATCGCTGATAGATTCCCGCTCATTTAAAGGCGCGTACCAACCTCCGGCGCCTTCAACGATAACGATGTCGGCCAAGGTTTTCAATAGCTCGAATTGGGCTGCCAGCACATCCAGCCTGGCCGGATTGTTCACACCCGCAATATGAGGAGAAACCGGCAACTCATAGGCGTAAGGATTGATCAAGTCGTAATCAATCTGCCATGACGCGTTTTCTTGTATCAGCAATGCATCCTCATTTTTCAGCCGGCCGTCCACCATCAAACAACCGGCGGCCACCGGCTTCATGCCTGCCACTGTTTTTCCCTGACCTTTAAAGTAACGCATCAGCGCAATCGTCGCCCAGGTTTTGCCGACGTTAGTGTCGGTGCCGGTTATAAAGTAACCTTTTTCCATCAGCTTGCCGTGACCATCATGGTCTCGAACGTCGCGGGAACCAGATCGCCGCTTCGATACCGCTCATAAGCCGCAATCATGCGCTGCATCTGGGCCTTGGTCGTGATGTTTTTATTACGCCCGGCAATCATATTATGCGCGCCGATGTGCTTTAGCTCCTTCATCAATGCTAAAACCGAAGCATAGTTCGATCTATAAAGCCTGGTTTCGATTTTTATCTCGGCGTACCCCGCCGACTGGAGAAAGCGGGTCAACTGTTGCTCGCTGTAAAAGTCGTTAACGTGATTGTAATCGTCGACTTCCGCCCAGGCAGCTTTTAGTTCCTGCAATGTTTGCGGGCCGAATGTCGAAAAAACCAGCCGACCGCCCGGTTTCAATACCCGTTTAATATCGGTAAAAACGACATCGAGATTGATGCACCACTGCAACGCGAGATTGGAAAACACGCCATCGACGATTTGCCCGGCAAGCGGCAACTGTTCGGCATCGGCGCATACATAAATGACATTGGGCATATCGGCCAGCTTGGTTCGCGTTACCTGCACCATCGGCAACGCAATATCCAGCGCGATAACAGGCTGGGCAAACCCCAACAACTTTGCGGATAAAAAACCGGTGCCGCAACCCAAGTCCAACAGAGGCCCGGCCAGGTTTTCGGTATCGATAGTGTCCAGCAGCGCCCTGCCGACAGTGCGCTGTAACTCGGCAACACCGTCATAGGTAACCGAAGCCGCCGCAAACGACTGCCTGATTTTGGCTTTATCTAAATACATTGTTCATCCATGAATCGGGAAATAATCGCCAGCGTTTCCCGGCTATGCGATAAAAACGGCACATGTCCCGCCCTGTCGATTACGTGTAATTCCAAGCTTGGCAATAACTGTTGCATTTTTTGACCTACGTCCACGGGAACCAAGGTGTCCAGGCCGCCCAAGATAACCGAGACAGGCATAGTCAACCCGGATAAAACCGGCCTCAAATCAGCCTCTTTTAGTATGTTCAATCCGCCCTGCAAGGTATTTTTATCAGGCGCATCGCATTCAAACACGGCGGTTTTAAGCGCTTTCAACAAGACTTTCCGGTCGGGCAAGCCGTTTACCTGCAACGATAAAAAACGCAGCAAAGTCGCCTGACCGTCTTTATCCAAATGCCCAGCAAAATCATCCAACAAGCCAGTACCCATGCCTGGCCATTGCTGTGTTTGCGTGTACGAGGGATTCCCCGCCAGCAACACCAGAGAAGATACCCGCTCCGGGTAATGACCGGCTATGTCAAGCACCACCGTAGCGCCCAAAGACCAGCCCAGCCAGCAACAGCGCTGCTCGGGAACCGCTTTAACCAACTCGTCGCTAATCCGCTCCAGCGTAAACGGATCGATTATTTCGCTGTGTCCGTGCCCCGGCAAATCGATACAGGTGACCCGGTAATTTTGCGCCAACTGCTTGGCGAATTCGCGCCAGATGCCAGCATGCATCGCCCAGCCATGCACCAGCACAATAGGTTTGCCTTTGCCATATGTTTCCAAATGAATTTTGGTCACTGACGGCCTGCGATAATTTCGGCGAACGCGTCCAGCAACCGGTCGACATGTTGCTCCTCATGCAGGGCAGAAAAAGTCACCCGCAACCTTGCACTGCCTTGAGGCACTGTCGGCGGACGAATCGCGCTGACCAGGAAACCGGCATCCAATAAAGCCTTGCTTATCTCCACTGCCCTTCGACTGTCGCCGATCAGGATCGGTTGAATAGCGGACGATGACGGCATCGCCTGCAATCCGAGCTGCTCAGCGCCCACGCTGAAACGCTCCGACAATTTTTTAAGCTTATCCCTGCGCCAATTTTCTGCGACGACGATTTTCAAGCTTGCCCGAGTCGCTTCGGCAACCGCCGCTGGTAACGCAGTGGTATATATATAAGTGCGGGCTTTCTGGATCAAGGTTTCAATCAGCGGCTCGGAACCCGCGACAAACGCGCCGAACGTGCCAAAACCCTTGCCTAAAGTCCCCATTAACACCGGCACGTCGTCCTGACTGAAGCCGTAATGTTCAACAATTCCGCCGCCGTGCCGACCGATTACGCCCAAGCCGTGCGCATCGTCAACCATCAGCCAAGCATTATGATTTTTCGCCGCGGCCGCCAACTCGTCCAACGGCGCAAAATCGCCATCCATGCTGAATACGCCATCGGTCACTATCAGCTTATTGCCTGCGGCTTTGTCCAGCTTTGAGCCGAGATCGGCCGCGTCGGCATGGGCATAGCGCTTAAACGTTGCGCCGGACGACAAGCCGCCGTCCAGCAAAGAAGCATGGTTCAACCGGTCTTCAAACACCGCATCGCCGCGACCCAATAAAGCCGAGATCGCACCGATGTTGGCCATGTATCCCGTGGAAAATAATAATGCCCGGTCGCGGCCGGTAAACGCCGCCAACTCTTCTTCCAAGGCATGATGAGCCGCACTATGCCCGCAAATCAAATGCGCCGACCCGCTGCCGACGCCGTACTGATCCGCACCGGCTTTAAACGCTTTAAGCACATCGGCATGGTTGGCTAAGCCCAGATAATCATTGCTGCAAAAATTGACGACAGTTTTGCCGTCAATTTCCAGGTTAATACCTTGAGGGGATGCGATAACCCGCCTTGATCGATACAAGCCCTGTTGGGCAATATCGTCGAGACCGGGTGCTAATTGTGAGAATGGAGGTGTCATAAAAACCAGTAATATTCACCACGAAGACACGAAGAGCACGAAGAATGAAATATAAAACTTCGTGTCCTTCGTGTCTTCGTGGTGAATTATTTTTTATAGAGAACGCTTTAAATGATTTCGTTCATCAAGCGTAACTTGAACCGCCGGAATAGACGCCCAAACGATCAAACAAAGCCAAGTCATGGTTGGTCATCGGATTATCGGTGGTCAATAACTTGTCGCCGTAAAAAATCGAGTTGGCTCCGGCCAGAAAACACAGCGCCTGCATCTCATCGCTCATGTTATTGCGGCCTGCGGATAGCCTCACACGCGACTTAGGCATCATGATTCTGGCAACCGCCAGGGTTCGGATAAAAATGATCGGGTCCAGCGACTCAGTGCCCATCAGCGGCGTACCCTCAACCTGCACCAGCATATTGACCGGCACGCTTTCGGGATGCTTGGACAGATTGGCAAGTTCGATCAACAGCTTGGCGCGATCGACATCGCTCTCGCCCATGCCGACGATGCCGCCGCAACAGACGTTAATCCCGGCATCCCTGACTCGCGCCAGCGTATCCAACCGGTCCTGATAAGTCCTTGTGGTGATAACTTCGGAATAATAGTCTTCCGAGGTATCCAGATTGTGATTGTAATAATCCAGCCCGCCCTCTTTTAACCGGGCCGTCTGTGCATCGGTCAACATGCCTAAAGTGACGCAGGTCTCCATACCCAGCGCCTTAACGCCCCGAACCATTTCCACCACCCGTTCCACATCCCTGTCCTTAGGCTGACGCCAGGCCGCACCCATGCAAAAACGCGATGCGCCTTGATCTTTAGCCTGTTGCGCCGCCTGCAAAACCTTATCGACCGGCATTAGCGCCTCGGGCGTCAAATCAGAATCATAGCGGGCGCTTTGCGGACAATAACCGCAATCTTCCGAACAGGAACCGGTTTTAATACTCAGCAAACTACTAATTTGAACTTCATTGGGATCGAAATTCTCCCGATGCACGGTTTGCGCCTTAAAAATCAGGTCATTAAAAGGCAACGCATAAAGCGCTTGCACTTCGTCTAACTGCCAGTCATGGCGAATTGCAGGGTTTGCAGACATTCTGTTAAGCTCCGGTTACTTTAGATTTCTTTTGAAAGATAAGCCCATCATTACGCATTTTTTCTCACCACGAAGACACGAAGAACACGAAACTTTATATTTTTTTCTTCGTGTGCTTCGTGTCTTCGTAGTGAATAAATAAATCCTTAGATTCACCCCGCAGGTGCAATCGACAAACTTGTCAACCTGTTTAAATGAAAATAGTATACAACTGGCTCAACATTATACAGGATTACCTGCTGCCGCCTACCTGCATCTTATGCGGAAACACAGGACACAATTCCCGCGACATTTGCCCTTCGTGTTATACCCATCTGCCTCGCAATAATCAGTGCTGTTACCGATGCGCCGAAATATTGGAAACGCCCACTACCGCCCCCGTGCTTTGCGGCCGCTGCCTGAGCCGCCATCCGGCTTTTGACGAGACCTACGCACCGTTTATCCATCAAGGCGCTATCCGGCATTTGATCGGCACCTTAAAATTCGGCGCTAATTACAAGAATGCCCGCTTGCTGGGCATGTTATTGGCCGACCATTTGCGACAAACTGCCGAACGACCCGAGCTGATATTACCGGTTCCCTTGCATAAATCCCGCTATCGCGAACGCGGTTTCAACCAAGCCATAGAAATTGCCAGAACCGTAGGCAAAGAATTACAGATTCCTCTAGACCTCAGCAGTTGCAGGCGGCATCGGGACACGCCCCATCAAACCCAGTTAACTGCCAAAAAACGCCGTAAAAACCTGAAAAACGCTTTTTCCGTTATCAAACCAATCCACGCCCGGCATATCGCGATACTCGATGACGTAATGACCACCGGCTCAACAGTTCATGAACTGGCTTACGTGTTGAAAAAAGCAGGCGCTAGCCGGGTCGATGTTTGGGTTTGCGCGAGGGCTTGATTCACCAATATCGTCAGGGTTAATCCGGATACTTTTTTCCGACTGCGAACGTCAATAAGCCCAGTTCTCATGCCTAACCGGTAGCCTATTCAACTCATCCTTATAGAACCGCCAAAGCGGCATGAACCGGTCCATTAAGGTTATGAATCGATTGTTGTGACTGAGTTCCAACAGGTGAACCATCTCATGCACGACGATGTATTCCAGACATTCCGGCGGTTTCTTGGCCAATTCGGCATTGAGCCGGATGCTTTTGGAGCCGGGGCTACAACTGCCCCACTTCGTTTTCATCCTTTGCACAAAAAACCGCTCCACCTTCACACCGATAAGCGGCTCCCATTTGGCAATCAAAACCGGCACGGCTTCCTTGAGCCTCTCCCGATACCATGCATCCAGAATCGCCTGTTTTTTTTCCTCGCTGCTTGCAGGACGAATCTGAAGACGTATTTTATTGTGCTTTAACGCCACTTCCGGCGTGGCATCTTTCTCAACCAGTTGAAGCAGGTAGCGCTTGCCCCAAACGTAATGGCTTTCGCGGTCGAGGTATTCGCGCGGCGTCTCCCGTTGTTGTTCGAGCAGTTTTTTCTGTTGGCTTTTGATCCAGCCGAGCTTGGTAATCGCAAACACGCGGATAGTATCCATATCCATCCGCAACGGCGCGGCAATACGCACCTTGCCGACAGGCGGATACACGCTCAAATGGATATTCTTGATGTCTTTTAGCACGACATCCACGGCAATGTCGCCAAGCCGGATCTGCGTAACCATCAGTATTCCTTATGCTGGGTAATGATCGGGAAGATGCGTTCAACCTCTTTCTCGTCATTATGCAAGATAGACAATAAAGCCCGCTTGATTTCGTTTTCCCGCGTCTGATGACCACGCCAATCGTCAGGCCTGACTCGTCTAATGGTCTCATCGATCCTGACCGTCAGTTCCAGCGCATCGTTTTTACTTGCGCCCCCATAGGCGGCAGACGGCTCGCAAAGATTGTCATAAAGCGCGCGGCGTCCCGGCGTATTCAATTGTTCGGGCGTATCGCCGGACTGACCTTCTTCCACCGTCTTCACCAACTCGGCAATCTGTTTCAAGTATTCCTCATACTCAATGGCCTTGGCTTTACGGGTGGCGATGATCTCATCCAGCAACGCCGACATTTTGTCGTAAAACGCCGGGTTGTTCAGGTGTTCCTTGATGATCTTGCTGCGGACATTATTCTCAATGGTCTCGGCCACGGCATCCTTGCTGCCCTTCAAGCCGCCAAGTTGCGCGTTAATTGCATCGGCAATGCCGGTTTTCACAATCAATTCCAATAACGGCATGCTATCGAACGGCGAAATCTTTCTCGGCGCATCGGCTTCGATATAAGTGTCGATCAGGTGCCGCATGTCCGCCTCGTAGGCTTTCATATCCAGCTTTTCGTCGGCGGCGTTGCGGATGATTTCCCGCAGCTTCAGATACTCGTCAAGCTTCTGTTTAATCCGCTTAGTTTCGACATCGCCGTATCCGGCTTTATCCAGTTCGCCGTCGATATTGGCGTAGGCGCGCACCAAAGCGACCGCCGCCTTGTAAAACGCAACGCGTTGTGTCTCATGCGCCTTCAAATCATCAGGAATCTCGGTGTTGCCGCAGAAATAACGGATATGCTCAAGCTCGCTCTTCGGCGGCTCCACCGGCTCGCAAAGCAGCGCGATAGCCTCCAGCGCATTGTCCAAACGCTCCCGGCCTTTAGTCAGGCGGTCTTGCAACAGAATCTCAGGATCGGCGCCGCCAGCGCTATGATCAAGCTCTGAACTATAGACTGCGATGGTGTTTTCGACCTTCTTGAACAAATCCTTGTAGTCCACGATGTAGCCGAAGTCCTTATCCTCGCCATCCAGCCGGTTAGTGCGGCAAATGGCCTGGAACAGTCCGTGATCTTTCATGCTCTTGTCGATATAAAGATAAGTGCAGCTCGGCGCATCGAAGCCGGTCAGCAGCTTATCCACCACGACCAGCAGCTTCATGTTGGCCGGTTGCTCCTTGAACAATTTCTTGGCATTGTCCTCATAGGTCTCGGTTTTGGACTTACCGGGCAGCGCATCCACATTATGCAACAGCTCGGTGTAGGTGTTGTAGATGATCAGTTTGTCCGTCTCCGTGTTCGCGCCGGTGTCTTCCAGCGTGACGTCTTTAATCTGCGGATTATAGGAGGTGACTACAGCGCATTTGCCTTTAAACACCGTTTTCTGAAACAGCTCAAAATACTTGCATGCCTCGTAGATGCTGGAGGCCACCAGGATAGCGGTGCCGCGCCCGTCATTCAAACGGCGGCGTCTTTTGAAGTCGAAGATAATATCGGCAACCACCCGTGCCATTCGGGACTTGGAGCTGAGCACATTCTGCATCGTCCCCCACTTTTCGCGCAGGGCAGCCTTTTGCCAATCGTTCAGATTCATGGTGGAAGCCTCGAACCATTCATCGACCGTTTCCTCCGAACCTAAATGCTGGTCGATGTCCCGCGCCTCATAAATTAAGTCGAGCACCACCTTATCCTCTACCGCCTCGCTGAATTTGTAAGTGTGGATATAGCCGCCGAACACTTCCAGGCTAGTCTGCTTATCCTGCTTCAACAGCGGCGTGCCGGTAAAGCCGATAAACACGGCATTGGGCATCAGTGCCTTCATCGTACGATGCAGCTTGCCGCTTTGAGTGCGATGGCATTCGTCCACGAATACGAATAGCTCGCCCACCGTCCGGCAGGGTTGCGCTTCCAGTTCCTTGATGAACTGCTCGAAATCCTCCACGCCCTTTTTGCCGAACTTATGCACCAGCGAACAGAGCAAGCGTGGCGTAGCTTGGCCGAGCTGACTCATCAAGTCGCGGCCGCTTCCCGCGCGGGTCATCGGATGACCGGCAGCGATGAAAACGCCCTCGATCTGCTTGTCCAGTTCGTCGCGGTCGGTGACAATCACCACGCGGGCATCGGGCTTGTACTCCAGAATCCATTTCGCCAGCAGCACCATCACGATGCTCTTGCCGCTGCCCTGCGTGTGCCAGATGATGCCGCCCTCGGCGCGGCGGACATGCGCCTGAGCGGCCTTGATGCCGAAATACTGGTGTACCCGCGGCAGCTTTTTCATCCCGCCGTCGAACAGCACAAAATCGTGCATCAGCTCGATCAACCGCGCCTTGTCGCACATCTTCAGCAGGTATTTATCCAGCTTGTAGCGACTGTTGTCGGTCTCGTTTTCTTTCCATGTCAGGAAATACTTTTCCTCGGTCTTGATAGTGCCGTATTGCAGGCCCTCGGAATCGTTACCGGCGAAGATGAGTTGCACGGTGCTAAAAAACCACGCATTGAACTCCGGCTGCTGATTGGAAATGTTCTGGCGAATGCCGTCGCCGATTGAAACGCGGCTGTTCTTCAATTCGATCACAGCCACAGCGATGCCGTTAACGTAAAGCACCAAGTCGGGCCGCCGGTTGCAGTTGCCGCGCAGGGTGACCTCCTCGGCGATAGCGAAATCGTTTTGCGCCGGGTCGTCCCAGTTGATCGGCTTGATCGTCTCCGTATTCTCTCCCGCTGCCGCCTGCACCTGAATGCCGTAACGCAGCAGGCTATACACGGCCTTGTTGTTGTCGTACAGGCTGCGGTTCGGATTGCCCGCTTCGGTACGTAACCGGTCGAGCGCCCGGCTGATCTGCACAGAGGTGTAGCCGCTGTTGGTCAGAAAGTAGGTAAGCAGCTCTTCCTCAATGTTGCTGTTGTTGTCGCGGTTAGTCCAATCGCCAAGATAACGATAGCCCAATTCATCGCGAAATAGAGTAATGACACGGTTTTGTGTGGCGGATTCGGGTTGAGCGACGGCGGCCATATCTTCAAGCAGACCGCTCATGATTCGCCAACCTGAGTGAGCAGTTTTTTGATTAAATTAGGGTGATAGTAAACACCATGATTTTGCATAAGAGTGACGCAATCCAAGAACGAGGCAATCAACCCTTGCTGCTTGGCTTTAAGCAAGATACCGAGCGTTCCGGTGACGCGTAATCCCAGATATTCAGCCATGTTTCGGCCAATTTTTTCATCAATTAACACCCAGTCTGCCCGATATTTTTCGGCCATATCCAGCGTGTGTTTTTCCCCTTTATCCAATGCCAATAGCAAGCTTGGATGTTTGATGGCAGTTGATTCAACAAGGGTTAGCCAATCGAGTTCACGCAAATGAGGCACGGCAATAGCTCCGCCTGCCTCACACTCATCAACCACCTCATTAACCAAATGAATATGTCCAAATAAACGCGGTAACAAGTCCAGTTGCTGGATGCTGCTTAACGCAATAATGGGCGTCGTATTGGAAAAAACGATCATAACAATGCCGTTTCCCGCTGAAAATCATCGTTACTGTCATCCAGCAAGGTAGCACCGGCATCAAAAGCCATCCGCAAAAATGCAACCCGGCCTATGCCCAGCCATGAAGCGGCGCTACCCGATGACAGCTTGCCTTCTTTGAACAGGCTAATGGCGGCCTGTTTTTTTAAGTAAACTGCAAAATCTTCTGCGTTGAGATGAATGCCCATTAATAATTCAGGTGGGCAATCGATGGTTATAGTCCGCTGCATAATAGTTCCTCAGTAGGTAATTGCTTATTAATTGTGCTTTTTCCTGAACCATTTGAGCCTGCGAACATTAGCATGCGAGGAATGGACACACTCACGACAATTCCAGGCGCTGTCCCAAGATAACGGCGGTTTGCGGCTCCAGTTGCTTAACCACTTTTCGGGTGCCGTCAGGAAATATCTCGGCCATCACACCATCTTCGCAAACCAGAACACTACTACCCGCCGCCAACGCCTGCCAGTACGCCTGTTTCACCGCGGCATCCGCCAATATGGGAATATGTTCCTCCAAAAAACGCATGCTTTCTTCAGTCATGTTCATGGTTCGCCTCGGAGGTTTTAAAATAAAATTGTATCATAGCAGCCGTATCTTCCCGGTCAGTCACCATGATTGCGTCCATTCGATGCCTTGGTGTTCGCTTGCATTTATCACTCCCTTTTCTTCATCTTGTAAAAAATGCCTGACATTCCGCAATCGCCGCCGCAATTCCGGAATCGGAAAACGTTGATCGTTCCAGTTTCGGAAGCCATTCCGGTTCCGACGCAATCAATGCGCGAACCCTGTCGACATCCGCAGCCTTGCCCTGTTTCAGAAGCTCTTGCATCGCCATGTCAACGGTGGCAAAGAGCTCCAAGTCATCGTTTGACCTGTAGCGAAACTGCTCCAGCCATGCAGTGATCTCAACCCCGTACCATTTAATGAAGTAGGCTTTCGCCTGTTCAATTTTTTCGCCGGCAATAAAACCCTTGTACTTTCCGTTTTCATGCCACCGCATATAACCATTTTCTTGGGCGATTTTCTCCGGGCCTGCATATTTTGTTTTCGGGTTGTAGGGCCCGGCCGCTTTTTTCAGATAACCTTGGACTTCTTGCTCAGCCTTTCGATGCATCAGATAGGATAGCTTGGTGTAACGCTTTCGCCCCAACGGAAACTCGGGCTTACCAACAAACAGGTCAGCCAGCACGGCAATCACAACAGCCTCATTAAAAGCCCAGTTATGGGATTTGTCTAGTTTTGGCGCGGCGGGAATGCTCTCTACGTCTAACAAAGCATGCTGCTCAATCTTCGCGATAGCCGGATCAACCAAACGAACCTTTCCGGTGAGCAGGTTGTGCATCATGCCCTGTTTGATGGCACGGGTTTTGGCGAGTCTTTCTTCCAGTGCGGCGATTTCGGAATCCATATCACTTAAGATAGAGGCAATACGCACCTGATTCTCTATGGGTGGCAACAGCACCGGATAGTTCCCCACAGCCGCTTGAGAGATACCGAAAAAGGTTGTTCCATACTTACTTAACTCAATGAAGTCTTTAAACCGCTGAGAACCCAGCTGGTAATACAAATATCTTGAGTTATAGCTTTCTCTGATGGGGCGGAAGAGTAGCAAATGACTATTGAGTGAGGCTTTGCCGGGGCAAGGGATGTTATCAATATAGAGAACCTTGCCAATCGTTCCATCTTTGGTCATTAGCACATCCTCCGACCTTAGCTGAATATCCTTTGCCATTTCATAGCGGGGTTCGGGAATGTGATAGACCTCATTCCACCGAATTGCGCCGTCTTTGAAATTCATACCAGTGATCAAGAAAGGTTCATCATCGTTTGAAGTAAATTCTGTCTGATTTAGACCCTGCCATCCGATTCGTCCTTTTAACGTAGATACATCCCGCAGCAATCGAACGTCGTCGCCCGGCTTCGGACTGAGCAATTCCTGCATGACACCTTGTTTGATGTGGCGTTTTTTGGTGATGAGTTGTTCTAGGGATTCAATGAGCGCATCAGCATCACTCAACGCCTCGGCAATGGCTTCTTGTTCGGCTTTTGTAGGAGGAAGTGGGATCGGCATCTTCGCGATCATCTCCATCCGAACGGAATCCACAGAAGACTTCGCAGTCATTTGCATGATTCTGTTATAAAAATAGCTACTGAAATAGAGGTAAAAAAAATATCCGTTTATTCGCTCGTTGAAGTCACTGATACGGTAGACTCGTTGATGCGCATCGAATTTACCATTAATGTAATGAAATACCTTTCCAGTTCCAACGCCGTCGCCTGCGGTAAGCACAGCTTCTCCATCGAAAGAATAGCTATTGATCCGCTCGGCGGTTTGAGAGCGCACGAAGAATGGGTATTCACCATCATCTACACGGTCTTGAGTGTTTTTGCCTCCCGTGGTGATATGAGCAAGGTTATCGATAAAATCAAAGTCCCAATCCTCCGGTATCACCCCAACCTCAGTCTGCTTATAGCCCTTCGGCACCCGCTGCCCGGCTTCGACCAAATAACCGGCTCTCGCCTCTCTCAATTCCATGCGAACCCCATCCTTTCCAGGTGGGCGTTCACAGCATGCTCCAATTCGGCAACCCGCCTCATGGCTTGCGGCAGCGGCGTTTCATAACGTTCGGCCAGTTCCTTCACGCGCCGGGTGAGCGTCTGGCTGATGCGGTCCATTTCGCCGTGAATGGCGGCGGCGATGGCAGTCAGCCATTTGTCTTCGACCGCCAGCGTTTTGATCTCGTCCTCGGCGAGCATGGGGTATTTGGCATAGGCCAGCGCATCGAGTGCGGCTTCGGCTTCTTTCAGCGCTTTCTTGAGCTCGGCCTCCTCGTTTGCCAAGCTCAGCCATGCGCAAAGGATAGCCTCTTCGGGAGCGCCGAGCCCCAGCTCGGCTGCTTTTTTATTGCCAAGCCGGGGCTTGGCGTTCCCGGTGATTTCTTTCAGCCGGGCGGCGACGTTGGCCTTGTTGACCTTGTCCAGCTCCGAAAATGCGCCGTCCTCGCCGCCGTGCTCTTCTTCCAATTCGGTCATCTGCGCGGCAAGGGCTTCCAACGCGGCCTCCTGCTCGCGGATAGCCGCCTGTTGTGCGGCAAAGTAGCGGTTGACGATCAGCTGCTTGGGCACGAGGTCGCAAGTCCAGCCTTTGTCGGTTTCCTTGACGGTTTTGCCGTCCTTGTTTTTCTTTACCTCAATGATCCGGTAGGTCTCGGCCTTCCAGCCATCGGCGGCGATCAGGTAACAATCGTCCTGCATGGTCGCGGCCCAGTAGTCCATCAGGTGCTGATAGACATCGTATTGTTCAATCAGCGCTTTGCCTGTGTAATGGGCCAGCAGGTCTTCGGCAAGTTCGGCGATGACGGTCTTGGGGTGGCAGTCCGCTTGCAGGCTTTTGAGTGTTTCGGCGCTCCGCTCCCGCCAGTCGGCAAACAGGGCATTCATGCTGCCGATGAAGCTGACGAACTCCGGGTGCTCGTAGATGGCGGTCTTGATGGCTTGCTTGGAAACCGCCAGATCAAGGTAGCCGGGGCGGTTGGCTTTGAACAGGGTTTGCCGAAGCTGAGGGCAAACATCCCAATACGGCTGCAAGGCATCCACGTCGGCGCAGGGTATGCCGCCTTTCAGATGCCCTTCAATGTCCTGGATGTCTTCCGCTTGCTGGCTGTCGATGTAGCGCGGGATATTCAGGTTGAACTCGTTCTTGGCGATTTCTTCGACGCCGACCATGCGCGAATATTTGGCAATCTCCAGCCGCTTGTTGAAAACATCGACGATCCGGTGGATGTCCATGTCGCGCAGACGGTTCTTGTTGCCGTCTTTGATGTAGCCGCTGCCGGCGTCGATCATGAAGATGCCTTTACGGGTATGGGCGTTTTCCTTGTCGATGACGATGATGCAGGCGGGGATGCCGGTGCCGTAGAACAGGTTGGCAGGCAGGCCGATGATGCCTTTGATATAGCCTTTTCGGATCAGGTTCTTGCGGATGTCGGCCTCGGCGTTGCCCCGGAACAGTACGCCGTGCGGCAGAATGCAAGCGCCTTTGCCGGTGCTTTTCAGCGAACGGACGATATGCAGCAGGTAGGCGTAATCGCCTTGCTTATCCGGCGGCGTGCCGAAATCCTGAAAGCGCCGGTGAGGATCGTTTAGCGGATCGATGCCGGTGCTCCAGCGTTTGTCGCTGAACGGCGGGTTGGCGACTACGTAGTCGAAGGTTTTGAGTGATCCGTCATTGCTGGTAAAAAGAGGATTAGCCAGCGTGTTGCCTTGCTTGATAAGCGCCTCGGCATGGTTGTGCAGACACATGTTCATGTAGGCCAGGCCGGAAGTGGCGGCGTCCTTCTCCTGTCCGTAGAGCGTAACTTTGGCTTGGGCTTCGTCGCCCACTTTCAGCAGCAGCGAGCCGGAACCGCAGGTCGGGTCGTAAACGGTGGTATCGTTAGTCGTGCGCGCATCGCGAATGCCGATGATCTGCGCCATGATCCGGCTGACCTCGGCGGGCGTGTAAAACTGGCCCTTGCTCTTGCCGCTTTCGGTGGCGAAGTGACGCATCAGGTATTCGTAGGCGTCGCCAAGGATGTCATCGCCTTCCGCGCGGTTCTTGCTGAAATCTAGCGCCTTGTTTTCGAAGATGGCGATCAGGTTGGTCAGGCGCTCGACGATTTCCTGGCCGCTGCCCAACTTGCCGGCTTCATTAAAGTCCGGCATGTCCGACAACTTGTTGGCGTTGGCCAGCGGCGCAATTATCTTTTTGTTGATCTGGTCGCCGATGTCGGATTTGCCCTTGAGCGCCACCATGTCCTTGAAGCTTGCGCCTTCGGGTATGGTAATCGGAGCATAAGGAACACCGGCATATTTGTCGCTGACGTATTTGATGAACAGTAATACCAAGACATAGTCCTTGTATTGACTGGCATCCATACCGCCGCGAAGTTCATCACAACCGGACCAGAGGGAGGAGTAAAGCTCGGATTTTTTGATAGCCATTATTGAGTTATTTTTTGTTTTGGTCTGTTCACTGGCAACAGAATGCACAGCAGGTGAAAAATCCATGTCCCTGTCGCGAATGGTGTTAGTTAGCCGATCATTGCTTTAAACCGCACACAAAAATTGAATGTGAATTTCCACACTCTCGTAATTTTAAAAAACATCCTATTTGTAATGGTCCTTTAAGTTACTGTCCCTCATCGGATAACGGCTTGGTCTCATCTTTAGTTTCCTGCCCAATACTTTCGACCACGCGTCTCGTACCATGCCCGATTTCCTTGACGGCATCCCGAGTGCCGTGTCCGATTTCCCTGGTGACATTACGCGTCGTATGGCCTATCGTTCTGCCGGCCTCTTTAACCTCGGCACAGGACGA
>Ga0208121_100386_pt1 | contig 15537 bp, 12 predicted proteins | sample LakWasMet62_LOW9_2_FD_183894 | JGI IMG/M metagenome (GOLD analysis project Ga0208121, IMG submission 183894) | Freshwater sediment methanotrophic microbial communities from Lake Washington under simulated oxygen tension - Sediment Metagenome... | ecosystem: Environmental > Aquatic > Freshwater >... | reverse complement strand
AGAGCATTTGAATCAAACTGAAAAACAGTACAACCAAGAGTATGGCCAGCTACAGTTGGAGCAGAGCACCTGGGCGATGCATTCACGTATCGAGCAAATTGCGACGCAGCAGTTACAGATGCAAGTGCCTGATGCGAAAAGGATACAAGTGGTGAGTTTGGCAGCGCAGCCGGCATCCAGTAAGCCTGTCACTGTGCCAACTGTTCAGGGTGAGGTGAAACCTTAATGGCGATGCACACTCCTTTAGTCGTTGTGAAGTTGCCAGCATGGCGTCGTCGCCTATTGCTGGTGGCTGTACTGCTAGGGTTTGCCGCGTTGCTAGGCAGAGGGGTGTATTTACAGAGCTTTCATAAACGCTTTTTGCAAGAAAAAGGCGACGCGCGTTATAGCCGTACTTTAGTATTGCCTGCACAGCGCGGCAAGATTACAGATCGTTATGGTGAGTTATTGGCGATTAGCTCGCCAGTGGAATCAGTATGGGCAAACCCGTCTGATGTGAAAATTACTGCCAGCCAGACCAAAAAGCTTGCAGAGTTGCTGGGCTTTAAAAAAGACACCATCGATAAAAAATTAGCCAACAATACGCGTGAATTTGTGTACCTAAAACGCCGTGTTTCTCCAGAACTGGCGGCGGAAATTATGCAGCTGGCAATTCCTGGTGTGTATTTACAGCGTGAATATAAGCGCTACTACCCTGCGGGTGATGTCACCGCGCATTTGGTGGGCTTTACCGATATTGACGATAAAGGCCAAGAGGGTTTTGAACTGGCGATGAACAGTGCGTTGTCAGGTAAAAATGGTAGCCGTAAGGTGATTAAAGACCGTGCTGGCCGCATCATTGAAGACTTGGAAGCAGTAAAAGTGCCGCAAGACGGCGCTGATATTACCTTGTCTATCGACCGTAGAATCCAGTATTTGGCACATCGCGAGTTAACAAAAGCCGTGGAGAAGTTTCAGGCCAATGCGGGTGCCGCGATTGTGCTAGATGCAAAAACCGGTGAGGTATTGGCGATGGTGAATGTGCCAACCTATAACCCGAATAACCCGGTCAATATCCAAGGTAAGACACGTAACCGTGCAATTACCGATATTTTTGAGCCAGGCTCGACCATGAAAACGGTAACGGTGGCAGCCGCGTTGGAAGCAGGTAAATATACGCCAGATACCATGGTGCAAACTGCGCCTGGCTATATGAGCATAGGTCCAGCCACGATTCATGATGCACATCCACACGGTTTGATGTCTGTGTCTGAGGTTATTCAAAAGTCTTCAAACGTGGGTGCCGCAAAAATGGCACTGTCGCTTGAGCCGCAGTATTTGTGGGGTGTGTTTAACTTAATCGGTTTCGGTTCCAAAACCCGTATCGGCTTCCCGGGCGAGGTTTCTGGCCGCTTACGTGATTACAAAACCTGGCGCCCTATTGAGCAGGCAACCATGTCTTACGGTCACGGTATTAGCGTGACTTTGCTGCAAATGGCTAGGGCTTATACCGTATTTGCCAACGACGGTGAGTTAAAGCCAGTTTCATTATTAAAATTAAAAGATGCACCTGTAGGTACGCAGGTGTTTAGCGCTAAAACCGCCAACGAAGTGAAATCTATGTTGGAGCTAGTGGTGTTGCCTGGCGGTACAGCGTTAAAAGCGCAGGTGCTAGGCTACCGCGTGGCGGGTAAAACTGGCACCACGCACAAGCTTGGTGAGCATGGCTACGAGAAAAACAAATATGTAGGTTCGTTTGTAGGCATGGCGCCAGCATCTAACCCGCGTTTGATTATGGCAGTGATGATTGATGACCCAAGCAGCGGCGAATATTACGGCGGTACAGTGGCTGCGCCAGTATTTAGCGCGGTGATGGCGGATGCGCTACGCATGCTCTCTGTGCCACAAGATGCACCAAATAACAACGTGGTGATTCCTGGTGATGTTGAAGACGTGAAGGAGAGTATATGACCTTACTCACATCATTCAATCAATCCTTTACTGCAGTTACAGCAGATAGCCGACAAGTCGTGCCAGGCGCCTTGTTTTTGGCGTATCCGGGCGTGCATAGCGATGGTCGCAAATATATTGCACAAGCAGTTGCTGCAGGTGCAAGTGCGGTGCTTTGGGATAACCAAGGTTATGTTTGGGATGCCGCAATTCAAGTAGCTAACCTTGGTGTGAGTCAATTGAAAAACCAAGTGGCACAGATTGCCGCTGAGTTTTATCAATATCCAACACGCAAGCTGGATGTGATCGGTGTGACAGGAACCAACGGTAAAACCTCAGTAAGCCAATGGATTGCACAGGCAATGCAGGCTTTGGGTAAAAAGACTGCCGTGATTGGCACCATAGGTAGCGGCTTTGCCGATGCAGTTGGTAACGGTTTGGTAGAAACCAGCAACACCACACCTGATGCAATTTTGCTGCAAAAAATGCTGGCAGATTACGCTAAGCAAGGCGCTGATGCAGTGGCGATGGAAGTTTCATCACATGGCTTGGATCAAGGCCGCGTCAATGCGATTGAGTTTGATTTTGCAGTATTTACCAATCTGACTCGTGACCATTTGGACTATCACGTGACCATGGACGCGTATGCCAGCGCTAAGCAGAAGTTGTTTGACTGGCCAAGTTTACGTACCGCCATTGTGAATGCGGATGATGACTTCGGTAAAAAAATGGCGGAAACGCTACGTGGCAATAATAAGTCATTGCTGACCTACGGTTTGCTGCATGGTGATGTGCGTGCTGAGTCTTTAACACTGAGCGCAAGCGGAATCAGCATGCAGGTGAATACGCCGCAAGGTAGTGCGGTATTGAATGCCTCAGTATTGGGACGTTTTAATGCTTATAACTTGCTGGCAGTGTTAGCCACTTTATTAGCGCGCCAAGTGTCATTAAATGATGCGGTAGCTGCGATTGCGCAGATTAAGCCAGTGGCTGGCCGTATGCAGCAATTTGGTGGTGACGATAAGCCGTTGGTAGTGGTGGATTACGCACATACGCCGGATGCTTTAGAAAATGTATTAGTGAGCTTACGTGAACAAACGCAAGGCAAGTTAATTTGTGTGTTTGGCTGCGGCGGTGATCGCGACGCAGGTAAGCGCCCACTCATGGGTGCGATTGCTGAAAAATATGCGCACCATGTGGTGGTGACTAGCGATAATCCGCGTAACGAAAATCCGGCTGCAATTATTGAGCAAGTGGTGAACGGCATGACTGTGTTGCCAAGCGTAGCACCTGATCGTGCGGTTGCGATTCAACAGGCAATTAAGTTTGCTAATAAGGATGATGTAGTGTTGTTAGCAGGTAAAGGGCATGAGGATTATCAAGAAGTTAGCGGCGTAAGAACACCATTTAGTGATGTTGCAGTGGCGTTAGCCGCATTGGCGCATTGGGTGCCAAATCAGGCAGTGGCGGTGGGCAAATGATGATGCTATCAGAAGCAGCGGCGGCTTTAGGCGTACAGCACATCGGTGCGGATGTGCAATTTAGCTCAGTCGGTAGCGACAGCCGCAATATCGTAGCTGGTCAGTTATTTGTGGCGCTAAAAGGGGCCAATTTTGACGGCAATAGCTTTGCGCAAGAAGCGTTAAAACTAGGCGCAGTTGCAGTGTTGGTGTCTGACGCAAGCGTGCAAGTAATACCACGCATCTTGGTAGCTGATACAAGGCTGGCGCTAGGTGTGCTAGCTAAATACTGGCGTCAAAAATTTGAGATGCCTGTGGTGGCAGTGACTGGTAGTAACGGAAAAACCACCACTAAAGAAATGTTAAGCGCAATTTTGAGCGTAGTTGCGCAAGGTAAAGCAGCGGTACACGCCACTTATGGCAACTTGAATAACGATATTGGTGTGCCACTGACCTTGCTTAAAATGCAGCCTCAGCACAAATTTGCCGTGGTGGAAATGGGCATGAACCACTTAGGTGAGATTGATTATTTAACGCATATTGCGCAGCCAGATGTGGCGCTAATTAACAATGCCGGGATTGCCCATATTGGCGAGTTGGGCTCACGTGACAATATTGCCAAAGCTAAAGGTGAGATTTTTGCTGGCTTAAAGCCAAATGGTATCGCTGTGATTAATGCGGATAGTGATTATGCTGATTATTGGAAGTCGCTGAATCTACACAGAAAAATAGTGACATTTGGGCTAAATAAACCTGCTGATGTAAGCGCTCGCTATCAGGAGTTCGATGGTTATGCCAAGGTTGTATTGGCTACAGCTACAGATGAAGTAAGTGTGCAATTGAACGTACAAGGTGAGCACAATATTAGCAATGCTTTAGCCGCTGCAACTGCTGCATATGCGCTAGGTGTTGCATTAACTGATATTGGCCGTGGTTTGGAAAGTTTTAGTGGCGTGTACGGGCGTTTAGAGCGCAAAGCCGGTATCAATGGTGCGGTGGTGATTGATGATACCTATAACGCTAACCCAGACTCAATGAAAGCCGCCATCAAAGTATTGGCTAAGCTTGCGGGTAAAAAAATACTGGTGTTGGGTGACATGGGTGAGTTGGGCGCCGATGCTAAAGAAATGCATGCAGAAGTGGGTGCTTATGCCAAAGCGGCTGGGTTAACTACGCTGTATTGCTTAGGCAACTTAAGTACAGAAACCGCAGGTAGCTTTGGGGCAGGTGCTGAGCATTTTAGCTCGCCAGAGGCGATTGCGCAGGCAGTGTTGCCAGCGCTGGCGCAAGGCACCACGGTGCTAGTGAAAGGTTCGCGTTTTATGCAAATGGAACGCGTCGTGAATTTGTTGGTAGCAATAAAAAAGTAAGCGAATTGGGAGAAGGAAAATGTTACTCGAACTAGCACAATGGTTAGCACATGATATCCGCGGGTTTAATGTATTTAACTACATTACCTTGCGTGCTGTGTTGGCTACGCTTACTGCTTTGTTAATTTCATTGATGGTTGGTCCAACCTTAATTCGTAAATTAACACAATACAAAGTTGGCCAAGCGGTACGTGATGATGGCCCACAAACCCATTTGATTAAGGCGGGTACGCCAACCATGGGTGGTGCGTTGATTTTGGTATCAATTGCGATTTCAACCTTGCTATGGGCAGACTTGAGCAACCGCTTTGTTTGGGTGGTGTTATTCACCACGCTAGGTTTTGGTGTGATTGGCTGGGTAGATGACTGGCGTAAAGTGGTGCATCGCAATCCTAAAGGCTTGTCAGCAAAAGAGAAGTACTTTTGGCAGTCTGTGGTCGGCCTCAGCGTGGCAGTGTTTTTACAGCAAACCGCGGCGACACCTGCGGAAACCACTTTGTTGATTCCATTCTTTAAAAACCTAGTAGTGCCACTCAGTGGCTTAGGCTTTATTGTGCTGACTTATTTAGTGGTAGTGGGCAGCAGTAACGCGGTTAACCTGACCGATGGTTTAGATGGCTTGGCAATTATGCCAACGGTGATGGTGGCTGGCGCCTTGGCGATTTTTGCATATGTGACTGGTCACTTGTACTTCTCTAGATATTTAAGCATTGCTTACGTGCCGGGTGCGGGCGAACTTACTGTGTTTTGTGCCGCGATGGTAGGTGCAGGTTTGGGCTTCTTGTGGTTTAACGCTTACCCGGCTGAGGTGTTTATGGGCGACGTAGGTGCTTTGGCACTGGGTGCAGCCTTAGGCATTGTAGCGGTAGTGGTGCGTCAGGAAGTGATCTTGTTCATCATGGGTGGCGTGTTTGTGATGGAAACCCTATCAGTGGCGGCACAGGTAACTTATTTTAAATACACCAAACATAAAACCGGTACTGGTAAACGCATCTTTTTGATGGCACCACTTCATCACCATTACGAGCAAAAGGGTTGGAAAGAAACCCAAGTGGTGGTGCGCTTCTGGATTATCAGCATGATGCTGGTGTTGATTGGTCTGGCCAGTCTGAAAATTAGGTAATTAGTGAATTTAAAAATGCAAATCGCGTTAAAAGACAAAAAAGTATTAGTGCTAGGCTTGGGTGATACCGGCCTATCCGCGCTGCGCTGGCTGCATAGCCAAGGCGCACGTTTGTCTGTGGCTGATACGCGCGCAGTGCCGCCAGGCTTGGATGCATTAAAAGCTGAGCTTCCGGATGCTGTGGTATACACCGGCGCGTTGACGCCAGCAGTGTTTGATGGCGTAGATTTAGCTGTGATTAGCCCTGGCGTGCCATTGAACGAGCCTGAGATTCAAGCTGCGATACAACGTGGTGTGCCAGTAGTAGGTGATGTGGAGCTGTTTGCACAATACCGCCCAGCTAGTGCCAAATTGATTGCAATTACCGGTGCTAACGGTAAAACTACCGTGACCACGCTGGTTGGTGAAATGTGCAAAGCCGCTGGTTTAAAAACGATAGTGGCTGGCAATATCGGCTTACCTGTACTTGATACCTTGAGTATGGAAACGCCGGATGTCTACGTGCTAGAGCTTTCCAGCTTTCAGTTGGAAACCACCAATAGCTTGTTGGCCGATGCTGCCACGATGTTGAATCTATCTGAAGACCATATGGACAGATACGATGGTATGCAAGGTTACGCAGTTGCCAAGGCTCATATTTTTTACCATGCAAAATTGCAGGTGCTCAATCGCGATGATGCCTGGAGCATGATGATGGCGCGCGCTAAGTTGGCACAAGTGACATTTGGCCTAGATGACGCTGTGAATGAGCAAGATTATGGCATTAAGCAAGTGGATGGCGAGGCATGGCTGAGCTGCGGTACGCATGACTTAATGAATATCCGTGACCTAAAAATCGCCGGTTTACACAATGCTAGCAACGCCTTGGCAGCTATTGCTTTGTGCCGTGGCATCGGCATGGATTTCGCACCGATTATTCAAACCTTATACAACTTTAAAGGCCTGCCACACCGTGTAGAGTGGGTAGCCAATATTGACGACGTTGATTATTACGACGATTCAAAAGGTACTAACGTAGGCGCAACTTGTGCAGCTTTGTCTGGTTTATCACAAACCGTGGTGTTAATTGCCGGTGGCGACGGTAAAGGCCAAGACTTCTCGCCACTGAAAGAAGCAGTGAGTGCTAACGCACGCGCTGTGGTATTAATCGGCCGCGATGCGCCATTGATTGATGCCGAGTTGTTATCTACCAATATACCGATGTACCACGCTGCCGATTTACCAGAAGCGGTAACCATTGCGAAAAAACTGGCACAAGCCGGGGATGCGGTATTGCTGTCTCCAGCCTGCGCTAGTTTGGACATGTTTAAAAACTATGTACATCGTGCTGAAGTATTTGTGGCTGCGGTGAAACGTATGGAGCATGCCGCATGATTACCGCTATGTTGAATCGTGATCGCATGAACTCACCAAGCTACGATCAGAGCTTGCTGTGGGTCACCCTTGTTTTGCTAGGCATAGGCTTGGTGATGGTGTATTCAGCATCAATTGCGATTGCCGAATCAGATAAAGCGTTGGGTTATAACAGCAGCTACTACTTAGTGCGTCAGGCTATCTTCTTAGTGGTGAGCTTAACGGCAGGTTTTGTTGCCTTTAATGTACCGATGGCTTGGTGGCAAAAAATGGCACCTTACCTATTTTTATTGGGCTTGGCATTGCTAGTGTTGGTGCTTATTCCAGGCATCGGCAAGGTAGTAGGCGGTAGCCGCCGTTGGTTATCTTTGTTTGTGATCAACTTGCAGCCATCAGAGTTTATGAAGTTATTTGCTGCCATGTACGTGGCAGATTACACCGTGCGTAAGGCGGCGGTGATGGATAGCTTTACTAAAGGCTTTATGCCGATGTTGTTTGTGATGTTGTTAGTTGGCGGCCTATTGTTGAATGAGCCGGACTTCGGCGCATTTGCCGTGATTGCAGCGATATCGATTTCCATCCTGTGGCTAGGCGGTATCAATGCCCGTATCTTTGGTGGTTTGATAGTGCTGCTGGTCGTGGGCTTTATCTTCCTAATCTGGAGCTCGCCATACCGTTTAGAGCGCGTGATTGGTTTTATGGATCCTTGGGCCGACCCTTATGGTAAAGGTTATCAGTTATCACATGCGCTGATTGCATTTGGCCGTGGTGAATGGTTTGGCGTAGGTTTGGGCGCCAGCGTAGAAAAGTTACTGTATTTGCCTGAAGCGCACACTGACTTTTTATTGGCAGTAGTGGCGGAAGAACTAGGGTTTGTGGGTGTGCTCACTGTAATTGGCCTGTTTATGTGGATATTGATTCGCGCCTTCGGCATCGCAAAAGAAGCGATCGAGAATGAGCGTTATTTCTCAGCTTTGCTGGCACAAGGTTTGGGCGTGTGGATAGGCGTGCAAAGCATTATCAATATGGGCGTGAACATGGGCTTGCTGCCAACCAAAGGCTTAACGTTGCCTTTGATGTCATTTGGCGGTAGCGGCATTTTAGCTAACTGCATCGCGCTAGCTATTTTGCTGCGTATTGATTTTGAAAATCGCCGCTTACAAAAAGGGTTGCCGGCATGAGTCAAGCAACTACTAAAACATTGATGGTGATGGCTGGCGGTACTGGCGGCCATGTGTACCCTGCGATGGCGGTGGCAGACGCATTGCAAAGCCAAGGCTGGAACATCGTTTGGCTATGCACCGAAGGCGGCATGGAGAATAAGCTGATTGCGGGCAAACCTTACGATAAAGCCATGATTACCATGCAAGGCGTGCGTGGCAAAGGCTTGTTGGGCTGGTTGTTGTTACCGGTGAAATTAATTACTGCATTCAAACAAAGTTTGAATGCGATTAACCAGTTTAAACCTGACGTAGTCTTGGGCATGGGTGGGTTTGCTGCATTCCCTGGTGGTTTGATGGCGCGTTTGCAAGGTCGCCCATTGGTGATTCATGAGCAGAACTCAGTGGCAGGTTTAACCAATAAGGTGCTGGCAAAAGTTGCGACAAAAGTATTAGCTGCGTTCCCTGCGGCATTTGGTGCTAGGGCAGCTTTACTGGGCAACCCAGTACGTGCAGATATCGCCAATATTGCACAGCCTGCACAGCGCTTTGCGCATCGAGCCGGTGCGTTACGCTTACTGATTGTTGGTGGCAGCTTGGGTGCGCAAGCGTTTAACGAGCTGATTCCACAAGCGTTGGCAACATTGCCAGAGGCGCAACGTCCGCAAGTGGTACACCAAGCAGGCGTGAAGCATATTGAAGTATTGCAGAACAATTATAAACAAGCAGGCGTGGCAGCAGATGCGCGTGCTTACATTGAAGGCATGGCGGAGATGTACGCATGGGCAGATTTTGTAATTTGCCGTTCAGGCGCACTCACCGTGGCTGAGATTTCTGCGGCAGGGGTGGGCTCTATGATGGTGCCGTTCCCGTTTGCGGTGGACGATCATCAGACGGGTAACGCTCAGTATTTAGCAGATGCAGGCGCCACGATTTTGGTGCAACAAAAAGAATTGAGTGTAGAGAAATTGGCAAAAATTTTAAAAGAGTTAACGCGTGAGCAGTGTCTGGATATGGCAGAAAAAGCACGTGCATTGGGCAAACCAGAGGCTACCGCAGATGTAGCAAAAGTTTGCGTACAAATGGCAGAGCAAGGAGTCGCGAAATGAAACATAAAGTAAAAAATGTGCATTTTGTTGGCATTGGCGGCTCAGGTATGAGCGGCATTGCTGAGGTGCTGATTAACCTGGACTTCAACGTGAGTGGTTCAGACTTAGCTGCAAACGCAACCACTAAGCGCTTGGAAGCGTTTGGTGCCACGGTATATCAAGGTCACGAAGCAGAAAATGTGAAAGAGGCGGATGTGGTAGTGGTGTCTTCTGCCGTGAACGAAGCGAACCCTGAAGTTAAAGCAGCACGCGCGAAGAAAATCCCAGTGGTGCCACGTGCGCTGATGCTGGCTGAGTTAATGCGCTTTAAACAAGGCATTGCGGTGGCAGGCACCCACGGTAAAACCACTACGACTAGCTTAATCGCCAGTATTTTGGCTGAGGCTGGGATGGATCCAACCTTTGTGATTGGCGGAAAATTAGAAGCGGCTAATGCCAATGCTAGGTTAGGCACGGGTGAATACATCGTTGCCGAGGCGGATGAGTCTGATGCGTCATTTTTACACCTGACGCCAGTGATGGCGGTCGTGACCAATATCGACCAAGACCACATGGACACTTATGAACACAGCTTTGAAAAACTGAAAAGTGCGTTCGTTGAGTTTCTGCAGCAATTGCCGTTTTGGGGCATGGCGGTGGTGTGTGTGGACGATGCCAACATTCGCGAAATATTACCGCGCGTGACTAAGCCGGTAATGACTTATGGTTTGAGTGAAGATGCACGTATCCGTGCTAAGAACGTGCGTGCAGATGATGGCAAGATGCATTTCACAGTACAACGCATCAATGGCGTGACTACAGAGTTTGATGTGACCTTGAATTTACCTGGTAACCACTATGTGTTAAATGCGCTGGCTGCAATTGCCATCGCCAGTGAGCTTAACGTACCGGATGCCGCCATTATTAAGGCACTTAAAGAATTTAAAGGCGTAGGCCGCCGTTTTGAACGTTATGGCGAGGTGCCAGCCATGCCACGTAATGAAGCTAGCACAGGCACCTTTACCTTGATTGATGACTACGGCCATCACCCAGTAGAGATGCAAGCGGTGATTGCGGCAGCGCGCGGTGCGTTCCCAAACCGTCGTTTGGTGATGGCGTTCCAGCCGCATCGCTATACACGTACTAGGGATTGCTTTGAAGACTTCGTACGCGTGCTTTCCAGTGCTGATGTGGTGTTGCTGACAGAGGTGTACTCAGCAGGTGAAGCACCAATTGTAGCAGCAGATACACGCTCGTTAATCCGTGCGATTCGTGTGGCAGGCAAAGTAGAGCCGTTATTTGTAGAAACTACAGATGAGTTGCCGCAAGCGATTTTAGATATCGCACGTGCAGATGACGTGGTGATCGTGATGGGGGCAGGTTCTATCGGCCAGGTCGCGTTAAAAACGAAAGAATTACAAGCAACGAAAGCATCGCAAGGGGTTGCTGCAGCATGACCCAACTTAACGGAAAATTGCTCTTAAACGAACCAATGGCACGCTACACCAGCTGGCGTGTGGGTGGTCGTGCGGATCAATTTTATATTCCTGAGAGTTTGGATGATCTAAGCGTATTTTTACGTGATTTAGACAAGGATGAGCCTACTTACTTTATAGGCTTGGGTTCTAATCTGCTGGTACGTGATGGCGGCATACGCGGCACTGTGGTGTTGATGCACAACGTATTAACCACGCTGCAAATGGATGGCGAAGCGGTTTACGTAGAAGCAGGTGTAACTTGCGCCAAATTAGCAAAATTTTGCGCAAAAGAAGCGAAGCAAGGCGCTGAGTTTTTTGCCGGCATTCCTGGCACTTTAGGTGGTGCGCTAGCGATGAATGCGGGTTGCTACGGCACTGAAACCTGGAATGTAGTACAGCGCGTGACCACGATTAATAAACGCGGTGAGTTAAATATGCGTGACGCAGCAGAGTTTATCCCAAGTTATCGTCATATTGATATGCCGGTAGCGGATGAATGGTTTGTGGGCGCCTGGTTAAGCTTGGAGCAAGGCGATGCACATGAGTCCACACAAAAGATTAAAGCATTGCTGGCTAAGCGTTTGGCTTCGCAACCGTTGAATCAGCCTAGTGCAGGTTCTACCTTTAGAAACCCGCCGGGCGATTTTGCCGCAAGATTGATTGAGGCTAGTGGTTTGAAAGGCTACATCATTGGCGGGGCGCAAGTGTCAGAAAAACATGCCAATTTTATTGTAAATATTGGCGGTGCAAATGCGTTGGATATTGAACTGCTGATTCAGCATATGCGCGAAACAGTATTGGAAAAACAAGGCGTGGCACTGCAACAGGAAGTTAAAGTGCTGGGCGAATTAGAGGTTAGAGAATAATGCAGGATTTTGGAAAAGTTGCCGTGTTGTTTGGCGGAAAATCAGGTGAACGCGAAGTGTCACTTAAAAGCGGTAGCGCGGTGCTGGCCGCTTTGCAAAGACAAGGTGTCGATGCGCACGCGTTTGACCCTGCGACACGACCATTGCATGACCTGGAGTCATTTGATCGAGCCATGATTTCATTGCATGGTCGCTTTGGTGAAGATGGTGCGATGCAGGGTGCTTTAGAACTATTAGGCATTCCATATACTGGCAGCGGCGTCATGGCATCAGCCATCGGTATGGATAAATGGCGTACCAAAATGATGTGGTCTGCTGCTGGCGTGAGCACGCCAGCGTTCGAGTTGGTAAGTGCTAACTCTGACTTCGCTGCAATTGAGCAAAGACTAGGTTTGCCGTTGTTTGTGAAGCCAGCAAATGAAGGCTCTAGCATAGGTATCAGTAAAGTGAAGCAAGCGGGTGGCTTAAAAGCTGCTTATGAACTTGCAGCAAAATCTGACCCATTGGTGATTGCCGAGCAATTTGTAGGCGGCGGTGAATATACCGTGGGTATTTTAGGCGACCAAGCTTTGCCTATCGTACGCATTGTTCCTAAAAACGAGTTTTATGACTTTGAAGCCAAGTACTTGCGTGATGACACCGAGTACAGATGCCCATGTGGTTTAAGTGCAGAAAAAGAAGCGCAGATTCAGCAAGAAGCGTTGCTGGCATTTAACACCATAGGCTGCCAAGGCTGGGGTCGTGTTGACTTTTTAATGGATGAGGCCGGTAACCATTACTTTTTAGAAGTAAATACCAGCCCAGGCATGACAGACCATAGTTTGGTGCCGATGGCAGCGAAAGCGGCTGGGATCAGTTTTGATGAGTTAGTCGTAAGCATTTTGAGATTAGCGCATGTGGGATAAGCCTGCATTACTTAACTGGGTAGCTAATCTACTGTACGCCATCAGTATGGTAGTGATGTTATACGCGGTGGTATATGTGGTAGTGCATTTGCCGATTTTTCCGCTACGTGAGGTGAAGGTGGACGGTGAGTTACACCATGTGAGCCGCGAGCAGGTGAAATTGATTGTCGCCAAACATTTGAAAGGTAACTTTTTTACGCTGGACTTAATCAATGCCCGCGATGCGTTTGAGAAGTTGCCTTGGGCACGCAGTGTGAGTGTACGCCGTCGCTGGCCTGATAAGTTGGAAGTAGTGATTGAAGAGCATGAGGCGCTTGCGCGCTGGGGTAGTACCGCATTGGTAAATAAGCAGGGTGAGTTGTTCCATGCGGCTTCTGGTAGTGATTTGCCAGTGTTTTACGGGCCAGATAATGGCGTGATAGAAGTGGCATCACAGTATGACTCTCTAAATAAAGTGCTACGAGGCGCTAATTTAGAAGTGGCAACTCTAGCGTTAACGCCTAGGCGTGCTTGGCAAGTGAGCACAACCAACGGCATGGTGCTGGAGCTAGGTCGAGTAGAAATGCAGGCAAGGCTGGAGAAGTTTGCCAATATTTATAGCAGTACCTTAGTGGGGCTGAATAAGAAAATTACTTATGTGGATTTACGTTATCCAAGTGGTTTTGCGGTGCGTAGACCGACAGCCGTGGTGAATACAGAAAAAGAAAAAGTCGCTAGTGCGGATGGCAGCCAGAAAGTGGTGGCGGCTGCTAAGGCTGGCGATGGCAAGGCGATAAAAAGCGAAGCAGTGAAAAAACGTACGGGAACCGTGACCTAATTCACGGAAGGGATGAAGAATGAGCAGAATTAAAGAAGATAAGAATTTGATTGTAGGCTTAGATATCGGTACATCTAAAATTGTGGCGATAGTAGCCGAGTTGCAGCCTGAAGGTACGTTAAAGGTCATCGGCTTAGGTCAGCATGTGTCACGCGGCCTGAAAAAAGGAGTGGTGGTGAATATTGAATCCACCATGCAGTCGATTCAGCGCGCACTGGAAGAAGCTGAGCTGATGGCGGATTGCAAAATCAATAACGTGTTTACCGGTATTGCTGGCAGCCATATCAAGAGCCTCAACTCACACGGCATGGTCAAGATTAAAGATGCTGAAGTATCGCAAATGGATGTAGACCGCGTGATTGAAACTGCACGTGCCATTGCCTTGCCAGCGGATCAGCAGATTTTGCATATCCTGACCCAAGAATTCATTATCGATGGCCAAGAAGACGTGCGCGAGCCATTAGGCATGAGCGGTATGAAGCTGGAAGTAAAAGTACATATCGTGACTGGCGCGGTAGCGGCGGCACAAAATATTGTGAAGTGCATCAAGCGTTGTGGTATTGAAGTGAGCGATTTGATTTTGCAACCATTAGCATCAAGCCTGGCTGTGCTGACAGAAGACGAAAAAGAGCTAGGCGTATGCTTGGTGGATATTGGTGGTGGTACCACGGATATCGCGGTATTCAAGCAAGGCGCAATTCGCCATACCGCAGTGGTGCCGATTGCTGGCGACCAAATGACTAATGACGTGGCGGTGGCTTTCCGTACACCAACGCAGTCTGCAGAAGATATCAAAATCAAGCACGGCTGCGCATTGCGTCAGCTGGCTGATCCACGTGAAGTGGTGGAAGTGCCGGGTGTGGATGGTCGTGACCCACGTCAGCTATCAGTACAAACGCTAGCTGAAGTATTAGAGCCGCGTGTGGTGGAATTGTATGAGTTGGTATTAAACGAATTACGTCGTAGCGGTATGGAAGACATGATTGCATCAGGTATCGTCATCACTGGCGGTTCAGCCATGATGCGCGGCATGGTGGAATTGGGTGAGGAAATATTCCATATGCCGGTACGTCTAGGTATGCCACGTTATGTAGGTGGCTTATCTGAAGTAGTAAGTAATCCAAGGTATGCCACTGGTGTCGGCCTAGTGTTAATGGGCAAGCAGCAGTTAGAGCGGCATATTAGTGGTCAATTGGAATCAAGTTCATTCGGACGCATTTTAGAAAGAATGAAGAGCTGGTTTCAAGGTAACTTCTAACCAGTGATGGTTTAGTCGTGGTAAGTGTTTAGCAGTGAAAAGTAGTAAGGCAGAAGTAATCGTTAAGTAAACGCTAAAAAGAGGAGGCAATAAAATGTTTGAGATTATGGAAAAAAATTCGCAAGAAGCCGTGATTAAGGTCATCGGCGTAGGTGGTTGCGGCGGCAATGCAGTGGCACACATGATTGAAAAAAATGTGGGCGGTGTTGAGTTCATTTGCGCTAATACTGATATGCAAGCTTTGAAAAAGAGCCAAGCAAAAACGGTATTGCAAATTGGTGAGGCAATGACGCGCGGCTTAGGCGCAGGCGCAAAACCAGAAGTAGGCCGTGAAGCTGCCTTAGAAGACCGTGACGCGATTGCTGAGTTAATCGATGGTGCGGATATGTTGTTTATCACTGCAGGTATGGGTGGCGGTACTGGTACCGGCGCAGCACCAGTGATTGCACAAATCGCTAAGGAAATGGGTATTTTGACGGTTGCGGTAGTGACCAAGCCTTTTTCATTCGAAGGTAAGCGCACTAAAGTTGCATCTGATGGTCTAGATGAGTTATCAAAGTATGTGGATTCACTGATTGTGATTCCTAACGAAAAATTGATGGAAGTATTGGGCGAAGACGTACCGTTCTTAGAAGCATTCAGAGCCGCTAACGATGTATTGCACAATGCAGTATCAGGTATTGCTGAAATCATCAATTGCGCAGGTATGGTGAACGTGGACTTTGCCGAT
>Ga0208121_100383_pt1 | contig 15581 bp, 15 predicted proteins | sample LakWasMet62_LOW9_2_FD_183894 | JGI IMG/M metagenome (GOLD analysis project Ga0208121, IMG submission 183894) | Freshwater sediment methanotrophic microbial communities from Lake Washington under simulated oxygen tension - Sediment Metagenome... | ecosystem: Environmental > Aquatic > Freshwater >... | reverse complement strand
CGGACCAATCGCAGCGACCTTTCCACCACGGCCCTGCCAATCCTGGAGCTCGGCCAGCAACTGCGAAATCATCGTCTTATCGGGCGTACTATCTTGATCGAAGGTTATTGCATACCTGCATTCACCCTGCGACGCAACCTCGCACGCAAGGTTCAAAGCAGTCGCCATGCCGAGATTCTGGCTCCCGCGGGACTCCACCCTGAACGGGACGCCGACAGCCGACAACGCCGTGGAGTCCAGCCCGCCATTGTCGAAGAGGATGATTTCATCAACAGACTTGGCGATGGTAGTGATGAGCGCTGCCAGCCGCTCATGGTCCGGGTGGAAGCAGATGATGATGGCAGCTACCGAAGTCATCGACCATCCTCACAACACATCTTGGCTTGGACCTTGGCTGGAGTCGGCATATCCAAGGCCCTCATGGCATCCGACCTAACACAATGAAATCCATCTCTGTGGTGGTCCTGAGTAACAATTTCACACCAAAATGGGAGAGCATTTTTTCAATCAACGCCATGTCGAAAACGTGGTGATGCATCCCTCGATACTTGTAATTTTCCATAGACCTTGCCATGAAGTTCTCGCGGTCACCGGCCCCCGGATCCCGCGAAAGATCATGCAACTCCAGTATCTCCGCAAGATGGGTCATGTCTTCTTCAGACGTGTTCGCCCCATGGTCATCCAGCAGGTGCTCGAAAAGCGTCACCGGGCGCCGGTGATCGAAATTGGACACCTTGTTGGGCAAAACGAGCAGCAGCAATCCGCCGGATTCAACCACACGAATCCACTCCTGTAGCGCACCCAGGGGGTTGGCCATATGCTCCAAACAGTTGGATGAAATCAGAAACTGATAGCACCCTGACTCAATGTCACGCAGCTCCGTCGCTTCGGCGATGAACTGGCGCCCCGTCTTGCTTGGCGCATAGTTGTAGCAATAACCCGCCTCGATCGCCCCCTCCCACATGGTTTCGATCGAGAAGTTCACGCCATCGAGACCCAAAATCACCTGATAGAGCCCTGTCTCATCACGGAAAAATGGGCTAGGGCCTCCAATTTCGACTCCGGATTTTCCTCGCAGGAAGGCCTGGTAGGCCCCCCATTTGCGATTGCGCCGGACAGTTCGGTATTGCTCCAGCACCGGGGCCGGCAGCATTTTCTTGGCGAGTTGCTTTAAATTCATCGCATCACTCATCGAACGTCTTCTTTCACACAACCGGCTAAAGGCACGCTAGGCTATTGAAAGAGCGCCCACATTTATTCCTGAGAAGGGATTCGCCATTTGACTCATACGGAGTCAATCGAAATGCGCATCACATTGACTGAGAAAATTGGCAACAGCGTCCTTGTTTGCCGCCTCCCTAACCGACCACAGAGTCAGCATCTTGGGCAAAGTCTGATTTGCATGCTCCAGCTGATCCTCACCATAGGCCAAGCCATACCGCAACTCTTCGACCGGTTGCCACTGCTCCTTCGATATGCCCTCCATTGGAACAATGATCGACTTACATCCGCACATCGCCGCATAAACTGAATAATAGGTGTGGGGGTCGTACGAGATGCAGTACTCGACCTGATTGAATATCTTGGCAATGTCACTATGCTTGAGCTTGTCGATGACGACACCATCGCTCAGATCTACCCCCGCCGCCCGGTCAGCTCCTTTTTTCAGGATGTAGCAACGTCCGTCCCTTTTCCCTGTGTTCTCATTTCTGTAGATGTCAGAAAATATTTTGATCAGGGAAAGTTCGCCGCCGTTTCGCGCACCTTCGAATCTGAAATCGAATGCTTTCTGATAATAGAAATGCAATTCGCCAGCGCCAAAGCCGATCTTTCCCGTGTGAAAACCGGGTTTATGCAAAAACCAGCGAACTACTCTAGATGCCTGGAGTGGATTCCCCTCGATCACTTCCGGATACACAACGATAGCGTCTTTAATTTCTCGATGGCGCGCTAAGCGCATGCGGGCGCCTGGGGCAACTTGGAAACCATCGCTGCAAAACACTCTCCTCACCAAGTCTCTGATGTGCCATAGCAATGGCCTCCAAACAAGCCTCCCTCCATCCCAAGGCTTCTCAAGCGGCCACAGACGCACCTCCCGCCCCGCTTCCGCTAGAAGCACGGCCAACTGATGCAGTGCCATCGCCCCTCCCACCTTTTCGTCGTAGCTTGGGGTAAAGATAATGAATTTTTGCATCCTACTTCCGCATCGCGCACATCAACAAGCGTCGTCCAATACTGCGTCTTCGCCGCCTTCACAAGCGCCAAGGCAACGAACTCATGGGACAAGCCACACTTACCGCCGCCTCAGATCATCTCCAGGCGAACGCTTCGATCCAGCCCACCCCAGCAAGCCCCACGAATCACGATCCTGGCCTACGGATAAACTGTTTGACGCGACCACCAAGGCCATGAATCAATTTATTAGGCACTGCCCACCTACTAAAAACCGACCACAAAGTCACTGATGAGATGCTTGCCCTCTTTACTACTCAATGGCGCTGGGTCGGCCCTATACGTCGAATTAAGAATGAGGAGAAATGCGGATGAAAGTTGGCATCATGCAACCGTATTTTCTACCATACATAGGTTACTTCCAATTGATTGCGGCGGTTGACCAGTTCATTGTTTACGACAAGATCAAATACACCAAAAAAGGCTGGGTCAACCGCAATCGCATGCTACTCAATGGCGCTGATACGTTGTTCTCCCTCCCCTTGAGGAAGGCCTCTGACTCCCTGGATATCGTCGCACGAGAACTAGCCGCCGATTTCGATCGCGCCAAGATGCTGAGCCAGTTCTGTAATGCCTATCGGCGCGCGCCGTACTTCGCACAAACCATTGCCTGGCTAGAGCGTATTGTCGAACATCAGGAATCCAACCTATTCCGCTACATTCACCACTCTCTCGTGCAAACGTGCAAACATCTCGACATCGCAACCGAGATACGAATTTCATCAAACCTTCTTATAGACCCTACGCTGAAAGGCCAAGATAAAGTGCTCGCACTCTGCCACGCATCGGATGCCGACACGTATATCAACGCTATTGGCGGAACTGAGCTGTACGCCAAGGAAGACTTCCTCGCGCATGGCATCGAGTTGAAGTTTCTCCAACCCAAGCCATTCGAATACCCGCAGTTCGGAGCGACGTTCGTCCCATGGCTCTCCATCGTCGACTTACTGATGTTCAACCCGTTGGATACCGTCCGCAAACGGATAGCAAGCAGCTACGAATTGGTGTAACCATGTTTCAATGGAAGAAACTCGGCAAGGTTTTCACTCCTCAGGAGATATCGGGACGCGCTTGGCTGAAAGAGTTTGCTCAGGCACCAGCCACCCTGATCATGGACAACGTCGTTCGAGTGTATTTTTCCTGCCGCCCTCCAGCGGACACGAGTGGGCAGTATGTTAGTTACTCCGCCTATGTCGACTTGGAACGCGAGAACCCCCTCAAAGTGAGACAGGTTGCTGAGCAGCCTATTCTGGGCTTGGGTGGTCTGGGCGAATTCGATGAATTCGGCACTTATCCTGTTTCAGTTGCCCGGGATGGTGATCTCGTTCGCGCTTATTACGCCGGGTGGACTCGCTGCGAATCAGTACCATTCAATGTCGCGATTGGCGCGGCGATAAGCTACGACGGTGGCCGGACATTCGACAAACTGGGCAATGGCCCGGTTCTGAGCTACAGCCTGGATGAACCTTTTGTATTGAGCGGCCCAAAGATCCGCCGCTTCAATAACCTGTGGCATCTGTTTTATATCGCAGGGCGCAAGTGGAAGATGGTCGATGGCCGCGCCGAGCCTGTGTACAAGATCCGTATGGCCACGTCCGAGGATGGGATCCAATGGAACAAATTAAACCGGGACCTGATTGAAAGCCGGGTTGAGACAGATGAGGCTCAGGCCAGCCCAGATGTAATTCATGCCAATGGCATTTATCACATGTTCTTCTCCTACAGATACAGCAGCCATTACCGCGGCAAGCAGAATGGCTATCGCATCGGTTACGCATCCAGCCGCAACCTAGTCGACTGGATCCGCGATGATGCCAAGGCTGGGATCGACGTATCGGAACAGGGGTGGGATGCTGAGATGATTAGTTACCCACACGTATTTGAGCTCGATGGCAAGACCTACATGGCCTATCTGGGTGATCAGGTTGGACGTCACGGCTTCGGGCTGGCCGTCCTTGAAGGACGCCTGGAGTAACTCATGAAGTGGCTGAAACACGGCAAGATCTTTGATCCCACAGAGCACCGGCTGCCGAATGGCTGCGTGCAATTTGCCCAGTCACCCCAAACGCTCGTATTCGACAATTTCGTACGCATCTATTTCTCCACACGGTCGGTCGATGCAAAAGGCAAATTTCTCAGCCACATCGCTTACGTTGACATGCAGAAAAATCTGCGCGATGTGATCGGCGTCGCCGACCGAACCGTTCTGCCGTTGGGCGACCTGGGCTGCTTCGACGAACATGGCATTTTCCCCATGAATGTCGTGCGACATGAAGGCACCATTTACGGATACACCTGCGGCTGGAACCGAAGGGTGTCTGTTTCAGTCGATACAGCCATTGGCCTGACGATCAGTCACGACGATGGGCTCACGTTCCAGCGCGTTGGCAGCGGCCCGGTGCTGGCTGCTTCGCTCCATGAGCCCTGCCTTGTCGGTGACGGCTTTGTCATGATCATCGGAGGTGTTTTCCACATGTGGTACATCTTTGGCACTGGCTGGAAGAAATATGCGCTGGATGCCGCACCTGACCGCACTTACAAGATCGGGCATGCAACGTCCCCTGACGGAATCAACTGGCAAAAGGAAGAGGCGCGGCAGATCGTGGCTGATCGCCTGGGGCCGGAAGAGAGTCAAGCGCTGCCGACCGTTCTCCGCATAGGTCAGCGCTATCACATGTTCTTCTGCTACCGTGAGTCGTTTGATTTCCGCAAAGTTCAAGGTCGCGGCTACCGGATCGGACATGCATGGTCGGATGATCTGTCGAGCTGGACGCGCGATGATGAGCAATCTCCTCCGCCAGGCCCGCCGGGGGCCTGGGACAGCGATATGCAGTGCTACCCCCATGTGTTCGAATGTGATGACAAGATCTATCTGCTGTACAACGGAAACCAGTTCGGTCGCCATGGTTTCGGCTTAGCGGAGCTTCAGCGATGAGCGACCGCATCGAATATTGCACCAACCTGGCAAGTGCAACCGAAATCGCCGCACACCTTCTTCGCTGCGATTCTGAATTCAAGCCACACCTGAGTGCTCGTGTCGACATACAGCTCTATGCGACCAAAATTCATGGCAAAGCCATGCGCTTCGAGGCGCGACTGCACGGTGCGCTCGTCGGTTTGGTCGCCGTGTACTGCAACGACCTCGATGGAAGACGTCCGGCATTTATCACCAGCGTTAGCGTCTTGCAGCACCACCAGGGTCACGGCATCGCAGCCCAGTTGATGCACAAATGCATCGAACATGTTCAGCGCCTGGGACTGAGCCAGATAGAACTGGAAGTTGACGAGCAAAGCCTGCCTGCCATCGGCTTATATAGAAAGCTCGGCTTTGCAACTGCTCGGGTAAGCGAGACTTCGCTGACTATGAGCATGGCACTATAAGAAAAGTAGCATCAAATGAACAAGCAGCGCAACTACGACCTCGAAATCAAGGACACGACCGGTCACTTATACGCCTACGGTTTTGACTTCGATGTGATGCATCCCTACATGATTCGCGCGTTCACACCATTCTTCCGGCCTGGCAGCTTGTTGGAACTTGGCAGCTACAAAGGTGACTTCACCTGCCGTTTTTTGGATCATTTCAAAGATATAACCTGCGTCGAAGCATCGGGCATTGCCATTGACGAAGCCCGGGGGAAAATCGGCGATCGGGTCGAGTACATCCACTCGACCTTCGAATCTGCGACACTTCCTCGCCGCTATGACAATATCGTGTTGACGCATGTACTGGAACACCTCGATGATCCGGTGCGCATACTCAAACGCATCAACGAAGAGTGGCTGACTGATAACGGCCGCCTGTTCCTCGTGTGTCCGAATGCCAACGCCCCCTCCCGCCAGATTGCGGTCAAGATGGGGCTGATCTCCCATAACGCCGCTGTCACAGCTGCAGAAGACCAACATGGCCACCGCCGCACCTATTCGCTGGACACGCTTGAACGCGACGCGGTAATGGCTGGCTTGAAGGTGGCGCACCGCTCGGGTGTTTTTTTCAAGGCGCTCGCCAACTTCCAGTGGGATCGCCTTCTTCAGACCGACATTATTTCGAAGGAATACCTGGAAGGCTGCTTCCAGCTGGGCCAGCTATACCCCGACCTCTGCTCCAGCATCTTCCTGCTGTGCGAACGCGGCGAAGCCTGACCTGCCGACGAATCCCATGCTGCTTCGAAGGAATATCCTTGCCAGCTATGTAAGCCAGATATATGTGACTTTAATCGGCATCGTCTTACTGCCCTTGTACATCCAGTACATGGGCGCCGAGACCTACGGGCTGGTCGGTTTTTTTGCAATGCTGCAAGTTTGGTTCAACCTGTTGGACCTGGGGCTGACCCCCACCGTCGCCCGGGAAACGGCACGACACCAAGGCGGGGCTGTGTCTGCCATAGACTTCAGACGTCTGGTGCACGCACTAGAGAGCGTGTTTGCTGCGATTGGCTTGGCGGGGGGCCTGGTCATGCTGCTAGCTGCTGAATACATCGCCAGTCACTGGCTACGGGTTGACGTTTTGCCGAAACAAGAAGTCATCCATGCCGTACAGCTGATGGCGTGCATCATCGTCCTGCGCTGGATCGGTGGCCTGTACCGCAGCATCATCAACGGCGCACAGCATCTGGCTTGGCTCAGTGCATTCAATATCATCGCGGCAACGGCCCGCTTCGCTGGCGTGATCCCTTTGCTGATCTACATTGGCGCAACACCAACCCTGTTTTTTGCTTTTCAGCTGTGCATTGCCATCTGCGAATTCGCCATTCTCGTGTTGTATTGCTACCGTCTGATGCCAGCAATCGACTCCTCAAGCTATTCGCGCTGGACCTTGGCCCCGCTCAAACCTATCCTGAAATTCTCGATGGGCATCGCCTTTACCTCTATAGTCTGGGCCCTGGTCACTCAGACCGACAAATTGGTACTCTCCCGGCTCCTGCCGCTAGCGGAGTATGGCTATTTTTCACTAGCGGTTCTGATCGCTAGTGGCATCATGCTGCTCAGTGCTCCCGTCAGCGCAGCCATCATGCCGCGTATGGCAAAGCTGGATGCCGAGGGTGATCAACAGGGTTTGATCCGGGTCTATCGGCAAGCGACCCAACTGGTTTCCGTACTCGCGGGTTCCGCGGCTGTCACGCTGGCGTTTTGTGCCGAGTCATTGCTATGGGCTTGGACTGGAGACAAAGTCATTGCTGCGCAGGCCGCCCCCATTTTGACCCTCTATGCACTGGGCAATGGCGTGCTAGCAGTTGCTGCTTTTCCTTTTTACCTGCAGTACGCCAAAGGCGACCTGCGGCTGCACTTGATTGGCAACGCAGTGTTTGTCGTGCTACTGCTCCCCATCATCATTTGGGCGGCGAGCCACTACGGCGCCATCGGTGCAGGCTACGCATGGCTGGGAATGAATCTTCTATCGCTCATCGCTTGGCTTCCGCTTGTTCACCGCAAATATCAGCCGGGCTTGAATCGGCAATGGTATGGCCAAGACATCTTGATCATATTTTTTGGCTCAACGGCTTCCGCCCTCTTGTTGCACCTTGTTTGGCCCGAGACTGAGAACCGCTGGTTTCAGCTTATCCAGATCTTAGTCACCGGTGTTGTTTCAACTTTCTCGGGGGGGATCTTTTCAACGGCAACGCGGGGGTACGCCGCACATTTTTGGCAGCGCTGGCGAAAAGGTTCGCTGCCATGAGATGCAGGCCAGCCCCTAGATTTTGCGTATGACGTCCATCACGCGCTGCTGGTCGATCCGGGACAGGGCCGGATAGATCGGCAGACACAGCACCTGAGCCGCCGCCTTGGCCGCCACCGGCAAGTTGGCCGGGTTGGCAGATGGTAAGCCGCGGTACATAGGGAAGTCCGATATCAGCGGATAAAAATAGCGACGCGCATAGATATTGTGCTCACGCAACTTAAAGTAGAGCGCGTCCCGACTGAGAGGATAGACGCCCTGCACCAGCACCGGGAAATAGGCATGGTTGGCAACGATATCGTCCGACTCAGGCAGCACTCGTATCCCCGTCACCGTCGCCAACTCTTCTCGATACCACCACGCAATTTCAGCCCGGCGCTCGAGCGCTTGGTCGACGTGCTGGAGCTGCAGCAGCCCGAAAGCAGCGTTGACCTCACTCATCTTGCCATTGATGCCCGGAGCCACAACCGTCACTTCATCCACGAAACCAAAATTCTTCAGGTGGTCGATCCGCTGCTTTGTCTTAGCGTCCGGGGAGATGATGGCCCCCCCCTCGAAAGTGTTGAAAACTTTTGTCGCGTGAAAACTCAATACCGACAAATCGCCATGGTTGAGTACACTGCCTCCGGCATCGCGAACGCCGAAAACGTGGGCAGCATCGTAGATCACCTTCAGGTTGTAGGTGTCTGCAATCTTCTGGATAGCCGCGACATCGCAAGGTCGGCCATAGCAGTGCACGGGCATGATGCCTGTGGTGTTCGGCGTAATGGCCGACTCGATCCGAGAAGGGTCGAGGTTAAGCGTGTCAGGGTCGACGTCCACAAAAACGGGCTTGATGCCGTTCCACAGCAGCGAATGGGCCGTCGCCACGAAGGAGTAAGGAGTGGTGATGACTTCTCCGGTCATGCGCATGGCCTGCAGCGCCGTGACCAAAGCTATTGTTGCATTGGTGAAAAGCGAAATATGCTTGACGCCCAGGTAGTCGCACAGAGCCGACTCCAGCCGTTGATGGAATGGCCCGCCATTGGTAAGGATCTTGCTCTGCCAGATCTCTTCAAGATAGGGAATGAACTCCTCCAGCGGAGGCATGTAAGGCTGGGTTACATAGATGGGTTTGTCGCTCATGATGGCCCTCTATGTCACCGGAAATAGATCAAGCCTTCTGAGGTGCACGACCATAGGTATCTTCAAATCGCACGATGTCATCCTCCCCCAGATAAGCACCACTCTGCACCTCGATGATCTCCAGCGGCACCTTGCCGGGATTGGCCAAGCGATGCACCTCGCCGAGCGGGATGTAGGTGGACTGGTTCTCGCCCAAGAGGATCTTCTTGTCGCCACAGGTCACCTCGGCGGTTCCGGTGACCACAATCCAGTGCTCGGCACGATGATGGTGCTTTTGCAAACTCAGGCTCGCGCCAGGCTTGACCTGGATGCGCTTGACCTTGAAGCGTTCGCCTTCATCGATGCTGTCGTACCAGCCCCAGGGGCGATGCACCTTGCGGTGCAAGGTATGTTCCTCGCGCTTGCGCTGCTCCAGTGCCGTCACAAGCTTCTTCACATTCTGACTCTGACTGCGATCGGCCACCAGCACGGCGTCAGCGGTCTCGACAATCACCAGATTGCTCACACCCACCGCTCCCACCAGCCGGCTGCTGGCATAAACCAGCGAGTCACGGGTATCGGCAGCCAGCACGTCACCGTGCACGACATTGCCCTGCGCATCTTGTTCACCGACTTGCCACACGGCCTCCCAGGCGCCCAGGTCATTCCAGCCTGCGGCCAGGGGCACCATGCAAATCGGCACGCCCGAACCCGGACATTTTTCCATGACGGCGTAGTCGATCGATTCGGAAGGAACGACGGCAAAACCAATCTTGTCGGGACGGACAAAGGGCGCATCGACTGTCTTGCCCGTCCAGGCCGCCTGTGTAGCGCCAGCAATATCTGGACGGAACTGGGCCAGCGACTTGAGCCATGTGCTGGCCTTGAGCACGAACATACCGGCGTTCCAGTAGTAGCCGCCCTGGACCAGGTAACGCCGGGCCGTGGCCGCATCGGGTTTTTCGGCAAAGGCCTGCACGGCATGGGCACCGCCGGAAGGCAACGCCGCCCCGGCCTGGATATAGCCGTAGCCGGTCTCGGGCCGGTCGGGCGTCACGCCCAGGATAACGATAGCACCGCCGGCGGCGGCGCGCACCGCCGCCTGCAAGGCCTGCGTGTAGGCCGGGCCGTCGGTCACCGTCTGGTCGGCCGGGGTCACGATCAGGATGGGGTCCTCGCCCTGGGCGCTGGCCTGCAGCGCGGCCAGCGTCAGCGCCGGTGCCGTGTTACGCGCCTGCGGCTCCAGCAGCAGCGTGGCCGTCACGCCTTTCAGCTCGCGCAGCTGGTCCAGCGCCAGGAAGCGGTGTTCCTCGTTGGTGACGACCAGAGTCTCGCCTACGCGGATGTCGGGCGCCGCGGCGGCCTGGATGCGCTCGACCGCCTGCTGAAAAAGGCTATTGGTGCCCGACAGCACTAAAAACTGCTTGGGAAAGCCGGCGCGCGACAAAGGCCATAGACGCGTACCAGATCCTCCGCAAAGGATAACGGGCGTGATATTCATCATGTTGTCAGCTTCTCGCAATTTTGCTGCCAGCGCCAAGTACTCGCGCACATCTCCTGCAAGCTTCGCTGGGCTTGCCAACGCAGCAACTCTCTCGCCTTATCGGCACTTGCATAGGAGATGGCCACATCCCCTGGACGACGGCCCACCATGTTACAGGGCACAGCACGGCCACTGGCGAGCTCGAACGAGCGCACCATCTCCAACACGCTGTGCCCCTGCCCTGTCCCCAGATTAAAGGCATGCCAGCCATTCTGAGTGGCCAGAAAATCCAGGGCGGCCTGATGCCCTTCGACCAGGTCCATGACATGAATGTAGTCGCGCACCCCGGTCCCGTCAGGTGTCGGGTAGTCGTTGCCGAAGACGCTCAGACCGGGCCTCAGGCCAGCCGCCACCTGCGCCACATAAGGCATCAGGTTGTTGGGCGGCCCGCTTGGGTCTTCGCCGATCAGCCCGGACTCGTGGGCGCCGACCGGGTTGAAGTAGCGAAGGCAGACGATATGCCAACTCGCGTCTGAATGCGCCACATCGGCCAGCATTTCCTCGATATGCAGCTTGCTGCGCCCATAGGGATTGCTTGCGCTGGTCGGATGCTGCTCGTCTATGGGCAAATAGTTCGGCTGGCCATAGACCGTGGCACTGGAACTGAACACCAGTGTCCGCACGTCCCCCTGACGCATAGCCTGCAAGAGGCTGATCGCCCCCACCACGTTATTGGCATAGTAGGTGATGGGATCCGCCACGGATTCACCCACAGCCTTAAGGCCCGCGAAATGCATCACGGCGCCGATGTCATGTTCTTTCAGAACCTGGGCCAACATGGCCGTATCGCGCACATCCCCCTCAACCAGGAAAACAGAATTCCGGACGATCTGCTCGACTCGTTGTGCCACCTCGCGACGACTGTTGGAAAGGTTGTCGTAAAGCACGACGCGATGCCCAGCTTGCGCCAACACCACGGCCGCATGGCTCCCGATATAACCCGCCCCGCCAGTGAGCAGGATATTCATTGCACGCTTCCCGAGCGGGGTGCTGCCGCGCTCACTCAAACACCTCCGCCTGCGCTAACGTCCGCCCCTGCTGATCTTTGCCGGAAAGCAAAGGAGTGCCGGCGATTGGCCATTGAATACCGATGATCGGGTCGTTCCAGGCGATACAGCGCTCGTGCTCCGGGGCGTAGTAATCGGTGGTTTTATATAGGACATCAGCCGACTCGCTGGTAACCAGAAAACCATGCGCAAAGCCCGGTGGCACCCACAGCTGGCGCTGATTGTCTTCGCTCAACACAGCACCAACCCAGCGCCCGAAAGTGGGAGAGCTTTTCCGCAGATCTACCATCACGTCATAGACGCTGCCGCGCACTACGCGCACTAGCTTGCCCTGCGGCTGCCGAACTTGGTAGTGCAGACCGCGCAACACACCCTGAGCGCTGCGGCTGTGGTTGTCTTGCACAAAGTGCACTATCAAGCCCGTGGCCTGGACAAAGGCGCGCTCGTTATAGCTTTCGAAGAAAAACCCGCGCGCGTCACCAAACACCTTGGGTTCGATGATCAGGACGTCAGGAATGGCAGTTGGGATGGCGAGCACGATCAATGGTCCGTCTCAGGAATGGACTTTTCCTTCAGCAAGCGCAACAGGTACTGCCCATAGCCATTCTTGGCCAGCGGCTGCGCCAGCCTCTCGAGTTGTTCGTCGCCGATCCAGCCGTGGCGCCAGGCAATCTCTTCTGGACAGGCGATCTTCAGGCCCTGGCGGTGCTCCAGCGTGGCGATGAACTGGCTGGCCTCAAGCAGGCTGTCATGGGTGCCGGTATCGAGCCAGGCATAGCCGCGCCCCATCATCTGCACGCTGAGTTCACCGCGCTCAAGGTACATCTGGTTCACCGTCGTGATCTCCAGTTCGCCGCGGGCGCTGGGCTTGACGGCCTTGGCAATGTCCACCACCTGCTGGTCATAGAAGTACAGGCCGGTGACGGCGTAGTTGCTCTTCGGGACCTTGGGTTTTTCCTCGATGCTGCTGGCCTTGCCTTTGGCATCGAACGCCACCACGCCATAGCGCTCGGGGTCGTTCACATGGTAGGCAAAGACAGTCGCGCCGCTCGTCTTGACGTCCGCCGCACCCAGCAGCCCGTGGAAGTCGTGGCCGTAGTAGATGTTGTCGCCCAGCACCAGCGCGCTAGGGCTGTTGCCCACGAAGGACTCACCGATGATGAAGGCCTGGGCCAGCCCGTCCGGGCTGGGTTGCACGGCGTACTGCAGGTTCAGGCCCCACTGGCTGCCGTCGCCCAGCAACTGGCTGAAGCGCGGCGTGTCCTGCGGCGTGCTGATAAGCAGGATGTCGCGCATGCCCGCCAGCATCAGCGTGGTCAGCGGGTAATACACCATGGGTTTGTCGTACACCGGCAGCAGTTGCTTGCTCATGGCCAGCGTGGCCGGGTGCAGCCGGGTGCCGGAGCCGCCGGCCAGGATGATGCCCTTGCGTTGTGTCATGGTCGATATCTCGGATATGTCTTAGAGGGTTTCTGCCAGCAAACGCGCCACCCCAACCTGCCAGTGCGGCAGCGTCAGGCCAAAGGTGTTTTGCAGCAATGTGGTGTCCAAGCGTGAATTGTGCGGCCGTTTGGCCGGTGTCGGGTAGGCCGAGGTCGGGATAGCCAGCACCTGCTCCGGCGCGACCTTCAGCGCCACCCCCGCCCCCTGCGCCTGCCCCAGTACAAACCGGGCATAAGCATGCCAGCTGGTCTCGCCGGTCGCCGCGAGGTGGTAGATACCCGAGGGCGTCAGGTCGTTGCGGCGCATGGGCGGCAGCACATGACGGATGGCGTGGGCCGTCACATCGGCCAGCAGGTCAGCCCCGGTAGGTGCCCCGATCTGGTCATCGATCACCTTCAGCTGATCACGTTCTGCCGCCAGTCGCAGCATGGTCCGGGCGAAATTGCCGCCACGCGCACCATAGACCCAGCTGGTACGAAAAATCAGGTGCCGGCAAGCGCTGGCGGCGATCAACCGTTCGCCTTCGAGCTTGGTGCGGCCGTAGACGCTCAGCGGCGCCGTTGCGTCAGACTCTTTCCAGGACGCACCGCCACTACCGTCGAATACATAGTCGGTGCTGTAATGGACCAGCCAGGCCCCCAGTTGCCGCGCTTCCTGCGCCAGCACCCCGGGCGCCAGCGCGTTGAGGGTACGTGCCAGTTCAGGCTCGCTCTCGGCCTTGTCGACGGCCGTGTGTGCGGCGGCATTGACGATGACCTGGGGTCGCACGCTGCGCACGGTCTGCACCAATCCCGCCAGATCGCTCAGGTCGCCGCACAGGCCGTCGGCCCCCAGCCGGTCCAGCGCGACGACATCGCCCAGCACGGCCAGGGAGCGCTGCAGCTCCCAGCCGACCTGGCCGTTCTTGCCGAGCAGCAGTATTTTCATACCCGACATCAGGCGTACTGCTTCTGCACCCAGTCGCGGTAGGCACCGGACAAGACGTGCGCCACCCAGTCCGGATGCTCCAGATACCACGCCACGGTCTTGCGGATGCCGGTCTCGAAAGTCTCGGCCGGCCTCCAGCCCAGTTCCTGCTCCAGCTTGCGCGCATCGATGGCGTAGCGCCGGTCGTGGCCCGGTCGGTCCTTCACGTAGCTGATCTGTTCGCGGTAGCTCTTGCCGTCGGCACGCGGGCGCAGCTCGTCCAGCAGGGCGCACAGGGTCTGCACGATCTCGATATTGGGCTTCTCGTTCCAGCCGCCCACGTTGTAGACCTCGCCCAGCTGGCCGGCAGCCAGCACGCGGCGGATGGCACTGCAGTGGTCCTTGACGTAGAGCCAGTCACGGATCTGCATGCCGTCGCCATAGACCGGTAGCGGCTTGCCCGCCAGGGCGTTGACGATCGTCAGCGGTATGAGCTTTTCGGGGAAGTGGTAGGGGCCGTAGTTGTTGCTGCAGTTGGTGGTGAGCACCGGCAGGCCGTAGGTGTGGTGGTAGGCGCGTACGAGGTGGTCACTGGCGGCCTTGCTGGCGCTGTAGGGGCTGTTGGGTTCGTAGCGGTGCTGTTCGGTAAAAGCCGGCTCCCCGGGCGCGAGCGAGCCGTAGACCTCGTCCGTGGAAACATGCAGGAAGCGGAACGCCGCCTTGCCCGCGTCATCCAGCCCCCCCCAGTAGGCGCGCACGGCTTCGAGCAGGCGGAAGCTGCCGACGATATTGGTCTGGATGAAGTCTTCCGGGCCATGGATGGAGCGGTCCACGTGGGATTCGGCGGCGAAGTTGACCACGGCGCGCGGCCGGTGCTCGGCCAGCAGGCGCGCCACCAGGGCGCTGTCGGCGATATCGCCCTGCACAAAAACGTGGCGCTTGTCGCCCTGCAGCGAAGCCAGGTTTTCCAGGTTGCCGGCGTAGGTCAGCTTGTCGAGATTGAGCACCGGCTCGTCGGTCTGAGCCAGCCAGTCCAGCACAAAGTTGGCGCCGATAAAGCCTGCGCCGCCAGTGACAAGAATCATGGAATCCCCTGTGGCCGGGTTGGCCCGCCTCATGCGGGCCCCAGGCTGTATTTGAAGGCTCAAGTTTATCGCATGGGCACCCCGGAAAAGCCCGCCCCCAGGGCACTGGCGCGCCGGCCCGAGTGGGCGTACAGTCCCGTTCATACCGGCCCTTCCAGGAGCAAAGCACCATGAGCAGCAAATCGACCCCGCGCAGTGCCACCCCGTCCTCCGCCGCCGACCCGGTGCGCGACTCGGCCCACCAGATCTGGCTGGCCGGTCTGGGCGCCTTCACCAAAGCCCAGCAGGAAGGCGGCAAGGTCTTCGACGCCCTGGTGCAGGAAGGCCTGACCATGCAGCGCAAGGCGCAGGCCACGGCCGAGGGCAAGCTGGCCGAGGCCAGCCAGAAGGTCAGCAGCCTGGCGCACGAGATCGGCGACCGGGCCACCGGCCAGTGGGACAAGCTCGAGGGCCTGTTCGAAGACCGTGTGGCGCGTGCCCTGCAGCGCCTGGGCATCCCCTCGGCGCGCGACGTGCAGTTGCTGAACGCGCGCCTGGCCGAGCTGGAAAAACTGCTGTCGTCCCGCGCCCCCCGCAGCGCGCCG
>Ga0208121_100364_pt1 | contig 15997 bp, 13 predicted proteins | sample LakWasMet62_LOW9_2_FD_183894 | JGI IMG/M metagenome (GOLD analysis project Ga0208121, IMG submission 183894) | Freshwater sediment methanotrophic microbial communities from Lake Washington under simulated oxygen tension - Sediment Metagenome... | ecosystem: Environmental > Aquatic > Freshwater >... | reverse complement strand
GTCTTGCTGGCTTTCGCTGATTTGGGCGTCCCAGTTTTGGCCGGTTTGAAAATTAAGCAGGAAGCTTTCGTCAATGTCGATAATCCAGCCGTCCCGCTCCAGCTCCAGCAGGGTGTTTTGGAGAAAGTCTCCCCAACGCGTGGCGCTATCCATTACGGTTTTTGCCGGGCTGTACAACAGCAGTTCCGGTGCGCCGGTTTCTATGGCGGGAGCCGCCTCAAAGCCCAGTTCGGTCAGTCTATGTATCGACAGCTGTTCGGTTGTTATATCGCGTTTAATTCGTACCAGACCTTGCTCGGTTTTGACTACGCCGTAGTCTTCCGGCGGGATGGCGGAAATTGTCCATTCGCCGTAATTGAAAGCGACCGCCATAAAATGGATGTACTTCTGGGGTGTTGACTGATGGCCGAATAGCAAAATCTTGGGCGTAGGCGTTAGCTGATCGGCTTCTATTAATTCGATTTTTTTGGGCGCGGGCAACGGCAGGCTGGGGTGTTCGATAATCAGGCGCTGGCTGAATTCATCGGCATACGCGGCAGGAATCAGCGGGGCGGCGAGGATATTTTTCAGTTGATCGAGCGAGAGATTATGCGTGTTGAGCGTGCCTAGCGTGCTCAACGTATCGTCCAGGTATTGCGGGGGATCGGTCAGCAGCAAGATTGCGGGGGGATCGATTTGGACAGCTAGTTGGTAATCGCCGTTATTGGCGGTTCGCCAGCCAAATTTTAAATTGCGGTCGGCGCCTTGTGTTAATGGCGGTTGCTCGGTGTCTTGCCAGTACAGTCGGCCTGTTTTCAGCAGTTTGGACAAGGCTAAATGACCGGTAGCGCCGGCAATCAAGGGCTCGTCTTTAAAGGCTGGATTAAGCGCAGTCAGCAGCTTTGCAATTTCCTGATCTTCCGGTTGAACATAATTGAGATACGAATAACTGTAGCGAAGATTATTTAAGGTGGTCTTCCTACCCTTATTTAATCCCCCTGTTTTCTTTTCTTTGGTGATTAAAAGGTCGATAGTGAATTCGTGTTTTGCACCGCCGGGCTTGAGAATGTAAGCGATAAAATCCTGGTGGGTATTGTGAGATTCCGGCGCATGCTTATGAAAGCTGTCGAGCCAATCCAGGCAAGTGGATTTTGTATCCGAGGCCGAAAGGCTTTGCTTGGAATTGTGATATTGCAGGCAAACGGCGGCAATATGCTTGCAGTTATAGCCGACAGGGCAGGTGCAGTCGCCTTCAATTTCGGCCGCGCTATAATTCGGCCGCCAGACGATGCGAATGTTTTGCCGGTATGGGTCTTTTTGGCTGCCTTTAACGGCGGCATTGAGCTGGACAAAAAGAGCGCCTTCGCTTGCAACAGTGAGGTTGGTCACCATGCCTTTTTCAAAATAGCTGCGTCCACGCTCATAAAAAGCGTCGCCACATTCGTAGCGTATATCTGAACGGAGCAGTTTTTTCTGTTTATTCATAAGGGGCATGGAGCGAGCAGTTGGACAAGCCGACTATTGTACTGCAATCAGGCGCAGTTGCAGGAATAGGTATCTTTAACAATAGCGTCATCGCCGATTTTCTGGTTAAGTGGGATCAGAAAATGATGATTGAAAATCTGTAAATATGAGGAGAAGAGATATGAAACTGTGTTCATTAACAGTCTGCTTATTGTTGAGCGCTTGCTCGACTTTGCCGACCGCGATAAAAAATCCTCCTCAGTATGATATTTCTTATACTCAAGCAATCGAGAATATCGGTCATTATAAAGATGCGCCGGTACGTTGGGGCGGCATGATTGTTGGCGTGGAAAATGAACAGCATTTCAGCTTGGTGCAGGTGCTGTATTATCCCCTCAGCAGTAATGGTCAACCGCAGATGGATCAATCGGCAGCGGGGCGATTTGTTTTTAAAAGTCCTGAGTTTCTCGATCCGGCTGTTTATGTCGAAAACACCAAAATCACGGTTGCCGGAACACTGATAGGCGATATCGAACGCACGATAGGCAAAAAAGTTATGCGCTTGCCGCTGATTTCCGCCACAACTCTTTATCGGTGGCCGGCTTATGTATACGACAGTCGTTACGATGGGTTCGGCTACGGCTATGGTTACAACCCCTATTATGGCGGTTATCCTTATTATTGGGGCAATTACTATTGGCCGTCCGCTAGTCCATTCATCCGTCCCGCCTTTCGTCCCCGTTAAATGCCGCATTTAAGTCGAATCTAACCTTTTTTGGATATAGGTCTGGTTTATTTTTTTAGATGCTATATAATACGCGGCTTACCAAAGTTATCGATGCCTCGGTGGCGAAATTGGTAGACGCAAGGGACTTAAAATCCCTCGTTCGTGAGGACGTGCCGGTTCGACTCCGGCCCGAGGCACCATGAAAAACAATAACTTACAAAATCAAAACCCCGCAGACGTTCTTGAAAATCTCTTAACTGTCAACGAATCGTCGACGAAAAAACCGCCCCTCCGTACATTTAGAAAAATGTACACTCAGCTGTCAACGGCTGACTATCTCAAAATAGAGCAAATCGCCTATGAGAAAAACTCAACACCCTACAAAATAGCAAGTGCCGTATTAACTTTATGGCTCCACGGTGAACTGGTTCGGCGTGAAGTTACTCCGCCTGTTCGTATACAAAAAACCCAGGACGGCTGTTAGCTCGGGGCGATTTTAATACCCGCGTCTTGTCCTTGCCCTGCGAAAAATATGCGGCGAGGTACGAGTGAGCATATTTTTCGCGGGGTGAGGTCATACGCGGATTCTGTAGTATCGCCCCGGTGCTACAGACTTCCACGGGTAAAGAATACCCAAAAACTCTTTTCTAATTCGTAGTGTATCCATGTTGTCAAGTAATTATTTTCGCTTTGCGAAAAAAATTACTTGTACAACTACAACCAAAAAATAAGCTATCTAATGGCCAATGAGGCGCTTTTCCTCATTGGCCATGTCTACGCGCTTTACGCTTTCAAATCGCATCCGTTGAAGACAGTACTTAGCCGTACAGCGAAAGGGATTGTAGTGGAAATTGGCGATTAAAGCTGAATTACGAAGACTTAGCTAAAAATCTTTGGAGCTTGCGTAAAAGCATTTTTGGCTTAGTCGTAGTTATCAGCTTTAAACGTCGATTGGAACGGAAAGCCCGTCCCGTAGGGTTCGCCCATAAAAACAAACCATCACATTAACAACCTAGCATAAGGACTTAACGACCTGGCTTCTTCCAGATGTTCAGGCGATAAGTGCGCGTATCGCATAGTCATAATTAGACTCTGATGCCCTAAAATCTTCTGTAGAGACAAAATATCTCCTCCGTTCATCATGAAGTGACTGGCGTAGCTATGCCGCAACACATGCGTTGCTTGGCCGTCCGGTAGCTTAATAGACGTTCTACCCAATGCCGTAATAAAAGCGGAATAGCAGTCTCCGAATAGGAGCGCGTCCGATTCCGCTTTATGCGCTACGAGTTTGCCGGCCAGACTTTCAGGAATGGGAACGGTTCTATTTTTACCGCTTTTTGTGCCTGTAAAGCTGATGCAATTGTTTTTGATTTGTCGTTTTGACAGTCCAGCGGCTTCTGACCACCTGGCTCCAGTGGCAAGACAGACGCAAGCTACCAGTAACACATCTTTACTCCTGGACTCCTCCAGTTTCTCAACAAGTTCCCTTATCTGAGCCTCGGTTAAGTAGCTTAGTTCGATCTCATCGGTTTTAAGCTTCTTGATCGACGCTACAGGGTTTTTTTGCTTCCAGTACCCCAGCCTTATCAACTCGTTGAAAGCGGCCCTTAAATAGGCGTGTTCTCGGTTTACCCCGTTTGGAGTAATCCCTTCATCAAGTCTTTGTTGTCGATACGCGCTAAACATCTCGGCCGTGATGTTTTGCGCGTATGGGTCGTTGAGCCTCTTCGCGATTAGCTGAAGACGGCCATACGTATTCTTTTCGGCTTTTAGAGTCTTCCCGTGGTGGTCGTGCCATAATTTGAACAGTCCGGAAAGCCGCCTTAGGTCTTTCTGTGCCGGTTGCCAGTCAGGTGCTTTAATTATCTCCTTTCTGATTGTGGCCTCCCACCGTTTAGCCTCCATTTTTGTTGGTAAGGTTTTTCTGAATCGCTTTCCGCCGCGTCCTTCTGGTTGGATGTCTACCAGCCAGCCTTTTTCTGTTTGAGTTATGCTCATGATCGTCCTATAATTTAAGTGTTTTCTATGTATCACGTAACAGTCGAATACGCGGAAAGGCCCATTAAAGCCGTTTTTATATCTAGCTTACTTAATAACTCTCGCCCCCTCATCAAATAAGCTGTTACGTCCCTGTCACACGTAACAGAACAAAACAACACAAAGCCCATTGGAGCTGAAATCCCCCTTTAATTCCCTTTTCTGGCCGTATTTAAGTCTTTTCTTACTCTTCCTAGCTTTTCATTGAGCACTTTCAAGATCGGGCATAGCAGCTCTGCGCCTGTTCCGCTCTCTGTTATGACTACTTGTAAGTTTACATAAGCATCATGTATTACGTCTAATTCATCTTGTATATTCAATAGGTTAGTTTTCATTCCGCGCTCCTTAGTGTTGTTGGTTCTTATTAATTGCATATATGTTTTGTTAACGTCTTAATCAAAACACATATTTATTTTACTATTCTTTTATCAAAAAGCATATAGCTTTTTAACCTTTTTACATATATTTTTTGCTATCCCACCTGTCGCAAGTTATAGCTGTTCATATTGAGAATTATTTTTTTCAACAGCAAAATATATATGTGAAAACTTTAATGCATATGTGATAAAGTGTTATACTGATCCTGGTTTAAAATAATGGCGGTGCAATGGAACATCCTGAATTAACGCAAGATCAACTTAAGCGGTTTAGACAATTCTTGGTTGACTGCCGGTATGCTAAAAGTTTTACAGTTGCTCGAAAAATGACGCCTGACAAGCGGTCTTGTCATGAGACCTTTTTGAAAGCATTTCCTCAAGCATCTGAATCCATCATGAGTTCTATCGAGGACATTCTTGATCTTTACGCGGTTGAAGATGATTGGTTCCCGATTCCGGAATCTGTCGTTCCGTCGGTTAACCCTGTGGTTGACAGTAAGGAGGTTGGCAAGCGTGTTAGGGGGGAGGGTAAAAAGCCCAAGAAGAGCACCTTTTTGGTTGCTTTTGAGCCTATCCAGCTTGAACGTCTAAAGCAACTGGGCGGTAATGTGAGCAACCATATCAGGGCGGCGGTCGATAGCTACCTGGACTCAAAACGTATAGATGAAAAACCCGAAGGCGTTGATGATGGGTGACAGGTGTCAACGAATCGTCGACGATTAACCAGCTACTAACAGCTTTTTGGTGTATTTTGACGTTACATGCTTTTTTTATTTCAGCCATAACCAGCTGTTTACAAACAAAAAATATCTCAGAATGAGAAATTAAACCTTAATAAACCGGCAATTTAAAGGGACTTAAAATCCCTCGTTCGTGAGGACGTGCCGGTTCGACTCCGGCCCGAGGCACCATAAAAATCAAGAGCTTAGGCCTAAAGCCAAGTTCTTTTTTTATGCCCGTCGTTTTTGTGGGGCGCTTGCGGGACATTTAGAAATAGAAAGATCGCAACATGCTGCATATGAAAGCCGTTTCGTAGTGCAACGATTTCCCGTCTGCGTCATCTGCTAAGAGGCTTTCAATCGCTGCTAAATTGGCTACCGAGGCGCGTCGAATGGCGTCTAAAGTTCTTGCCGAAGCCACAGCGAGTGAGCAAATGAATCCCGGCTGCATGAATTGCTTTATTTCTTTGAGAAGCTATCTTCACCGCAGCAAGTCATGCCTACACTTTAAGGCCATAATTAATCCCTCGCGCCGCTATTGTTCGATCGCCTTGCAACCCCGATTCCTAGCAACAAAACCAACGCCCCCCACAATAACCCCGGCACCAGCCAGAACCAGTTCTGGTAGAAAGTGGCAGGCGGGTTTTTCAGATAAGGCACTTCGTATAAGCCTGCCCAAGTCTGATGTATCGGCGAGCGTTCCAGGATTTCTCCCGATGCCAGCGAAACGGTGGAAATGCCGGTGTTGGTGACGCGCAGTACCGGACGGCGAAATTCCACGCCGCGAGCCAGGGTCATGTACATGTGTTGGTAGGGTTCCTGCCATGCGCCGTACCAGGAGTCGTTGGTGACGTTGACGATGAACTGCGCGCCGAGTTCCGCCAGCGAGAGCGAGAATCGTGGGAACAGGCTTTCGTAGCATATTTGCGCGCCCATTTTATAGCCGTTCCAGAGCAGTAGGTCGGTAGGGCCGTGGCCGCGGGCAAAGTGGCCGGTGGCCGGCAGCCAGTTGCGGATCTCGGGGAAGAACTGTTCGCCGGGGATGTATTCGCCAAAGGCCAGCAAGATCGATTTGCTGTAATGCGGCGGCACTATTTCTCCGTCCTTGTTCAGGACAAACAGGGAATTGGTAATCAGCCGGGAGGGTTCATCGACGCTATAGGCGCCGGTAATCAGCGGCAGTTGCCGTTGCTGGAGAAACTGTGCCAGTGCTAACGGATAATCGGCGGATTTGAACTGCTCGCCCAGCAATGCCGGGAATGCGGTTTCAGGCCACATCGCGAAATCGATTTTTTGGTCTTGATAGGTTTTGAGCGCGTTATCGGTCAGGGCGATATAGCGCTTGAATATTTCTTTGCCGTAGCCTTTGCCTAATTCTGCGGCCAATTTTTCCGCGTTTTCGATATAGGCCTGAATCATCAGGGTTTTAAACGACGCATCCGGTTGCGGGAGCCGGTTTTTAAGCCACAGGCCGCCGATATTCAGCAGCATAAAGCCGGTGACAACGGCAGCCAGGATAATTTTTCCGGTGCTTTGTTTGCGCTTTTCCCAAGCGATGTAAAGCGGCAGGTTGCACAGCAGGGTCGCGGCGCTCAATCCGCTAAAACCGATTACTTCCGCCCAATGGTAAACTGGGATGTTGGAGCCGTACCATGAATAACCGAAGTTCCAGTCGAACAGAGTCAACGAGTAGGCTTCGCAAAGAATGGTGATTAGCGCCATCAGCCACAACGACAGTCGTTTTGGCCAGTTGAATTTTTGTTGTCCCCAAAACCATAATACCCCCGCCAGCGGTAAGAACAAGTGGGCTATCAGGCCGTAAACCGCCATGCCGACGACCGCGACAGGCCAGTCCAGATGGGCGAATTCATGCAGCAGGTAAGTGACCCAGTTAAAGCCGATCAGCGTGAACACGAAAGAGGTGATTAAGCCGCCGAGAAAAACGTTTTTCAGGCGGGTTTGCCGGTTCCAGAATATCCATAATGGAACGAAACAGAATAGCGACGCCCAGGGCGGGAAGGGGATGTAACTGGTGCCGATCAGCACGCCGGACAGGAGGGGCAGTAGCCAGGGTTTAAGATTGCCGGGTGCAACGCTGTTCATAGTGTTAAAGGTCGTGATGTGATTATGCGGGAGTTGCGCTAGTTCCCAAGCTCCGGCTTGGGAATTCGAGAGACGAAGCTCTAGCTTCGCGAGACGGGAAGCTAGAGCTTCCAAGACTGGGTTCCCAAGCTTGGAGCTTGGGAACCAGCACAAATCCAGCCCAAACGAGCAATTTCCCTGGGGTCGTTATATTTTTCCGCCTACTCTGCATCCCGCACCGCTGGAGCGGTACTGGATGCGTTCCCACGCCGGAGCATGGGAACGATAAATATGAACAACTTAGCCGCCATGAATCTCCGCATGCAGCGCACGGTATTCGTCAGTCAGTTTATGATTGGGTACATAATGCACCAGCGGTTTCGATTCGGAGTGCGATTCCCTGACCTTAACCGATGGCGAGATCATTGCAGCCAATACCGGCAGTCCTTCGGCAATAAGCTCTTCGACTATCTGGCGGGGCATATTGGCTTGTTTTTGATATTGGTTGACGATGATGCCTTCAACTTCAAGATTCTGGTTATGATCGGCTTTGACTTCCGCCACCACCTGCATCAGTGAATACAGGGCTTCTCTGGCAAAGGTATCGCAATCGAACGGGATTAAGCATTTTTCGGCAGCGATCAACGCAGACTGGCTGTAGAAGTTCAGGATCGGCGGCGTGTCCATGTAAATCTCGTCAAAGCCTTCGAGCTTTTCCAGCGCTTCTTTTAATTTGAAGATTTTCATCCGCGATTCCAAACGACTTTGCAACGGCTCAAGCTCGGGGTGGGATGGGATTACAAACAGGTTGGGAAACGGTGTCTCGTGTATCGCGCTTTCAAGACCTGAACCGGTTGAACCGCCGCCGAACAGGGACAAGCTCAGGGTGTCTTTAAAGAAGTGGGCAATGGTCTTATCGCTATCGCTGACTTTATTGCCGAGCAGGTATTGCGTTGAATTGCCCTGAACATCGAGATCGATAACTAATGTGCGTTTGCCTTCAACAGCACTGATGGCGGCTAAATTGCACGTAATAGTAGATTTGCCGACGCCGCCCTTCTGGTTGAAAATGACTCTGCGCATGTTATCCCCGTTAAATCAAATAGTTGAAAGTCGCATTATAAAGCTTGGGCCGGTAATATCAAATGCGGATAAAGGTTTTGCCATGACATTGCGGACACTCAGGGATTTCACTGGCTGTTTTAAAAGCAATTTCCTTGCCGCAGTCGTCGCAGATAAAAGTGCCGGGTACGGTAATGTCGCCGCTGTGATAGGTATGCGCTTTTGCCAATTCTTCCAGTTTTGCCAGTTCCAGACGGGTTTTATCGGCAACGCTTAAAAAAGCATCCAGAGCGAAGTTTTCAATCAGCTCGACATCGAACTTAAACCACTCGGACAACGAGTCCTTATCTTCCTCGGTTGATAAACCCTGAGCCGCATGCTCAACGTCGCGTTTAACGTAGTCTGAAACCCTGTCCAACTCATCGCTGGTCAAATCGCTGTCTTGTCTGGTTTTTTCTTTTGAAATTTCCAGTGCTTCGGCAAAAGAATGCAGCGTATCTTCCATGGTTTCATGGAGATGCTTCATAAAATCGGTATAAGCGGTGACAAGTTTGTTTTTATTCATAGGGTTCATCTCCTGAAAATGGCGCTTTAGATTTAAGCAACTGTACGGTATTCTAACGCTTTTGACTGGTAAAAGACGAGAAGGATGCAAGAAAATTATAAGCCTTTGGCAATCGAGCAAGAAGTACAGGCCGCCTGGGACGAGTCAGGCGTATTTAATGTGTCGGAATCGTCTACACAGGACAAGTATTATTGTTTGTCGATGTTTCCTTACCCCAGCGGCAAGTTGCACATGGGGCATGTCCGCAACTATACCATCGGCGATGTGATCAGCCGCTATCAGCGCATGCTGGGTAAAAATGTCATGCAGCCGATGGGCTGGGACGCGTTCGGGTTGCCTGCTGAAAACGCAGCGATGCAGCACGGTGTTCATCCTGCCGACTGGACCTACAGCAACATAGACTATATGCGCGACCAGCTTAAGCGGCTGGGTTTCGGTTATGACTGGGACCGCGAACTGGCCACCTGCGATCCCTCTTATTATAAGTGGGAGCAATGGTTTTTCCTGAAGCTGTTGGAAAAAGGCCTGGTTTACAAAAAAACCGCGCCGGTCAATTGGTGCCCCAACGACATGACCGTTTTAGCTAACGAGCAAGTTATCGACGGCTGTTGCTGGCGTTGCGACACCCAAGTCGAACGCAAGGAAATCGCCCAGTGGTTTTTAAAAATCACCGCCTACGCCGATGAATTGCTGGCTTCGCTGGAAACCCTGGACGGTTGGCCGGAACAGGTCAAAACTATGCAGGCCAATTGGATAGGCCGTTCCGAAGGCGTGGAGATGAGTTTTCCGGTGCCTGGGGCTGATCAGCCTGTCAGCATCTATACCACGCGTCCCGACACCTTGATGGGCGTGACCTATCTTGCCGTGGCGGCGGAGCATCCGCTGGCATTGAAAGCCGCAGAAACCAATCCTGAAATCAGCGCATTTATCGATGACTGCAAGATGATGGAAACCTCGGAAGCGGCCATGGAAACCATGGAAAAACGCGGCATCGATTCCGGCATCAAAGCGGTTCATCCAATTACCGGCGAACAGGTTCCGGTGTGGATTGCCAATTTCGTGTTGATGGGTTACGGCACCGGCGCGGTGATGTCCGTCCCTGCTCATGACCAGCGCGATTTCGAGTTTGCGCTTAAGTACGGCATCGCGATTAAGCAGGTGATTTTTGCCAAAGACGGCGGAGGCGATGATTGCTCCGAGCAGGCTTACACCGTAAAAGGCGTGCTGAAAAATTCCGGCGCGTTTGACGGATTGACTTCGGAACAGGCTTTTGCCGCCATTTCAGAAGCCTTGGAACAAGAGCATAAAGGCCAGCGCAAAACCAATTTCAGGTTGCGCGATTGGGGCGTTTCCCGGCAGCGTTACTGGGGCGCGCCGATTCCGGTTATTTATTGCGACGATTGCGGTACGGTTCCGGTTCCAGAACAGGATTTACCGGTGGAATTGCCCAGGGATGTGGTGCTGGACGGCTCGCAATCGCCTTTGGTCGCTCATCCGACTTTCTCTCATACGACCTGTCCGACCTGCGGCAAAGCGGCGCGCCGGGAAACCGATACCTTTGACACCTTTATGGAATCGTCCTGGTATTTCGCGCGGTTTGCTGGCAGCAACCCGGACAAGATGATCGATGAAAGCGCCAAATACTGGCTGCCTGTCGATCATTATATCGGCGGCATCGAACACGCTATTTTGCATCTACTGTATGCGCGGTTTTACACCAAATTGCTGCGCGACGAAGGCTTGCTGGTTTGCGACGAGCCGTTTAAAAGGCTGCTGACCCAAGGCATGGTGCTGAAAGACGGCAGCAAAATGTCCAAGTCCAAAGGCAACACCGTCGATCCGCAAGGCCTGATCGATCAATACGGCGCCGATACCGTGCGTTTGTTTATCATGTTTGCAGCGCCGCCGGAGCAATCGCTGGAATGGTCCGACAGTGGCGTAGAAGGCGCATTCCGTTTCTTAAAGCGTCTATGGAAACAGGCTTATCAGCATTGCGAGGCCGGCGGTTCTACAGCGCCGCTTGATAAACAGGCATTAACCGAGGGACAGCAGGCAGTCCGTCGCCAGCTGCATCTGGCTATCCAGAAAGCAACCGATGATTTCGGCAGGCGTTATACCTTTAATACCGTGATTGCCGCGAATATGGAGCTGATCAACACGTTATCCAAATTCGATGATGATACAGACAACGGCAAGGCGATTCGGCAGGAAGTATTGGAAGCCATCGTGTTGATGCTGTCGCCGATCGTGCCGCATATCTGTCATCAATTGTGGTTGGATTTGGGGCATCAGCAGGCGGTGGTTAGCGCGTCATGGCCTGAGGTTGATGCAACGGCTTTGGAGCAGGATAACTTGGAGCTGGTGTTGCAGGTCAACGGCAAATTGCGCAGCAAGATGAAGGTGTCGATCGCTGCAACTAAAGAAGAAATAGAGGCAATGGCGCTGAATGATGAGCAGATCAAGCGCTTTATTGAAGACCAACCGGTCAAAAAGGTGATCGTGGTGCCTAAAAAGCTGGTTAATATTGTGGTTTAGACGAAGGGCAAAGGGCGAAAAAAAGCCCTTTAGCCTTTAGCCTTTAGCCTTTAGCCTTTAGCCTTTAGCCTTTTCAGTACCACCCGTGTTCTATTTATTTAAGGGAGATAGTGTGTTAACAAAAAAAGCAGTTATCTTTGTTGCTGCGTTGTTATTGAGCGCTTGCGGCTATCATTTGCGGGGCGCTTTTGAATTGCCTGCAAATATGAAAAATATTTATGTGGAGGGCGGATCGGGGCCGCTACGCGAACAATTCGGACAGGTCATGAAGACATCTTCCGGTCAGCTTGCCGGTTCCCGCAATGGCGCGGGCATTGTTATCAAGATATTCAACGAAGATTTTAATCGTCGCGTGTTGTCGTTGAGCACCCGAGGCAAGTCTAACGAGTTTGAACTCGTTTATCGTCTGGATTATGAACTTGCTAATGCCAAAGATGCCCTATTGATGGCGCGTCAGCCTGTGGAAGTCAGACGCGAGTATTACAATGATCAGCAATTTATAATCGCCAAAGATAACGAAGAAGCGGTAATACGTAATGAAATGTATCAGCAGGTCGTGCAAACCATTGTTAACCGTGCCAGGGTCGTATTAGAGGCAGGCGCGAAATAACATGCGGCTAAAGCCCGAACAAATAGGCGCGGCGTTGCAAAAGGGGTTGGCGCCGGTTTATTTTATTAGCGGCGACGAGCCGTTGCAGCTGGGCGAGGTGGCTGATGCGGTCAGGGCCGCGGCACGAAAGGCAGGCTATGATAGCCGCGAGGTGCTTGTTGCGGACGCCGGGTTTTCATGGCATGAATTAGCAGAGTCGGCAGGTTCGTTATCTATTTTCGACGATAAAAAAATCATCGATTTAAGATTGCCCTCCGGTACGCCGGGCGCTGAAGGCTCAAAGGCTTTAATCGCCTATTGCGAACGGTTATCGCCAGGGGCGTGTATGCCGCAAGCCAGTCGGGAACTGGCGCGGCGGACGGAAGATACCCTGTTGCTGATCACGGCGGCAAAGATGGCCGGCGCTTCATTAAAATCGCGCTGGTTTCAGGCGTTGGATAAAGCCGGTTGCGTGATTCAGGTCTGGCCGCTAGACGGGCAAGACCTGATTCGCTGGTTGCAGCAAAGAATGCAGCAGCGCGGGCTACAGGCTGAAACGGAAGGTCTGAAAATACTGGCTTCCCGGATTGAAGGCAATCTGCTGGCGGCCGCTCAGGAAATAGAAAAACTGTACGTGTTATACGGTGAAGGTCGTCTTAGCAATCAGCAGATTTTCGATGCGGTGGCGGACAGTTCCAGATTCGATGTGTTTAAGCTGATGGATAGCGTGCTGGCGGCCAGAGTAGGGCGGATTTTTAAGATATTGTCCGGCTTGCGGGCGGAAGGCGTTGCTGCACCGGTGGTGTTATGGGCTTTAACGCGGGAAGCGCGGGTATTAATCAGGATTAAGCAGGCGCTGGCCCAAGGGCAAAATAGGGCGGCGGTCTTTAAAAACAATCAGATATGGGACAAGCGCCAGCAGCTGGTTAGCGATGCGTTGAGCAGATTGGGCGACAGTGATCTCAATAGTATTCTTACCTTGAGTGCAAAGGCGGATCGGCAGATTAAAGGCCAGCAGCAAGGAGAACCTTGGGAAACGCTATTGACTGTTTGCCTGATGTTTTGCGGTAAAGGCTAAAGGCGAAAAATTGAAATATCCGTTGAACGTAAAGGCAAGTTTTTTCCTGATTAGCTAGATGCTTCAGCCAGCACCGTCATACCGGCAGGGATGCCGGTATCCAGTCACATGGATGTGAATGCATGACTTGGCATAATGCCTAAATCGGATACGGGTGCCAGGGATAGTCACCCTCCCTGGCTCTAGATTCCGGCATCCCTGCCGGAATGACGGCGTTTTTTGCGTTAGCTGAAGCAGCTTTATAATCAAGAGCTTTTTTGCCTTTCGCCTTTTTTATCCCTTTCTAACGGCTGAGCACAATTACGGCAAATACAGCTTAAACCTGGCTCCGCCCAACTGACTATTATTGTCGGTCATAATAAAGCCCCGTTTGTCGCCTTTGATATGTAATTGTGCAATGGTCTCGGTAAAAAACAAACCCAATCCGGTATTGCCGTTAGCCATGTCAATTTGGGGGAGTTGTTTGTAATCGGGCGAGAGAAGATTTTCCGGATAACCCTTGCCGTCATCCTCGATGCAAAAAACAATATAGTCATTTTCCTGGGCTACAGAAAGCAGCACCTTGCTCTGGCAATAACGCTGTGCGTTGTTGACCAACGTACAGAGTGCATTGCTGATCAGGGCGTTGTCGCAATAACAAAATAGCTCATCATGGCATTCGGTAATCAGTTGAATATTGCTTAAGGCTAATAAGGTGGATTGCTGGGCGACCACGTCTTCCAACAGGTCTGAGGCGCTATACTCGTCTATGGACAGGCTGAATTGGGATAAATCAATTTTATAGAGCGTCAATAGCTGCATGAGACAATTGTTCATGCGATTGGTTTCAAATTCCAGTTGCCTGAATTCAGTAGGTTTCGGATCCTGGTAGGCATTGTCCAGCTGACTGAGCAGTGCCCGAAGAGCGGTCAATGAATTCTTTATGTCATGTACTGAAGAGGCCAAAATGGCGGGAAAACCGATTGAAAGCATATGAGTATTGGACATTTGGGCAGGTTATTGAGTGATTTTATATTGAAGCGTGTCCAGCTCCAGTTGAAGGCCGCTGATTTGATTGTGAGGTATGCCTAATTGGATGGCTTTATTGATATAGGACTGGGCGCTTATGATTTTTTCAGGGCCGGATTTAGAGGTTTTAATATCATGAATAATGATTTTTATCATATTTAAAATGATCGTTTGATTATCGGGCATTTTGGCAATGGCCTTTTCAAAAACGGCAAGAGCCCCTTTAATATTGCCTTCCTGGAACAGGCTGACACCTTTGTTATTGATGTCGACCAGTTCTTTTTTAATGTGCTGAATCAGCGTTTCGGCATGGTTTTCGCCGATACTGGCGTTGCACATTGTTACGATGTCTTTGATAAAAAACTTATCATCAATATTGGTTTTAATTAAATCATTAAGGATTTCATTACAAGTTTCGCCGTTGCCGTTCAGATGAAAAGTTTTTGCCATATTCAGGCGCAGTTCCCTGGATATTTGCTTGTTAAATTGTTCGTTGAGTTTCAAAGCCTTGTCATAGGCTTGCTGGGCCAGGGCCTTGTTGCCTTTGGTCTGATGAATCTCGGTTTCCAGCAGGGCGGCCCGGAGTTTGGCTTCGGGATCATTGTGAGATTGTTGATTTAGCTCATACAATATTTTTAGCGCTTCGTTGGCGGCATTACTCTTTAAGTGGACATTGGCTAGGCCCGCATAGTCGGCGGACGAACCGTGTATGGAGTTTTTGCCCAGTTTAATGGTAGCCGCGTAGGCTTTTTTGGCAACGGCGAAGTTTTCGGTTTTGTCCGCCAGCAAGGCCAGTTTTTTTTGCCTTAAGATGGACATCGGCGAAAGCGCTATTGCTGAGTTAAGCGAAGATACGGCGTGTTCATCGTTACCCATGGATTCGTGCGCTTTTACCAGCCAGTCATAAGCCTCCAGCATCACCGGATACTGCTCTATGAGATCCTGGAAAGTTTTGATGGCTTGGTCGTAATAGCCGAGAAAAAAAGCAACAACGCCCAAGCCCAATCTAGCCCAAGGAAGCTCTCTTTCTTGCAAAATATCCTGATAAATGTCCTCGGCCGTTTTAAAGTCGCCAATCTTAATGGCCAGTTCGGCCTGCATTTTCAATAATGGCAAGCGCATTTTTTTGTCATCGCGCAGAAGCAGTTGCTCGCAATTATGGATGGCCAGATAAAGATTGCCGCTGTCTATTTCATTTTCAATGCTGGCTATGTAGTTTTTGCGGGCATAGCATCTTTCAATACGGCTTAATAATTGCTGCCGGTTAAAGGGTTTAATCAGATAGTCGTCGGGTTTGTTGTCGATAGCGGTAAGCACCATATCCTGGCTTTGCTCGCAGGTAACCATTATAAAAATAGTCTTAACCGGCAATAACTTAAGATGTCTGGCTTCTTCCAGAACCTGCTGACCGTTTTTTCCTCGAAGCAGATTGTAATCGCAGAGCACAATATCAAACATGTCGATCCGCATCGCCGTTATTGCATTGATGCCGGATTCCGCCTCGACAATAAACCGGGCGCCAAATGAACCCAGGATATGTTTAATGGTTTCGCGCATGATCGCTTGATCTTCGACAACTAATATCTTTTTTGATGCGAGGTTTATTGCCATAAAGAATTAATCTTCTATTTCATCTGTCTGGATTGGACTTGAAAAAAACCAATGCGTCCCAATATCGGCGTTAATCTTATAATTAATCAGGATTGGTAAAAATGACTGTTGAAGCAAAAAAAGAAACCTTAGGCTTTGAAACTGAAGTTAAGCACCTGTTACAT
>Ga0208121_100362_pt1 | contig 16038 bp, 14 predicted proteins | sample LakWasMet62_LOW9_2_FD_183894 | JGI IMG/M metagenome (GOLD analysis project Ga0208121, IMG submission 183894) | Freshwater sediment methanotrophic microbial communities from Lake Washington under simulated oxygen tension - Sediment Metagenome... | ecosystem: Environmental > Aquatic > Freshwater >... | reverse complement strand
CTGATTTACCAACGCCAAACTCAGCGCAGCCTCTAAGGCAAAGCTTTTCTCTATGCTCTCTTGCGTTAACTGATCGTAAAAGCGATAAGTATTGCCGCCACTGTCTTTCGATAAGTACATCGCCGTATCTGCATGCCTTAGATGGTCCTCAAACGTCAGCACATTGTCATTAAACAAAGTAACACCAATACTGGCTGAGGTAGCAAACTCAAACAGGCTGAGGTGGTAATTTTTATTCAGTTCCGCCAATAACTTTTGTGCAATCTCACTCACCTGTTGATAGGCAACACTGGCGTTGGTGTCCAACCCTTCCAATATCACCACAAACTCATCCCCGCTCAGCCTTGCCACGGTGTCACCCGCGCGTACCATGCTTTGAATACGATGCGCCACTTCAATCAGTAGCTGGTCGCCGACATCATGCCCCTTGGTATCGTTGAGGATTTTAAATTTATCTAAATCAATAAATAATAAGCCGCAGTAAGTCTTGTTGCGTTGCGCGATAGACATGGCATGCTGATAGCGGTCTGCAAGCAGTCGCCTATTTGGCAAACTGGTGAGTGCGTCGTAATAAGCAAAATTTTCAATTTCCTGACGCGCTCTTTTTTGCTCAGAGATATCACGCACAAAGCCGGTGACTAAAGACAAATTGGCATCTTTTAATGCGGTAAGTGTTAACTCTATCGGAAACTCGCTACCATCGGCGCGCATACCAACCAACTCAATGCGCTGGTTAAAAATATGTGTGACGCCAGACATTTTATACTGCTGATGCCCCGCATGGTGGGCGGCCCGATAACGCGCAGGAATAATCAACTCCTGCATAGACTTACCGAGCACATCTGCTCGGTTATAGCCAAAAATGCGCTCGGCCGCAGGGTTAAACTCAACCAATAAGCCCGCAGAATCAATGGTGACAATGGCATCAAATGCGCCATCAATCACAGAGCGCAATTTCTTATCATTCTTTTCTATAGTCTTATGCGCTAAATTACGCTCTGCCTGCAACGCAGAAATCAACAGCATGGTCACCACCAGCGCTACCATAAACGTCCACAGCGAGAACACGCCTTCACTTAAATCATGGCTATAAAAATTACCGCTGCCTTGCGAGGTGATCCACACTGCGATGCTGGATAAAATAATGACAAAGAACGAGCCACCTACTAGCCCGAAACTCATCGATGCCCAGATCAACATGGGCAAAATCACGAACATGGATAAAATAAACTGCTTGTTGAGGTCTGGCACCGCACTGACGATGATAAGCTCTACGCAAACAAACAAGATAATCCACGCCAATAACTGATAGCAGCGGTTATTACAACTGAAAGTGCCTTTTCTGCCCAAATTGAGTACCAATGGCAAAGCCAGTAGCACACCAAGGCTGTCACCCAGCCACCATATAAACCAGATGCTGGATAATTTATCTGGGGCCGCCAACCCAGTAAGGTATATGCTAAGCATCCCGCCGGTCGCGCACACTGACATGCCAATCAGCGCGACCAATATCATCAGGAAAATATCTTTTTGCTTATATAAATGATGATTGAAGTGAAACTTTGGTAACAGATACGCCGCGAGCATTGGCCCCAGCGTATTGGTAACTGCTACTAGAATAGTAGCAGAGAAAGGTAGTACTGTTAATTCAACTAGAAATGATGCAACAAAAACAGCAGGGATAGAGATACGCCCCCAGCGCATGATAGCGCCAACCGCAATGCCGGTAGGCAACCAAATCAAGGTGGCTACAGATTCCTTGTAGGGCACCATCAGCCCAAGTCTGGCGGTGATGTAATAAGCTAACGCTACTGCTATAAACGTAATTAACTTTCCTTTGAAAGTCCAAAAACGATATTGAGCAATAGCGTTTTGCATCACGGGCGCTTAGCTGATATCAAGACCGTCTTGCACCAGTTCGGCAGCCCTAAGGACTGCCCGCGCTTTGTTCTGCGTTTCCATCCATTCACTTTCAGGGACAGAATCCGCCACGATACCGGCACCAGCCTGTACGTACAGCATATTATCTTTAATCACACCGGTTCTAATCGCGATGGCGACATCCATATCACCGTTAAAGCCTAAGTAACCCACCGCACCGGCATAAATACCGCGCTTGCTAGGTTCTAATTCATCGATGATTTCCATGGCACGTACTTTAGGCGCGCCACTCACCGTACCGGCAGGGAAGGTAGCTTTAATCACATCAATGGCGTCCATACCCGGCTTGAGCTTACCCTCGACATTGCTCACAATATGCATCACATGTGAGTAGCGCTCTATCATCATGTTATCAGTCACTTTCACCGATCCGGTCACCGCCACACGGCCCACGTCATTGCGACCTAAGTCCATCAACTGCACGTGCTCGGCACGCTCTTTCGGGTCTGCCAATAGTTCTTCTGCCAGTGCAATATCTTGCTCGCGTGACTTACCGCGTGGTCTAGTGCCAGCAATCGGGCGTGCGGTCACGGTGCCGTTTTCCAAACGCACTAAAATCTCAGGTGAAGCGCCCACCACGTGATGGTCACCCATGTCGTAATAAAACATATAAGGCGATGGATTCAAGCTACGCAAGGCACGGTACAACGATAATGGCGGTGCAGAAAATTTCTGCGCCATGCGCTGTGACAGCACCACCTGCATAATGTCGCCGTCTAAAATATACTGCTGCGCGCGCTTCACGGCGGCTTTGAAGTTATCTTCACCAAACTCTGAGCTTGCAGTGGTTTTTTCAGTCGCCACAGATTTAGGTATGGTGACCGTATTTCTTAATTTTTGCATCAACTCGCTTAAGCGCTGTTTGGCTTGCGCGTAAGCGCCAGGCGCTGCGGCATCCGCATACACAATAAAGTAAAGTTTGCCGCTTAGGTTATCCACCACCGCCAGTTGCTCAGACACCATCAGCAACACGTCTGGCGTTGCAATCGCATCAGGCTTTACCTTGTCAGCTAGGCGCTTTTCAATATAACGCACAGTTTCGTAGCCAAAGTAACCGGCCAAACCACCAGTGAATCTAGGCAAGCCCTCATAAGGCGGCGTTTTAAAGCGCGCTTGGTAGCTTTTGACAAAGTCTAGTGGATTGGTATTTTCTACGCTCTCCACCACGGTATCGCCATCCAATACTTGGATATTCTTGCCGTGCGCTATGATGCGCGTTTTTGCAGGCAAACCAATAATAGAATAACGGCCAAAACGTTCGCCACCCTGCACCGATTCCAGCAAGTATGAAAACGGCTGGTTAGCCAGTTTTAAATACAGTGAAAGCGGGGTATCGAGGTCAGCAAAGGTTTCTAGGACGAGGGGAATGCGGTTGTAGCCTTGCGCTGCCAAGGCATTGAATTCTTCTTGATTAATCGTATTTAACATAAACTTCCTAAGACTATATTTTCGTGTTCTTAAAAATCGCACGCCACATCTTGTGATGTGTACGTTGCGCTTCGTGCGTTAGCGTTGCCAAGAGCCTCGCCAACTAGAAGTATCATTAAGAAACTGATCGTATAAATATTCGTCTGCGATGTGCTTCATATTCGAAGTTATGTTTAAAAATATTGCTAGGTTAATAAATGAATTAAGTCAGGCAAATGGTCGATGGTCGCGTCCACCATACTCTCATCAATGGCCTTACCTTGATTGTACCCGTAAGGCACAGTAACAATATAGCATCCTGCGGCGTGTGCGGCTACTACATCTGTATCAGAATCGCCCACCAGCATAGATTCTGTTTCCAACACATCTAATTTTTTGCAGATATGGTGCAACTGCATTGGGTTGGGTTTCTTGTTAGGCAAAGTGTCACCAGACACGACCAACTCAAAAAAGTCTGCCAGGCCGGTCGCTTGCAGCAACGGCAATGTGAATTTTTCAGGTTTATTGGTCACACAGGCAAGCTTAAAGCCGCTGTGTTTAAGTTGGCCTAAGGTTTCTAGCGCACCATGATATGGCTGACTATTAGTTACATTTTGGGCGTAGTGTTCAAAGAATAGAGCCTGTGCTGCACTGAGCAAAGTTTCATCTGGTTCGGCTAGCGTACTATGCGTTACGCAGCGTTTAACCAGCATTTGCGCGCCTTCACCGATATAACGCGCAATCTGCGCCGGTGATTTATTGGGCAAGTTTAATGCGTCTAGCATCTGATTTGCCGCAAAGGCAATTTCAGGCGCAGTGTTCACCAATGTACCGTCAAGATCAAACATGACGACTTTGACATTAAATCCCATGACGATTTACTTTTTTTGCAATCACACTGATTTTAAAGTCAGATATGATTTAAGAGAATTTAATTAAATGAATTTAAAACTATCTAATTTAAAAGCACTTCAATTAAAAATACCTAGCCGCCAATTTAGCGACTAGGCATCTCAAATATAAAACGCTTATTTTACAGTGGCTAAAGAAGCACGCATTTCAGCTACTACGGTATTGTAACGGTTAGCATCGCCGTCTTTTGGCGAACCAAAAATCGCTGAACCAGCAACGAAAGTATCCGCGCCAGCACGTGCAATTTCTGCAATGTTTTGTGCGTTCACGCCGCCATCTACTTCTAACCAGATTTGACGGCCGGTTTTTTCGTAGTAAGCATCAATACGTGCGCGTGCTAATTTTAGCTTTTCCAATGTTTCTGGGATAAATTTCTGACCACCAAAGCCAGGGTTCACTGACATCAATAAAATCATGTCTACTTTGTCCATCACATGGTCTAAGTAGCTTAATGAAGTTGCTGGGTTGAACACCAAGCCTGACTTACAGCCCAAGTCACGCACCATCGCCAAGCTACGGTCGATATGCTCAGACGCTTCTGGGTGGAAAGTAATGATGTTTGCGCCTGCTTTTGCAAAGTCAGGAATAATACGATCTACTGGTTTTACCATTAAATGCACGTCAATCAATGCGCCTACTTTTTTTGCAGTTTCGCGAATTGCATCACATACCAATGGGCCAATGGTTAAGTTAGGTACGTAGTGGTTGTCCATTACGTCAAAGTGCACGATGTCTGTGCCTGAAGTAATCACGTCCTCGATCTCTTGACCAAGTTTGGCAAAGTTCGCAGAAAGAATACTTGGGGCAATTCTAAAAGTTTTATCCATGGCAATATCCGTCAAATTAAATTTATTACAGTTTAAAGCGTTATTTTACCCTTATTTCTCACTAATAAGATGATGCTTCTTGCTTAACATAAGCCAATCCCTCAAAATTACACTTATGCAGTTATATGTTATAGGCGTGAACCACACAACCGCCCCCATTAAAATCCGTGAGCATGTCGCTTTTAACAGCGATCATCTTGGTAGCGCCCTGCGCGATCTAACCATGCACGACGCTTCGGAAGCGGCGATTTTGTCCACCTGTAACCGCACCGAACTCTATTGCAGCACAGACGACCCGCAAAAGGCATTGTCCTGGCTATCGCAGTATCACAACATTGAGGCCGATGCGATTGCGCCTTATATTTATACACTACCGGACGATGAAGCGGTAAAACATGCGTTCCGTGTGGCGTCTGGTTTAGATAGCATGGTATTGGGCGAGCCGCAGATTTTAGGCCAATTTAAGCAGTCAGTAAAAATCGCGCAAGACGCCGGCACCCTAGGCACGCTGTTACACAAGCTGTTCCAACGCACGTTTGAAGTGGCCAAAGAGGTACGCACCAACACTGATATCGGTGCCAACTCCATTTCTATGGCAGCGGCAGCAGTTAAGCTGTCGCAACGCATTTTTGGTGATATCAGCGCACAAAAAGTATTGTTTATTGGCGCTGGCGAAATGATAGAGCTATGTGCCGACCACTTTGCGGCACAGAAACCCAAAAGCATGACTATCGCCAACCGCACCATAGAGCGCGGCTCTAATTTGGCACAAAAAATCAATGGCGAGGCCATGCTGTTGAATGATTTACCGGCACATTTTGCCAATTTCGATATCGTCATCACCTCCACCGGCAGCACACTGCCTATCATCGGCCTTGGCATGGTAGAAAGCGCGATTAAAGCGCGCCGCCACCGCCCTATCTTCATGGTGGACTTAGCCGTGCCACGTGATATTGAGCCTGAAGTAGCAGAACTAGATGACGTTTTCTTATATACAGTAGATGATTTAGAGCAGGTAGTTTCTGACGGCATTGAAAACCGACAAACAGCCGCGGTTGAAGCGGAAATGATTGTAGAATCGCGCGTTGAAAACTTTATGCAGTGGTTTAAAAAACGCGACGCGGTCCCCACCATTAAAGCTTTGCGCGACCAAGCTGAGCTGATGCGCAAAGCCGAGCTGGAAAAAGCCTACAAACTGCTACAAAAAGGTGAATCTGCAGAAAAGGCGCTAGAAGCATTGAGCCTCGCACTCACCAATAAATTCCTGCATGCGCCTAGCCACGCTTTAAACAAAACGCATGGTGACGAACACGCAAAACTAGAAGAAATTCTAAAAGACTTATATCAAATTAAAAGTTAAGCAGTATTACTTGAGAAGCAAATAATGAAACCAAGCATGATTACCAAGCTCGCTAATTTAAGCGAGCGTTTAGATGAAATTGACCGTTTAATGAGCAGTGAGGGCATCACTGACAACATGGACAACTATCGCAAATTAACCCGCGAGCACGCGGAAATCACGCCTATCGTGGAGCAATACCGCGCATTTGAGCAGGCTGAAGCCGATATCATCGAAGCGCAAACTATGCTGAACGATCCTGAGATGAAAGCATTTGCACAGGAAGAAATTGAAGCTGGCAAAGCCAAATTAGAAGCGATTGAAACCGCACTACAAACCTTACTGCTTCCTAAAGACCCAAATGATGAAAAAAACATCTTCCTTGAAATCCGCGCCGGTACTGGCGGTGACGAATCAGGTTTGTTTGCTGGCGATTTATACCGCATGTACTCACGCTACGCAGAGCGCCAAGGCTGGAAAGTAGAAGTGATGTCCGCCAACGAAGGTGAAATGGGCGGCTACAAAGAAATTATCGCCAAAATCGAAGGTTATGGCGCCTACTCAAAACTAAAATTTGAAAGTGGCGGTCACCGCGTACAACGCGTGCCGGACACCGAAACCCAAGGCCGCATTCACACCAGCGCCTGTACCGTAGCGATCTTGCCTGAAGCGGATGCCGTTTCTGATGTCGTTATCAACCCGGCAGACGTGCGTATCGATACATTCCGCGCGTCAGGTGCCGGTGGTCAGCACATTAATAAAACCGACTCAGCGGTGCGCTTAACCCACGCGCCAACTGGCATCGTGGTGGAGTGCCAAGAAGGCCGTAGCCAACACGCCAACAAGGCACAAGCTTTTGCTGTATTAGCCGCACGCATTAAAGCTAAACAAGTGGACGAGCAACAAAGCAAAATTGCCAGCGAGCGTAAGAGCTTGATTGGTAGCGGCGACCGCTCTGAGCGCATTCGCACCTACAACTACCCACAAGGCCGCATTACCGACCACCGCATCAACCTAACTTTGTACAAAATTGATGCGATTACCGAGGGCGACATGGACGAACTAATCGGCGCACTGGCAGCAGAACATCAGGCCGACTTACTCGCTAGCTTGGGTGAAGATAATTAATTGACGCTGAACGTTCGTAGCACATGGGTAGCAGCGCAGCAGCGCCTGATACAGCAGCTAGCGCTAGACGCTAATGATGCTAAATTTGAGGCGCAGCTTCTGCTGCAAAATGCGCTCAAGGTAAATCGCGCTTGGTTGCTCGCGCATGAGCACGACATACTACAAGACAAATCCGCTGCTGATTTTTCCGCCCTGTTGGCGCGTCGCCTGCTAGGCGAACCAGTTGCCTATATATTGGGCTACCGCGAGTTTTACGGCCTCAACCTCAGCGTTAGCCCAGACACACTGATTCCAAGGCCAGACACCGAAACACTGGTAGAAGCCGCCTTAGACAAAACCCCCACTGATACCAACTGCACGATATTGGATTTAGGCACTGGCACCGGCGCTGTAGCGCTGGCAATCGCCCAACATCGCCCACACGCACAAGTCACGGCAGTGGACGCATCACCGGGTGCGCTACGCATTGCTGAGTACAACGCGCAGCAGTTAGGCTTAGCGCATGTACGCTTTAGCTTAAGTGATTGGTTTGCAGCGGTGGAAGGTGAAAGATTTAACCTGATCGTCAGCAACCCACCTTATATCGAACAAGATGACACCCACCTGACACAAGGCGATTTAAGGTTTGAGCCACTATCAGCACTTGCATCAGGGGCAGATGGCCTAGATGATATTCGCGAAATTATCGCGCATAGTTTAGTCCACTTACTGCCTCAAGGCTGGCTGATGCTGGAGCACGGTTACAACCAAGCACACCTAGTAGCCGACCTCATGGCGCAAAGCGGTTTAGTTGATATTGCTACCATCAAAGACCTAGGAGCAAATGACCGCGTGACCATAGGCAAGAATCCGCTGATAGTAAGCACCCACTGGGATTAAACTCCTCTCTACACATGCTCCATAGGCATGCTGCAAACGCTTGAACAATCACGCCCTGTGAATGTCTTAAACCATAAGCACTATTACCACTGAAGCACACGCCCCATGTCTCACTCACTTATCTTACTAGCCTATACCAGTGTTGCCACACACCTGATGACACACGACGAGCTATTGTCTCTGCTTGATTCAGCACGCAGCTGCAACCAGCGCCACGGCATCACTGGCATGTTGTTGTATATGGATGACTGCTTCTTTCAAGTGCTGGAAGGCGAAGAGCACACGGTAGATGCCTTATACGAAAAAATCTGCTTGGACCCACGCAATCATCACGTAGTAAAACTGATTCGAGAGCCGATTACCGCGCGTAGCTTAAACACTTGGAGCATGAGCTACGAAAACGTAACGCGTGAAGAAATGGCAGCCTTTACCGGCTTAACCGACTACCTGGACCAAGACCATCCTGGCTTTAACGGCATGGCAGCAGGCCGTGCACGCCAGTTAATTGAATCATTTAAGAATGGTCTATGGCATCGCCACGACCTGACACAACAAAAATTTATACACATCGGCAGATAGCGCGTTAGCAGCATAAACTTTTGCAGCACGGCATAGTATAATCAAACCATGTCTGAAAATAACTCTATCGGCATTGTTGCCCCACAAACTGCATCCTTTAGCGAGCCGCTTACCCTCAAAGGTGGCGCAGTACTAGCGAAATTTGACCTTGTTTACGAAACTTACGGCACACTGAATGCCGATAAATCCAATGCGGTACTGATTTGCCATGCGCTATCAGGCACCCACCATGTAGCAGGTAAGCATACAGAACAAGACAAATATCCCGGCTGGTGGGACAACTTAGTGGGCCCAGGCAAACCGCTGGATACCAATAAATTCTTCGTGATTGGCGTAAACAATCTAGGTGGCTGTCATGGCAGCTCAGGCCCAGTCAGCATCAACCCGGACACCGGCAAGCCTTGGGGCTCAGCCTTTCCTATCGTCACGGTAGAAGACTGGGTAAATTCACAAGCACGCTTACTCGCGCACTTAGGTATTAATCAACTAGCTGCCGTGATTGGCGGCAGCCTTGGCGGCATGCAGGCACTGCAATGGACGATTGCTTACCCAGAGCGCGTGCGCCATGCCTTGGTGATTGCTTCAGCCCCTAACCTAACTGCACAAAACATTGCCTTTAACGAAGTTGCGCGTCAGGCCATTATTACCGACCCTGAGTTTCATGGTGGTGATTACTACGAACATGGCGTGGTGCCACGCCGCGGCCTGCGCATTGCGCGTATGCTAGGCCACATCACCTACCTGAGCGATGACGCGATGGGCGAGAAATTTGGACGTAAATTAAAAGACGACATCAAATACAGCTTTAATGTTGAGTTTGAGATGGAATCTTACTTACGCTACCAAGGCGATAAATTCGCCGGTGAGTTTGATGCCAACACCTACTTACGCATGACCCGTGCGCTGGACTACTACGATCCAGCACTGGCCTACAATGGCGATTTAAGCAAAGCGCTGAGCCAAACACAAGCCAAGTTCCTAGTATTGTCATTCACTAGCGACTGGCGTTTTTCACCCGCACGCTCGCGTGAAATTGTAAAAGCCTTGCTCGATAACGAAAGCACCGTCAGCTACGCAGAAGTGACTGCTGCCCACGGCCACGACGCATTCTTAATGCCAGATAAACATTACCACGCTATTTTGCGTACCTATTTAGGCAATATTGAAGTTGGTGGCAATCATGCAAAATAATGTAAATATTACAAAAAATGTTATTCAGTACCGCCAAGATTTTGCGATTATTGCAAACTGGGTAAAATTTGGCAGTAAAGTACTAGATTTGGGCTGTGGCGACGGTGAGTTATTACAATTTTTACGTGGCTCATTAGAGGTCAAAGGTTACGGCGTAGAAAAAGACGACACCAACCTGATTGCCTGCGTTAAAAATGGCATCAATGTGATCCAAATGGACTTGGAAGACGGCTTATCCGGCTTTGAAGACCAGTCATTCAACACCGTGATCCTCTCGCAAACCCTGCAAGCCATGCACAATACGGAAGAAATCGTGCTGGAAATGCTGCGCGTGGGTAAAGAAATCATCGTCACTTTCCCTAACTTCGGCTACTGGCGCAACCGCATGCAAATCACAGCAGGGCGCATGCCGGTATCCAAAGCATTACCATACCAATGGTACGATACGCCGAACGTGCATTTGTGCACGATTAACGACTTTGACTACTTCTGCCACCAACACAACATTGAGATTTTAGAGCGTCGCGTAATTACCGATGGTAAAGAAGTGAGCTTTATGCCTAACCTGCTAGGTAGCTTGGCCATGTACCGCCTGAAATCCAAGTAGTCTAAAACACTAATAACCCAGACAACGCCCTTGCAAACCACCGCTCAGCCCACTATCCGCCAATCATTGATGAGCAAAAAAATGCTCATCTGCGTGTTCACCGGCTTCAGCTCTGGGCTGCCGCTGTTTATTTTAATTAGCTTATTGCCAGCGTGGCTACGCTCTGAAGGCGTAGACTTGAAATCTATCGGCTTATTCGCTTTAATCAGCCTGCCATTTACCTGGAAATTTCTGTGGGCACCACTGTTTGACCGCTTTACGCCGCCACTAGGACGCCGTCGCGGCTGGCTACTGGTGTGGCAACTATTGTTGTTGCTATCGATTCCCGCATTTGGTGCGTTTAACCCCAAATTTGACATATGGAGCATTGCCTATCTTGCCACCGTGGTGGCCTTTTTTAGCGCCAGCCAAGATATCGTATTAGATGCTTACCGCCGCGAATTGTTGATTGATGCAGAACTTGGCCTAGGTAACGCGGTGCATGTGAACGCCTATAAAATTGCAGGCTTGGTACCAGGCTCACTATCACTGATTTTGGCTGACCATATGCCGTGGAGCAATGTGTTTACTATTACCGCATTGTTTATGTTGCCGGGGCTGGCAATGACACTGCTGGTCACGGAGCCAGCATTAAAGCATGGCGCACCCAAAACCTTGCGCGCGGCAATTGTCGAACCATTTAAAGAGTTTATCCAACGTAACGGTCTCAGGTCAGCGCTATTTATCTTAGCGTTTATCTTTCTGTACAAGCTAGGCGACAGCATGACCACTGCGCTTGCTACGCCGTTTTATCTAGATATGGGTTACAGTAAAACCGAAATTGGCCTGATCGCCAAAAACGCGGGATTATGGCCTAGCGTACTCGGTGGGCTGATTGGTGGGTTATGGATGGTTAAGCTGGGCATCAATAAATCATTATGGCTTTTTGGTGCGGTGCAAATGCTGGCGATCTTAGGCTTTGCATGGCTGGCAGATGTAGCCAGCAACCCTGCAGCATTCAGCGCTACGTTAGAACTGGAAATGTTCGGCAGCAGCTTCAGTCTGCAAGAGCGCCTGTTATGGCTAGGCATGGTGATTGGGGTAGAGGCCTTAGGGGTAGGGCTGGGTACTGCAGCTTTTGTGGCCTACATCGCTAAAACTACGCATCCACTGTACACCGCCACCCAATTTGCGCTATTTACCAGCTTGGCCGCAGTGCCGCGCACTTTTGCCAATGCCGCTACCGGCTATATGGTGGAGAGCATGGGCTGGCGTGATTTCTTCATGCTTTGCTTTATTATTGCCATCCCCGGCATGCTATTACTGCTAAAGATTGCCCCTTGGCATGAAGCAGACAAAACACTTAACGCCGACAACTAACCCCATAAACGAGTAGGTTACGCGCACTACTGCAACTCGCTCGCACAGGCACACACTCCGTTCTTAAGCGTAATCGATAATCAACGGCGCATGGTCACTAAAGCGCTCATCCTTATACACACTGGTTGTGAGCGCTTTTGCCGCGAAAGCTGGCGTGGCAATTTGATAATCAATACGCCAACCTACATTATTCGCCCACGCCTGGCCACGATTGCTCCACCATGTGTAGCAAGCATCTGTGGTGTCAGGGTGCAAGGTTCGGTAAACATCCACCCAGCCTAGCTCATCAAATAACTGCGTCAACCATGCGCGTTCTTCTGGCAAAAAGCCTGAGTTTTTGCGGTTACCCTTCCAGTTCTTCAGGTCAGCTTCTTTGTGTGCAATATTCCAGTCGCCACAAATCACCACATCGCGCCCGCTTTGCACTAGCGCCTGTAATTGCGGCATAAAGCGCTCCATCACGCTAAACTTAAAGGCTTGGCGCTCCTCACCGCTAGAGCCAGATGGCAAGTACAGCGACACTACGCTCAGATTGCCAAATCTAGCCTCTAGATAACGCCCTTCGCTATCAATATCGGCAATGCCCAAACCCTCAATCACGCTATCCGCTTTAATTTTCGAGTAGATGCCAACACCGCTATAGCCTTTTTTTTCCGCATAATGGAAATAGCCATAATAACCTTCCGGATTCTGCATTTGCTCCGTCAAATCGCCAGCTTGCGCTTTAAGCTCCTGCATGCAGATAACGTCCGCATCTTGGTTTTTTAACCAGGCATACAAACCTTTGTTGGTTGCAGAACGGATGCCATTTAAATTTAACGATATAATCTTCAAAACTTTATTCCAAAATAATTAGCAGAAACTATCATGACCCAACCACTCGATCAATTCAGGCAAGATTTTATCGCATTTGCAATCCAAAAAGAGGTTTTAAAATTTGGTGAATTTAAAACCAAAGCCGGCAGATTAAGCCCATACTTTTTTAATGCGGGCTTATTTAACGATGGCGAAAGCCTGATGAAGCTAGGCGAATTTTACGCGCAAGCCATTAAAAACTCAGGTATCGCCTTCGACATGTTGTTTGGCCCAGCGTATAAAGGGATTACATTAGCGGCAAGTATTGCCATTGCACTTGCCAAAGATGGTCACAATGTCCCTTACGCGTACAACCGCAAAGAGGCTAAAGACCACGGCGAAGGTGGCGTGATTGTAGGTAGCCCGCTCAAGGGTCGAGTTCTCATCATCGACGATGTGATTTCAGCAGGCACTTCTGTGCGTGAATCTGTAGAGCTTATCAACGCCAGCGGGGCGCAGGCTTGTGGCGTGGCGATTGCGATCGACAGGCAAGAGAAGGGCCTGGGCGAACTTTCAGCCGTGCAAGAAGTGATCAATAGCAACAAAATACCGGTATGCACGATTGCCAACTTAAACGATTTGTTAGCCTATTTAAACGATAAAACTGAGATGGCGCAGAATTTGCATGCAGTGCAAGCATATCGACAAAAATATGGCGTCATTTAGTTACGGGGTTAATCAACCAAGGGTTGAATAAGCCTCACGTAACGTGGCCACTAGAAAGGTGATTGCAAACAGAATGCAGAAATTGTTAAGACCGCAACCTAGTCAAGCGAAGCAAGTGGCCACTGTATCTATCCAACAGCTTGTGATGTACAGCATTTGCGTGCTGGGCATACTGTTATGCGCCGCACAAAATGCCAAGGCCGAAAGCAACAGCAAAATCCTTAAATGGAAAGATGAAAACGGCGTCACCCACTATGGCGACAATATGCCCAGCCAATACAGCAACCGGGAAAACTCGCTGATTAGCCGCCAAGGCATCACGGTTAAACACAATATGCCGAGCAAAGATAATAGTGATGAGCTGAACAAAATCGAGCAAACCAAAACCGAGCAGGCTAAAAAAGATAAGGCACTGCTTGGCGCATTTACCAATGTGGGTGAAATTGATTTAGCGCTAGAGCGCAATATTCAACTGGATAAAATTGCTTTAGAAAACTTAAAGCAAGAGCGCGCCACACACCAAAAGAGCCTAGATGGCAAAAAAGCCTCGGCAGCCAGCTTCGAACAAAAAAAGAAAGCCGTACCTAAAGACCTGAAAGCTGACATTGCTGATGAACAAGCCCAAATCAGCCGGCTGGATAAAAACATTGCAGACAAAAACGCGGCAATTAACGAAACACGCAAACGCTTTGAGGAAGATAAAAAGCGCTACACCTTGCTGAAAAGTGACCCAGTAAGGCAAGCGCAATAAATGCACTTACAAACTGGACACTTGCTTACTTAGCAATCCTGCTCCTCAGCTATAAACAAAATATCCTGCGGTAGTTACTCGCAGGATTTTTTATTGGCGCACCATATAACTAACAAACTAAAGCGTGATTAAGCACCTAGCTTGCGTTTCAATACTTCGTTCACTTGTGCAGGGTTAGCCTTGCCTTTAGAAGCCTTCATCGCTTGACCAACCAAAGCATTAAATGCCTTTTCTTTACCCGCTTTGAACTCTTCTACCATGGCTGCATTAGCCGCCAACACTTCATCGATAATCGCTTCAATCGCACCCGTGTCAGACACTTGTTTGAGGCCTTTGGCTTCAATAATCGCATCCACTTCACCTTCACCATTCCACATCGCCTCAAACACTTGCTTAGCCGCGTTATTGGAAATGGTGTTATCGGTGATGCGTTTAATCAGCGCAGCCAAACTCTCTGCGGTCACAGGTGATGCCGCCAAAGATTTCTCTTCTGCATTCAACTTAGCAGAAATCGCCCCCATCACCCAGTTAGCCGCTGGCTTAGCTTCCGCACCGGCATTTACTACCGCCACGAAGTAAGCCGCAAGCTCACGACTTGCTGTCAGGGTATCTGCATCATAGCCAGTCAAAGCAAACTGGCTTTCAAACCTAGCTTTCATCGCCTCAGGCAGCTCTGGCATGTCTGCTTGCACACGCGCTTTATCCGCCTCGGTGATTTCTAGTGGCAACAAATCCGGGTCTGGGAAGTAGCGATAGTCATTGGCTTCTTCTTTGCTACGCATGGCGCGCGTTTCACCGGTATCTGGGTTAAACAGCACGGTTGCTTGCTGTATGCTACCGCCATCTTCCAGCGTCTCAATTTGCCAACGTGTTTCGTACTCAATCGCTTGCTGCATAAACTTGAACGAGTTCAAGTTCTTGATTTCGCGGCGTGTACCTAATTTGTCGCTGCCTTTAGGACGCACAGACACGTTAACGTCACATCTAAAGCTGCCCTCTTGCATATTGCCGTCACAAATACCTATCCATTGCACTAGTTCGTGCAATTTTTTGGCGTAAGCTACCGCTTCTGCGGCTGAGCGCATATCTGGCTCGGTCACGATTTCTAGCAATGGCGTACCAGCGCGGTTCAAGTCAATACCGCTCATGCCTTCGACTGCACCATGCACAGACTTACCGGCATCTTCTTCCAAATGCGCACGCGTGATGTTAATCACTTTTTCATAGGCAGCATTTTTGCCCACTGCTGGCACCTGAATGCTGATGGCACCTTTGCCTACTACTGGCAACTCATACTGGCTGATTTGGTAGCCTTTAGGTAAATCTGGGTAAAAGTAGTTTTTACGCGCAAATACAGAGCGCGGTGCAATTTCAGCATGTATCGCTAGGCCAAACTTAATCGCACAGTTCACTGCCTCTTTATTCAGCACTGGCAACACGCCAGGCAATGCAATGCTCACTTCACACGCTTGCGTGTTAGGCTCTGCGCCATAAGTGGTAGAAGCCCCTGAGAAAATTTTAGTATTTGTTTTTAACTGGGTGTGCGTTTCCAACCCAATAACGACTTCCCATTCCATTACTTAGACCCTTCCAATAC
>Ga0208121_100350_pt1 | contig 16525 bp, 12 predicted proteins | sample LakWasMet62_LOW9_2_FD_183894 | JGI IMG/M metagenome (GOLD analysis project Ga0208121, IMG submission 183894) | Freshwater sediment methanotrophic microbial communities from Lake Washington under simulated oxygen tension - Sediment Metagenome... | ecosystem: Environmental > Aquatic > Freshwater >... | reverse complement strand
AATGGTACGTTATATAGACGACATAAAGGCAGCAGGGCGCGCGCCTGTTGCGTTTGTTGCTTATGGTTAGCGAGCTTATTGCGATACTGCAGCACGCCGATGCCGCCCTGCAAGGCAGCTTCCACCTTGGCCAGCAAGAGTTCGGTATCTTGCTCATCCGGCGTAATGGCGTACAGCCCTTTAATTGCGCTCATAATATGACTAATGCGTTTTCACGCTACCATCACCACTAACGGGGGTCGCATCTTCTTCATCGCGCGCCCAAAACATACGGTCTGGAATATACTGGCCCATCCCTGGTCTAAAGCCATTTTTAAGCGTTTGCCATGTATATTCCTGCGCTTCTAGCACGGCATCTTCTATGCTCAGGCCATGCGCCATACACGCGGCAATCGCGCTAGTCAGTGTGCATCCGGAGCCATGGTAGCTGCCAGGCAAGCGCTCCCATTTATAGGCCTTGATTAACTTATCTTCACCATACAGGGTGTTCGTTACTTCCGTAGTGCGCTCATGTGTGCCAGTAATCAGCACGTACTCGCTGCCCATCGCCAGCAAACGCGCTGCGCTTTCATCCAGCGAGGTCAAACCCACTTCGTCCGCCTCATCGGCAAAGGCAAAGCGGCGTGCTTCTAAACTATTCGGCGTAATCAATGTAGCCTGCGGGAACAATAGCTCCACCATGGCTTCCATCATTTCGTCATTGCTTAAGTCATCACCACGACCAGAAGTTAGGATAGGGTCTATCAGCAACGGAATATCAGGGTAGTCCGCCATGATTTCGGCAATCACCGCGATATTTTCCACCGAACCCAGCAAGCCCAATTTAAAAGCAGATACTTGCACGTCTTCTAAAATCGCCCGCGCTTGGTCATTCACCCAGTCAGAGTCCATCGCCAACACACCATCTACACCCACAGTATCTTGCGCTGTGATTGCAGTCACCACCGACAAAGGGTGGCAGCCTATGCTGGCAAAAGTAAGGATGTCTGCCTGCAGACCAGCACCGCTACTGGGGTCTGTACCTGCAAACGTCAAAACTGAGGGAGGTGCTTGGTTGGCCATAAATATATAATCGCTAATTACTAAAGGTGGAGCGGGTGACGGGAATCGAACCCGCGTATCGAGCTTGGGAAGCTAGCGTTCTACCATTGAACTACACCCGCTTTTTAAGTTGTTGTTTATAAACAGTTATTTTTTAAGTGATTTTTAAAAAGTGTCATAAACAAGTGTCATTTTATCATTAAATGAGAAACTGACATGAACCTATTACTGGAAAAAAGAGCAGACGGCACATTCTATTTTAGACAAACTAAAATTGTTAATAATAAACAAGTTGCTAAAAGAATTAACTTAAAGACCCGAAGCATTAAAACAGCTAAAATTTTAGCTATTCAAATACTGGCTAAGCTACATATGGATAAGTTTAATAAATTCGATGCAGTGTATGACAATCAAGGCAATCTAGTTAAAGTGAATGTTGATACCACCAACACAGAAGATATGAATGCTTTTATGCTACTTCAGCAACAGATTGAAGATAGTAGAGCAGCTAGGCATAAAAGAGAGTTGGAACGACTTAAAATTGAAGCAGAACTTGCTGAGCATAAGAGAGATAAATCTCAAGACCAAGCTAATGAAGAGCTGTACGCAAAGCTTACTAACTCTTTTTCTGGTGAAACTCTACAAGCTTTGATTGATACCTATTTTGAAGAGCTAACAGTCAAGAATGTTCAAACTCGTAGCAAATATCAAAGAATTATTACTAATTTTCAAAAGTTTTGTTTCAACTTAGATATTAAATATCTTAATCAATTAGATAGAAAAATTGCCAAGTCATACATTGTTGCCCTGCGTAAAGACAATCAAGCAGATAAGAACATTAAAAATATAATGGGAGTGTTAGGCACATTTTTTAGAACACAAATTACTAATGGCGAAACGAATGCAACTAACCCATTTAGTGGTCATAACTATGATATTGACGAGAGTGAAGAGAATAGAGAGCCTTTTACTATTGAAGAGTTGAAATTGATTTTTAACAGTGATTTTGTTAAAAATAATCAGCAAAATAAATTTATCCTTCTATTACTTTTAACTACAGCTTGCAGACCAAACGAAATATGCCAAATGATGGCAAGTGATATTTACAAAGATAAAACACAAGATTTTTACATTATTGACATTAACAAAAATGGACACGGTAAAACATTAAAAAATAAATCCAGTGAAAGAAAACTCTATCTAAATCAGCTTTTAGTTGAAAATGGTTTTTTACAATATTTAGAAACTAGAACCAATAAAAGACTATTTGATTTAAACAAACCAACTGATAAAAATTACTCTGTATTTTTTAGTGAAGACTTTACCAAGCTATTAAGAGTAGAACTTAATATCAAAAAGAAAGTGTTGTACTGCTTTAGACATACCACCAACAACATGTTGAAACAAAATCTAATCAATAAAGAAATTAGAGAGGATATGCTAGGGCACACACCAGAAGGAGAAAATGCAAAAACCTACTCACAAAGGTTTAGTCCTTCTATGTTGAGAAATGAAACTCAAGAGATTTTGACTTATAGAGAGCTTAGCTTGAATTGGAACTATTAAATATATAATATATTCAATACATCAATCAACAAAAATAAGGTGTAGTTATGTCAATTTATACAGTAGTTAAAGTAGTGGCTTTTTTAGTAGCTGGATTATTTTTTTACCTTGGTTGGAAAAATAATGACGAATTAGCAGCAATTGAATTTGAAAAGGTACCATACTTTGAAAACCACCGACAAAAGAAAGCATACGAAAATAAACTTGTTTCAATGCGCTCCGCATCTGGGCTATGTTATTTCATTGCTACTGTATCAACTATAATTTTTTTATTTGTTGCAAAGTTTGGTGATTAAATTTCAAAGCATAATTTAATTTACGAAAATAAATAATAAACCAGCTAAATGCTGGTTTTTTTTGGTGGCACGGGGTTTGGGGTGTAGCCCCAAGGTCTTGGTGAGATTCCATAAGAGAGGTGCAACCTCTCTTTGGCAGACTGAACGAAAAAGCGAAGCTTTGTAGTGTGGGTATCGTAGATACCCCTAGTCTGTACCTAGATATACCAAAGCCCAACATACCCCCAAAAAAATCATTAAAAATCTATCCCCATACATTCTTACACCGTAGGGGTAAGTTGACATTTGAAAATTATCTGCGATAACTATGTTAGAGCAGGAGATTTTCAACATGGCAAAAAAAACAACAACAAGCCAATTTATGCATTTGGAATTGTATTCAAGAGCTGGTGCATTATTACAAAATGGGGCAGGTAGAAAAACAAGCAGTGGTGGTGTGGTATGGGAAGCTACTAGAGTAGAAGGTTTCACAGACCATATCATTGCAGACGGTTTTATCCCCGCGCCTCCCACTTATTTGTATAGTCAAAATAATCTAACACTAGATATGCACTATGAAAATGTGCTGACACAAGTAGAAACTGAAAAAGATTCACTTGGTAGAAAAATCAAATCTGACAAAAATATCTTACTGGCTGGAGTGGTTTCATATCCAAAACCAAGATTGGCAGATAATTGGTCTATTGACGATAAGCAAAATTATGAAATGTTTAAAGAGCAGACCATTGAGTTCTTAAAAAAACAATGGGGCGATAACTTGCTATGTGTTTTAGAGCATACAGACGAGCAATACCCCCATATACATTTCTATGTGGTGAATAAATCAAAAGTGGCTGATACCCCTGCAATGCACCCAGGGTTTGCAGAAAATATAAGAATTGAGAAAGAGGCGAAGGCACTTAATCAACCAGTGAATAAAAAAGAGCAGGTGCATGCTTATAAAAATGCAATGCGACAATTTCAAGACGATTTTTATCAAACAGTGTCTGTGTATTGTGGTTTAGATAGATTGGGTCCAAAAGCTCAACGATTGAATAGAACAGAGTGGAAAGAAAAGAAGAGAGCTACAAAACTACTTGCCAAAGCATTCAAGAAAGTAAAAGAGCAAGCAGCAGATATCAATACTAAATCAAACACTCTTAATCTATCTATGTTGGAACTAGAACAACAGATTGCTAATGTGATTGATATGCAAGTGCAAGTTGAGAAAGAACAACAAGCCATTGCAAAAGGAGTTGAAGATTTAGAACTGGCAAAATTTGTTAAAGAGAATTACCCAAAAATTGCCACCAATTTCAAAATGCAGAAAATTAGAAGTAATGCCAATGAACCTGAAAGCAGTATGACGAAAGGTAAGAAATTATGAGATTGTTAATACATATCAACAATAAAGAGATTGAAGTTCAAGATATTAACAAGCTTAAAGAGCATATGCAGTATTTAAGTGAGTTAATTGATATCTACCAAGATACACAACAGGAAGTGGTTTTTAACATACCTAGCGACATTTTAAAAAAGAAAAACAAGCTGGGTATATAAAAACCTAAGAACCTAGAAAATGTGCCCATACGGGCGAAGAACATTTGCCATTCGGCAAAATCAAGTTAGAATTAAGTGTCACTTACTAGTGTCACTTTTTTAGTGTAGTTCAAACTTGAATTAAATAAAAAATCATTAAAATCAATTGGTTATTTTATTAAATTCTCTATTTAAATTTTACCATTGAACTACACCCGCATAAATGTGAATTATACTCTAATCGATTCAAGTTAATAATTAAGCCGTAAAAACGGCTTATTAGCGGGCATCCACATCCGTATTTAATCAGCTTGCCAGACTTAAATGCAATCAGCGCACACACCTTTTCTTGCACGATGCGCTTAAGCCGACCTTGTATAAATCGCGCAAAATCTGTATTCTTTTTATGTACTGATGCCATGCAATACACGCTTGATGCGTGGCTAACACATTGATTAATATCATTCAGTAACGCCATCCATCCGATAATGGCATAGCTTTTGCCTCATTATCTTTATCAAGCCAATAAAGGCGTAGGTTAAAAAAAACAGCATGTCGCGCACTCAAACAAAAGCTTTACTTTATTTCATTGCATTAATTTTATTTGTTATCGCTCTACGCATCGTTTTGATGGGTAGCATTCCATTGCTGGATACCACCGAGGCACGGTATGGCGAACTGGCGCGTGTGACCGCAACTGGCCACTACTGGCTGATGCCACATATGTCGCCAGACCAACCGTTTTTTGCGAAGCCACCTCTCGCCACATGGTTTGCCGCTTCTAGCTGGCTAGCTTTTGGCCACAACGAATTTGCGCTTAGGCTGCCGTCATTACTGATGGTGCTGTTATCTAGCCTCGCACTGTTATACGGTGCACAAAGCCTGAAGCTGACGCGTCAGCAATGGCTATTTGCGTCATTTGTCATGCTGACCGCACCGATTGGCTTTATCAGCGCTGGCGCAGTGATGACCGACGCCACCCAACTCGCCGTCGTTACTTGGGCCATGGTGTTGCTGTGGCGCTTGCAGGCAAGTGCTGTGCCATTAAAATCAGACCAGTACGGCTTATGGATAGTCCTCGGCATAGGCGCTATTGCAAAAGGATTAGCGACTTGGGCGCTCATCGGCTTGCCCGTTTTGTTATTTTGGGTCTGCTCGCCGCGTGAAGTGATTGTTGGCCGTATCAAGAAAATATGGTTTTGGCCAGGCATTGCGCTGTTTATCGGCTTGGTCTTGGCTTGGTACATCCCGGCAGAAATTTATTATCCGGGCTTTTTGAAGTACTTTATTGTTGGTGAGCATTTTCAGCGCTTTTTAGAACCAGGCTGGAAAGGCGACATGTATGGCACGGCCCACCGCCAAGCCATCGGCATGATTTGGCTGTACTGGGCAGTCTCTATCGCCATTTGGTTGCCGCTATTTGTTTACGGCATCGTTAAAGACAAGCCGCTAATCAACACAAAATTGGACACAGAAACTAAATGGTTATGGGCATGTGTACTAGCGCCATTGCTGTTCTTCACGCTGTCGCGCAATATTATCTGGACTTACACCTTAACGGCGTTACCGGCTTTTGCGCTATTAGCCGCCAAGCTTTGGTCAACCATAGGTAGCCGCTTTAAGCGCGTAATGCAGGGGCTAATCGTGGTCTGGCTCGTGTTGGCCACGCTTGCCAGCCTGGTATGGATTCCACAACAGACAGAAACTCGCTCTGTGCGCAAGCTGGTGCAAGCGGCACATAGCCAGTACCCAAGCTTGCCGCTGTATGCTTATAGCTCTGATCAGTTTTCTTTGAGCTACTACACCAGCGGGCAGGTTAAACTGATAGAGGATTACGCCGCTGTCACTACCTTGCTGCAACAGCCAGATACACTGCTGATAGCCAACGCCAAACTCGCTCCACAGCTCACCGCCAACGGCCAAGCTGCTATCATTGCTCACAACAATTACCACGTTTTATTGCTGAGCAAACATAAGTAGGGCACATATGGGCTCAATCAGGCGATGCATACCAATACTATGCATCGCCGATGGCTTTACAGGCGCGCTAGCCACCTCAAGCATGCTTAAGCAGATTTAAGCGCGTCATCAATAAATGACGGAACCATTACAAGGCTGGCATTGTCCTACCATAGCATCAGGATAAAAAGAGCAATCGCATATACCAATACTGGTGCAATGCGGCGTGATAGCGCTTAGAAATGCAATGTTAGAAATTGCACTGTTTTAAGCACACGCTAGCAGAGGAATGCGGGTGATACGCTTATGGTCAAGTCTAATGTCAAGGATACTGCGTGCAGGACACGTACCATGGGCATGAAACAATGGTTATCCATCATCATTGGCGCGTCACTTGCATTCCTCTGCTAGTTTGTAGCGTCTGCTGCCCAAACCACCACAAACCTCAATGTATAGAAAGCACGTTGATAGATGAAGTTTTGGCCAGTTGAAGTCTGACTAGTTGGTATGCGCGTGCATGGCAAATTTGACTAAACCCCGTCCGCCATGGAAAATAGAAGCATTGGCATTATGCATGCCGCATGACCAATACTGTATAAACACTAAAAAAACACGCTTGCAAATCAACACTATCTTCAATGTTCTATAAATTGCTATCAATGAAAACCTTCGCACGGCTGATTTCGATTATCGGAATCTTGACCACGCTTGCTTTGATTACGCAATCCAATATCGATTTATACGAAGATAGAATCGTTGAAAGCACCCAGCTTTCAGTAGCGCAGCCCGATAAAGATGGTAACCGCGACTTAAGCGACACTATTGTCGATATCACGCCTCGTTCTACCTATTGGTATAGCACCGACATCGTGTTGCACCATGATTATGTGATTTACCAAGAGCCTACGCCGCTCCTGCATTTAAGACCCCCCCTCCTAAGCCAATCTCTGGCTTAACTCTTGCTTGCCAATCCCCTAGAGATTGGCATTTGCACAGAACCCTACGCTCGACTAGCTCACACAGCCACAGGCCACGTATAGCCCGTGGCTGACTTGTGCTAATCGTTGCGCTTACTTCCATCACAAAGGAATAGTATTCATGCCTGCATTTGGTGCAAATTCAGGGGTCAATTACCCCCGAACCATAGCTTTAACATTTATGTTGTTGGGTGGTCTCGCTGCTAGTTTCACGGCAACGGCCGCGCCCAATTACTCAATCAATCAAATTATTAGTATTGCCGCCGAGCAAAACCCGCTGCTTAATATTTACAAAGCGCGTGAAGATGCCGCGTCGGCCTCGGTTATCACCGCTAAAACTTATGCCAACCCAGAGTTTGAACTGCAAGGCGGCCCCACACGTTACAGAACGCCGGGCGGACAAGGCGCTAGCGGTAGCTGGGTGGTGGGCATCTCGCAACCTTTAGATTACCCAAGTGTGCGCCATGCCAGAATCAATGTGGCTGAACAAAACATTGCGGTAGCGTCACTGAGCACAGAAGTCACCAAAAGAGAATTAATCACCCGTGTCAAAAGCGCTTTTTATGATGTGTTGCAGCGCGAGGCTTTTCTTAGCCTGACCGAAGCCGACTATAAGTTGTTAAAAGACATTCGTGACCGGGTGAAATTAAGAGTAGAGGTGGGCGAGTCCCCCAAATATGAACTGATTAAAGCCAACACCGAGGCGTTGGCGGCTGAGCGTGATTATCAATCTGCGAAAACGCGCGTGGTAGAAGGCAAGGCTTACCTAAGAGGTTTAGTCAGCGCTGCCATCCCTGAAGATTTCAGCTTGGCTGGTGAGCTGCCGATTGCCAGCAGCCTGCCGCAAATTAATACCTTGCGCGAGCAAATGCACGACTCACCGCAGCTCAAGCAAATCCGTGCGGCGATTAAAACTTCCGAAGCCAACTTACGCTTACAAGATGAGCTACGCAACCCTGGGCTCAGCCTGAAGGCAGGGGTAGAGCAAGACCCAGACTTACGCCAGTTCCGCATCGGCGTGGCGATTCCTATCCCTGTTTGGGACAAACGTAGCGGCCCTATCGCCCATGCTGCGGCTGAGCTAAGAGAAGTGCAAGCCGTGCTCAGCGACCGCGAGCTCACCATTCAACGTGACATTGAGTCAGCATACCAACGCTATTTGATTGCGCAGCAACAAGTTTCTGCATTTGAAGATGGTTTGCTGGAACAAGCTGAATCTGTACTCAAAGTCGCGGAAGCCGCTTACCGCTTTGGTGAGCGTGGCATTTTGGATTACTTAGACGCACAACGTACCAAACGCGCCGTTAAAAAAGACTACTTATCTGCACGCTACGAATACATCAACGCCATGCTCACGATAGAGCGCTTGCTTGGCTATGAACTTTTGGAGGTAAAACCATAATGACCGCTCAACCTAATAAGAAACATCACTTCTTTAGCAAAAATGTACTGCTGGCCTGTTGCATGGTCGGCGTCATGTTAAGCGGCTGTTCCTCAAAAGAAGAGGTAGCACCGGTGAAAGAAAAAGCCAAGGATGTGGATATTGTTGAAATTAGCAACCAGCTAGCTAAGCAAGTCACGCTGCACACCACAGGCAAAATTGAAATGCGCGACACCATGCGCTTGCCCGGCACCATACAGGTGGACGAACAACGCATGGCGAGAATTGGCGCCTCAGTCACCGGCAGGGTAAAAGATATTGAAGCTACACTAGGGCAAAAGGTGAATAACGGCCAGGTGCTAGCGACCTTAAACAGTACCGAGTTAGCACAAAGCCAACTGGTTTATATTAAAGCCGCGCAACAGATTGGGCTACAAACCAAAGCAGTACAGCGCGCTAAACTATTGCAAGAGGCAGACGTCATCGGCTCAGCTGAATTGCAACGCCGCGAGGCTGAGTTAAGCGCAGCGCAGGCTGACTTAAACGCAGCGCGCGACCAACTCATCGTACTGGGTATGGGCGAGTCTGCGATAGATAAACTATCTAAATCCGGCCAGATTCACTCTTACAGCAATGTGGTGTCACGCATTAGCGGTAACGTGATTAGCCGCAAGGTGAATCTGGGACAAGTGGTACAGCCAGCCGAAGAGCTCTTTATCATTGCCGACCTATCGCATGTGTGGGTAGTGGCCGAAGTACCGGAACAGCAGATTGATTTGATTCAAATTGGTGAAGAGGTGTTGGTGGAGATTCCTGCCCTGCACAACAAACAATACACCGCGAAGCTGATTTACGAAGGTGACGTGGTCAACCCGGAAACCAGAACCGTTACTGTGCGCTGTGATATTCAGAACAACGACCGTGAAATCAAACCGGACATGCTGGTCTCTATGCTGATTAAATCTAGTCCGGTGGCCAAACTGGCTCTGCCACTACAAAGCATCGTGCGTGAGAATGACAAAACTTATGTGTACGTACAGCTTGCACCCAATAAATTCCGCCTGCGTGAAGTAGAGCTGGGCCCAGAATACATGGACATGGTGACCATCACCAATGGCATTTCTGAAGGTGAAGTTGTGGTCAACGATGGCGCGTTCCATGTGAATAACGAACGTAAAATTAAAGAATTGGAGTAAAGCATGATTGAGTCTCTAATTCGCTCGGCGCTCAAGCAGCGCTTGATCGTGCTGGTCATCGCGGTAGCGCTGATGATGGCCGGTGTGTTTGCATTACAAAAGTTATCGGTGGATGCCTTCCCGGATGTGACCAACGTGCAGGTACAAATTGCTACGCAAGCCACAGGTAAGTCGCCAGAAGAGGTAGAACGTTTTATCACCGTGCCCTTAGAAATTGGCATGACCGGCCTGCCTGGCCTCACCGAAATGCGCTCGCTCAACCGTAACGGGCTATCGCTGATTACGCTGGTGTTTACTGACAATACCGACGTGTATTTCGCACGCCAGCTGGTGATGGAGCGACTAATGGAGGTGATGGATAAAATGCCGGCAGGCGTTACCCCCATCTTGGGGCCAGTGGCAACCGGGCTGGGTGAAATTTACCAGTACACACTAGATAACCCGGAAGACGGCGAATCCAAGTTAAGTGCAGAAGAACTCACGGAACGTCGCTCAATCCAGGACTGGATAGTGCGTCCGTTACTGCGCGGTATTCCGGGCGTGGCGGAAATCAACTCGCAAGGTGGCTATGTTAAGCAGTACCAAGCATTGGTGAACCCAGACCGGATGAATCACTACGGCCTGAAATTGCAGGATATCTACTCGGCATTAGCTAAAAACAACGCCAACAGCGGTGGTGGGGTATTGCCACAATTTGCAGAGCAGTATTTGATTCGCGGTGTAGGCTTGATTGAAAGCTTAGACGACATTCGCAATATCGTACTTAAAGAGCAAAGTGGGGTACCTGTGTTTATGCGCGATGTGGCTGAGGTAAAACTAGGCCATGAAGTACGCGTAGGTGCGGTGCTGAAAAACGGCTACACCGAATCAGTAGGCGGCATTGTGATTATGATGCGTGGTGGCAACGCCAAAGAAGTAGTAAGCCGTGTGAAAGAACGTGTGGCGGAAATTAACGCCAAAGGCATGTTACCAGATGGCCTACAAATTGTGCCTTACTATGACCGTAGTGAACTGGTAGATGCAGCACTGTTTACCGTGAGCAAGGTGCTGGTAGAAGGCATTATTTTAGTGGTACTGATTCTGTTCCTGTTCTTAGGCGATGTGCGCTCTAGCGTGATTGTGGTGGCTACCCTGATTTTGACGCCACTCATTACCTTTATGGCCATGAATCATTACGATATTTCCGCCAACCTGATGTCGCTGGGCGGCCTCGCCATTGCGATCGGCCTGATGGTGGATGGCTCGGTAGTGGTGGTAGAAAATGCATTCCACCATTTAGGGCATAGACAAGGCGAAAGTAAAATCCGCGTGGTGCTAGAAGCCGCGTCCGAGGTAGCCACACCGGTACTGTTTGGTGTGGGCATTATTATCTTAGTGTTTTTACCGCTGATGACGCTGCAAGGTATGGAAGGTAAAATGTTTGCGCCATTAGCGCTCACTATTGCCATTGCACTGTTTGTATCGTTGATTATTTCATTAACGTTATCACCGGTGCTGTGCTCTTACATCCTAAAAGGCGGCTCTGGCGAAGATACCAAATTTATCCAATTTATCAAAAAACCCTATATCAAGATGCTGAACTGGGTATTGGTAAACGATAAAAAGACCATCGCGGGCGCTACCGGCGTATTTGTCGCGGCGTTATTGGTAGTGCCATTACTGGGGACCTCTTTTATTCCAGAAATGAAAGAGGGCTCTATCGTGCCTGGTATTAACCGCGTGCCTAACATTTCACTTGAAGAATCCATCAAGATGGAAAATGAAGCCATGCGCTTAATCATGGAAAAAGTACCAGGGGTAAAGTCTGCCATGTCAGGTCTCGGTCGTGGCGAAAGCCCCGCAGACCCGCAAGCGCAAAATGAGTCTACACCGATTATCAGCCTTAAGCCTCGTAGTGAGTGGCCTGAGGGTTGGACCCAAGACGACATTGCGGACAAGATGACTGAAGTGCTGACTGAAGGCCTGCCTGGCGTGCAAATCGTGATGGCGCAGCCTATTTCAGACCGCGTAGATGAGCTGCTCACCGGCGTACGTTCGGATGTAGCGGTAAAAATCTTTGGCGACGACATGGGCAAGCTCAAAAGCAAAGCGGAAGAGATTGTTAAAATCGCTGGTGCCATCCCAGGTGCGGTCGATTTACGTGTAGAGAAAATATCCGGACAGCAATATCTGAATATCACGGTGAACCGCCAAGCCATTGCGCGCCAAGGCATTAACGCCTCTGATATCCACGATATTATTGAAACCGCGATTGGCGGCAAAATTGCCACCGATATCTACGAAGGCCAACGTCGCTTCTCTGCTGCGGTGCGCTTCCCAGATAGCTTCAGAAACAATGTCGAGTCCATCGGCAATATTCTCGTCACCTCACCAAATGGCGCGCGTGTAGCGCTGCGCGATTTAGCTGAAATCGAAATCAAAGATGGCCCGGCACAGATTAGCCGTGAACTGGGTAAGCGTCGTATTGTGGTCGCGATTAACGTGAAAGACCGTGACTTAGGCGGCTTTGTGGCTGAGTTGCAAACGGTGCTCACCGACAAAGTAAAACTGCCGGACGGCTATTATCTGGAGTATGGTGGTCAGTTCCAAAACATGGAGCGTGCGTTAAATCACTTGATGATTATCGTGCCAGTGACGGTAGCTGCCATCTTCTTCTTGTTATTCCTGCTGTTTAACTCGATACGCTTTGCCACCATGATCATTATGATCTTGCCGTTTGCCTCGATAGGCGGCATTTTCGCGCTGCTAGTGACGGGCGAATATCTATCGGTGCCGGCTTCGGTAGGGTTTATTGCACTGTGGGGTATTGCGGTGCTGAATGGGGTGGTGCTGGTGTCTTACATCCGCTCACTGCGCGAAGAGGGCAAAAGCCAGATGGAGGCGATTATTGAAGGTTGCCAACAGCGGTTTAGACCGGTGATGATGACCGCTACCGTAGCGATGCTGGCTTTGGTACCGTTCTTATTTGCGACTGGACCAGGCTCAGAAATTCAGCGTCCATTGGCCATTGTGGTGATTGGCGGCCTCATTAGCTCTACGCTGCTCACCTTAGTGGTATTGCCTACGCTATATCGCATCTTTGAAGAATCAAAAATTGAAGCTTAACCAATCATTGAAAGGGATTGTTTGATGAAAGAAATTAGAGCAGTGATACAACCGCATCGTTTAGCCAAAATTCGCTCGTCCCTGCGCAATATCAAGGGCTTTCCGGGCATGACGGTCAGCAAAGTGGATGGCTGCGGCCACCACTTGGCCAAGCCGGAACAAGGCATACGCGAAGAGCTAACGGACTATAGCCCGAAAGTAATGATTGTCATGGTGGTAAGTGACGATTTGCTAGAAGGCATCTTGCAAACCATCGTAGAAATCGGCCATACCGGTCAAGTAGGCGACGGCATAGTGTGGGTAACGCCGGTAGAGCGCTTTATCCGCCTCTCCGAGCAAATTAATGTTGTGGATTGTTAAGTTTAAAATGTAATTAGCCGTAGTACCTTGCAGCGTCATCTATGCTTACTTGTCACTTATCTCGCTGTTAAGCGCTTAAGAGCAAGTGGCGTAGATGCTGCATCCTACCAGTAAGACGCCTATCAGAACTCCAACGGATTCACGTCCACCGTCCATCTCACCTTAGCCGCAATCGGCGCTGCCCTTAATTGATATACCAACTGCGTTAACAGTTTCTGCAATGCCGGGCGCTGGTGCGCATGCATCAAAATATAAGCACGCTCCATGCCCTTCAGCCGCTCCATCTGTGGCCGTACTGGGTCATAAGTCACTACTTGCTGGCTTAATGCACGTGCACTGCTAAACGCCAACTGTAAAAACTGCTGCACCAAGGAAAAATCATGCGCTTCTGCGCGTAGCAAGGCGGTAAACACATAGGGTGGAAACTGCACCTGCTCACGCTCTAGCAATAAATCACTGGCATACGTTGCGTAATCTTGGCTGCGTAGCGCATTAAACAGCGCATGGTCGGGAAACGCAGTTTGAATAATCACTTGACCAGCCTTATCGGCACGTCCAGCACGCCCGGCCACTTGCATCAACTGCGCAAACAAGCGCTCACTCGCTCTAAAATCTGGGCTATGCAGCGCGCTATCGGTATCTATCACGCCGACCAAAGTTAAATTAGGGAAGTCATGCCCCTTTGCCAGCATTTGCGTGCCGACTAAGATATCAATTTCCTGGTTATGCACACGGTCTAATATCTCCACCAAAGCATGCTTACGGCTAATGCTATCGCGGTCTACACGCGCTATGCGGGCGTTAGGCAGTAACATCGCCAAGGTTTGCTCTAAGCGCTGCGTCCCGTGGCCGGTAGGGTGCAAATCAGCATCGCCACAGCTTGGGCACTGGTGCGGAATGCGCTGCTCATGCCCACAATGATGGCAGCGTAATTTTTTCTGCCCTAAATGCACTACTAAGCGGCTGCTACAACGCGTACAAGGCGCAATCCAATGGCAAGCTGAGCACAGCAATACCGGCGAATAACCGCGGCGGTTGATAAATAATAACGACTGCTCTTTGCGTTCCAGCCGCAAACGCAGCGCTGCAATTAGCTGTGGTGTTAAGCCATGCTGCAAATTAACTTTGGTAGTATCGATACAGTCAATTTTAGGCAGCTGTGCCGCCGTTACCGCCCGCTGCTTTAAGGTGAGCAAGCCATATTTATTGGGCTGACTTTGGCTAGCTGCGGCGCTGGTAGCCTGCACATTGTTACCCATGGCGTTGTACCAGCTCTCCAGCGCTGGTGTGGCGGAGCCCAGTACCACTGGAATATTGAGGCGCTTAGCACGCACCAACGCAACATCGCGCGCATGGTAGCGCATGCTATCTTGTTGTTTATACGAGCTATCGTGCTCTTCGTCGATCAGAATCAGCTTGAGGTTAGGAATAGGCGTAAATATAGATAGGCGCGTGCCGATAATAATTTGCGCCGCCCCAGATTGGGCTAATTGCCAATTATGTAAGCGCTCACTCTCACTCAAGCTACTGTGCAAACTGACCAGACTGTATTGCGGCAAGCGCGCCCTAAACCTCGCCTCCAACTGTGGCGTCAGGTTAATTTCAGGCACGAGTACCAATACTTGTGCGTTAGCTTGTACTGCGTCATCGCTACTTGGCGGTTGTTGCAACACATGCTGCATTAAGCGGATATACACCTCAGTTTTACCGCTACCGGTAATCCCATGCAGCAACCATGCCTTAAATGCCTGCATCTCCTGTGTAATGCTGGCCACAGCCTCCGCCTGCTCTGCATTCAGCGCTGGTTGCGGTGTTTCCAAAATAGCTGGCACACGCTTTTGCGCCAACACCTGCTCGGTTGCCGCATAGCCCAAATTGACCAGCTCTTTAGCCGCTTTACGTGCGCTGCCAGACAACGCATCCAACGCCGCCTCGGTTTGCTCGCCTTCCGTTTGCAAAGCCTGTAACACCAGTCGCAGCACGCGCTGACGCTTGGGCAGGGACTCAATCTCCACCTGCCGGCCTGCATCTGTAATTTGGTAACAATATTGTTTACGTGCCGTTGCTGGCGCTACTTGTCGCAAACGTGCCGGCAATGCAGCTAACAGAGCTTGACCAAATGGATAGTGGTAATAATCCGCACTAAATTTAATTAGGCTTAATACTTCCGCATCTAGCGGCGTTTCATCGCTAAATACCTGCGTAATCGGCTTAAGCTTGTCGATCGCAAACTCGCTAGTATCTGCTTCGGCCATCACAATACCAATTTGATTACGGCGGCCAAACGGTACCAGCACGCGCTGCCCGACCTCTACCTCTTGCCCCGCGCTTAAATAATCAAATAAGCGCGCTAGTGGTACATCAAGTGCAATTTGTAGAATTGGTTTAGGCATTGATTTAGATATTGATTAAAGAGTATGGTGATAACGCTATAGATTAAAAGTTAATAAGAATTTCATATGGTAAGTAGCAATGCTGTTTTAGCCTAAAAATTGGTGCCAAGCAGCAGTCTATTATGCGGCTTTTAGCTGCTAATTAAACGATTTAAGCCCATCTTTATCCGTGCTTTTTCCGCTTAATAGCGAGTTATCATCAGCCCTTAGATAGAGCTTACACATAGAACTCGAACACTTAGCGCACTAAACATTAACTATGCACCAATATGGGTTAAAATACCGTTTTTAGATTTTATGTAATTATTGTGAAAACACATCTTACCCAATTACTGACCGCTGCCGCAAAAACGATTGCGCCAGACCTGACCGACCTCACTATTATATTAGAGCGCCCGAAATCTGCCGACCATGGCGATTTTGCCACAAATTTGGCGCTGGTTTTGGCTAAACCGCTGAAACAAAACCCACGCGCTATCGCAACCCAGATTATTGAAGCCCTGCCAGCCAGCGAATATATCGCCAAAACTGAAATTGCAGGCGCCGGCTTTATTAACTTCTTTTTAAGCCCACAATCTAAACAAGTAGTGGTGAAAGACATTCTGAATGCGGGTGCGCAATATGGCCGCAACAGCAACGGGCAGCAGCAAAAAGTACAAGTAGAATTTGTATCAGCCAACCCAACCGGCCCGTTACATGTGGGACATGGCCGCGGCGCGGCAGTGGGTGACTG
>Ga0208121_100339_pt1 | contig 17052 bp, 20 predicted proteins | sample LakWasMet62_LOW9_2_FD_183894 | JGI IMG/M metagenome (GOLD analysis project Ga0208121, IMG submission 183894) | Freshwater sediment methanotrophic microbial communities from Lake Washington under simulated oxygen tension - Sediment Metagenome... | ecosystem: Environmental > Aquatic > Freshwater >... | reverse complement strand
CCACCGTATGGCTTACGAACTGCCGATCCGCGTCTACTGGGAAGACACCGATACGTGCGTGTTGAGGTCATGGACATCACAACAGCGTGGTGTAATCTATGGACATGCAGCCATCAAAATCGCAACCTCTGGAGGCCTTGCCTCAGCCATTTGAACTTGAACTCAAGGTCCGAGACTACGAATGCGATATGGACCACGTTGTCAACAACGCGGTCTATCTCAACTACCTAGAGCACGCTCGACACGAACTACTTGAGACCAAGAGTCTAAAGTTCGGAGAGCTTTCCAAGCGTGGCATCAGTTTGGTCGTAACCCGCATCGAGATTGACTACAAGGGATCGCTTCGTAGCGGCGACTCTTTCATCGTTCGCTCGGCCCTACAACGCAGCGGACGGATCCGCCTTCTCTTCATCCAGGCCATTTATCGACTTCCAGACAACCGTCTCATGCTGAGTGCAGTAGTAACTGGCACGGCACTGAACTCACGGGGTCGGCCGGAATTTCCTGCGGAGCTGGAGAAGGCCTTTGAGTAATCAACCTGCGAATCATTCTGTGGCAAGCGACGTGTGGGCAACCCCGAAGGGTTGTCCATCACTGAGCGCGTCAGTATCGGAGAACGGGAAACAACTAACGGTCCCGAAGGGCCATCCACGGGCGCAAGCCGGTGAGCGTGTTAGTTGCCCACGGTGGGCGCAAATTCCGTTTGCCCGCTGATGGCCTCGCGAGAATTAATCCACTACGTTCCACACCGTCCCGTCGTTAGACCAACGGATGAGGTGGACTGGGAGCTCGACACCGCGTGTCGCGCCATCAAAGGCCTGCCTCAAATATTTTGGAGCGATGGTACGCCCTGGCTGGAAGCCAACTTGTGGGCTCATCAGCGAGCCACCACGGGCAAGACCGACATCAAAACAGTGCAAGCCAACTTGCGACACTTGCATAACTACGCAGAGTGGCTGGAAGTTAATGGCACTGATTGGCGCCACTTTCCAATGCTGGAGCGAGAACGGGTGCTGATTCGCTGGCGCAAACACTTGATAGAGCAGCGTGACTCTGGATTGCTGGCCCCCTCTACCGCTAGCCATTGCATGAACGCGACAATCCTGTTCTATCGCTACGCCAAAGCCTACGACTTGATTGGGTCAGATTCCCCAATGTGGCAAGAGCGGCAGGTTGTCCATCGTTTCCACGACACCCACGGCTTCAGTCGAACGATGCTTCTTTCCAGTACAGACCTCGCCATCCCGAATCGAGCTCGGCATGGGCTTCGACTGGAAGGGGGGCTCACCCCTCTTACCCGCGATCAAATGCACGAATTGCTAGCTTTTACCGCGCAAGAAGGCAATGCCAGTCGCGAACTTCACTTGATGCTTCAACTTGGCTTTTTCTCCGGCGCTCGTATCGAGACCATCGCGGACTTGAAGCGAGGGACGCTCGACAACGCAGTAACTGACCCTGCTACTCCAGGCTTGGTTTACCTGGCCGTGGGACCTGGCCACAAACCCTACGTCGCAACCAAGTTAAATGTGCAAGGGCGGATCATTGTGCCCAACTGGCTATTTCAGGCGCTGCTTGAGTACGTGGCCGACCCAGTTCGACTCAAGCGTGAGACTTTAGCCTCGACAGAGATCAAGGATCTCATCTTCCTGACGCGATTCGGCCGTCGCTATGCTGACCGCGACTCGGGTTCTGGAACAGCGATCGGTCGCGCCATGGTCGATTTGCGGCGCAAGGCCGTAGATGCCGGAATCAAGTTTGCCAAACACTTTCACTTCCATATGACCAGGGCTACCTTCGGGACATGGCTCACCTCAACCCTCCTGGAGCGTGGGTACAACGCCAAAGCAGTGCTCACCTTCGTCAGTGATGCCTTGCTGCACAAGGATATAGAGACCACCCTGCGCTACATCAAATTTGTTGAGCAAACACCCATCAAAATTGAAGTAGCAAACGAGTTCACGCAAGCCTTCCTAGGGCTGAGAACACGCCGTGGCAAGGATAACAATGCTTGATGGCGGTTTACCAAATCTGACCTTTCCCGAGATGGCCTACGGGGAGCAAGAAACTCCATGGGATTTGCGTCCACTTCTTTACAAGGGTGGCGCAGGAACTAATGTCAGAACTGTTGACGCCAAGATCGAGGCTGGTCACCTAGGACATCCACTTGTGGGACGCATCGAGCTAGTTCTCCGGATCCATGATGTGTTGGCAAACTTCTTGGGGCGCGGCGGTCGAAGGGTGACTGTGTCGGTGCAGATCCAAAAAATGCGGCTCCTCTTCCGCTGGTCGGATGAGCATGACTTCAATCTCAACCTCATATCCGTTCAACAATGCTACCTAGATTGGACTGACTCCCTTGTTCATCGTGTGCAGACTGGAGCGGGGCTAAGTTCTCAAACCGCCTACGACTCTGGAAGTGTTGTCGGATGGGTACTGGACCGAGTCCTGGGTCGCAGCAGTCCCATCATCAAGACGACACGCCTGCATGTTATCAAGCGAGGTTCCCGGGCGCTCAGTCCCAAAGCCGACAAGCAGAATCTTGAAGAGACTTTTGCTTTGGGACACTTCTTGTTGGATATCTCAGATGCATTGAGCGTGGATGCAATTTGGGGCCCACTTCCGGTTCGCATCAAGGTGCGGAATGGCAATGATTTAGAAGAGTGGTCGAAATTGAAACGCCCTGAGGAAATCAAGCCGCCTAACCTCAAATTCCCATATCAGGCGAAATACCTCGCCAAGCAAGCAGCATTGAAGCGCGCTGCTTGGGGGGCCGACTCCACCGTACGCACCCGCTACCCCCTTATTAATTTGAGAATTCAAGCTGAGATGTTTATGCTGATGGGCCAGCCTGCCATTAACTTGGCACAGGTACATCAAATTCGCATGGATCAGTGGCGTTACAAGCCGTCTACTCATGGCTTTGAAGTTCGCGCTTACAAGCATCGAAGGTGGGGGCAGGTAGAGTTTGAAATCTATTCGGCTTACCGGCCGATCTTTGAGCGATATCTGAGGTGGCGCGCTGCAATGTTCCCCGACGACCCCGATGGGTTGCTTTTCCCTCTCATAGGACCAAATGGTCGTCAGACCATTCGCCATCCGGAGAGCCCGCCTGTCTTTAGTCGGCTCATCAACTGCTGTGAGCGCGCAGGGATCAAATATATTTCGCCAAGAGCACTGCGCAATACCAACGTTAATTGGACGCTTCGACGTACTCAGGATCCAGACCTGACTGCAGAGGAGAAGCAGCATGACACCAAGACCTTACTCCGCGTGTATGAGAAGCCAAGTCAGCAACGTGCCATGGTGCAGATCAAAGCTTTCTGGGCCAAGCATGACCCCGCCCAAGCCGCCGCAGGTCCAGGTTCATGCGTTGGGAAAACTCCTGAGCCAATCAAGGACATACCAGCCATGGCAACCAAGCCCGATTGTCTAACCCCTTCCGGTTGTCTGTTTTGTACCCACCAACGGGACATTGACAGTCTGGATCACGTGTGGTCGCTGGTCACCTACCGCCTACTCAAATCTTTTGAGCTAAAGGCCGAAGCAAAAACAGCGTCCAAAAAGTTCTTGCCCCAGCACCCGGCCGAGCTCGTCATTGACCGGCTGACGAACAAGCTGAACTTTATCAAGATCTCAAGCCCACGGCGGGAAAACTGGCTTAAAGAAGCCTTATTGCGTATCGAGGAGGGGCGATACCACCCAACCTGGGCCAAGATGATAGAGACTACGTAAGCGAGAGAAACTAGACATGCACCTTGAAGTACTTGGCCTGCAACTCGATTCTCCGTTGGCTCACCTCGGGGCGATTAACTTCCGACCTCCGAGTTGGCCGCCACCACCAGACTGGCCGCCTATCGTTAGCGCGCAGGGCACACCACAGTGCGTCTACAGCGACTCAAGCTGGCCACTGGATGTATGGGCTGGAAAGCCACTCAAAATCAACTTTGGTGACGGACCAACAATGGGCAGGCGCGTCGACACCGCCAACGCCAACCTTCTGCGCCAATGCGCAACATGGTTTATTTGGGGGCCTAGGGGCGCCCGTTCAGCATCGTCGTTTTGCTCCAAATTCGCGGTGATCAAACCGATATTTGTGGCATGTTCTGACGAAGGAATTGTCGCCACGGACCTGATGCGATTTCCAGCTGTACTCGATAAAGTTGCGGCATTAATGCCCCCCTCCAGTTTCGACTATGCGATCTCCATCCTGCACGACCTTCTAGACGCCAAAATAGATCTCGGATTTTGCCTGCTTGATGTGGATGGCCTGGCACAACTCGCAAAACTTGCGCCTAAGCACGATGTCCAGCAAACCCCTTACATCCCGCCTCGAATCTGGTCTTACCAACTCTCCAGACTACGAGAGTGCTTGGAAGACTACACGAAACATCGCACTCAAATTGAAGCCTGCTATAAGTTCTGTCTAGACGCATACATCAGCAACTATGGTTCTCTCCAGCAGGCGTTCTCCTCGACTGGAACTGGCCACAAAGGCCCTTTCACAAACTCAAAAAGAGGCGGATCAGGCCTGACGCGCCACGGTTCTTTCAAGTTCACGGCTGACCGCTTTGGTTTGACTGACTTGTTTGAGCGGTGGGTAGAGCCCTTCACGGGAGAGAAGGGTGAGAATCAGATTGCGATATTTTCGCGATACCTTGATTTGACCTCTAAAGCCGGCCTGGGCTATCTCTTGAATTTCTCGTTGATGCGCGTTGAGGAAGGCTGGGATCTTCGATCCGATTGTCTGTTAATAGAAAAAGACGAACGGTTCGGAGACATCCACATGCTGCGTGGCGAGACGACAAAAACCGACCTGGATTCCGATGCTCGTTGGCCAACAAGCAAGAGTACATCGCTTGCAGTGGATGTGATGAGTCACATTGCTGCCATGCGTATGCAATGCGTAAAAGAACGCGCAGGCATTGATATACAACCAGATGAAGAGATCAATCCTTACTTGATTTCCTACTCCTACGAGCCATGGAGCCAGTCAAAGACTAAGGTCAAATCGTATCGAATACGACCAAAGGCCATTACATACATGCAAATGCTCAATGCATTTCCGCAGCTTCTGGACCCATCTAAGATCATTATCAACGCAGAAGATCTTCGGATTGCGCGACTAATGACTCCCAGTTTGGATCCCGAGATTTACAAGATTGGTGTTCCCTGGCGTCTTGGCTGGCACCAATTGCGTCGCACAGGGGCGGTCAATATGCTTTCCTCGGAAATGGTTGATGAATCATCATTACAAGTTCTATTGAAGCATCAAGCCAGGGTAATGACCTTGTACTACGGACGCAATCACTCTCGATTGAACTTGAGTGAAGATACGCGAAAGATGTTTCTCAAAGCAATGTACGAAGAAATTGGGAGAGATTTGCGAAATCTCCCAGACTCTCAGTTTGTTAGTCCACTCGGCCCCAACAGAAAAGAAAGCATCGTTACTTTAATTAAAGAAAGCGATGCTGTCTCGCTGAATAAGGCAGCTATGCAGGGCAAGATTAGAGCCCGACGCATCCGAGCTGGCTTCTGCGTCAACCACACTCCATGTCCCTATGGGGGAGTCGAAGCGATCGCCCATTGCCTAGGGGGGGATGGCAGCAAGGGTTGTCCTGATCTGCTAGTAGATGTCAACAAAGAAGGTGGCATCAAGCTCTATGAAAAGATAGTCGACGACCAATTGAAGAGCGTACATCCCGAATCACCACGTCACCGAAGCCTGCAAACCGAGAAGCGGGCCATCAGAAATTTCTATGCTGTTATCCAAACCCAAGAGCGCTGAGGCCAACTTCCGCGAGGCATTTGATCGTCTTAAGGCTGGAGTGCCGAAGGTGCTCCCAAAAGGAACACCCGTCAGCCAAAACAACGTGAGCAAGGAAGCTGGGTGCGATCCGACTGCTTTGCGGAAATCTCGTTTCCCTGCCCTTGTGACAGAGATCCAAGCATACATTGCAGGCCAAGGCGGAGAACGCATCCCATCAGAGCGGCAGCGCCTGCTTAAGCAACGGCAGCAATCTCGTAATTCGCGCGAACTCATCACCGACCTCAAGGCGCAGCGGGACGCCGCAGAATCAAAGCTGCTGGATGCTAATGCTCAGATTGGCATACTCACCCGCAGGCTCCGGGATATGGAGGCCCGCCTGGAGGATCTGCGGGCCAAGGCCAGCATCTTTCCGCTGCCCCCAACCAAGCCCAAAGCCATCCCCCGAGTCATTGTGTAACGCTGCCATTCGCTGCTAGCAGTAAGCTGACTGACCGCTTCTTGCCCAATCGCCGGTGACAGAGGAAGACTTAGGCTCGGCAACAATTGAGTCTGCAATCCGTTTCTATAAAAATCAACAATTTACGCGAGCCGCTTCAAGAGGTTTGCAATCTTGAAGCATCTATCACCGTTTCATTTCACACCGTGATAAAAGACGGGTAGAGCCAATCGATCACGAAGTAAGAGCGAAGTTAGACGGCTATGCTTCGAAGGTCTGAAATGCAGCGATTGCCGCCAATCACTTCAGAAACCTGGTCGTCCAGTTTTGGCGACGAGCAGCCTTACGCCGTTCTGGCCTAGAAATCTCGCAATGGGGCGCGAACCATTAATTTTTGGTCGGAGCCGGCGGCGTAGATGCCGACTGGTTGTGTGACCGCCACGCCGGCAGTTGCTCAAACAAGCCCCGTTCATCGAATTGCCCCTCACGCAACAGCCCGCGCCGTGCGAGGACCCTGCAGGCGTCCAGTACATCCCATGGGATTTCCTGCAAACCATCTGCCAGCTCGATATAGGACATACGGGGGCGACCGGACGGCCATGCCGCTACGACACGCTGTGCGAGGAGATTCAGCGCTTCTTGGGAGTCGGCGAAATATCGATCCGCAGCACCCGACAACCAGATCTGATCGCGCCACACGATGAAGTGACTCTGGCAGCCTGTGTCGCGCCATACCGATGGGAAAAGGCTCACACCGCCTTTGCGATACAAGCGCCACGCTTTTCCCGCTCGTTGATCGAGGTTCACGGGAATGTCTTCGCCGCAGCCGCACGGACAACGCATGATCAGCCAGCGCGGCACACCGCGCTCGATCAGAACGCAGTCGCCCGGCGCCTTCAGCAAACCTTCTACTTCCGCTCGGGATGAGACGACGCGCTGCAATGTAATCCGACTAGCTGTCATGGTGGAGATGAGGTGATCGCGACGAGGATACTCTCTGCAAGCACATAGGCCAGCGCACGAACTTCCTGACGCGGCAGTGCGCGCGGGTTCGTTGCCTCCTTGCTGAAGTCCTCGTCGTTGCAAGACTTCTTGAGCAAGATGGCGGCCAGGCAAAGGGCATATTGAAGCGGTGCGCGTTCCAGCTCGCGTGCCTGCATCCGAATTGGCCTGACGCAATCAAAAAACCATTGAGAGTCGTCCTGCGGGTGGCATGGGTTGAAGTCACCCTGAAGAGCTTTGCGCGTGTAAAGCGGTTGAAGCGACTTCAGCAGCTCGACGCCGGTCCTTCTGTCGCCTATGAATCCATCGACGAACAAGCCACCTTCCAGAGACGCTGCATCGAATAGCAGCGGCATGTCGTTTTCCATGCGCTCGAAATCAATGATGACGGCGTCCTGTCCGCGAACCAGAACGTTCGTCGCGTGTAGGTCGCCGTGCACCACGCCGCAAAGTACTGGCTTGCTAGGGTCGGTGTCGAACAGCGCGCGCAGCGCAATCAGGTCGCGTGTAGCGCCACCTGCCGTGATCAGGCCCTCGCGATGTCCCGGGACCGCGATCGGAAAGCGGCTGTGCAAGTACTGCTGCAGGCTCTTTTCTCCGGAGGACACCTGCGTTCGTTGCCATACCGAGATCGTCTTGCTGAAAAGGTTGTGTATCGCAGCCGTTGCGCGCCCGTCACGCGCGGCGTTCTTCAAAGACTCAGCGCCGACGACGAAGTCTCCGGCGATGACGCCAGTGCGATGACCCAAGGCACAGCGTTCGCGTCTCAGCCTTGGCCCGAGATGGAACGGCACGTACTCCAGGGCGTTGGCCTCGTACTTGCGGAACTCGCGGATGATCTTGAGCCACCCGTCGTTCTCGGGACCGCCCACCTTGACGAAAAACTCATACGGCCATTTACCCAAGACGCCTTGAGCCAGCTCCGCATGCGCACGATAGGCAGCAACCCCGGACAGCCCATTTTGCATCTCGACCATCTTGAGCACCGAGCAATTCGCGAAGGCGCGGCGCAGCACAATCTTTTCTTCCTCAGGCAAATCCACGAGCTCGCCACGTACGTTGCGAACCTCGATGACTAGATTGAAGTTGGGCGCCACGCCCGCCGGGTTGAGGTGCATGACGCTGCACAGTGCCGCCCAATCTCCTGCTCGTTCGACCAAGTACACCGCCGGTGAAAGGGGAGCTAAAGAGGGCCCGCCGAGCCACCGGCCCATCCGAGACTCTTCGTCAGCGGTCAGACCTGCGGCTCGCAGCTTGAGCGAGTCAAGCGAGTTCACCAGGACCTTGCGCATGCGCAGCCTGTCCACGTCCTCCGCGAGGGGGACGGGGTGGACATAAACGCGACAATCGTGCGGCAACGCCGCACTGCAGATCTTCTCAAGCTGCGCGTAGATGCGCGTGGGCTTGTCCTTGATCTGGACGATGAGGAACGAATCGGTCTGGGCAAGCGCGACCGGGTCGCTCAATACCGCCTCGTCGTAAGCAACCGGTTCGTAGCCATTAAGCTCGAGCACGCGCAAGGCTTCGGCAGGAATGTCCGGCCACAGATAGTGCACCTTGCTCCTGGCGCGCCGCTTCGAAAATTCGGTAATGCCCATGGTCAGTCCTGACGCGCAAAGAGTGCCTGTTCATCGCCACGGCCAAGGACTCCGCGGCGCGAACAGATGAAGCAATCTGTCTGCGCGGTACCCTGAACCGGCTTCAGCATGGAGGTACGCGCGTTGTACAGGAGGTTGCGGGCCGGAATCGGTGCTCCCGCTACGATGCCAAGGAGCATGGTCACCGCGAGCGACACCACCGTCGCATTCAGCGAGACGACAGAGGGCGCAGGCACCCTCGCGCCCACGATGTACGGGTCAGCGCGACGCTCACCATCGGTCATCATGTCGCGGCGGATTTCTTCCGCATTCAACAAGTTGCTGCACCACAGGCAGGGAAGCCCGGGCGCCAACAGTTGTACACGCCCGAAAATACCGGTGACCTCGCCATCCCGGACCGTAATCGTCGATCCCATGTCGATCATGGGGATGAAGTACTGGTAAGCCACTTGCTGCATGACCGAGCGGCTGCCGTGCGAGTCGGTGCACCCGAAAATGACATCGACACCGACGAGTTTCTGAGCCACTCGCGCGTGGACCACGTCGCCCTCACAAGTCTGGGCGTCGACGCTCGACCGAAACCCGCGCAGGTACCTGGCAGCCACTGCCACCTTCGGCTCGCCAATGTCTTTTTGCGAGGCGCCCACGATCCGGTTCAGGTTTGCGGGTTCGACCATGTCCGGGTCGATCAGTACGAAGTTGCGCACGCCTAGATGCACGAGTTGCTGCGCGATTAAGGATCCGGTACCCCCCAGGCCGACGATGGCGACCCGTAGCGACTCGAGGGACCTTTGCCCGTCCTCGCCAAAGGCGCGGATCTGACGATCGAAAAGGTTGGCATCGGCGTCCGGGCCCTCAGCCGCGAAGTGGACGGTCCGCTCGCTCCCGACGCTGACCACGCGCAATTGCGCCTTCGTGCCTAATTCCCGTGCCGCTAACCCTGAGCGCGTCAGCAACAACGCTGCGTGCAGCTGCTCATGGCCTCGGCGCTTCAGGAACGCAGCCAACTCGACTTCCCCCGCGTCGTCGATCACCGAGAACCTAGCCGGAAGATCACCTGGGTGCGTGTGGACGAAGACGAGGGAAAGGCTCTCCAATCCCGCGCGTTTGGCCACGCGCGCGACGAACGACGGGCTCAGCTGAACATGGTCGATGCCTTGCCCGAGATGTTCGGCAGCCGCTGGGTATTCAATATCACGCACGACGAGCACCGTCGATCCGTCCGGACGCGTCGCGCGACTGGCGAACAGCACGGCACTTTGCTCCGCCTCGCGCTCGCCTAGAAGCGCCTGCTCAAGCCGGGAAAGATCGTGCGCGGAAATGCGAAGTTCGTTCATCGTGCCGGAGTGAGCCTGCTGCGGATCACCTTGTAGTACTTCTTCAAGGTGTCCTTGTTGGGATTCCAGGTTTGCACGTGCCACGAGAACCAGGTCGCTGAGCGGCCGGGCTCGGTGTCTCCCGGAATGGGATTGCCGTCGTTACTCGCCTGGGGGGTACCGCCATCCATCAGCCGAAAATTCCCCGGCGTAACCCAGAAGCAGTCAGGCTTGGCAGCCGGATAGCCGGGCGGTGCCACAAACAGCACGTCCGCACGATCCCGGTTCCAACCAGGCCCGATCATCACGCTGGGCACTCGTATCAATGTCCCGCCGCCGCTGAGAGCTGAGGTCTCGATGTGCAGGCCCTCTTCAAGGCAATACTGCCGCAGCTCTTCGAGTTGTTCGTGAATCATCGCTGTCCAAACGTTGCCGGGGGAACCGCATACAGGTGCTTGGGCGGGTGCTCGCTGAGGATCAGGGAGTCAGGATCCGAGATTTGGCGATCAGGCGCGTTACCGGTTTCCTCGAGGAACAGCTGGTAGCTGGCGTCCACGACCGCGATCGTCTTGATGTCAAGGCCGGTCACGGTGACCTTGTCGGTTTCGAACTTCTTGCCATCGACAAAAAAGAAGTAAGTAGGCTTGGGCTTGTGGTCACTCATGCAATTTCTCCGTGTGGTAAGTGTGGGTGGCGTCGGGGGTCTTTTGCGCGGCGGCGAGGACGTCGGCCAGGGCTTCGGGATTTGCGAGCCTCAAGGGCTGAACAACAGGCGATGGGTTCGGGAGGTCTAGTTGCAATTGCCGCAGGAAATAGAAAGCCAGAGCCTTGCGTTGCGGCACCCGTAGGCGGCCATTCTCCATCCCATAGTCGGCCTCGATGGCTCGGCGCTGCGCCGCCGTCAATTCCTCACGCGGCTGGATGTCGATATTGACTGTCGTATTCCACCAATCATCGTCTTGGGGACCTACAGTGGTGGTTCGCGAAGCATGGACGCTCTGAATGCGCGAAAGAACGAAGTCCCGAAACTCTTCGTTCTCGGCGCACCAAGCGCGCGCGTGCCAACGCAGCCCATCAAACGCTATAGCGTGTGGCGCAATCCAGCGAATCGTTGGTGCAGGGCGCCGCATGGACTGATATTGAACTTGAACCTCTTCGTGGTCGCGGATAGCCCACATGACGCGGATAAGAGTCTCTGTGGGAATCGAGCGCGTGGGATATCGGACCAGATCGTGCGGCGGTACCCAGCCAAGAAAGGTCGCTGACGCAGCTATGGTGCTGTTGGCCAATCCTGCCAACTGATTCAGGTAGGCGTGGGCGTCGGGCCGCGTCATCACGGGCCTGAAACCCGCGCGAACTCGATACGTTTTTTGGTTCCTGTCGTATTCGAGGTTGTCAGGCGCCAATTCAATGTACTTGGCCAAGTCCGCAGACGCCTGTTGGGTAGAAATCCCAAAAAAGTTAACTAGCTCGCCTCGATTTACCGTGCCATCCCACAGCAATCGGAAGTCAATAAATTCGATGCGGCGCTCAGCTCCCCAGCGGGTTGCACCTTGTTTGGTTATCGTCGCAACAGATTCCACGAATAGTCCAAAAAGTAGATGAATCTAGTTTCTAGACTAATTATGCACCAATTCTTCACCAGGCGCAAGTATGGATGGGTGCTCGGTAGCATCCTCGGGAACAGTGCCCTTGAGCGGGCGCTCCGCGTTCTGAACCGGCCGGCTAGGCCGAGAGCTGCCCAATGGCTGGTATCGGTAGCAGCAGTCATTGGCTCTCAGAAATCAAGTGACAGCAACCAGCCTGGACTCGACACTCAGCGTTGGAGGGCCGCTGTGCAGCGATTGCAGTCTGTCGCCTTGGCCTTCTGACCGTCCGGTTACGACCACGAAGTGGTCATCCGGTAGCACGAGTAGCCTTATTCTTTCTTTAGCGATACACCAGACCAGTCTGACGCAGACGAATCGCCATCGTGGTAGGTGAAACCTGGAAGAGGTCGTTAAGGGCGCTGAACTGGTGGCCGTTAAAGCGCTGGGCTTGCGCGACCACTCGCTCAAAAGCAAGCGAGGGGTAGGGGGAGTTCATCAAGGACGTATAGCTGGCCCCAAGCAATTCCCATGCGATGGTGTCTGTCAGCTTCAAATCCTTGACGCCGAAGCTCGCATTAAAAGCGAGGCGAAGCTGTTTCTCAGGCACAAGGAAACAACCAGCGAAATGGTTCGCTTGACGCTCCCTCTGATCGGTGGGCTCACGCGGCTCGGTCAGGCCATGCATCGGTTGTTCTCGATGATGATGAAGACCCGGATGCATGAGTAAGTGCCCGACTTCATGGGCGAGAGTGAAGAGCTTCGTGCGTGGCTTTTGCTCAGAAGAGACCGCAATCAGCTTCGCCGGGCGATTAATGAACCCGCCTAACTGGAATCCTTGTCGCGTTGTATCGCTGCTCAGCCACCCTTCCTGCACCTCAAAGTCTAGATATTTGGCGGCAACCCAAGGGTCACAGACATCCAGGGGGGTAACTTTTTCACCAGGCCAAAGGGTGCACTGTCGATCCCACAGCTCAAGTTGCAACGTCCGCGCCGTTTGCTCGGGGTCGATGCGATTTGCGCTGCCGTTCATGGCAACAATGTAGCGCAAACCACATAAATACGCTATAGGTAGTGTGTTTAGATGTTTTTTACACTACCTATAGCGCTTTTAGAATCGTTGTCGCACATCTATTTTTTAATAAAAAGTACACCATTACACCATGTGTAATGGTGTACTTGACAGTACATAAATTTCACTTTAGACTTTGGCTCCATGGAAGTTGAGTTCGACGATGACGACCTAGATCGTCTGGAGACCGATGCCCGGTTCACAGCCGGACTCTCACAGGAGATCGTGCGTGCCCTTCGAAAACGGATGCAGCAGATTCGCGCCTTCAAAGATGAGCGCGATTTTCAGGCTGTGAGGTCGTTGTGCTTTGAAAAACTCAAGGGAAGCAGGGAGGGACAGCATTCGATACGTCTGAACTTGCAATGGCGACTGATTTTGGAAATTCGAGGTGACCACCCCTGCAAGATCATCGGGATTGTTGAAATTGTTGACTATCACTAGAAATTGGAGAGCCCATGAACACACGCGTGCCTGCTGAAGTCTTTCCGCCAGGAGAATTCCTGCGGGAGGAGCTGGAAGCGCGGGAGTGGAGCCAGCAGGAGCTGGCAGATATTCTTGATCGGCCGCCCCGCCTTATAAGTGAGCTTATTGCTGGAAAGCGGGCCATAACACCCGAAACTGCCACCGGCCTAGCAGATGCCTTTGGCACGTCGCCAGAATATTGGATGAACCTTGAGAGCCAATATCAGCTTTCCAAGGTCAAGCTATCCAACGATAACGTCGCGCGCAAGGCGCGGCTGTACGACAAATTCCCCGTGCGGGAAATGCTCCGCCGTGGATGGGTTCGGGCGAGCGAGAACATCGATGTCTTAGAGGAGCGTTTTTGCGCATTTTTTTCCATCTCGGACATGTCGGCAGAGCCGGGGCTCTGCCACAGCGCGAAGAAGACCCATGCGACCCTAGACGTCACTCCGCTGCAGCTAGCCTGGCTGTTCCGCGTAAAGGAGATGGCGAGCCAGCAGATCGTGCCGGCGTACGCCCAAGCCAAGCTTCTGGCGGCGCTGGATAAGCTCAAGGCACTCACCCTCTCGCCTGAAGAGGTCCGCCATGTTCCTCGCATTCTTGCAGAGGCCGGTGTTCGCCTCGCCTTGGTAGAGCCGATGGCTGGCTCGAAGATAGACGGTGCCTGCTTTTGGCTCGAGGACGACAAGCCGGTTATTGGTATGACGCTACGCTTCGATCGGATTGACAACTTCTGGTTCGTTCTGAGGCACGAGATTGAGCACGTGCTGCGAGAGGACGGGAGGGCCAATAGCCAAGCTGTCATTGACACAGATGTTGGGGAAGACAACGCAGGGCTGCCGGAATGTGAACGGTTGGCCAACGCAGCGGGGGCGGAGTTTTGTGTGTCTTCCGCTGAAATCGAGAATTTCATCGCTCGTGTGCAGCCGTATTTCTCCGAGGAGAAGGTGCTTCGATTTGCACAGCGAATCAACGTACACCCGGGATTGGTGGTCGGGCAACTCCAGCGCAAGCTAGGTCGTCATGACTTCTTGCGCAAGTACCAAGTCAAGGTGCGAGCGCTGGTACTGCCGTCGGCTGACTCCGATGGCTGGGGTTCGTTCTCCGAGTAATCACAACATCGCGTTAGGAGTTGCTATGTCGGCTTATGTGAATCAGGTGAAAACCTATATCGAGCGCTACCAAGCAGAGGTTGGCGGCGATGGACTGATTGACCCGCACGCGGTAGCCGAGTGGGCATACCAGCGAGGGTTGCACAAGCCGAGTATTCGCACGGTGGTGGATGCAATAGCGTCGGACATCTCACAGTTCTTCCGGGAGGAGTTTCGTACCAACGAGGATGGACAGCGCTATCGAGCGAAGCATGCTGTTCGATTCAAGAAAGGCGAGAAGACCATGTCGCTTTGGGCCGACATGGACGATGTCAAGGCTCCTCGCGACCACTTTGTGAAATCTTTTGCCCAGCGACGCCAGCAAGTTGTTGGCGACTGTTTCCAGCTCAAGACGGATGTCGATGTCTACAACGGCAAGAATGCAGATCAGCAGCCCATACAGGTGCCTCTTGACTTCACGCTGGACGTTGAAGAGCTGCAGTTGCCGCTTCAGAGAAAGAAGGTAGCGTGAGTTCGACTGACTCTGCGGCCAAAGGATTCTCTCTAGAGTTCTTTGGCAATTTTTCTAACCCAATGCTCAAATCAGCTGGAGAAATCTATGCCCGATAACAAGACGGTTACCATTTCCGTGAACACAGTTGACCACGTGGTGCCGCACCAGAAAACTTCATATGCGACCCTGATTGCGATGGCATTCCCCGGCGCTACGGGAACGAACTACATCGTTAAATACTACAAGGGTAATTCTGACAACTTGACTGGTACCCTGCCTCCTGGCGGAGAAATGATGGTGAAAGATGGCATGGACTTCCGAATTACAGGCACTGGCGAGTCGTAATCCGTTCATCGACAAACTCGTCAAGCAGGGCTATGACGTAGGATTCATTAACGCGCATCTCGTCATCTTCGGTGTGCCCTATCTGAATGCCGCGGGTGAACTGAAGTATCTCGACCTGATCTCTCCGTTAGATCTGCGTGAGGGATACTTTATCGATTGCCCGGCGGACCATAAGGTCTACTTTGCGGGCGAGATACCGTGCAATATCGATGGGCTGAAGATCAGCGCGGGCACTTCCGAAGAGGTGCGCACGGTATCGGATCAAATCGTCGGCAATAGAATGCTTTCCAGCAAGCCCGAAGGGTTGAGGCAGTACCAATCGATTGAAGAAAAGATCAATCAGTACCTTGCCCTGATTTCTTCGCCTGCAGTCCATAAATTTCCTGATGTAACGCCTCGACAGGCTCTGACGAAGCACCTTGAAGCGGCGCTTAGTCCGTTGAAGTTCCCTGACACGCTATCTGCACGGGAAGGCGTGGTGGAGCTGTCACATAAGTTGCGTGGGAGCAAGGTGGCCATCATCGGGTGCGGCGGTACGGGTTCGTACGTGCTGGACTACGTCGCCAAAACCCATCTTGAGGAGATTCACCTGTTCGACGACGACATCGTCCACGTACACACGCTTTTCCGACTCCCGGGGGTCTATGGTGAGAAGCATCTGGGCATGCCCAAAGTCGAAGTATTGGCTGAGGCCTACGGCCACTTTCATAGCGGCATCAAACCGCATGTCGAACGCGTCGACCAAAACAATATCTCTTGCCTCGCTGGGTTCGACTTCGTCTTCGTGTGTGTCGATGATGGCCCGTCTCGGCAACTGATTGCGCACGCCTGTCACAGCGCTTCAGTGCCATTTGTGGATGTAGGCATGGGGTTAAATAAGGGCTCAAACGGCTTGTACGGATTTGTTCGCACTGCTGGCGGCGAGCTCGGTGATTTTGACAAGCTCAATGGCACGCAGCACTTGCCTGCACAAAACGCTCATGATCGAGAATATAGGAATCAGCCTCAGATTGCGGAACTCAACGCGCTCAACGCTGCAATAGCAGTAATTCGATTCAAACAGCATATGGGATTCTTTGATCGCCTGATCGATTCGCATGCCGTGGTATTCGACGTTGCTGGGATGGCGATGGATGTAGCAACATGAACGGCGACGCATATCGCATCATCGAGAGCGAAAGGCTCCCGCCTCAGGTCGGGCCATTTGAGTTCCATTACAGCCGACGCTTCGAAATGGCGGCCATGGCCTGCGCATGCGGATGTGGTCACCGGGTCATGCTGAATCTGTTGGATCAGCACCAACTCGTTATAGAGGGCGGACTTCCCACTGTCACACCTTCCATACTGGTCTCAGACGCTCCTTGCTTGTCTCACTTCTTTATTCGAAGGGGCCAGGTGGAATGGGCACAGCAGTGGTCCAAGAAAACGGTTGATCGAGTCATGCAATCTCAGGTGCGCCGCCACGTCGAACAGGACAAGAAGCGGAAGGCGAAATCTTCCTTCTTGCGCCGCTGTGCGGATTGGTTCAAATCGTGGTTCGATCGCTAGAGGAGTGCTCTGAAAGAGCGCCTACCGATACCACAATTTAGTCGGTTTTCCTCAACGTGGGTGCCTGCACTGCTAGCCAATGACTGTCCGCTATGAGCGGCGGATTCAACCGGTCGATGCAACACACTAACCACCGCGTAGGCGGAAGGAGTGTTGTAGATGAAGCAACGACCACGGATTTACTATTCCGATAGCCAGAAAGCGCTGATGTGGGAGCGCTGGAAGCAAGGCTTTACCGGCCTTACTGGATCGATTCTTTGACTCACTCACTTGATACGCAAGATTGTCTCGAGTCGATCTCGATCCACTTGGCTT
>Ga0208121_100336_pt1 | contig 17101 bp, 19 predicted proteins | sample LakWasMet62_LOW9_2_FD_183894 | JGI IMG/M metagenome (GOLD analysis project Ga0208121, IMG submission 183894) | Freshwater sediment methanotrophic microbial communities from Lake Washington under simulated oxygen tension - Sediment Metagenome... | ecosystem: Environmental > Aquatic > Freshwater >... | reverse complement strand
ATTGCCATCCAGGTTGAGGAGTTAAGCGTGCGCCTGCCCTTTGCCAGAAAACCTGCCGACCTCAGCGAGGTGGGCGGCTATGGCAACACCAAAATCTTTGTTACCGAGACCCGGGAGATGACCCCAAGTGAATTCGACGCCTTTGCCAGCAACCTGATGAAATCGCGTGACTGGCTGCGTGGCAAAGGTGGCGGCACCGGGGACGGTTACTTCTGCGTGGAGGTGAGCGCACCCGGTCGGCCCTACCTGTACGTCAACCCCGAAGGCGGCGACTACGCCCGTTACGTCGCTCGCCTCGGATGAATATTAAAAATAGATTGAAAAATTGCCAGAAACAACTTGGCTTCTAAGTGAATCAGAGCGTTACTAGAGGCATCGCACACACCAACAAGAAATTGAAATGACAAGCACTCAAGATCAACGCATCAACCGCCTCGCGCCAGGCCAGGAAATCCGTCTCTCTGGTACCAACGACCTCTGGGTCACCGTCGAGCGAAGCGGCAGCGGTAAGTGGCTACGTTTCGTTCGGCACACTCCCAACGGCTTCTCGGTTTTCAAGACCACTCGCTTCTGATTCCAAAGCATCGAACGCCACCCCATCCGACTCGCGGGTGGCTTTTTTACCGGTCCAATCCTGCCAGCGCCGCACAATGACGTCGACGTACTTGGGGTCCATCTCGATCATGCGGGCCACACGACCCGTCTTTTCTGCGGCGATCAAAGTAGTGCCGGATCCGCCAAACGGATCCATCACGGAATTTCCCGGCCTACTGGAATTGCGAATGGCGCGCTCCACTAGCTCCACCGGTTTCATAGTGGGATGCAAATCGTTCTTGTGGGGCTTCTTAATCTGCCACACGTCGCTCTGGTCCCGGTCGCCGCACCAGTGATGCTTGCCACCTTCGGGCCAACCGTAAAGGATGGGCTCGTACTGGCGTTGGTAGTCCGAACGCCCCATGGTGAAGGTGTTCTTTGCCCAAATCACAAAGGTGGACCACTTGCCACCCGCTTCTCGAAAGGCTGACTGGAGCACGTCCAGTTCACTGGAAGACATGGCCACGTAGATGGCACCCTTGCAATTGGCCACCGTGGGAGTTAGCGCCGCCAGCAAGAAGTCATAGAACCCATCGCCCAGGTTGTCGTTGAGGATGGCGCGGTTTTTGCCACGCATCTTGTCCTTGGCGGTATTGGCGTAGTTGACGTTGTAGGGCGGATCGGTGAACACCATGTCCACTTCCTCACCTTGCAACAAATGCGCATAACTGTCCTCCAGCGTGGAGTCGCCGCACAACAGCCGGTGCGAACCCAGCAGCCAAACGTCGCCGGTACATGAGATTGGGGTCTCCTGGACCTCCGGCACTGAATCGTCTTCGGTGTTGCCTGGATCATCACCGTCGCCGCCTGCCATCAGCTCGGCCAGCGCATCAGCATCAAAGCCGGTGAGCGACATGTCAAAGTCGTCTAGCTGCAGGGCTTCCATTTCCACGCGCAGCATGTCCTCATCCCAGCCCGCGTTCTCAGCAATTCGGTTGTCCGCAATGACCAGTGCGCGGCGTTGTGTGGGGCTCAGGTGCTCCAACACCACGACCGGGACCATTTCCATTGAGAGCTTCTGCGCCGCCGCCAACCTACCGTGACCTGCCACGATCACACCATCGGCACCTATCAGGATCGGATTGGTAAATCCAAACTCCACAATGGAAGCTGCGATCTGCGCCACCTGATCTTCCGAATGGGTCCGGGCATTGCGGGCATACGGCAATAGCTTGGCAACTGGCCACAGCTGGATCTTTTCGGCAAGCCAGGATGCAGTCATGCCAACACCTGCAAGTCACTGTTCACAGCGCAATAGCGGATGCACGCAGTGTGAGACGCTATTTTTCGGCACTCGACATTGAGCTTTTTCAAAGTAGGAAACCTCAAAATGGAAAGCCCGCCGACAGCATTTGCCGTGGGCGGGTCGAAGGGAAACTGAATGGGCCTGCGGGTCGGTTTGGGGTGCAACCCTGCAAACCCTGCAAACCTGGGTTTGCACTCTGTCGCTAGGGGACTCTTGCGCTCGTTCCCCCCGCATACGATTTTGGCCAGGGAGGACCCGTGAAATCTGTGTCGGCTGCGTCAGCTGCGTCAGACAAGTCCAAATTCATGTTTGTCTTGCGCTGCCTCGTAGCTTTCGCAACCATAGCCGCGAATATAGGTCAAAGCGATATGAAATGCGACACCCCTTTTTTGATCTCACTCCGCAACGCTTGGCACTCGTTTGCAACTGCCCCAAGCCCTTGTCAATATTGCTCAATACTGCCAATGCCTTCACTTGCCCACTGCATTGAGCTGGTCAGTGACACTCTGCAGTGACCGCGCCCAGTGCCGTTGCGCTGTCTTGGTGCAGCATGCAAAGCGAATGCCGATCTCCCTCCAGCCATAGCGCTTGGCACGCATCCACACCAGATGGCGTTGCTCGACCTCAAGCCACAGTACCCAGCGCATCGTCTCCAGCATGCGGTCAACGTCCTCGGGGCTTGGTGGGAAGGGTCGGTGCACAGGCTCGTCAGCCGAAAAGGCTTCCCACTCATTGCGAGCAAAGGCTGGCCAACAGTTGAAGTAGCCTTGCACCCTCACTGGTGGCAGACGCCTGGCAGTGGCCGCAGCCTCAGTGAATCGGTCGGCCACTGTGTCTGGTGTCCAAATCGATATGGGATTACGTGTGGTGTTAACCATGCTTGTTACCTCCCTTGCCATACAGCCGTTCGCCGATGCGTTGCACCAACTCACGCTCACAAAAGTCCAGACGGGTGTCGTCTGCGTTGACCACTAGGATGTGCTGCTCAATCCATCCAGATCGTTTCACAGCATCCAGGTCAGTGACCTGGGGCTGCAGACGTGCCAGTGCGCAGCGGTAAGGTTGTACGGGCACCCTCACGTCACACCTCCTGTGTATCGATGGCCCAGTGCAGGATGGCCAGGGCATCGGCTTCGTTGTCGTCAGTGACCGGATGTCCCAGAGCACGCATGGCGGCAATCACATCGCCTTTGCCAGCATTGCCTTTGCCAGTGACGTGCTTCTTGATCGTGCCTACTGGAACGCCCTGGTACGGGATGTGGTGGTGCTCGCACCAGGTGGTGAGCGTGGCCATCAGGCCGCCATAGACATGGGCAGCATCAACACCCACGTGGCGACGAACTTCCTCGAAGTACACCGCATTAATCTCGCCCGTGATGTTCTTGAGTTCTGCCAGCCAGTGCTTGAAACGCAGGTAGCGCATTCCACCGCCTTCAAACCGCTGCGTCTTGAAGCTGACATAGCCATGTGCAGTGTTGCCGTCGCGTGGACGCAATGCCCATCCAGTGGTTGTTCCGAGATCGAGTGCCAGAGTGACCGTGTGAAAAGTGTTGTTCGATTCCATGGTGATGAGTCCGTTAATTGGTTTGGTTTTTTGGGGACTGACGCAGCCGACGCACGTCACGGTTACCTTCCATAACCTGCGCGTCACGCCTCGCGCGTGAGGAGTTAACCGTAGGCAAAGTCGGCTGCGTCAGAACAGTGTTTGACTGACACAGCCGACGCACAAGTGCGGATTGGCAATATGCGTCAGCAGCGTCAGTCGTTGGGTTCATTGCGGGCATTTGCATGATTTCGCGGGCAATTGGGGGTGTCTAGTTGTCCGAGTACGGCGTGTAGCCCGGCGTGCGCACTTCCTTGAGTCCGACACCCTGATAGCCACGCAGTCCGACCGAATTGCGCCACTTTTCCAACCCTCGGGTGAGCAGCAGGTCAGAGAATCGACGCTGGGGTCCAACAAACTCCCCGGCAGCCTCGGCCCACTGTTTCCAGTCGGAGAAAAGCTCGGTCGTGAGTGACTTGGCACTGGCCACACGCACACACCGTTCCTCGAGCCAACGCCCAAGCGCATCCTCTGCCTCGAAATACTCGTGGGTCGCACTGACCACACTCTCGGGCGCAATCAGTCCCTCGCGCTGCCAGGCCAGACAGCCCTGAATGCCCCACTCGAGGATGGCATTGCGCTCGATCAACAGCTTGGCTTGCAGTTGCTTGTCACGCTTTTCCGGCGGCACAGTGATCGTGAACGGAATCAGATGCAGCCTGCGCCGCATGGCCTCGTCAATGTTGCGAATGGCCGGTTTGTGGTTGCCTGCAATGACCAACTTGAACTGTGGGAAGAAGGTGAAGAAGTCCTGGCGCATGAAGCGCGCCGACACCCGGTCTCCGCCCGTAATCTCCTTGATCTTCGATTCGTTCCAGCGCCGCCCCTGTTCTGTCTCGGTCGCACCCACGAAACGTGCGCCGCGCAGGCCTGCCAGATCGGTGGGGTGGCGGTCACCACGCGACTCCATGAACGTGTCCATGGGTGCGTTGGCAGCGTAGTCGCCCAGCAGGGTGAACAGCGTGTTGACGAACACCGACTTCCCGTTGGCACCCGTGCCGTACAGAAAGAACAGCGCATGCTCCTGGGTCGATCCTGTCAAGCAGTAGCCGAACACCTTTTGCAGGTAGTGGATTTGCGACTGATCGCCCCCGGTCACATCTGCCATGAACGCAAGCCAATGCGGACAGCTGCTTCCCGGTTGTAGGGTGGCTGTGCAAATCTTGGTCATGCGGTCGCTGCGCTGGTGTGCGCGCATCCGGCCCGTGCGCAAGTCCACCACGCCCCCCGGGGTGTTGATCATCCACTCATCGGCATCCCACTCATCAGTGGTGCCTGCGTGCCTGCGATCCGTGCGTGCCAGTCGCTCAACCCCTCCAATGGTGCTGGCACCTGCCAGTTTGGCGGCTGTCTTGATGTTGGATGCCTTAAGCGAGGCATGGCGGCACACATGGCGCACCAAGTCGGACGCAGCCAAAGTGTCCTCACTGCGCCAGCGCTGGCCGTCCCACATCAACCACTTTCCCCACGCCGCAACGAATCGCCAGTCATGTTGATAGCGCCTGGTGAAGGTCAGTGCCAGCGCATCTTCAGTACCCCACACGGCTGGCTGTTGAACGCCCGGGGCGTGGCCACCACCAGTTTCATCGTCGCCAGGCGCATGGCCACCGACACCATCAACGTCATCACCTTCATCAGGGACCTGCATCTGGATGCGCGGACCATTGACAATCACGTCGCCGACATCCATGGCCTCGGCGATTGCATCAGCCGCATCCCACCCATCAGGCTTGTCCTCGGGTGGATACAAAATGGCGCACGAAGTGGCACCCGCTGCCAAGATCGCCTGCGCCGCACGGTCCGCGTACTCCCACCCCGGTTTGTCGCGATCCGGCCAGATCACAATGGCTTTTCCTGCCAGTGGGGTCCAGTCAGTCTTGTCGATCGGCGCGTTGGCACCGAACATGGCGGTGGTCGCGCAAATCCCGGCATTGATCAAGGCCTGAGCGCATTTCTCGCCCTCGACCAGGACAACTTGGTCAGCGCCAGCCACACCCGGCTGGTTGTAAAGGGGGCGTGGATCTGGAGGAGCCATCTTGCGGCGTTGCGCATCCCACGGCCGGAACTCCTTGCCTCCAGCGGGCGGGTCATAGCGGTACACCACGGCGATGAGCTTTCCACTGGCATCCAGATAGTCCCACTTGGCCGTGGCTGGACCAAGATCGTCGACGGGTACCTCGCGCTTCATTGATCTTGGCTTCACGGCTGGCGCACGCCCAATCAGATCGCTGGCGTGCTTGAGAACGCTGGCAAATTCCGCCTGCACATCTACACAAAAGTGGCGGGCGATGAGATCGAAAATGTCACCGCCTTCGCCATTTGCACGATCTGTCCAGAGACCAGCCTTGTCGCCGTCGAGGACTATCTCCAGACTATCGCCGGGACTGCCCAGAACGTCACCAATGTAGAACTTTCCGCGCTTGCGTTTGCCTGCAGGAAATAGCGTGGCCAGCACGGATTCAAGCCTTGCGAGTAATGCTGCGCGAACATCTTCTCGATTGGCTTCCCGTTGAGCATCACGCTTGGCAATCGCATCGCCACCTTGTTCACCGGGCACCTCTGACTCATTGAAGTCGAGCATCGAAACTCCTATCACTGTGTTTTTGTTGGTTGCTAAATGGGCCGGTGAGTACGCGCGGCTTCCCAATGGCCGGAGGACAAGCATCTGCACTGAGGTACTGGGTTTTGATTGCCACCTCCCGCACAAAGCAAGGATCCAGTCCTACCGCCTGCGCCCAGGCCTCGAGTCGCCAGCAATACATGAAACGCCGTGCCGCGGCCTTATCGAAAGTTTCACCAAGTGAGCAATCGGCAATGGCCTGGGAAATCACCGACACGATCAGTTGCACTTCCGGGCATGTGGCGTCGACACTGCGAAGCAGCATGCGATGCACAGCGCGAATACCCACCAATGGCTTGAGCACCTTGGGGTGCTTGCGGGGCTGAATACCAGTCATGCGCGTTCCTTCCAGCAACGATCAGCCCACGCACAGAACTTGCACTCAAAGTGGATTGAGTCCGTGAACGCGCGCGGCAACAAGTCGCCTGCCTCGGTTGCCTCAATGACACGTACCGCCCGATCCGACATGCGCTGGGCCAGACCTGCGTCAAAAGGAATCAGCTCGGCATAGACCTCCATGGTGTCGGCGTTGACCGCTGTAAAGAGCGCCGGATGCTCATGCAGGCCCAGATAGGTCTGATACAGCGCGATCTGTGCGGCATAGACCGGTTTGGATACAGCCAACTTGCGTTTCTCAACGTCACGCCAGGACTTGGCACCCAGGCACTTGTTTTCCCATAGGGCCGGATAGGCAAAGCCCTCCGGGCCGCCCACCAGCACACCATCAACATGGCCGCGCAGGCGACCATTGGCCACTGAAAACCCAAACTGGTGACCCTGTCCATCCTCGGTCTTGAGATGAAATCCTGCCAGCCGCAACCAGCGGATTGCCATGTCCTCAGTGCGGTGGCCACGCTCAAAGATACGCAGCAGGCGACCAGAGAATCCCTTGTCGGGATCCACCGGGGCCTTGGCGTACTCAAATTGCAGCTGTCTCTCGCAAGAGGTACCGACCCGCGACGCACCCAGGTAGTCGCGCGCCGCAGTCGTATCGCGCTCAGATTCGAGCGCCTGGTCCATCAGTGCTTGCAGGCGACCTGACAGGCTCGCAGTCGTGTTGAAGTCGATCACTGTGTTGCCTCCCACGGTTGATCACTCACCATGTCTGCAAACGGGTTCTCCTCCAACGGCGGTGGCTCGTCCCGCATGGGATCGTTGACCGGGGTCTTTCCAGGCATACGCACCGACGGGTACTTGATACGTTCGTGCTGCGCCGCCATCTCGGACACATATCCCGTCACGATGGCATCAATCACAGTCAATGCCTCAGCTTCCGTATATGCCCCCAGAGGCTTGTCAAAGCCAATCGTGCTGGCAGCGTCACCAAAGCATTTGAGGCACTTGCGCATGGAGGCCAGCTCCAGTGGGGTGATGTCAACCATGGCGTCCTCCGGCGGCATGCCCTTGTCCAGCGCACGAGTCCAGTTCCCGTAGCATTGGTGAAACGCGTCTTGGCATCGCTTGGAGCAAAACACCCAGTCGATGGGATACCGACGAGGGTCGCCGATGCGATGACGGTTCTCCGAATGGCCGTACCCGCGGGCTTGGCGTGAGCAGACCCAACATTTCATGAGCGCCTCGCATCACTGTGCCCATGACGGTTTACCCGACACTGGTGCTTGGTTTGCTGGCGCAGCAGCACGTGCAGGCGCGGCCAGCGCGGTAGGACCGGATTGGCCACCACCTGAGGACACCTTGGGTGCGCCACCCATCAGCACGGCGTAATCTTTGTGGTCGGGCTCGATAGCCAGTTTCACGACATTGCGGTCCTCCACCTTGCCATCCTTCTCGACATCGATGCGGGCGATGAATTCCAGACCATCAAGATCAGAAAAGCTCTCAATACGCCGGGAGGCTGCGGCCTGTGGACTGTTGTCCTTGGGGTGAATGCCGCGTGCGCTGTTGAGTGCGGCGCGAATAAAGCTGCGCCCCATTTGCCCCCAGGCAGGCCCCTTGTTGGAGTGCAGTCCCACGTTGGACCACATCTTGCGTTTTGCAAAGGGCCCCGCAGTCACAATAAATTCACAGGACAAGTACACCGCACCCGTGTCAAACGACTGCGTGGCATAGCCACCAGTCCAGCCCTGGCTGTGATCATCATGGCCACCAGGTTTGATCGTCATGCGCAGTTTGACGACGGTGCCCTTTGGAATCAGGTCGAATGCTCCTTGCTGCGCTTCGGCATCGTTGAAGTCGTTCCAGTTGCTGGAGGAGGGGTTGGAATAGGTGTTCATGGGATGTCCTTTAAGCGTTTGAATGGGATGCAATGGAATGAGCCGATGTGTCCTGACCCAGGCACTTGGCGATGAGTTTTCCGAGGTCGGGTTCCTCGATGGCGTCCAGCCGCCCGCTGCGGTCCTTGGATGGGTAACCGAATGGGTTGTCGGCACGCGTGACAAAGCCGCGATAGGTGGATCCGTCCTCGGCCTTCAAAATCGCAAGGGTCACGACTTCATCAAGGACGCCAGGCAATTCCAGGGCGGTCTTGGTGCCTTCGAGTTGCAACTGGTAGAAGCGGCGATTGAAGTCGTCGGTCTTCTCCTCCAGGATCGCCACGTAGATGACGTGCTTATCCCGAACATGCTGCAGGTGCGTGAGCGCAGTGATCATTTCCTGACCCAGCAGCCCATATGCGCCGCGGTTGTCGGGTTTGCCCGTCTTCTCGCTGAAGGCCTGTGGCTGTGTTTTGCACCATGCAAAGCACAGGCGTGAGAGCACCGTCAGGCTGTCAACGAAGTACGTGTCGTACTTGTCCAACTGCGCTGGATCACCGAACTTTCCGCATACGTGCTCAAAGTGCGCCTGAGAAAAGGCTTGATCAGCACTGGCCGTCGGCATGGGGCCAGCCAGGAACACGACCAGATCGCGAAACTCGGGCCAGGTGCGCGGGCGCACTGTGTCACCCGCCCAATCGCGCACCGAGAGGTCACCTGCTTCCAGATCCACGAACAGTGTGCTGGCCGCAGGCAGCGTCTTGATCTGGGTCGTTTTGCCGACACCAGGCGCCCCCACCAGGGCGACCTTGGCACTATGGCGTTCCTTGAGCCGTTCTTCGGCTGAGATGATGGGCAAAGTCATTACGCCACCTCACGAATCACGTCACTGACTTCCGGATTCCAGAGGATCTGGTAGCCAGAGTGACCATTGCGGGAAAACGGCAGTGCTTCGGCCCATCGATTGCCAGATTCGGTCAACTCCCACTCGTCGCGGTCGTTCTTGAACTGAAAGCCAAGCGACTGCAATCGCGTGTTGATGGCGCGGGCCGACATGCCAACACGTTCACCCAGTTGCGTCGGATTGAGGCTGCTGATCGGATCATTCGCTGGTGGCAGGACTTTGCGCAGTGACTCGACGGAAAGCCCTGTGTTTTCATAAATCACGGTCAGGGTCGCAGCCATGGCAATTCCGGGCTTCACACCGGGCACGCGGGTGATGGCTTCACCGATGGACAGAATGGCACTGACACGATCCTGGGTCAGCGTCGGCAGAGAGACCACCGACGCAGCCGACACGTAAGAGCCAGTTTTGCGTATAGATGGCAACACCTCATGGGTCACCCAGCGTTTGAAGCGTTTGGCCTCCGGTTTACGGCTGCCAAGGACTAGATTGAAAAGGCCTGACTCGTTGACCACCGTCATTTCCTGTGGGCCACCAGGGGTGTGAATTGAATTCACACCCTTTTCATCATCGTCAAGACGCTCGAGCGCTTTACGATCCAGACTCAGCGTTGACAGGACGTCGGCAGCGACGAACATGGGCTCGCCGTTTTCCCCCACGACAACGCGCACGTTGCTGGACTCAAAATTGAATGCCACGATATTCATGACTGGATCTCCTTGGAAATGGTGAGGCGGTAGCTGGGCTTGCCGGGTTTGACCGTGCGCGCAGGGGCGAACTGGTCCTTAAGTGCCGGTGGCCAGTTGTTAAAAGCGGATTCGGAAACGCTCAGTTCGACGTCCATGTAGTCCTGGACACGCTCACCGGCGGCAACGACGCGCTCGGCGATGTCAGCCAATTTCTTCTGGTCCCAGGACACGCGTTTGGGCAGGTCGAAAGTGACACGCAACGGACCCGCATCAAAATGTGCGGTCCCGAAGTCCCGGCCGGACTCGAGCAGGCTTTGGCGGGCCTGCTCACCAAAGCGCTGCTCCAATGCTGTGTCCAACTTGACCTTGGCCTTTTTTGCCCAAGCAATGAGTTCATCAAGATTGAAGCTGGCCTCTTGCAGGCGCTCCGGCGCGAGGTTGGCCAACTGGTTCACTGACATTTCCGCCAGTTCAGCGGGGTAGAGGCTCAGATCACTCATGGCTGGTCACCTCCGCCGCGATGCGACTTTGAGGATTGGCATACAGGCAGTCATGTTCAAACTGCTCGATGTCGGCCAGACGGTAGAGAACCTTGCCGCCAATCTTGAGGTACGGGGGACCGACGCCATCGGAGCGATAGCGTTCAATAGTGGCTTCCGACTTGCTCCAGCGCTGTGCAATTTCGCGCTGAGTCAGATGCCTGGTTTGCAGACTTTCCGATTGCATTTGCAACTCCTTCGAGGTTGATGTGCACCGGTTGCAAGTGCCAGGAAGAGCACTGCCAACCGATGGAATCGATGGTCTCGAAGGGCGTTACGCAGACCGTTACGCGGATTACGCACGAGCGTTACGCAAAAGTGTTTTGTGATGCCGAAATGCAAAAAACCCGGTCTGACTTGGAATCAGAACCGGGTCCTTAGGGGTACCTGCTTGGTGTTTGGGTAGAGGCCTGTTCTCAGGACAGCCAGTTCCCATCCTCTTCAGGAATAGTCAAAGCATAGACACGGTCATCTGAGCGGTACGCAATGAAGGTGTCGTAGACGACCTTGTTGCGCTGGAACTCTTTGCTGGGGCTGAAGGTCTGTGCCTCCGAACCACATGCGTCTTTCAGCGCATCCTTGTCCAGTTCGTGATCCCTAGCGCGCACAAGCGCCAGCAGAATCTTCTGCTGGTTGCCAGTCAGGCCGCATTCCTCCCCTTCCACAAACGCAATCGATTTGCTCTCAACATAGCGCAGCGTTGTTCCGGGCCTCGCTTCATCCAAGATTTGCGGGCCAGTCCAACCAAGACGATCGGCAAAGAAATCAAACTTATTCTGCGCAACACGTCCCGTCGTGATGAGCGAACGGACGTCATACCCAGTCAGGGGCGAAGCGTCGGGCAAAGGCAGATCCGAGCTGGTGAGGACCGTGCAAGATGTTGACGTTTTATCGAGCGAGATCTGCTCCTTCAATCGCGCCCCTACTTCCGGGCGGTGCAACTGCCTGGCAAAGTACCACGTCTTGACCTTCTCACGGCCCAGTTGGGTCGTGCCAAGCCGCCAAATTTGGTCGTCCCGGATCACATACTGACCATCCAGCGTCAGATCCAATCCAACCAGCAGCGACCTGACAAACTTTGGAAAGGAGACCTTGTGCGTGTCGGTCAGAAACTTGGGGCCAGATACATCCTGGCATTCAGGACACCGCAGCGCAACTTTCTCGACGCCAATCTCACGCAGAACCTGCGCCAGCTCGATTCCACACTCCGGGCACGTGACCCAGTCCTTGGACTTGCCCAACACCAGAAGCCGCTCACGCAGGATGTGGTCGGCGGCCTCCTTATTTGCCCCTGACCGAAGCGTCTGGCCATCAATTTCCGGCTTGTCTTTTTCCAAAAGCTGGCAGAACAGCCCAGTGGCATCGATTTGAGATTGACTCATCCATCATCCTTTTTCTTAGCCAGTCAAATTACATCCAGAGCGGTCAGCACTGCATTGGCGATTGGCTGGTTCTTTTCGGACAAATTCTTGATGGTTGATGAACCAGAAGAATAGACGTCAAAGCTGAAATGTGGAGCCTTCCCGTCTGGCGGCGTTTCCATATACACAATCACGCTGGCACCGGTCATGTTGAAAGATGACGCAAATGCGCGGTCATATTTCAGCGTACTCAGCGCCAGTGCAATGGCATCAGCTTGATCCTCTTGAGGCGAGGCCTCAACCTGAAAATTCACACCGGTTGTACCAATAGGACTAAAGGTTGCGCGGCGCAGCCGCACCTTGTCCACACCATGTTCCGACCAGTCATCTCTGGGCTCCAGCAACCCGTCCCTCAGGGCATTGAGATTGAACCGCTGCTTTTGAATTTCTTCCGGGGCTATTTCCTGCTTGACGATATGAGTGCCAAAGAGCTGGAGCACGGCAGCGTGGTTCTTGGCACCGCCTTTGACGATAGTCTCGACTTGGCCAGTTGATGGGTGATAAACGATGGCTGTCTCGAGAGCCACGCGTGTAGTAATTCTCGAAAACGCCTTTTCGGAGAAATGCGCCAAGGCGGTGATTGGGCCCTCAACGTAAATGGCCAACTGGATACTGCCATCGGCTGCACGGTCGATCACTTCGACATGGGAGCTTTTGCCGCCACCCACCTTTTGATAGAGCTTGCTTACCTCACTGCTGAATGCTTCAAGGTCAGCACGCTCGCGGGTCGGAGCCAAGCCCGGTTGGATGGCATGCTTCTTCCAGTACTTGCCGTTGGACTTAGCCTGGAACGCCAGATACAGCTCGACATTGCGGAACGCCGTCTCCCTGTGAGCGAGTATCCATAGCGGAATCTCTGTTTCAGATCGGCCTTCTAAGGCGGCAACTGCCGCGGCGTCAGACTCAATTGCGCTGCGCAACTCCTGAATTGCCAGGCGATTGCTCAGAAGGTGGGCACGTCGCAAATCATCATGCCAGTGTGACAAATCGGCTTCAATCGCCTTACGCTCGGCCGGATCTGCTACTTCACCCATCGCAGCATCCAATGCATCAACGGCATCGTGAATTGCACTGGCGAATGTTTCAGGCTCTGCAGACCAATCGACCGTGATCCTCGGATACACGACGTGCGCCTCGGTGTACTCCCGCAGTGTGGGCGCTGAAATCAGCAGCAAAAACTGCTTTGAAGCGAAAACTTTCATTCTTTTTCTCTCCCCATTGTTACGGCCGCATTACGTCGGTTGGGCCAAGAACCGTTGCCCAGAGACACGACGCAAATCAGTGTAGGAGGGGAATTTCGACGCCAACATTATGACTGTTTTTTTATACAGTAAAATGAAAGCAATGAAATTTCGCCAGCACCTCCGACCCACTCGCCTGTCACGGGTGGTTTCACGTGGCATGCTCGCAGCGTTGGCCTGCGCTTTTGCCACCAATGTCGGGGCCTGGGGGTCACAGGGACACCAAGTCATAGCGAGCATCGCCCAGACGCAACTCACATCCAGTGCCCGCAAAGAAGTCGATCGCCTTTTGGCGCTCGAGCCCGGAGAAACACTGGTATCCATATCCACTTGGGCTGACGAACATCGCAACCCGGCTACGGGGCCATGGCACTACGTGAATTTCCCGCGCGATAACTGTTCTTACAACGAGATGCGTGATTGCCCAGACGGTAAATGCGTCGTTGGTGCCATCGAAAAGCAGGCGTCCATATTGGAATTCGATGTATCAGATGAAAAGAGGCTGACCGCGCTTAAGTACCTGGTCCATTTTGTCGGTGACGTTCACCAGCCGCTGCACGCAGGGTATCTGGATGACAAAGGCGGCAACACATACCAACTACAGGCGTTCATGCGAGGCAGCAATTTGCACGCGCTCTGGGACACCGGGCTGATCCGCAACCTTGAGGTGGACAGTGACTCATTGGCCAAGCGCTTGCTTACGTCGGCGAGCGCCACACCCGGCAAGGACCTGCGCATGTCCGTCGCGGCAGAGGAATCATGCAGGATCGTTGGAATGCCAGGGTTCTATCCGGACAGAAAAGTCGGGCAGGATTACATTGAAAAGTTCACGCCCGTGATGGAGCGCAGATTGACAACTGCAGGTGCCAGGCTGGCCGCGATATTGAATCGGACATTCAAGGGCAACTAACTTCTGATCGGACAGGGTCAAATTTGATTTTTTCGGCTCCTTTGCAAGATGCAATTGGATGCCATTTCCCCTGTCTGACAAGTTGGGCAACCCTTGCCTTGTAGGCCAATGGGCCTGGAGCCTTCTTAGATCGCCCAAGATGTCGAAGCCGGTTGCACCACAAACATGCGGCAACTATGTTGTCTACGGTATCCGTCCCTTCATCTTGCTGAGCGACCAGATGCTCAGCCGTGCACTGCAGATATTTGGCCAGCCGAATCGGGAGCTCGAATCCAACTGCAAACTCCGCCGGGTCTTTCTCCCACATTGGAAATTGGCAGTAATAGCAGAGGCAGCCTTGCTTTTCGAAGGCCAGACGACGTAAGTTTTGGATTTTCTTGGGGTTCATGGGAACTCACTTGATGGAACAAGCAAATCCCCGGCGATGCGTAACGCATCAGGCGGGCGCCGTCGGGTATCCGTATCGGCTATGCGCTGGCGTAACGCCTAGCGCGGTCAGGGTTCGCGGGCCCCGAGCAATTGAGACTCTACCGGCCAACCCTCATATTTGCAAGAGGCATTTGTATTTGCTACGTGATTGGATGTGCTTTGACTTCAACAATCGTGGCAAAAAGCCGACTGCATCTGCGCCGTCATCGCCCAATCAGCAATCGTCACCTGCAATCACCCGCAATCGTCAGCATCGCTTGTCAATATTGCGAAGCATTTCATGGGTGTCGAAAAACAAAATTCTCATCAAGCATTTTGTTTTTCCCGAACGCCCACCATGACCTCACTAAACGTAATTGATCCCACGCACATGACTACGCAGGAGCGCCGCGAGGAAGTCGCGTCCATCCTCGCATTGGGTCTCGTCCGCCTGCGAACTGAAGCAATCCAACCGGTCGCGCTAGAGAAGAAAAAAGACCTTGCCTTTGTCCCACCACAGAGCGTTCATACAAACCCCGCATCACGAGTCCGCATGGAAATACGGGAAACCCTGCTGGCTCAAAAAAAGGAGTTTGAATGAGCACACAACCCGCACTGTCCGGAGTAATCGGCCGCATCGCGCGCCTGCCTGACACCAAGTTTGAAGACATCAAGGCACTTTGGAAACAGTTGTTTGCCAGCCCCATGCCCACACACAATCGGCAGTACCTGGAGCGCCGCATTGCTTATCGCCTGCAAGAAATCGAATATGCGCAGCACAATCCGGGCCTTCTTGAGAGGAACAAAGCGCGCATCGACCAACTGATCGATAGGACCAAGCCAAAGGCAAAGGCAGGCCGTGGCGAAGTCGTCAAACTGGTACCCGGCACAATGCTGACCAGAGAATTTGCGGGGACCGTGCATCGTGTTGTCACTATGCCCGACGGGCAGTTCGAATACTTAGGCAAGGCATACCGCAGTTTGACCGCCATTTCCAACGAAATCTCAGGCACCCGCTGGTCAGGCCCCGCATTTTTTGGCCTGCGCGACAAAGCAGCCAAGGGAGCGGCCAAATGAGCGCGCCGGAAGGAACCACCAAGAAGCGCCAGCGCTGTGCGGTGTACACCCGCAAATCCAGTGAGGAAGGGTTAGACCAGGAATACAACTCGATTGATGCGCAGCGGGATGCCGGACATGCGTATGTCGCCAGCCAGCGCGCCGAGGGTTGGATCCCGGTAGCCGACGACTATGACGACCCCGCCTTCTCAGGCGGGAATATGGAGCGTCCCGGCCTCAAACGGTTGATGAAAGACATTGAGTTGGGCAAAGTTGACATCGTGGTGGTCTACAAAATCGACCGTCTCACTCGTAGCCTGGCGGACTTTTCCAAGATGGTAGAGGTGTTCGAGCGTCAGGGCGTGTCATTCGTGTCCGTCACCCAGCAGTTCAACACCACCACGTCCATGGGCCGACTCATGCTCAACGTGCTGCTCTCCTTTGCGCAGTTCGAGCGCGAGGTCACCGGCGAGCGCATCCGCGACAAAATTGCCGCCAGCAAACGAAAAGGCATGTGGGTTGGCGGCGTTCCTTCCCTGGGTTATGACGTTGTCAATCGCAAGCTCGTGATCAACCAGGCTGAGGCTGCCGTCGTCAAGCGCATGTTCACTGACTATCCGAAGGTGGGGTCAACCACCATGCTGGTGCAGCAACTGCGCATGGAGGGAGTCACGTCCAAATCATGGATTTCCCAAACCGGCAAGGACCGCGTTGGCAAGTTAATCGACAAGGGTGCGCTGTACAAAATTCTGAACAATCCGATTTATGTCGGTGACATTCGCCACAAAGGGGTTGCATACCCGGGCGAGCACGAGGCCATCATCACGCGCGGCCAGTGGGAACTGGTCCAAACGACACTGGCCTCCAAACCCCACGGTGCCAAGAAGGGCCAGGTACGCACGGAGCGCCCTGCATTGCTAAAGGGCCTGATCTTCACCTCTGACGGTCGCGCCATGACTCCGCATTCGACCAAAGGCAATGGCGGGCGGTTATACCGGTACTACATGTCCACGCGCGACTCCAAGGAGGGACATGGTGCGTCCGGTGTCAAGATGCTTCCGGCGGGCGAGGTGGAGCAGGCCGTGATGGCGCAGGTTCGCGGCATCCTGGCGTCACCTGAGGTGGTTACACAGGTCTGGCGGGAGATATGCAGGCGCAAGGACAAGTCCACCGAGGGTATGACGGAAATGCAGGTGACTGTGGCCATGAACCGCATTGATCTGGTTTGGGACCAGCTTTTCCCATTGGAGCAGCACAGAATTGTCCAGTTGCTTGTTGATAGGGTCATCATTTCTCCCAACGAGTTGCTTGTCAGAATGCACCCGAACGGCGTTGAAAACTTGGCGCTGGACGTAATTCGGAATCCCGCCAGCGCGCGGGTTGTGAAATCGGGAGAAATGGAAGGAGCGCTGGCTTGAGAACAACCACGTTGGAAATGACTGGCGACCCACTCCTGTTGCGCGCACTGGACGGGACCGTGTCAGTGTCCATTCCGATCAAAATCCGGAGATACAGTGGGCGCTGCCAAGTCGTGGTACCGCAAGGGATATCTGCAACTGTTGGTGGCAACGCCACGCCTACAGCCTTACAAATTGCTTTGGCACGAGGCCACAGGTGGCTTCGACTGATTGAAAGCGGCAAGGTCGTCAATTTGGCC
>Ga0208121_100332_pt1 | contig 17349 bp, 17 predicted proteins | sample LakWasMet62_LOW9_2_FD_183894 | JGI IMG/M metagenome (GOLD analysis project Ga0208121, IMG submission 183894) | Freshwater sediment methanotrophic microbial communities from Lake Washington under simulated oxygen tension - Sediment Metagenome... | ecosystem: Environmental > Aquatic > Freshwater >... | reverse complement strand
CCCCACCTTTCCCATCAACTTCCCCTGGTTCGGCAGCAGCGACTACTGGCAGGGCCAGGTGCAGATGCTGGAAGACCAGATCGAGGCCATGCAGGAAGAACCCCTGTCGGTCTAGCAAAGTTTGCCGGGTTTCTGTGGTTCGTTGCGTTTTGTCTTCACATCCCCCATACGAGGGATAGACGGACAGGACCGAATCCCCTTAGGATGCGCCGGCCTGCACTTCGCAGGTAGCAAAAAATAAGGGGACTTGAATCATCATGAAGCAAAGAATAATTGTCTGGACACTGGCTTTTCTGGCCTTGACGCTGTCCGGGTGCGCCACCCGGACCAAGATGGCATTTGAGGATGATGCCCAGAAGGTCACAGCGACCAGCAAGCCCATATTCCTGATGACAGCCACCATCAAGAACAACTACAAGCCCTCCTACCAACCCAAGTTGATCGTCGTGAACGTTGAGAAAGCCGGGGCCAAAGAGGCCGCGGATCGGCTCAATTTCACGATGGACGACAAAGCCGAGAACAAGGCCGCCGCGCCCGATGCGGGCAACAGCTACCTCCTGCGCCTGGAGCTGGACGCCGGTCGTTACGAGATCCGGGGGCTGACCAGCCAAGCCATGTCCTTCCCCTTTGTCGGCATGTTCTTCACGCCGCTGCATGTGCCTCTCGACGTCAGCAAACCCGGCGTGTATTACCTTGGGCATGTCTCTGCCATGGTGCGCGAGCGCCAGGGCGAAGAGTTCAAGGCGGGTTCTTCGGTGCCTTTGATCGATCAATCGGTGGTCGGCGCATCGGGTGGGACTTTCGATGTGGAGATCAGTGACCGGTTTGCGAGCGATGAGGCAGTCTTCCGCGCCAAGTTCCCCGCCCTGAACGGGGTAACGATACAAAAAGCCGTGCTGCCCGCCTTTGACCGGGCCAAGGCACAGCAGTGGTGGGCCACGAACTAGGAACAAGCCTGATGCCAGCAGGAGTTTGTTCCTGCTGGCATCTAGCCCCTGGTCCCCTTGATGGCGGACCAACCAATGCGAGCCAAGTTCGGGATAGCCCGGGTGCGGTTTTGTGGCCCTGCGACTAGCATGCATGCATACCTATCAGGAGACTGCATCATGCGATTCCCCATTCTGCGCGGCCTGCTGGCCGTGCTGCTGCTGACAGCCGGCGCGGCCCAGGCCCAGAGCTACCCCAGCAAATCGGTGCGCATCGTCGTGCCCTTCGCCGCCGGCGGCCCGGCCGACAACTATGCGCGTTTCATCGGCCAGCGCCTGGGCGACGCGTTGGGCCAGCCCTTCGTGATCGACAACCGGCCCGGGGCCGGCTCCATCATCGGCACCGACGTGGTGGCCAAGGCCCCGGCTGACGGCTACACCCTGCTGATGATGTCCAACACCCACACGGTGAACGAGACCCTCATCCCCAGCAAGCCCTTCGTGCTCATGCGCGATTTCGTGCCCGTGGCACCGGTCAACTATTCCGACCTGGTGCTGGTTGCGCACCCCTCGCTGCCGGTCAAGAACCTGAAGGACATCCTGCAGCTGGCCAAGGACAAGCCCGGCAAGTACAACTACGCCTCCTCGGGCAACGGCACGCCGTACCACATGGCGGGCGAGCTCTTCAAGAGCATGGCCGGCATCTACCTGGTGCACATCCCCTACCGCGGCAGCTCGGGCGCCCGCACCGACATCATCGGCGGCCAGGTCGACATGATGTTCGACGCCGTCACCACCATGGCCGAGCAGGCCCGTGCCGGCAAGGTGCGCGCCATCGCCACCAGCGGCCGCCAGCGCTCGGCTGTGCTGCCCGATGTGCCCACCCTGGCCGAGGCCGGTCTGCCCGGTTACGAAGCCACCATCTGGCTCGGGCTCATGGCCCCCAAGGGCACGCCGCCGGCCATCGTGCAACAGCTCAACGACGCGGTAAGCAAGATCGTGAGCCAGCCCGACGTGAACCAGCTCTGGACCAAGCAGGGCGCGGTGGCCATGAAGATGAACCCGCAGGAGTTCGACAAGTACATGCGCGAGGACATCGAGAAGTGGGCCCGCGTGATCAAAAGCGCTGGCATAAAAGTTGATTGAACCTGCCGGCGGCAAAACTGCGACACTTCACGACATGAGTTCTTTGCACATCCTTAGCGGCGGCGCTGCCCAGGGGCTGGTCAACCAGCTGCGCGGTGCCATTTACAACGAAACCGGCCGTGCCGTCGAAGGCAGCTTCGGCGCCGTGGGCATCATGCGCGACAAGCTGCTCGCGGGCGAGCCCTGCGACGTGGTCATCCTCACGCAGGCGCTGATCGCCGATCTCACCACCAAGGGCCACGTCCAGCCCGGCAGCGCCACGCCGCTGGGGGTGGTGAAGACCGGCGTCGCCGTGAAAAGCGGCGAGCCGCAACCGAAAGTGGACACACCCGAGACGCTCAAGGCCGCGCTGCTGGCCGCCAAGGGCATCTACTTCCCCGACCCGGTCAAGGCCACGGCCGGCATCCACTTCATGAACGTGCTCAAGCAACTGGGCATCGATCAGCAAGTGGCGGGCGCGCTGCGCCCCTACCCAAATGGCGCCGCCGCCATGAAGGCGATGGCAGAGGCCAGCGGCGCGGGCCTGATCGGCTGCACCCAGGTCACGGAAATCCTCTACACGCCGGGTGTGCAGCTCATCAGTCTGCTGCCCAAAGCGTTTGAACTGGCCACGGTCTACACCGCTGCCATCGCAGCCAAGGCCGAGCAGCCGCAGGCCGCACGCATGATGATCGACCTGATGGCCGCACCGTCCGCAGCCGAACTACGCCGCGCGGGCGGCTTCGAATAGGCGCTGGCACCACCGCGCGCAGGCGCAAGGAGGGTAAGCATGTTGATCCGTCGTCATCTCCTGGGCCTGCTGGCCGGCCTGACCCTGCTGTCGGGTTGCGCCACGGCACCGCAGCCTACGCTCAGCGAGACCCCGCCCATCGTCTTCGTGCATGGCAATGGCGACAGCGCCGCGCTGTGGTTGACCACGCTCTGGCGCTTTGAATCCAACGGCTGGCCGCGTGAGCGCCTGCACGCCATCGAGCTGCCCTACCCGCTGGCGCGTGACGACGACAGCAAGGCCCAGCCCGGCCGCAGCTCCACGGCCGAGCACATGGCTTTTCTGAAGGCCGAGGTCGAGAAGGTCTTGCGCTCCACCGGTGCGCAACAGGTCGTGCTCTTTGGCAATTCGCGCGGTGGCAATGCCATACGCAACTACATCCAGAACGGCGGTGGCGCGGCCACGGTCTCGCACGCCATCCTGGGCGGCACCCCAAACCATGGTGTCTGGGCCATCCCCGGTTTTCGCGAAGGCAACGAGTTCTCGGGCACGGGGCCTTTCCTCACGGGTCTGAACGCGCCCAAGAATGCCAACGGCGACGAGGTCACCGGCCCGGTGCGCTGGCTCACGATCCGCAGCGACAACAACGACAAGTTCGCCCAGCCCGACGGCCTGTGGATCGGCGCCAAGGGCAAGCCCACCAACGTCACGTATGCCGGTCCCGAACTCAAGGGCGCCACCAACATCGTGATCCCGCGCATCGACCACCGCGAGACCTCCTTCTCGCCCGCCGCCTTCGCTGCGGCCTACCGTTTCCTCACGGGCCGGGCGCCCGGCGCAGACATCAGGCCCGAGTCGCGCATCGACCTCGGCGGTGTCATCACCGGCCAGGGCGTGGACCCGCTGAACCCGGCCACCGGCAACTATGCCAACAACCTGCCCATCGCGGGCGCCGAACTCGCCATCTACGCCACCGATGCGGCCACGGGCCAGCGCATGGGCGCGGCGGCCTACACGCGCAAGGTGGGGGCCGACGGCCGCTGGGGGCCTTTCACGGCCCAGGACGGCACGGCCTACGAGTTCGAGATCAAGGCGCCCGGTTACGCCACCACGCACATCTACCGCAGTGCCTTTGCGCGCTCCAGCGCCATCGTCAACCTGCGGCCGGAGCGTTTCGCCGCGGCCGACCAGGACGCCCAGGCCCTGGCCATCTTCACCCGCCCGCGCGGCTACTTCGATGCGCAACGCGACCAGATGCGCTTCGACGGCCAGACCGCGCTGCCCGGTGTGCCGCCAGCCGGCGCCGGCGTGTCCAGCGCCAAACTCAAGTTGCCCAGCGCCACAGACCGGGCCATCGCGGCCGAGTTCAATGGCGAGAAGCTGGTGGGCCGGGTTTGGCCGGCGGCGCAGCAGCGCGTGACGGTGCTGGAGTTGACGTACTGAGCGGTTAGGCAGCGCGGGGTGTGTGCCCGCAGCTTGCACGTGCCGACAAGCTGTCGCCCGGAACAAGAGGGCGTCTACGCAACACCTGCCTGGATACTCAAGAGAAGGATGTGTCATGGCCTGACGCAAAAAGCAAAACCGCCCGGAGGCGGTTTTGTTTTGGAGGCCAGCTTGGTCTTCAGGACTTTTTGCGGTTCCCCAGCCATGCGATCAGCTCGCCCATCACCCCGCGGCGGAAGGCCAGCACGCAGACCACGAAGATCAGACCGGTGACGATGGTGACTGATTCGCCCAGGGAGCTGAACCATTGCACGCCGCTGAGCTTGGCCAGCCAACCGCCCATTTCACCGATCTTGTTTTCCAGCACGATGACCAGTGCCGAGCCCAGGATGGGGCCCGAGAGCGTGCCCATGCCGCCCACCAGGGTCATCAGCACCACCTGGCCCGAGGCCGTCCAGTGCACGTCGCTGAGCGTGGCGAAGCCCAGCACCAGGGTCTTGAGAGAACCGGCCAGGCCGGCCAGCGCTGCCGAGAGCACGAAGGCCAGCAGCTTGAAGCGCTGCGTGTCGTAACCCAGGGAGATGGAGCGCGGCTCGTTTTCCTTGATGGCCTTGAGCACTTGGCCGAAGGGCGAGTGGATGATGCGCACGATCAGCAGGAAGGCCGCCACCACGATGGCCAGGGCCACGTAGTACATGGTCAGGTCGTCCTGCAGGCTCAGTAGGCCGAAGAGCTTGCCGCGCGGCACGCCCTGCAGGCCGTCTTCGCCGCCGGTCATGGGCGCTTGCAGGCAGAGGAAAAACACCATCTGCGCCAGTGCCAGCGTGATCATGGCGAAGTAGATGCCCTGGCGGCGGATGGCCAGTACACCAAAGACCCAGCCCATGCCCGCCGCACCCAGCGTGCCCAGCAGCAGGCCGACTTCAGGTGTGAGCTGCCAGACCTTGATGGCGTGGCCGGCCACATAGGCCGCACCGCCCAGGAAGGCCGCGTGGCCGAAGGAGAGCAGGCCGGTGTAACCCAGCAGCAGGTTGAAGGCCGAAGCAAACAGCGCGAAGCACATCAGCTTCATGATGAAGACGGGGTAGGCGCCGGCAAAGGGTGCCACCAGCAGGGCCAGCAGCAGGAGGGCGTACCCGATGTTCTTGTAGTTCATGGTGGGGCGGGACTCTTACTTTTCCTTGCCGAACAGGCCGGCCGGGCGCGTCAGCAGCACGATGACCATGATCACGAAGACCACGGTGGAGGAAGCCTCGGGGTAAAACACCTTGGTGAAACCTTCGACGATGCCCAGGCCCAGGCCGGTGAGGATGGAACCCAGGATGGAGCCCATGCCGCCGATCACCACCACGGCAAACACCACGATGATGAGGTTCTGCCCCATCAGCGGCGAGACCTGGATCACCGGCGCCGCCAGCACACCGGCAAAGGCCGCCAGCGCCACGCCGAAGCCGTAGGTCAGCGTGACCATCAAGGGCACGTTGATGCCGAAGGCTTCCACCAGGCGCGGGTTTTCGGTGCCGGCGCGCAGGTAGGCGCCCAGGCGGGTTTTCTCGATGACGAACCAGGTGGCCATGCAGACCGTGATGGAGGCCACCACCACCCAGACGCGGTAGTTGGGCAGCATCATGAAACCCAGATTGCTCGCGCCTTCGAGCAGCTCGGGCGTGTCGTAGTTCAGGCCGGACACACCGTAGATCGAACGCAGCAGGCCTTCGATCAGCAGCGTCAGGCCCAGGGTGAGCAGCAGGCCATACAGATGGTCCAGCTTGTAGAGCCAGCGCAGCATGGTGCGCTCGATCACCACACCAAACAGCCCGACCGTCAGGGGCGCCAGGAACAGCATCCACCAGTAGCCGAGGCCCAGGTAGTTCATGCCCATCCAGGTCAGCACGGCGCCCAGCATGAACAAGGCGCCATGCGCGAAGTTGATCACGTTGAGCAGACCGAAGATCACGGCCAGGCCCAGGCTCAGGATTGCGTAGAACGAGCCATTGACCAGCCCCAGCAGGAGCTGGCTCAGCAAGGCCGGCAGTGATTTACCAAAGATTTCCATTGGGATGGTGGGTTGCCGGGCCTGTACACGCGCATGTCTCGCGTGTGTACAGGCCCTGGTTCAGCGGTTTACTTCCAGAGAGCGCACTTGCTCTCGGCCTTGGTGGTGAACACCTCGTTGCCCGGCAGCTTCTTGACGACCTTGTAGTAGTCCCAGGCCTCTTTGGACTCGGCCGGCGACTTCACCTGCATCAGGTACATGTCATGCACGTAACGGCCGTCCGGGCGGATGTTGCCTTCAGCGTAGAAGTCCTTGAGCTTGGTGCTCTTCAGATAAGCCATCACCTTGTCGGCGTCCTCGGTCTTGGTGGCCTGCAGGGCCTTGAGGTAGTTCATCGTGGCCGAGTAGTTGGCGGCCTGGATGTCCGTGGGCATGCGCTTGGTCTTCTCGAAGTACTTCTTGCCGAAGGCGCGCGACTCGTCGTTCAGGTTCCAGTCCCAGCTGGTGGTGAGCAGCAGGCCTTCGGTGTTGCGCAGGCCCAGGCTGTGCACGTCGGAGTTGAAGACCAGCAGGCCGGCCATCTTCATGCTCTTGTTGATGCCGAATTCCTTGGCCGCCTTGATGGCGTTGATGGTGTCGCCACCGGCGTTGGCCAGGCCCAGGATCTGGGCCTTGGAGTTCTGGGCCTGCAGCAGGAAGGACGAGAAGTCAGAGGCGTTGAGCGGGTGGCGCACGGCGCCGGCTACGGTGCCGCCCTTGGCTTTCACCACGTTGGCCGCGTCGGTCTCCAGCAGCTGGCCGAAGGCGTAGTCGGCCGTCAGGAAGTACCAATTCTTGCCGCCCTGGTCGACGATGGCGCCGGCCGTGCCCTTGGCCAGGGCCACGGTGTCGTAGGCGTAGTGGATGGTGTAGGGCGTGCACTGCGCGTTGGTCAGCGCGGAGCCGCCGGCGCCGTTCACGAAGAACACGCGCTTTTTCTCATTGGCGATCTGGGCCATGGCCAGGGCGGTGCCGCTGTTGGTGCCGCCGAAGAGCATGGTCAGGCCCTGGGTGTCGATCCACTCGCGCGCCTTGGAGGCGGCGATGTCGGCCTTGTTCTGGTGGTCGGCCGAGAGCAGCTCGATGGGCTTGCCGTTGACCTTGCCGCCGAAGTCGTCAATGGCCATCTGGATGGCCAGGGCGCCGTTCTTGCCGTCCACGTCGGAATACAGGCTGGACATGTCGGTGATGAAGCCGATGCGCACCTTGTCCTGGGCATGGGCGACGCCCGTGGCCAGACCGGCAAGGCTCAGCGCGAGGGCGAGGGTGGTCAGTTTTCTTTTCATGGTGGTCTCCTGGTGAGGTGGTGGGGGAAAAGAACCGGATTCGTTGGGGCTGGGCGCTTCAGACGCCCAGCAGTTCATTGAGCACGGGCATCTTGGCCTGCAGCTCCGCAGCGGGGAACTGTTCAACCATGCGGCCGTGCTCCATGACGTAGAAGCGGTCGGCCAGCGGCGCGGCAAAGCGGAAGTTCTGCTCCACCATCACGATGGTGTAGCCCTTCTGCCGCAGCGTCACGATCATGCGCGCCAGCGCCTGCACGATCACGGGCGCCAGGCCTTCGGAAATTTCGTCCAGTAGCAAGAGCTTGGCACCGGTGCGCAGGATGCGCGCCACGGCCAGCATCTGCTGCTCGCCGCCCGACAGGCGTGTGCCCTGGCTGTGGCGGCGCTCGGCCAGGTTGGGGAACATGGCGTAGATCTCGTCGATCGACATGCCGCCGCCCGTGCCCTTGAGCTGCGGGGGCAGCATCAGGTTTTCCTCGCAGGACAGGCTGGCGAAAATGCCGCGCTCTTCCGGGCAGTAACCCACGCCCAGGTGGGCGATGCGGTGCGTGGGGTGGTTGACCGTCTCCACCCCGTTGATCTTGATGGAACCCTCGCGCGTGCCCGTCAGACCCATGATGGCGCGCAGCGTGGTGGTGCGGCCGGCGCCGTTGCGGCCCAGCAGGGTGACCACTTCACCGGGGCGCACGACCATGTCCACGCCGTGCAGCACGTGGGATTCACCGTACCAGGCCTGCAGGCCCTGGAGTTCGAGTGCGGGCGTCATCAATGCGCTCCCTGCAGTTCGGCGTCGACCGTGCCCATATAGGCTTCCATGACCTGAGGGTTGCGCGAGACCTCGGCGTAAGGGCCTTCGGCCAGCACCGCGCCGCGTTGCAGCACGGTGATGGTGTCGGCGATGCTGGCGATCACGCTCATATTGTGTTCAACCATCAGGATGGTGCGGCCGGCCGAAACCTTCTTGATCAGCTGCGTGACGCGGTGCACGTCCTCGTGGCCCATGCCCTGGGTGGGCTCGTCCAGCAGCATGAGTTCGGGTTCCATGGCCAGGGTGGTGGCGATCTCCAGCGCGCGTTTGCGGCCGTAGGAGAGGTTGACGGTGAGCTCATCGGCCGAAGACTCCAGACCCACCTCGGCCAGCAGGGCGACGGCGCGTTCGTTGAGCTGGTCCAGCGTGCGCTCGCTCTTCCAGAAGTGGTAGGCCGTGCCCAATTGGCGCTGCAGCGCGATGCGCACGTTTTCCATCAGGGTCAGGTGCGGGAAGACGGCCGAGATCTGGAAGGAGCGGATGATGCCGCGGCGCGCAATCTGCGCCGGCCGCTCACGCGTGATGTCGATGCCGTTGAACAGGATGGTGCCCGAGGTGGGCTCCAGAAACTTGGTCAACAGGTTGAAACAGGTGGTCTTGCCGGCCCCGTTGGGCCCGATCAGCGCGTGGATGGAGCCGCTCACCACGGACAGGTCCACCTGGCTGACGGCCGTGAACCCCTTGAACTCCTTGGTGAGCTTGTGCGTTTGCAGAATGATGTTGCTCATTAGAAGGGCGAGCATAGGGCCGGCCCCGGCATGGGGCTAGGGTGTTAGTCCCTATGCATAAATACCTACCGGGATAATCCCGGCGCAGTGCGATGCCCCTGGCCGCTGCAGGGCGATCTGCGAAGATCACACCCTGCCTGCTCTGTGCTTCTTTCCCGCTTCCCCATGATCTCCATCGCCGAACTCGAATCGCTCGCCGCCGCCGCCCTGCGGGCCGCCGGCGCCAGCCCGGCACAGGCGCTCTGCACCGCCCGCGCCCTGGTGGCCGCCGACGTGCAGGGCCTGGCCACCCACGGCGTTTCGCGCGTGGCCATGTACACCAGCCACCTGCGCACCGGCCGCGTGAACGGCCAGGCCGTACCCCGGGTGTTGCCGGGCCGGCCTGCGGCCGTGCTGGTGGATGCGGGCGAGGGCTTTGCCTTCCCCGCCTGTGAGCTGGCCATACAAGAAGCCATCACCCGCGCCCAGGCCGAGGGCCTGGCGCTGGTGGGCGTCTGCAACAGCCATCACTTCGGCGCGGCCGCGTATCACCTGGAGCCCGTGGCCCGCGCCGGCCTGATCGGCATCGCCATGGGCAACGGCCCGGCCGCCATGCCCGTGGCCGGCGGCACCCGCCCGCTGCTGGGCACCAACCCCCTGGCCGCGGCCTTTCCGCGGGTGGGCGCAGCGCCGCTGGTGATGGACTTCGCGCTCTCCGAGGTGGCGCGCGGCAATCTGATGGTGGCGGCGCAAAAGGGCGAGCCCATCCCCCTGGGCTGGGCGCTGGACGACCAGGGCCAGCCCACGACGGACGCCCAGGCCGGCCTGCGCGGCTCCATGCTGCCCTTCGGTTCCGCCAGCGGCGGCGTCAAGGGCGCGCTGTTGGCGCTGATGGTCGAGCTGCTGGTCATCAGTCTGACCGGCGCGCGCTTCGGCGCCGAGGTGGATACGTTCTTTGAAGAGGGTGGCAACGTCCCGCACCTCGGCCAGATCTTCCTGGTCATCGACCCCGGCGCCATGGCCGGCACGGCCGTCTACAAGGAACGTGTGGAAGCCATCATCGCTGCCATGTGCGCGGAAGAGGGCGTGCGCGTGCCGGGGGACCGGCGAGAGCAGAAGGCGCGGCTGGCGCAGGAGCGGGGGCTGGAGATTTCGGAGGGGGTGATGAGAAAGTTAGCGGAAGCCGAATGATTCACTACGGCTATTCGCATTGTCCTCACCGTTTTTTACTTGCTGCCTCGATGGCTTCCATTAAATCTTGATGTGACCATTTGACCAATTTCAGATCATGCTGCGTGAATGCTGCTGGTAGCTGAGTTGGTGGCGCGTCTCCTTTATAGACGCCAATTACACCTTTGCCTCGTTTAAGACTTTCTGATATTTCCCAATCGACCCATGAACTCTTGGCGCTATCTTGGGATAGATACACCACGGTGACAGATGTCCGGTCAATTCGTTCGCGAATTTTCTGTTTGACGTAGTCGTCGTTATTGCTTTTGATAGCCTCTTTCAGGGAAAAGTCATCAAATTGAAGAGCAGTTCTTTCGTTTGCGGCCTGTCCCCGCAAGAGGTTCACTTCATCTTCATTTTCAAAAGCAAAACTGATGAAGACATGCCGACTCATATCGGCAATAGTGTTTTGGAGTGACTGCTTCGCTTTTTCCTCAAGTTTTTTTAGATCTGATCTAAAAATTCTTCCGCCACCATTGCCGCCCATATCAGCCTCCTGTATCAAAACGAAACTCGAGACAAGAAATACACTTTCCACAGGGAACGCTATCGCCGGTATGACAAGAATATGTGCCGCCAATCCCTTTATCCTGGGCTAGCTTGACTACGTCGGCTTTACTGAATTCGGCGAGAGGCGTTATGACTTTTATACGCCGTCCTAATGCGGCCTCAATGGCATTTTCTGCTTGGTTAATGAAGCTAGATTGCTGATCAGGAAAGAGGCTGAAGCGTTCAGAGAGTAGGCCGAGTAATACAGAGGGGGCGCCCATCTGAAATGCGTAGGCGCTGCCCATTAATAAAAACATCAAATTTCGCCCAGGTGTAAAAGCATCTTCCTTCACATCTAAACTCGTTGATGTAAGGCCCGAACGAATTACCTGACCGAATCCGGATAAATCCATTCGAATCGGCGTTGGCAGGCTCAGTTGGAGATGCACGCGCTGACATGTCTCCCATTCTCGCTGTGCAGCTCGTTGCCCATAATCAATGAACAGCGGATAGACGGTTGCACCTTCCTCCTTGGCCAGTACTCCAACCAAAGTTGAATCGAGTCCGCCTGAGACAAGGTTAACGAAACTCACGAAACCGCCCCTGCTTGACGGATCGAATCGTGATCTTTATGGACGACCGGTTCATTTCGGATCTCCCCAACCAAACGTTGCAGCACACTGGCTATATATCCGCGACGGGAAGTTGAAGCGGCAGAACTCGACAACGTCTCCCGCATGGATAGCATGGCGTAAGCGTTGAACCCAATCTGTGTAGAACGTTAAGTTGTGCGCCAGTGTGCGGGCTTGAAATGAGATATCGCTTTCGCCCCAGGCGGTTTGGTGTTGGAAAAAATCGGATTGGGACAAATGAAATAACAGACCAGTCTCATGATCCACTACCGTTTGGCACCATTCCAGGCCATCAAAGCTGTCTGCGCCGGCCCAAGAGTAAAGTGCAATCGAGAGCGGGTTTCCTGTTCCGAGGAGATGCAACCCAACATAATTCCCAGATCGGTTGAGCTTTTCTCGGAGCGTCATTACTGAGCGGGCGCGTTCGAAGACACCATCTCCTAGTCGCCGCTCAGCAACTGCAATCATCGGAGTCTTCGTTTCCTGCGCAACTCGCGCGCAAAGGGTTGGTAAGGCATCAGTTGATCCGTGGACGATTGGAACAATCAGGCGTTTTCCAGCCGCTGCCTGATCTCGCTGCCATTGCTCGACAAGCAACTGAATATGAGCTTCGTTATCTATGGGGGGATTTTGTTCGTCGAAGCCGAAGGCAAAGGAAGAGTCAAAGCGTTGCAGCGTAGTGTGAAAATCAAATTGACTCCAATCGCTTGACTTGTTTTTCCAATAGCTTTCGTAGTTGCCGGAATCCATCAAGATCGTCATGCCCGCATCTCGTGCGGTCATCAGTGATTCAATCAATTCATCGCCATTGACTGAGTTGCTCAGATCGAAAGCGGAAACAAGGAATTGGCGATTCACATTTCTCAGCGAGTGCAATATGGCTAAGTATTCCTGCGGTGTCAGCGTAGTCTTGACGGTCGATATTGACGGAAAGAAAATGGGCAAAGGAAGTCGCGCTTCTCCGACAGCAAGCTCTGGCGGACGGATCACCGTCATTTCGCTCCCTCTGTTTTTAGATTCGCTGTTGCTCGCCGTGTTTCGTTGAACCAGTTGGCATGCTCGGTGGAGACATGCTCTTCGACCCGCTCGGCAAGTGAAATTAGTCGCTCCGGTTCGGACTGTCCTTTGTACGGACCAGCACCAGAGAGAAACAAAAATTTCTCGTGCTTGAGGCGCTCTGCTGTGGCGCGATAAATGACCCAGAGCGTCGAATACTGGTTCATGTGTTGGGCGCCCTCCAAGATTGCAATCGTCGCGCCGGCCATGGATGTCGTCCAACTTGCGTAGACCGGCTCAAGGTGGCTGAGTAGCGGGATCAGTACGGCTAGACTTATCTGGACAAGCTTCAATCCCTTGTACCAACTTTGGCATTGGGTACTCTTGCTGTCATACCAGCCAATCTGATCTTCTAGACGTGCCCATGCTGGGTGCGCCATGGCCCATTCTGGTACGACGGGCCCAATTGCCTTATCCAATGGACTTGCGGGCTTGCCCATGGTCATCTCCCTGTTAATTTACTTGTCCGGCAAACAGGAACAAATTTAACAAACTGCTGCCGATTCGTCATTCACATAATCCGATTTCGCAGTAGATAAAGCTCTAAGTTAGACGTTTAATGAGAATTCCCAACAAAAAACCGCCGAAGGCGGTTTTTTGTTGCAGTGCGGAGGCGGCTCAAACCAACAAGGCATTCACCCGCTTCACATACGCCGCCGGATCTTCCGGCAGCCCACCCTCGGCCAGCAGGGCCTGGTCGAACAGGATGTGGGCCAGGTCGTTGAAATGCACCGAGCCGTCCAGCTTTTTCACCAGCGCGTGCTCGGGGTTCACTTCGAGCACGGGTTTGCTGTCCGGCGCTTTCTGTCCGGCCTGCTTGAGCAGGCGGGCGAGCTGGTTACTCATGTCGCCTTCTTTCACCACCAGGCAGGCCGGTGAATCGACCAGGCGGGTGGTGACGCGCACGTCTTCGGCCTTGTCCTTCAGCGCTTCCTTGAGCTTGGCGAGCACGGGCTTGAAGGCTTCGGCGGCTTCTTCAGCAGCCTTCTTCTCGGCCTCGTCCTGCAGTGTGCCCAGGTCCACCGCGCCCTTGGCCACGCTTTGCAGCGGCGTGCCGTCGAACTCGGGCAGGTGGCTCAGGGCCCACTCGTCCACGCGCTCGCTCATGAGCAGCACCTCGATGCCCTTTTTCTTGAAGACTTCAAGTTGCGGGCTGTTCTTGGCCGCGGCCAACGTATCTGCGGTGATGTAGTAGATGGCGGCCTGGCCCTCTTTCATGCGGGCCTTGTAGTCGGCCAGGGACACATTGGCTGTGTCGCTCGTGGTGCTGGCAAAGCGCAGCAGTTTGGCCAGGCGCTCGCGGTTGCCGAAGTCCTCGCCCAGGCCTTCTTTCAGCACGCTGCCGAACTCGGCGTAGAACTTTGTGTACTTGCCGGCGTTGGCCTTGTCTTCGTCGCTGGCGTCGGCGGCGGGCACGTCGTGCTGGGCCAGGTTCTCCAGCAGGGCCAGCACACGCTTGGTGTTGCCTTCGCGGATGGCGCGCACGTCGCGGCTTTCCTGCAGCAGCTCACGGCTCACGTTGAGCGGCAGGTCGGCGCTGTCTACCACGCCCTTGATGAAACGCAGGTAGTTGGGCAGCAGGGCCTCGGCCTCGTCCATGATGAAGACGCGCTTGACGTAGAGCTTGAGACCGCCCTTCTTGTCGCGGTTCCACAGGTCAAACGGGGCCTTGGCCGGCACGAAGAGCAGCTGGGTGTATTCGGTGCTGCCTTCCACGCGGTTGTGGCTCCAGGCCAGCGGAGCTTCGTAATCGTGGCTGATGGCCTGGTAGAAGTGTTCGTACTCTTCCTGCGTGATGTCCTTCTTGGGGCGGCTCCACAGGGCGCTGGCCTTGTTGACGGTTTCCCACTCGTCGGTCTGCACCATCTCGCCGGGCTGGCCGTTTTCGCCTTCTTTCCACTCTTCCTTGCGCATCTGGATGGGCAGGGCGATGTGGTCGGAGTACTTGGCGATGATGCCCTTGACCTTCCAGGACTGCAGGTAGTCGCCCGCGTCTTCACGCAGGTGCAGGATGACGCTGGTGCCGCGCTCCGCGCGGGTGATGGTCTCCACCTCGAAGTCACCCGTGCCGCCGCTGATCCAGCGCACGCCTTCTTCGGGCTTGAGGCCGGCGCGGCGCGTTTCCACGGTGATCTTGTCGGCCACGATGAAGCCCGAATAGAAACCCACGCCGAACTGGCCGATCAGCTGGCCCTGTTCCTTGGCGTCGGCCTGTTTCTCGGCGCCCAGGCGGCTCATGAAGTCCTTGGTGCCGCTCTTGGCAATGGTGCCCAGGTGGTCGATGGCCTCCTGCGCGCTCATGCCGATGCCGTTGTCCGTGATGGTCAGGGTCTTGGCGGCTGGGTCGAAGGCGATGCGCACACGCAGCTCGGGCGCGTCTTCGTACAGGGCGCTGTTGTTCAGCGCTTCGTAACGCAGCTTGTCGCAGGCGTCCGATGCATTGGAGACCAGCTCGCGCACGAAGATCTCTTTGTTGGAATACAGGGAGTGGGTGACCAGGTGCAGCAGTTGCGCAACTTCGGCCTGGAAGGAATGGGTTTGTTTGCTCATGACATTTCGAAATGGAGTGGGGTTCACCAAGGTTCGCGCTGGTCCGCGCGATGAACCCCGAATTATGGGCGGTCGCGCCCGTTTCAAGACCGGCCCGGCATCCCGGGTATGCGGGGCGGGCGTATGCTGCGGGGTCTGGAATTTTCACACCCGAGAGGAGACAAGATCATGAAACAACAGCTTCGCGGCTGGGCGCTGACCCTGGTCTGGAGCGGCCTGCCTCTGCTGGCCGGCGCGCAGGTCATCGTGGACGTGGCCTATGTGCAGGAGGCGCTCAAGCGCAATGTGCAGGTCTGGGACGTGCGCAACGACAAGGATTACGCCAGGGGACACCTGCCGGGCGCCTTGTCCGCGGGTGACGCCGCCGCCGTGCTGCGCGACGCCAATGCCGAGGACTTCGTCTCCACGCAGGAGATAGAGAAGATTCTGGGCGAGGCCGGCATCGACCCGAGCCGCGAGACCGTGGTTTATGGCGGGCGCGGTACCTGGAATGCCTATTTCGGCCGTTATGCGTTGCGTTATTTCGGCGGCAGCAAGGTCACCGTCTTGCACGAGGGCATCGAGGGCTGGCAGGCGGCAGGCCTGCCGGTGGCGACCGGCCCTGCCCAGGCCAAGCCGATCAAGCTCACGCTCAAGACCAACCCCGCGCTGATGGTGAGCACGCAGGAGATGCTGGAGCGCGCCGGGCGCAGCGACGTGCAGATCGTCGATGCCCGCACCGCCCCGGAGTTTGCTGGCAAGGACATCCGCGCACTGCGTGGTGGCCACATCCCTGGCGCGGTCAACATCCCCTACGAGCAGAACTGGACCGACCCGGAGACGGTGCAGAAACTGTCGCGCAAGCAGGTGAGTGATTCGCGCGGCATGTCCCTGAAGGCCGCGCAGGACCTGAAGGCCCTGTACGCCAAGCTCGACCCGAGCAAGGAAACGGTGGTGTATTGCCAGTCTGGCGCCCGCGCTTCCGAAACAGCCGGTGTGCTGGAGGAATTGGGTTTCAAGAACGTCAAGATCTATGACGCTTCCTGGCTGGCCTATGGCAACAAGCTCGACGCGCCGGCCAACAACGTCACGGTGTTCAATGTGGGCGCGCTCAATTCGCGCATCGGCGCCATGCAGGCCCGCATTGACGCGCTGGAAAAAGAACTGGCTGCAGCGAAGAAGTAATCAGCCGGCCTTCCGTGCCCGGCGATACGCGGGCACGGAATTCAGAATTTCTCGTGCGGTGCCAGGTAGCGCCACTGGCCCACGGGCAGCTGGCCCAGCATGACACGGCCGATGCGCACGCGCTTGAGGCCCACCACTTTCAGCCCGACGAGTTCGCACATGCGGCGGATCTGGCGCTTCTTGCCTTCGGTCAGCACGAAGCGCAGCTGCTCGGGGTTTTCCCAGTCCACCTTGGCGGGCTTGAGGGCCTGGCCGTCCAGGCTCAGGCCGTGGCGCAACTTGGCCAGCATGGTGGCGGGGAAGACGGCCTGCACATTGGTGGAGATGGGGTCGTCGTCGTCGATGCGGGTGAGCTGGGTGGGCGCCGCGTCCGCAGCGGGGGTACCCAGGTAGACCACGCGCACCAGGTATTCCTTTTCCATCACCGAGTCTTCGCCGATGAGCTGGCGCGCCACGCGGCCGTCCTGCGTGAGCACGAGCAGACCCGTGGAGTCGATGTCGAGCCGGCCCGAAGGCGCCAGGCCGCGCAGCTGCGCGCCGTTGAAGCGCATGGGCGCGCGGTCCTCGCGCCAGCGGTTCTGCGGCTGTACCAGCACCACGGCGGGCTCGTGCCCGTCCTCGGCCTGGCCGCTGACGTAACCGATGGGTTTGTTGAGCAGGATGGTGACCTGCGTGGCCTGCTGGTTCTGCGCCTGCTTGTCGACTTCGATGCGGTCGCTGGGTGTGACCTGCTGGCCCATCTCGGCCACCTGGCCGTTGACCTTGACCCAGCCGTTCTCGACCCAGGCGTCGGCTTCGCGGCGCGAGCACAGGCCGAGCTCGGCCATGCGCTTGTTGATGCGGCTGGTGGTAGCCGCGCCACCGGGTTTGGGCGCGGCGACGCCTTCGGGGCGCGGTGCGCGGCGCAGGGCGGGGGCGGCGGGCTTTTCGGGGGTGTCCTTCATCAGGCCTCAATTGTAGAGGTGCCCCCCTGCGCGGGGCCTATTTGACGTGGGAGAGGAAGTGGGCCAGGTCGTCCAGGTGCTGGTTGTTCAGGCCACCCAGGGCGTTGGTCATGACCGTGTCGCGGCCGGGGCCGGGTTTGTCGCGGTATTCCTCCATGACGGCGCGCAGGAACGTTTCGTGCTGGCCGGCCAGGCGCGGCATCTGCTCGCGGCCCTTGTAGTCG
>Ga0208121_100316_pt1 | contig 18359 bp, 16 predicted proteins | sample LakWasMet62_LOW9_2_FD_183894 | JGI IMG/M metagenome (GOLD analysis project Ga0208121, IMG submission 183894) | Freshwater sediment methanotrophic microbial communities from Lake Washington under simulated oxygen tension - Sediment Metagenome... | ecosystem: Environmental > Aquatic > Freshwater >... | reverse complement strand
GCACAGCCCCAAGAGCCTGTTGAAGATGGCCTACAAGCGGCACGTGGCGACACACCACCAGTTCTTCTCGCACAAGACGCTGGACTATCACGGCCACCGCGACTGGCGTGCGCTGCTGTTCCCGCCTTTCGCGCCCGTCATGTTCGTGATGGCCGCGCTGCCGGCGGCCATCGCGCTCGGCGCGCTGTGGACGGAGAATGCCGGCTACATCGCCATGATGACCATGGCCGGCTACTTCCTGATGTACGAGGGCCTGCACACGCTATCGCACATCGAGCACCCGCTGCTGGACCGCCTCCCGCTGGTCAACACCGTGCGCCGCATGCACGTGCTGCACCACAACCCGGACTTCATGCACACGCGCAACTTCAATCTGACCTTCCCGCTCTGCGACGCCCTGTTCGGCACCAGCGACCTCAGCTCGGGTGTGGTTGGCACGCTGTTCAACGGCATGTCGGATGAGAACCGCAAGGAAGAAGATCGCCGCAAGCTCGAGGCGCAGCAAGTCGAGCGCAACACCAGCACTCACTGAGAACCCCCAACTGGAATCAATATGTTAGAAAACTTGAAACAATGGGCCCCGCGGCTGGACGGTCGCGTGGCGATCGTCACCGGCGCGGCCCAGGGCATCGGCGCGCGCTACGCGCAGGCGCTGGCCGCCGAGGGCGCCCGGGTGGTGTGCGCCGACGTCATCGACGCGGCCCCAACGGCGGCAGCCATCAATGCGGCTGACGGCCAGGCCATCGCGGTTCGGGTCGACGTTACCTCGTCTGCGTCCACCCTCCAGATGGCGGCCGCGGCTGTCGAAGCCTTTGGCCGCATCGACATCCTGGTCAACAACGCCGGCCTCTTCACCAACCTGGCCCTCAAGCCCTTCGAGCAGATCGATAGCGCTGAGTGGGACAAGGTGATGGCGGTCAACGTGCGCGGTCCGTTCGAGTGCAGCAAGGCGGTGCTGCCCGCCATGCGCCAGCAGGGCTACGGCAAGATCATCAACATCGCCTCGGGAACGGTGTTCAAGGGTGCGCCGATGCTGCTGCACTACGTCAGCTCCAAAGGCGCCGTGGTCGCCATGACGCGCAGCATGGCGCGCGAGCTGGGTGACGCAGGCATCCGCGTCAACACGCTTGCGCCGGGTCTGACGGCCAGCGAAAACACCCTGGCGAACCCGGCGTGGCAGGGCGTCGTGAGCGCCAACAACATCGCCAGCCGTGCCATCAAGCGCGAGGTCACGCCGGAAGACCTCTGCGGCACGCTGCTCTACCTGGCCAGCACCGACAGCGACTTCGTGACCGGCCAGGTCGTCGTGGTCGATGGCGGTTCCGTGATGCATTGAGTCCATGAACATGAGTCTTGAAGCCCGTAACCTGATCGACGGCCAGTGGCAGGATGCCGTGAGTGGCCGCTTTGAACCCAGCCTGAACCCGGCCGACGGGGCCGTGATCGGCCGTTATGCCGCCAGCGGCGAGGTCGACGCGCAGGCCGCGATTGCCGCGGCCCGCTGTGCATTCGACGGTCCGGACTGGGCGCAGTCGCCACGCCTGCGCCAACAGGTCATGCTCAACTGGGCCGACCGCCTGGAGGCGCGCGCCGACGAGCTGGCACGCCTGCTGACGCTGGAAAACGGCAAGGTCCTAGCCCAGTCACACGGCGAGATAGGCGCCGCCATTTCCGAGATTCGCTACTACGCCGGCCTGACCCGCTACATCCCGGGCCATGTGTTCGAGGTCGAGCCCGGGGTGTACTCCACCCTGCTCAAGGAGCCCGCCGGCGTGGCCGGCATCATCGTGCCCTGGAACGCACCGGTCGTGCTGCTGATCCGCTCGCTCACGCCGGCGCTGGCCGTTGGCTGCACTACGGTGATCAAGCCCGCGCCCCAGACGGCGCTGATCACCGCGGCGGTGATCGCCGAACTGCACGCGGTCGCCAAATTGCCCAAGGGCGTAATTAACCTAGTCAGTGAGCTTGGTCACGACGTGGCCCAGGCGCTCACCACTTCTGAAGGGGTCGACGTCATCAGCTTCACGGGTTCCAATGCCACCGGCCAGCGCATCATGGCGGCGGCGGCGCCCACCATGAAAAAGCTCTCGCTCGAACTCGGCGGAAAATCCTGCTGCCTAGTGTTCGACGACGTCGACGTCGCCCGCATCGCGCCTCAGCTGGCCGCGGCCGCGACGATCATTTCCGGCCAGCAATGCACCGCTGCCCGGCGCGTGCTGGTGCACGCCTCGCGCTACGAAGAGATGAAGGTCGCGCTGTCGGGTGCGCTGCAGGGCCTGGTGGTGGCGCCTGGCGGTGCTGCCGGTGCCCATGTCGGCCCGCTGATCGACGCGCCGTCGCACCGGCGCGTGGGCGAGCTGATCCAGCGGGCCATGGACATGGCCGACGAGGTTATCCTGCGCGGCGGGCGCCCATCCGGTCTGCCGGCGGCAGGCCACTTCATGAGTCCGACCCTGGTGGCGCACCGCGATACCGGCGCCTTCTTCGTGCAGGACGAGATCTTCGGCCCCTTCGTGGTGCTGGAGAAGTTCGACGATGAACGCGAGGCCGTGGCACGTGCCAACCACAGCGAGTACGGCCTGTCGGCCAGTGTCTGGACGCAGGATGGCGCACGCCAGATGCGTGTGGCGCGGGCCTTGCGCAATGGCACGGTCTGGATCAACGACCACAACAAGCTTTTTGCCGAGGCCGAGACTGGTGGTTACCGCCGCAGCGGCCTGGGTCGCCTGCACGGTTATGACGCCCTGATCGACTTTGTTGAGATTAAGCACATTTACCACAACGCTGGCGTCGTCATGCCCTGAGCTAAGGGGAAGAACTCGGGCCGGTCGATTGGTCAGCTTGCAGGTGGCTGGTTGAGAAGCTATGTCTGTATCCGGGTTATCCGGGGTGTGGGTCGGGGTTCGCGCACGCTATGCTGTGCGGGTTTTCCGTCACCACATCATCCATCGTGTCCTCAGCAGTCAAAATCTTCCAGGGGCGGTTCGGGCGCGTTGCTTTGCTCGACATGAATGCGCCTCTGGTCGGGCACGCCCATCACCACTGTCACATCCTGATCAAGGCCGGTGGGGTTGACGGCGCCTTTCGAGTGCGCGGGGAGCTCGCACCGTTGACCGATGACCTGGCGGTGCTGGTCAACGCATGGGAACACCATGCCTATGAGCACCCGGCACCACCGGAACAAAACACCCTGATTCTGGCGCTCTACATTGAGCCAGGTTGGCTGGCCGAGATCCAGCGCTCGCTGGCGCTGTCCAGTCATCCGCGTTTCTTTCCAAAGTCCACTGTGAAGCTCAACGCGGTGACGCGTAAGAATGTCGAGGAATTTGTGTTGGAGTTGTGGTGGGCTGACGAGGTGTCGCCCGGCCGGTTGGAGCATCTGCTGTTCGAGCTGATCATCGAGGTGATAGAAAGCTGCTCGGGCTGGCGTGACCTGTCCAGCCTTCTCAAGAGCCGCCCACCGGCGGCCATGGACCCGCGCATCCGCCAGACGATTGCGGTGATGAAACAGGATGTCGCCGGCGACTTCGATGTTGATGACTTGGCCGACAAGGCCGGCTTGTCGCGGGCCCATTTCTTCACGCTGTTCCAGCGCGATACCCAGGTCACCCCTCTGGTCTACGCCAACGTGCTGCGCTTCGAGGCTGCGGTCCAGCGATTGACCCAGGGGCGCGACTCTGTTGGCGATATCGCGCACGATCTGGGTTTTTCGGCGCCCAGCCATTTCTCGCGCTTCTTCCGCGCCCACCTGGGTATCACGCCCACCGACTATCGGCGTGTGGTCAACCTGTTCGATCCGCCCGCTGAAGGCGCCGACCTGTTGTAAACGAAGTCATCAGACTTTTTGGTCAATTCTCTGACCAATTGGTTCAAGTCTAGACTTTTACGTTAACGCCTTGTCTCCTGTTTGCCGACACTAGGTCGGACAGAACAGCGCGCCCAGCAAGGGCCGCATACAGGAGACAGATTTGCGACCAGTTTCCCCCGTGGCCCCGGGCCCCACCGCTTTCGTGGGGCAGCGTCTCGAGCGTTTGGAGGATGCAGCCCTGCTGACCGGGCGTGGCGTCTACGCCGACGACGTGGGCGTCAAGCCAGGTACCTTGCAGGCCGCCGTGCTGCGCTCGCCGCATGCCCATGCCACAGTGCGTTCCATCGATATCGGTGCGGCTCTGCAACTGAGGGGTGTGCGCGCCATCCTTACCGGTGACGATGTGCAACGCTGGGCCCAGCCCTTCGTGGTGGGCGTCAAGCAGCCCATGCAACATTGGGCGCTCGCTGTCGATCGTGTCCGCTATGTCGGTGAGCCGGTGGCCGTGGTGGTGGCCGAGGACCGATACATTGCCGAAGACGCACTGGACCTGATTCGTGTCGATTACGAAGTGCGTCCGGCGGTGGTCGCGATCGATGTCGCCTTGAGCGGGGAGTCGCCGTTGCTGCATGACGCCGTCGGCAGCAACGTGGTGTCCGATCGCCACTTCAGCTATGGCGAACCCGACGCCATTTTTCCGGGCAGTCTGCGTGTCACCACGACTGTGCATTACCCGCGCAACAGCTGCTCGCCGATGGAGTGCGCGGTGGTCATCGCCGAGTACCTGGGCGAGGACGAAGGCTACGAGGCCCTGTCCAATTTCATGGGGCCCTTCTCGCTGCACGCGGTGATGGCCCTGGCGCTCAAGGTACCGGGCAACAAGCTGCGCCACAAGGTGCCGCGCGATTCGGGTGGCAGCTTCGGTGTCAAGCAGGCGGTGTTCCCTTATGTCGTGCTGATGTGTCTGGCCGCGCGCAAGGCCGGCGCGCCGGTGAAGTGGGTCGAAGACCGGCTGGAGCACCTGAGTGCCGCCACCTCCGCTACCGCCCGTCTGGCGACGGTCGCCGCCGACGTAGGCGACGACGGCCGCATCCTGGCGCTGCACTGGGACCAGGTCGACGAGGTGGGGGCCTACCTGCGCGCGCCCGAGCCGGCCACGTTCTATCGCATGCACGGCTGCCTGACCGGTGCCTACGACATCCCCAACCTGAAGGTGCGCAACCGGGTGGTCGTGACCAACAAGACGCCGACCGGTCTGGTGCGCGGTTTTGGCGGTCCACAGGTCTACTACGCGTTGGAGCGGCTGCTCGATCGCATCGCTATCGAGCTCAAGATGGATCCGGTCGAGCTGCGCCGCCGTAACTTCGTCAAGGCCGGTCAGTTCCCCTACAAGGCTGCTGCCGGCGCGGTGCTCGACTCGGGTGATTACGACCGGATGGTGGACATGACCCTGGCGGCGGCACGCGAACAGGGGCTGTACGAACGCCAGCGCGCCGCGCGCGCTGCCGGGCGGCTGTACGGCATCGGCGTGGCCGCCGTGGTGGAGCCCTCGGTCTCCAACATGGGTTACATCAGCACCGTGCTCACGCCCGCGCAGCGCGCCAAGGCCGGGCCGAAGAACGGGGCGATTGCCAGCGCCACGGTGGCCGTGGACCTGCTGGGTGGCGTCAACGTCAACATTGCCTCGGCGCCCGCCGGCCAGGGCCACATGACGGTCTGCGCCCAGGTGGTGGCCGACGCGCTCGGCCTGCAGCCGGCCCAGGTGATGGTCAACGTCGAGTTCGACACCGCCAAGGATGCCTGGTCTGTCGCCGCCGGCAACTACTCCAGCCGCTTCGCCGGTGCGGTGGCGGGTGTGGTGCACCTGGCGGCGCACAAGCTGCGCGACAAGCTGGCGCTGATCGCGGCCGACCAGTTCGGCTGCCTGCCGGCCGAGGTGGCCTTCGCCGGCGGCGAAATCTACAACACTGCCAACCCGGCGCTGCGCCAGCCCTTCATCCGGCTGGCGGCCAATCCGCATTGGGCGCCGGCGTTGCTGCCCGAGGGGGTGAGCCCGGGCTTGCGCGAGACCGCCTTCTGGACGCCCGCGGTGCTGGCTGCACCCGATGAGGCCGACCGTGTCAACACCTCCGCCACCTACGGCTTTGTCTTCGATATCTGTGGCGTGGAGGTGGATGTCAACACCGGTGCGGTGCGCGTGGACCGCTATGTCACTGGGCACGACGCCGGGCGCCTGCTCAACCCGGCGCTGGCCGACGGGCAGATCCAGGGTGCCTTCGCGCAGGGCCTGGGGGCGGCGCTGCTGGAAGAGTTTCGCTACGGTGGCGACGGCAGCTTCCAGTCCGGCACGCTGGCCGACTACCTGATGCCCACGGCCTGCGAGACGCCCGACCCTGTCATCGTCCACCTCGAAACCCTGTCGCCTTTCACCCCGCTGGGGGCCAAGGGCCTGGGCGAGGGCAACAACATGAGCACGCCGGTGTGCATTGCCAACGCCTTTGCCGATGCGTTGAGCCCACGCATGGACCTGGCGGATGTGCGCCTGCCCCTCACACCGGGCCGTGTGCTGGAGCTGCTTGAGGTACAGGATCCTTCGCCCCGGGAAATACCGCGTCCGAAACTGGCCATGCCTGCCGGCGAAGGCCTGGCGCTGCAGGCGCAGGGCGAGGTGGACATACCGGCGCCGCCGGAGCAAGTGTTTGCCGTGCTGCTAGACCCGGTGGCGCTGGCACGGGTGATCCCGGGCTGCCACGCCCTGCAGTCCACCGGCCCCAACCGGTACCGCGCCGATGTGACCGTGGGTGTGGGCTTGGTCAAGGCGCGCTACGAGGCCGAGATCATCCTCTCCGATATCGACGCCCCGCGCGGCCTGCGCCTGGCCGGCAGCGGCCGCTCCTCGCTGGGCACAGGCGCCGGCACCGGCCTGGTGACGCTGCAGGCCACGGCCACCGGTACGCTGCTGAAGTACGACTACAGCGCCCAGGTGGGTGGCAAGGTGGCCATGGTGGGCAGCCGCATGCTCGAAGGCGCCGCCCGCATCATCGTGGCCCAGCTGTTCGAGTCGCTGGGTCGTCAGGCCGGCGGAGAAGCTGTAGCGCCCAGCTGGTGGCGTCGGGTCCTGCGTCTTCTGGGGGTGCGCGCATGAAGCCCGCCGCATTTGACTACGTACGCGCCGATAGCGCCGAGGCGGCCTGTGAACTGCTGGCCCGTCACGGCGAGCAGGCCCGCATCCTGGCCGGAGGCCAGTCGCTGATGGCCGTGCTCAACATGCGTCTGGCGCAGCCTGAGATGCTGATCGATATCTCGCGCAGCGTCTCGCTGGCACGCATCGAGATACGGGACGGCTACCTGCAGGTGGGCGCTTCCGCCACCCAGGCCGAGCTGGAGTGGCGTGAGGGCCTGGCCCGCGAGTTACCGCTGCTGCAGCTGGCCTTCCCCCATATCTCGCATTTCCAGATCCGCAACCGCGGCACGGTGTGCGGCTCGATCGCCCATGCCGATCCGTCGGCCGAGCTGCCGCTGTGCCTGCTGGCCCTCAAGGGCAGCGTTGTGCTCAGGCGCGGCACGCGCCAGCGCCTGTTGCCGGCCGACCAGTTCTTCACCGGCATGCTCAGCACAGCGCGAGCGCCCGACGAATTGCTGGAGGCGGTGCGCTTTCCCGTAGCCCGGCCCGGCCAGGGCTTCGGTTTCCGGGAGTTCTCGCGCCGGCACGGTGACTTCGCGGTCTGCGCGGTGGCCGCCATCGCCGACGCGCAGGGGCTGCGCGTGGCCGTGGGCGGCGTGGCTGACCGGCCGATGGTGCGGGAATGGCCGCTGCTGGAAGGCAGCGCGCTGGACGACGCGCTCAACGAGTTCGCCTGGGCGCTGGATGCTCGCGACGACCCGCAGATCAGCGCGGCCTCGCGCCGCCACCTGGTGCGCCGACTGGGCCGTCAGGCCGTTGCCGAGGCCCTGCAAGCAAGGAATTCCAAATGAACCATGACATTCTTGGGCGCCAGCAGCTGTACCCGGTGACGATCGAAGTCAACGGTCGCAGCCGGCGCGGTCACAGCACGACGCGCATGCTGTTGAGCGACTACCTGCGCCACGAGTTGGGTCTGACCGGCACCCACGTGGGCTGCGAGCACGGCGTGTGCGGAGCCTGCACGGTGCAACTGGACGGCGTGGCCTGTCGCTCCTGCCTGACGCTGGCCGTGCAGGCCGACGGCCGGCGGGTCGACACCGTCGAAAGCCTGGCCGGCGAGGGCGGGGTGCTGTCGGAGCTTCAGGCCGCCTTCAAGCGCCACCACGCGCTGCAGTGCGGCTTTTGCACCGCCGGCATCCTGATGTCCAGTACCGACTGGCTTCAGCGCCTGCGCCAGCAGGGTCGCAAGCCTAGCGAGCAGGACGTGCGCGACATGCTCTCGGGCCACCTGTGCCGCTGCACGGGTTATGCGCCCATCGTCAAGGCCTTGATGGAGGTGGCAAATGCTTGATTTGGGAAGGACTTTCCTACAGAGCGTGGAGCGGTCGCCGGCGGCCATCGCGCTTGTCGACGGCTCGCAGCGTCTGAGCTATGCGCAGTGGGCGCTGAAAATTGGCGCGGTGCAGCGCGGCCTGCGCGAGCTGGGCCTCAAGTCCGGCGACCACCTGCTGTCGGTGCTGCAAAACCGCGTTGAGGCGGCCACCTTGCACTGGGCCTGCCAGTTCGCCGGCATCGTGGTGACGCCGCTGAACTGGCGCGCCAAGCCGGAGGAGATTCTCCACTGCCTACGGGATGCGGCGGCCTCAGTGCTGGTCTATGAGCAAGCGTCGGCTGGTGCCGTGTACGAGGCTGTGACAGTCCACCACGCCACGCTGGTCTACGTAGGCGAGGGCGACGCCAGCGGCCTGCGTTACGCCGACTGTTTCAAGGGCGACTACCCCCCCGTGCCACAGGCTCAGGCCTTGGACCTGTCGCTGATGCTCTACACCTCGGGAACCACCGGCGCGCCCAAGGGCGTGCCGCGCCGCCAGCACGCCGAGCGCGTGGCCGCGCTGGCGCACGTGGCGCAGAACCAGTACGGGTATGGCGAATGCACGTTGGGCGTGATGCCGCTGTACCACACCATGGGCGTGCGCTCGTTGCTGGCACTGGCTTTGGTCGATGGTTGTTTCGTCTGCATGCCCAAGTTCGACGCCGCGCAGGCGCTGGCCCGTATCCAGTCCGAAAAAGTCAGCCACCTCTATCTGGTGCCGACCCTGTACCACGACCTGCTCGCGCATCCCGACTTCTCCCGCACTGACATCTCTTCGGTGCGCCGGCTTGGTTTTGCCGGCGCGCCGATGCACGACGCGCTGCTGTTGCGTCTGCAGGCAGCCTTCAAGCCCGACTTGTTCGTCAACCACTACGGCAGTTCCGAGATCTATACCTTCGCCATCAACCAGGATGCAGTCGGCAAGCCAGGCTCGGCCGGGCGTGCCGGCCTGAACACCCGCCTGCGCGTGGTGACGCTGGACGGCAAGTCGGTCGAGGAGTTGGCCGCGCCGATGGAGGAGGGGCAGATCATTGCCGACTTGCTCAGCGACGAGGCCTTCGAGGGTTACCACAACCGGCCCGACGCTAACGCGAAGAGCCTGCGCGACGGCTGGTACTTCACCGGTGATACCGGCTACGTGGACGCCGACGGCGACTTGTTCGTGACCGGTCGGGTCGACGACATGATCATCAGCGGCGGCGAGAACATCTCGCCGGTCGACATCGAGTCGGTGCTCTCGCTGCACCCGGCCGTGGACGAGGTGGCTGTGGCTGGTTTGAAGGACGAGCGCTGGGGTCAGCGCGTGGTCGCCTTCGTCAAGCGCAAGCAGAACGTCTCTTCCGAAGGGCTGGACCAGCACTGTCGCACTTCCGATCTGGTCAACTTCAAGCGCCCGCGGGAGTATGTCTTCGTCGATGAAATTCCCAAGTCGCCCGTGGGCAAGGTACTGCGCCGCAAGCTGGTGGCCGGCGACTACACGCCCGAAGCCGAGCCGGGCACCGGCCTGCCGCCGGTGCCGCCTGCTTGAACTCATTTCTCCCGCTCAAACCAAAGGACAACCATGCAACTCAGCGATCTTCAGCACCCGGCCGTGACCCTGAGCCGCGATCTCGACGGCTACCGCGTCGAGATCGACGCCTCGAAGCAGCGCGCCGACATCATCCTGACTCGCCCGCCGTTCAACGTCATCAGCATGACGCAGCGCGAGCAGCTACGCATCACTTTTGAAGCGCTGGATGCTAACGATGACGTGCGTGTCATCGTGCTACGCGCCGAAGGTGAGCATTTCTCCAGCGGCGGCAATATCATGGGCTTTCTGGAAGCCAGTCCGGAGCACGTCTCCAAGCTGGCCTGGAACGTCGCCGCACCGGCTCGCTGCAGCAAGCCGGTGATCGCGGCCAACCGCGGCTACTGCTTCGGCGTGGGCTTCGAGATCTCGCTGGCCTGCGACTTCCGCCTGGTCACGCCGACCACGTTGTACGCGCTGCCCGAGCAGAAGCTCGGGCAGATCCCAGGCTCGGGCGGCTCGGCCCGCCTGCAGAAGATGGTGGGCATCACCCGCACCAAGGACATCGTGATGCGTTCGCGCCGCATCCCCGGCCAGCAGGCCTATGACTGGGGCGTGGCCACGGCCATCGTGCCCGATGCCGAACTGGAAAAGGCCACCAACCAGTTGGTCGACGAATTGCGTTCGTTCTCGCCGCTGGCCCAGCGCACGGCCAAAAAGCTGCTCAACGACACCGAGGATTCGCCTTTGACCGTGGCGATCGAGCTGGAAGGCCACTGCTATTCACGCCTGCGAAGCTCGGAGGACTTCCGCGAAGGCGTGGAGGCTTTCCACGACAAGCGCACGCCGAAGTTCGTCGGCCGCTGATTGCCCAACGTTCCCGTCAACCCAGAACCCCAACGACCCGAAGGAGACATGACATGAAAACCAAGATGATTCCCACCCTGATGGCCGCCGCTGCCTTCACCGCCGGTGCCTATGCCCAGACCGGCCCGATCCGCATCGGCGTGGTCACGCCGCTGTCGGGCACCTATGCCGGCATCGGCCAGCAGGTGAAATGGGGCCTGGACCTGGCCGCCAAGGAAATCAACGCCAGCGGCGGCGTGTCCGGCCGCCAGATCGAACTGATCTACGAAGACGAGGAGGCCAACCCGGCCGTGGCCGTGCAAAAGGCGGAGAAGCTGTTCCAGGTCAGCAAGGTCGACTTTCTGACCGGTACCGTGAACTCCGGCTCCACCCTGGCCGTGGGCCAGGTGGCCGAGCGCAACAACCGCCTGATTGCCACCACGGTGTCCTTTGCCGACTCGATCACCGCCGACAAGTGCTCGCCCAACGTGTTCCGCGTCAACGCCCGCGCCGGCATGCAGTCCGCCGCGCTGGCCGACTGGATGGCCTCCACCAAGCCGAACGCCAATGTGTTCTACCTCGGCCCGGACTACGAGATGGGCCGCAGCACGGTGGCGGCGTTCAAGTCGGCCGCCGAGGGCAAGGGCGCCAAGACGGTAGGCGAGGTGTTCGCGCCGCTGGACAACAAGGACTACTCGCCTTTCTTTGGCCAGATGCGCTCGGCCCGACCGAGCGTGATCTACACCTCGGTGGCCGGCAACGACACCGTGCGCCTGTTCACCCAGATGGCCGAGTTCGGCCTGAGCCGCAACGTGCAGGTGGTGGGCGCTTCGGGCACGGTGACTTCGCAGAACCTGCAGGCCATCGGCAAGGCGGCCGACGGCTTCGTGACCGGCGTGGGCTACTCGCCCAACATCGACAACGCCGACAACAAGAAGTTCGTCGCCAGCTTCGAGGCGGCGAATAAGGCCCAGCCCGACCTGTACGGCGCCGACAGCTACGGCGTCCTGTTCTTCTACAAAGCTGCGGTCGAAAAGGCCAAGAGCACCGACACCGACAAGGTGCGCGAAGCCATGCGCGGCATCCAGTGGTCCACGCCACAGGGTATCAAGACCATGCGTGCCGGTGACCACCAGGCCATGCAGGACATGTATGCCGTGCGCGTGAACGGCGGCAAGTTCGAGATCGTCGGCAAGGTGGCGGCCGCTGCGGCCATCGGCCCTGACAGCTGCACCAAGTTCTGAGGCCGACCATGACCGAAGCCCTGGAATGGCTGCAATTCGTCCTGGCGCCGCAGATGATCAACGGCCTGTCCATCGGCGTTGCCGTGGTACTGATGGCCTTGGGCCTGACCATCATCTTCGGACTGCTGGACGTCATCAACATGGCGCATGGCGAGTTCTACGCCATCGGCGCCTATCTGGCGGTGGCTCTGCTGGGGCTCGGTCTGTCCTTCTGGTGGGCGCTGGCGCTCACCCCCATGCTGATGGCGGTCCTCGGATATGCCACGGAGAGGGGACTGATCCAGCGGGTGTTCCACAGCAAGGACCGGCATACGCTCACGCTGCTGCTGACCTTTGGTCTGGCCATCGTGCTGGAGGACGTGCTCAAGATCATCTTTGGCGCCAATCCGCTGCGCGTCGAGACCCCGATCACCGGGGGCTCCGAGCTCTTCGGGCTGTTCTTCCCGAACTACCGTCTGTTCGTGATGGTGGCGGGGGGGCTGCTGATCGCCGCCGTCTGGGTGCTGGTGTTTCGCACCTCGCTGGGCGCCATTGTGCGCGCGGCGGCCTTTGACCGCCACATGAGTGCCTCCCTGGGTGTGCCGGTCTCGCGTGTCTACGCCGCCACCTTCGCCTTCGGCGTGGCGCTGGCCGGCCTGGCCGGCGTGCTGCTGGCGCCCATCTACTCGGTCTTTCCGACCATGGGCCGCGACTTCGTTCTGATCGCCTTCAGCGTGGTCATCATCGGCGGCATGGGCTCGATCAAGGGCGCGGTGTTGGCCGGGCTGCTGCTCACCCAGGTGCAGTCCATCTCCAGCCTCTTCATCTCCCCGGTCTGGAACGACCCGCTGCTCTTCGGCATCATGGTGCTGGTGTTGATGTGGCGACCCCGGGGCCTGTTCGGAAAGCTCGGTCATGCCTGACAAACAACTCAATCCCGCGCGTGTGCCCGATGCGCTGCGCCTGTTCAGCCTTCTGTTCTTCGCGGGGGCCCTGGTCTTTGCGCTGGTGGCTACGCTGGTGGGCGACGTGTTCTTCCTGCGCCTGGCCACCGAGGCCCTGATCTTCGGCGGGCTGGCGCTCTCGGTCGACCTGCTGCTGGGCCGGGTGGGCCTGCTGCCGTTGGGTCAGGCGCTGTTCTTCGGCCTCGGTGCCTATGTTTCGGCGCTGGTGCTCAAGGAGTGGCAGGCCTCCTTCTGGCTCAGCCTAGTGGTCTCGCTGCTGGCGAGTGCGCTGGCCGGACTGGTCGGCGGCATCATCGCCATCCGCTCCAAGGGCGTGTACTTCGCCCTCATCAGTTTCGGACTGGCCCAGGTGGTTTCCAAGGTGGTGTTCAACACCCGCGAACTCGGGGCTTCCGACGGCATCATCGGCGTGCCTGGTGCGGTCGTGGTCCCGGGCCTGGATTCGACCGCACCGACCGGTTTCTTTCTTGTCACGCTGGCTGTGATCTTCTTGATCTACCTGGGCTTGCGCTACCTGATGGACACACCCTTCGGGCGCCAGCTCTCGGCCATCCGAACCAACGAGGATCGGGTGCCCTTCCTGGGCTTCGATCCCTGGCGCTACAAGCTGCTGGCTTTTGTCGGCGCGGCCTGCATTGCCGGTGTGAGCGGCGCGCTGTACCCGATGCTGCGCGGCTTCGTGTCGCCCGAGCTGATGTTCTTCCAGGTTTCGGGCAATGCGGTGATCAACGTCATCGTCGGCGGCGCCGGCACCCTGATCGGCCCGCTCTACGGCTCGGCGCTGCTCACGGGCTTGAGGTCGGTGGTGGGCTCGTTCACCGCGCACCACCAGATCATCATCGGCCTGCTGTTCGTGGTGGTGGTGATCATGTTCCCGCGCGGCCTGATCGGCTACCTGACGCCGTTGCTGCAGCGCCGCCTCGAGGCGCGCCGTTCACGTCACCAACAAGGAGAGCAGTGATGGAGTCCATCCTTTCCGTACAGGGCCTGGGCGTGCGCTTCGGCTCGCTGCAGGCCGTCGATGACGTGACGTTCGAGGCCCAGCGCGGCAAGATCACGGCCATCATCGGCCCCAACGGGGCCGGCAAGAGCAGCCTGTTCAACCTCATCAGCGGCGCGATCAAGCCTTCGTCCGGGCAGGTCCTGTTCGATGGCCATAACGTCACGGGCGCCTCGCCCGACAAGATGCTGCGCTCGGGCCTGTCGCGTTCCTTCCAGATCACCAACCTGTTCTTCGAGCTCCCGGTGCAGGAGAACCTGCGCCTGGCGGCCCAGTTTCTCGAGCAAGGTCGCGGCCTGTTCCGGCCCCTGTCGGCCAGCACCCGGGCCCACGAGCGGGTCGAACAGCTGGTCGAGCAGTTTGGCCTGCAGTCCAAGCGCCACGAGCTGGCCGGCTACCTCTCGCACGGCGAGCAGCGCCGCCTGGAGATCGCGGTCTCGCTGGCAGCGCGCCCGCGCATGCTCTTGCTGGACGAACCGACCCAGGGCATGAGTCACGCCGACACCCGTGAGACGGAGGCGCTGATCCGTGGCCTCGCCGCCGAACACGGCTTGAGCATCTTGCTGGTCGAGCACGACGTGGACCTGGTCATGAACCTGTCGGACCACGTGGTCGTCATGCACCAGGGGCAGAAGCTGGCCGAAGGCGCGCCGAAGCAGGTACGTGGCAATGCCAGCGTGCAGGCTGCCTACTTCGGCGAACATCACTAGGAGACAAGATGCTGGAACTACGGGATGTGCACACCCACTACGGCCTGAGCCACGTGCTGCAAGGTATCAACTTGCGGGTAGGCGCGGGTGAGGTGATTGGTCTGTTTGGCCGCAACGGTGTGGGCAAGACCACCGTCATGAAGACGATTGCCGGCTGGGTCCAGCCTACGCAGGGGGAGATCATCTTCGGTTCGCGTGCGCTCAACGGCATCATGTCCGATCAGATCAGTCGCTTGGGCATCGGTCTGGTGCCGGAAGACCGGCGCATCTTCCCTGGCCTGACGGTGGAAGAAAATCTGCGCCTGGGCTTCATGCAGGCCCCGGGTCGCAGCCGTGCTGAGCAGCAGCGCAAGCTGGATGAGATCTATGGCCGTTTTCCGAGGCTGGCCGAGCGGCGGCGCCAGATGGGCACGACTCTGTCGGGTGGCGAGCAGCAGATGCTGGCCTTTGCCCGAGTGCTGACAGGCGCGCCCAAGCTGCTGCTGATCGATGAGCCGACCGAGGGGTTGGCGCCCATGATCGTGGAGGAGTTGTTCGTGCTCATGCGTGGGCTCGTCAAGGAAGGGATCTCCATTGTGCTGGTGGAGCAGAATGTGCACGCCGCTCTGGAACTGACCAACCGCTTCTATCTGGTCGAGCGTGGGCGGGTCACGCTGGAGGGGGATTCGGCCGACGCGAGCTCACGTGCCGAGTTGATCGAATGCCTCAGCGTCTAGCGGTGAGCGTCTGCTCGACTGTGGAACCTACACGCGTGCGCCGGTCGAGCAGGTTTGCTTCATCGTCGGGCCGCCGCGGTGCTTGTAGGGTTCGATGATTCAGTGCTCAGTCTGCATCCTTGCTGGAAAAGGTGCCCGGATTGACTGACGTGCCAAAACTCCTCTCTCGCTACGTGGACATCCGTTGCGGGGGGAAGTCGATTTCCATCGAATACGCCTGGATTGCGCCTGAACGAGGCGAAGCCCCGCTCCTTGTCTTTCTCCACGAAGGTCTGGGCTCGCTCGCCATGTGGCGTGACTTTCCGCAGCGCCTGTGTCAGGCCTCCAACTGTCGTGGTTTGGTCTATTCGCGTCCGGGCTATGGGTTCTCCACGCCGCGTGCAGGCGATGAAAACTGGACTGTGGACTTCATGCACCGGCACGCCGACGAGGTGCTACCGGCCTTGTTACAGGCCTTGCACGTCGATGGGGGGCGACAAGCCCTCTGGCTGCTGGGGCATAGCGATGGCGGTTCGATTGCGTTGTTGTATGCCGCCAAAGTACGTCAACTGGCCGGTGTCGTTGTATTGGCACCGCATATCTCCGTCGAGAAATGCGCCCTCGACAGCATTCGCAAGGCGCGCATCGCCTACGAAAGCGGTACCCTGCGCACGCGCCTGGCGCCGTTTCACCATGACCCCGATTCGGCGTTCTGGGGTTGGAACCGGGTCTGGCTGTCACAGGAGTTCACAAACTGGTCCATCGTGGATGATCTGCCCGCCATCGTCTGTCCTGTGCTGGCAATACAGGGCGAGCAGGATGAGTACGCGACGATGGAGCAGATTCGCGGCATTGCCCGCCATGTCCCTGGGTCTGTCATCCTCGAGATACCCGATTGCGGGCACGTTCCCCACCGTGATCACCGGGAGACCTTGTTGCAGAAAATTCCCCGTTTTATGCAGGGACTCCCGATCTAGTCTGTGAGCTGCGGTTTGGGTGGTACGCCGTGTGGGGCCGGTGTGCCCATCAAGACCGAGCAGAACCCACAGCTGGTCAGTCTTCGAAGAGGGCTTCAAAATTACCTTCTGGTTCAAAACGGCGGTTGCGATGGTAAAGGCGCGTCGGTCCGGGCAAGACCCGCTCGCGCAGCGTGTGGTGGGGGTCCCCGGGATAGCACAACACGCGCGTGCCGTGCTCGTCGTCGTAGGGTTCAGTCAACACCAGCGCAGGAGACCTGCCGCTGGCCTCGTCCAGTACGCTGCGAACCGTATCGTGCCGGCTCAGATGCGCAAGGCTCATGATCTGCGGTGGGGCAAGTGCGATGTGACCGTCCCAGTACTGGGTGAGCGCAGCGCGCGGCCCCAGCCAAACGCTCTCGGTGGTCTCGTGGTCATCGTGCCGTGCGGTCTGTCCGGACGGCACCGCCGCGACGAAGAAGCGTGTGTCGAAGCGCTTGCTGCTGACCGAAGCCATCCTGGCCGTGATCCAGCGCGACCAGGGCAGCAGGCTGCGGGTGTCGAGCTTCAGGCCCAGGCGTGTGAGCACCTCCGCAAAACCATGGCCCTCGCGCAGCAGCGCGGTGGCCTGCGCCACCTGATCGGCGCTGGCGCCATGCGCATACAGCACACCCGATTCCTCGAACGCCTCACGCAGCGCTGCCACGTAACAGCTCGCGGCCAGCTCGGCCGCCGTGTCGGGCTCGCCCAGTGCGCCGTGCAGCGCGGCCAGGGGCTGGTCCAGCTGGGGGATCAGCGCGGCGTCTTGCGCGTCGATCTTGCCGCCGGGGAACACATAGGCGCCACCCAGCACGTCGGACAGGCCATGGCGCTTGAGCAGGAAGACCTCCAGCCCGGTGGGCGCGTCGCGCAGCATGACCACGGTGGCCGCGTCGCGCGGCGGGGTTTCGATGAGGGTGCGGTTCAGTTCCATGGTGTCGTGTGCAGGACTCGGCGGGTTTTGTTCGTCCATTAAGATTTGACCATACGCTGACAAACACAGAGGAGACAGCATGATCGACTTCAAGGGCCGGGTGGCCATCGTGACCGGGGCCGGTGGTGGCCTGGGCCGCCAGCATGCGCTGGCCTTGGCCAAACGCGGTGCCAAGGTGGTGGTGAACGACCTGGGCGGTGCGCGTGACGGCTCGGGCGGTTCGGCCAGCGCCGCGCAACAGGTGGTGGACGAGATCCGCGCGGCGGGCGGTGAGGCCATGGCCAATGCGGCCTCCGTCACCGACTTCGAGGCCGTGCAGGCCATGGTGCAGCAGGCGGTTGACGCCTGGGGCCGCGTGGACATCCTGGTCAACAACGCCGGCATCCTGCGCGACAAGACCTTTGCCAAGATGGAGCTGGCCGACTTCCGCCTGGTGCTGGACGTGCACCTCATGGGCGCCGTGCATTGCTGCAAGGCCGTGTGGCCCCACATGACGGCGCAGAAATACGGCCGCATTGTCATGACTACATCTTCCAGCGGCCTCTACGGCAACTTCGGCCAGTCCAACTACGGCGCGGCCAAGCTGGCCCTGGTGGGGCTGATGCAGACCCTTGCACTCGAAGGCGCCAAGAACGACATCCGCGTCAACTGCCTGGCCCCCACGGCTGCCACGCGCATGACCGAAGACCTGATGCCCGCCGAAGTGCTGCGTGCCCTGCAGCCCGAGGCCGTGGTGCCTGCCATGCTGGTGCTGGCCAGCGCCGATGCGCCCACGCGCACGACCTTGTGCGCCGGCGCCGGGAGCGTGGAGGCTGCGCACATCACGATGACCCAGGGCGCGTGGATCGGCATCGACGAGAGCGCCGACGTGCGCCTGCAGCAGCACCTGGCCGAAGTGCTCGACCGCAGCCACGAGACGGTGCCCGGCAGCGGCAGCGCCCAGGGCCAGCACGAGGTGGGCCGGGCGATGGCCATGCTGGGCAAGGGCTGAGCGCGGCTTGCCCTAAGCCTGCTTCGCTGCGAGCTGCGCGCCGAGCGCTGCATCGATGGCCTTGGCGGCCTGGTAGGCCGGGCGCTGCGTGAGCCGGGCAGCGTAATCCTCGAATTCGGCGCGCTTGGTGATGGTGCCGAACTCCATGCCCCAGATCAGCTGGGAGCCCACGTAGACATCGGCGGCGCT
>Ga0208121_100315_pt1 | contig 18376 bp, 19 predicted proteins | sample LakWasMet62_LOW9_2_FD_183894 | JGI IMG/M metagenome (GOLD analysis project Ga0208121, IMG submission 183894) | Freshwater sediment methanotrophic microbial communities from Lake Washington under simulated oxygen tension - Sediment Metagenome... | ecosystem: Environmental > Aquatic > Freshwater >... | reverse complement strand
TGAACGCCGATACCGTCGAGCCCCTTTCTCCAGAGCTGCTGCGTCGCCATGACGTGGCGGGGCCACGCTACACCTCCTACCCGACCGCGGATCGTTTCGTCGAGGCCTTCGGGGCCGACGACTACGTGCGCGCCCTGCAGCAGCGCCGCTCGGGCGCGGCTGCCCTGGTGCTGCCGCTGTCGCTCTACGTGCATATACCGTTCTGCGAGTCGCTGTGCTACTACTGCGCCTGCAACAAGATCATCACCAAGCACCATGACCGCGCGGCCGAGTACCTGCGCTACCTGGGCCGGGAGGTGGATCTGCACACCGCCCAGTTGGGTGCGGGCCAGACCGTCACGCAGCTGCATCTGGGCGGCGGTACGCCCACCTTCCTGAGCGACGCGGAGCTGCGCGAACTCATGGCCATGCTGCGGCGCAGCTTCACGCTGGCGCCGGGTGGCGAATATTCGATCGAGGTCGATCCGCGTACCATCGATGCCGGCCGGCTCGACACTCTGGCGGAACTCGGCTTCAACCGTCTGAGCTTCGGCGTGCAGGATTTCGACCCCGCCGTGCAGAAGGCCGTGCACCGGGTGCAGCCGGCCGAGCAGGTGTTTTCCCTGGTGCAGGCGGCGCGCGATCGCGGCTTCGATTCGGTCAACGTCGACCTGATCTATGGCTTGCCACAGCAGACGCCGGAGTCCTTCGACCGTACGATTCAGCAGGTTTGCGATCTGCGACCCGACCGCATCGCCCTTTACGCCTATGCGCACCTCCCCGAGCGCTTCAAGCCGCAGCGCCGCATCGCCAGCGTCGAGTTGCCTGGCGCTGCCGGCAAGCTCGCCATGCTGTCTGGCGCGCTGGCACGCTTCCAGGCCGCCGGCTACGTCTACGTCGGCATGGACCACTTCGCGCTGCCCAACGACGCATTGGCCGTGGCCAAGCGCCAGGGGCGCCTGCACCGCAACTTCCAGGGCTACAGCACCCAGCCCGACTGCGACCTGATCGGCCTGGGCGTGTCGTCCATCGGTCGCATCGGCGCCACCTACAGCCAGAACGCCAAGACGCTGGAGGAGTACTACGACGCCATCGATCACGGCCACTTTGCCGTGGTGCGTGGCTTGGCGCTCTCGCGCGATGATCTGGTGCGCCGTGCCGTCATCATGGCCCTGATGTGCCAGGGCGAGGTGCTGTTCGAGTCCATCAACCTGGCCTACCTGATCGACTTCAAGTCCTATTTCGCTCCGGAACTGGAGTCCCTGCGTGAGCTGGCCGAGCAAGGGCTGGTGACGCTGGACGATGGCGGCATCCAGGTCTCGGCCATGGGCTGGTACTTCGTGCGCGCCGTGGCCATGGCCTTCGACCGTTACCTGCAGGCGGACCGCAACCGCGCGCGTTTCTCGAAGATCATCTAGACTGCCGCCATGCAGACTACCCTGGCCGTCACGGCCCTGCTCATGGGGCTGGCCGGCGGTCCCCATTGCATTGCCATGTGCGGCGCGGCTTGCGCCGGTCTGGGCCAGGCTGCCGGCGAACGCCGCAACGAGGCGATGTGGGTTTTCCAGCTGGGCCGCGTGCTGGGCTATGCCGCACTGGGTGGCCTGGCTGCGGCTTCCATCCAGGGCCTGGGCTGGCTCACCATCCAGTCGGCTGCGCTGCGTCCGGTCTGGTCGCTCTTTCATGTGGCGGCTTTCATGTTGGGCCTGGTGCTGCTGATCCGCGCGCAGCAGCCGGTCTGGCTGGAGAGCGCGGCGCGGCGTCTGTGGAGCGGTGCCCGTGCGCTGGCCGTCGGCCGTGGCCGGGGCGCACCGCTGGTGGTGGGGACGCTGTGGGCCCTGTTACCCTGCGGTTTGCTGTATTCGGCCCTGCTGGTGGCGGCCATGACCGGTAGCGCCATCGAAGGCGCGGCCGTCATGGCGCTGTTCGCCGCTGGCACGGCCGTTTCCATGATGGCCGGCCCGTGGTTATGGCTGCGCCTGCGCGGTACGGGCCGCGGTGACTGGGGCGTGCGACTGGCCGGTCTGGCGCTCGCTGCCAGCTCGGCCTGGGCGCTGTGGATGGGACTGGCGCATGACACGGCGCCCTGGTGCATCACCCCGCCCGGTTGATGCCTGGGGTTCTTGTCTGGCCTGTCACGACCGTTTGCCATAATCCCCGCCCATGTCACGTCCTTCCGGCGCCACGCCTTCACGCACCCATCTGGTCCTGATTCCCAGCTACAACACCGGCCCCAAGGTGCTGGAAACCGTGCAGGAGGCCTTGCGCCACTGGGCTCCGGTCTGGGTGGTGGTCGATGGCAGCACGGACGGTACCGGGGCGCAGTTGCAGGCTTTGGCCAAGCATCACCCGGACCTGAAAGTCATGGTGCTGGCGCAGAACCAGGGCAAGGGCGCTGCCGTTTTGCACGGGCTGGGGCTGGCCGAGGCGGCGGGCTACACCCATGTGCTGACCATGGACTCCGATGGCCAGCACCCGGCGCAACTGATCCCGGCTTTCATGGAGGCCTCGGGGGATGATGCCTCACGCATGGTGCTGGGCAAGCCTGTCTTTGCGGCCGATGCGCCGGCGCTGCGGGTGCAGGGCCGCAAAGTGTCCAATGCCTGGGCCAATCTGGAGACCTTGTGGATGGGCATCGGCGACTCGCTCTACGGTTTTCGCGTCTATCCCGTTGCGCCGCTGCTGAAGGTCATGCGCGGCCAGCGCTGGATGCGGCGCTTCGATTTCGACATCGAAGCCGCCGTGCGCCTGTGCTGGGCCGGGGTCTGGCCTGTCAACATTGACGCACCGGTCAAATACCTGCGGCCTGACGAAGGCGGCGTCTCGCACTTCAACTACCTGCGCGACAACGCCTTGCTGACCTGGATGCACACGCGCCTGATGCTGGGTTTCGCCCTGCGCCTGCCGCTGCTGCTGGTACGGCGCCTGGGTGGGCGCCGCCGCTGAGCCGGACCGTTCGCCGGGGCCGTCTTTCCCGTACGAAATCAGGGGGAATCTGGGTACAATTTCCACCTGACCATGGGCCAACTTGTCGGGCGCATGGTTGTAGCCGGGCAGGGATTTTCCTGCCTAGTGCCGTATAAAACAACAAATGCCCTTGGATGCTCGTCAGCTGTGAACTCCGGACCGCCAGGCGGACGGATTTAGCTGCCAGACAGCGGGAGCCCATGAGGAAATAGAGTCACCATGCTGCGTCAGATCATCAAAGATTTCGTCATTCAACAGTTCAACGTCGATCCGGCCGTGTTTGACCAGCCCGGGCTCAAGGTCGCAGACCTCGGCCTGGACTCGCTGGGCGTGGTTGAAATGCTGTTCGAGGTCGAAGACCTCTACGGCTTCCAGGTGGACGACCCGGCGCGTTACAGCAGCATGACATTTGACGAGATGGTGGCCGATATGGAGACCACCATCCGCGCGGCCAACAATGGCCAGATTCCGGCGCCGGCTTCCCTGCAGGGCAAGGCCTGAAGGGCCGCCAGCGGGCAGCGCTGATTCCGGCCCATGTCAAACCATCCGACCGTGCAGCGCGTTGTCGTCACGGGCATAGGCCTGCTGACGCCACTGGGCCTCACCCGCGCGACCAGTTTTGATCGCCTCCTGAAGGGCGACAGCGCCATTCGGCCTGCCGCGCCCGGGATCACCCACTGGTTGCCCCATGCCCTGGCAGCCGATGTCGATCCCGCCTTTGCGCAAGCGCTGGATCGCAATGAGCAGGGGCTGGACCGCGCCACGCAATTCGCCCTGCTGGCCACCCGGGAAGCAATGGCCGACGCACGGGCTGCGGACTGGGATATCCAGCCTGAGCGCGTCGGCGTGTTTGCCGGCATCGGCCTGGGGGGCGCGACTACCGGTGAAGCGCTCTACACCCGTTTGCATGAGCAGTTGCAGGCCGGCCGCAACCCGACGGTCATGCACCCGCTCTCCGTACCGCGGCTCATGCCCAACGCCGCCACGGCCGCCATCTCGATGGCCTATCAGTTCCGCGGCCCGACACACACTTACAGCGTGGCCTGTTCATCCTCGGCCATGGCACTGGGCGAGGCCTATCGCAGCATCCGCCATGGCTATACCGATGCCATCGTGGTCGTCGGTGCCGAGGCCATGAACGTGCCCGGTGTCTTCATGGCCTGGAATGCGCTGCGCGTGATGGCCAAGCCCTACCCGGACAATCTGGCGGCCAGCTGCCGGCCCTTCGACCAGGACCGTAGCGGTTTTGTGCTTGGCGAAGGGGCGGCGGCCCTGGTGCTGGAGACGGCAGAGTCCGCCCTGCGTCGCGGGGCGACGATCTATGGCGAAATTTGCGGTTATGGCAGCAGCAGTGACGCCAAGCATCTGACCCTGCCGTCCAGTGAAGGCCAGTACCGTGCCATCCGTATGGCACTGGATGAATCCGGCATCGCGCCCGCCGGCATCCATTACCTGAACGCCCACGGCACGGCCACCGAGGCCGGCGACGTGGTGGAGAGCGAGACGATCCGCCAGGTCTTTGGCGATCATGCAGATCATCTGCCGGTGAGTTCCACCAAGTCCCAGCACGGGCATCTGATCGGGGCCGCAGGTGCAACCGAATTCGCCATCAGCCTGCTGGCCATGCAAAGCGGCAGCATTCCGCCGACGGCCTTCCTGGACAAGCCCGACCCGCGCTGCACCCTGGACTACGTGCCCCGCGAGGCGCGCCACGGCCAGGCCCTGCAGGCCGTCATGTCCAACTCCTTCGCCTTCGGCGGCAGCAACGTCTCGCTGATCGCGCGACGGTACGCATGAGCCGCCGGGCCGCTCCCAAGGCGCATAGCACCGCAGCCTGGCAAGGCGGAGGTGTGCCGGTTCGCCGCCGGGCCGCTCCCAAGGCGCATAGCACCGCAGCCTGGCAAGGCGGAGGTGTGCCGGTTCGCCGCCGGGCCGCTCCCAAGGCGCATGGCACCGCAGTCCGCAGGGCGGAAGTTGACTGATGAGCGACAGGCTCAGCTACCCCATCGAACTCGACGCGGCAGGCGTCTACCAGTTGCTGCCGCACCGCGGCGACATGCAGCTGATCGAGCGCCTGACGGTGCTGGACCACGATCACTACCAGGCCAGTGCGTGCTGGTCCGAGGAGGGTGCCATCCTGCGTGGCCACTTCCCCGGCCTGCCCCTGGTGCCGGGTGTGATGCTGGTCGAACTGGTGGCGCAGGTGGCCGGCGCTGGCATGCGGGCGGGCTCCCCGGCGGCGCGGCGCCTGGAAGGCGACTACCTGGGCCTGCTGGCCGGTATCCGCAAGTGCAGCTTCAAGCGCCCGGTGCTGCCGCACGAGACCGTGCAGGTGGATGTGCGCACGCGGCCCATGTCGGAGACGGCCGCTGCGGTCACGGCACTGCTGACCGTGGGTGGCGATGAAGCGGCACAGATCGAGATTCTGGTGATCAACTCCCCGCGCCAGACGGTGATGGAGGGCCTGGCCAGCCTCGCTCAGCGCAAGGCCTGAGCGGTGCCGGTGCTGCGGCTGCAGTCCTTGGCCGGGAGCTCGCTGCGCAGATAACTGTCCAGCTCGCTCAGTGCCTGGGCGGTGACCTCCGGCGGCTCGAAGCGCCGGCCCAGGCGGGCCCGGATGGTGAGGGGCAGGATGGGCGGGGTGAACAGGCCCCAGTGCTTACCCAGATAAGGCGTGGAAAATTCGAGGATGACCGCCTGGATGGGCACCTGGCTTTTCTTCGACATCAGTATGCAGGCGCTGGAGAGGCTGCTGATGGGGAACTCGCGGCTGCGTCCGCCTTCCGGGAACAGGATGAAATGGGCGCCATGCGCCAGTTCACGGCAGGCATCTTCGATCATGCGGCGCGGGTCTTCGTTGCTCACGTAGCGGGCCATGCGCGCGCCCACGCCGTACAGCGGGTTGTGCAGCAGGCTGGCCTTGAGCACGCAGGTCGCCCTGGGCGAGCAGCTCAGCAGCATCACCGCGTCGAGCAGGGAAGGGTGGTTGGCGATGATGATCAGCGGCCCTTCGTCCTGCAGGCCATCCAGTTCATGCAGGTCGGTGCGGATCTGGCAGACCCAGTGCAGGGTCCGGAGGTAGGCCCGAAAGCCGAAGCGGATGATGTGGCGCGATACCAGCCGGTGCCAGCGACGCGGCAGCGCGATGAAGAGCAGCAGGAACAGCGGGATCGACAGCAGGCAGATCAGCGCCAGCAGGCCCAGCCCGAGGATCATGACAAATACCTCGTAGAGCCGCCAGAGCGGGTTGCGGGATCGTCGCGGTTGCATCATTTTTAGTTGCTAACATTGCTCACAAGACAGCGATTATTGACCATGACCCCAGCCCGAACGAGTCCGATGCGCGCCCTGAACCAACTGCTCTGGCGCATCTGGTGGCTCAAGGCACCCGGCTCGGCGCTTTTCATCTGGTCGTTTTTCGAAGCCTATTTTTTCCTGCTGCGTTATCCGCACACGCAGGTGACCACGATGCCCGTCACCTGGCTGGACCAGGCCATCCCCATGCAGTGGTGGGCCTGGATCCCCTATCTCTCGCTCTGGTTCTACACCTGCCTGCCACCGGCGCTGCTGCCCAATACGCGGCAGCTGATCTACTACGGCCTCGGCGTCGGCGCGACCTGCCTGGTCGGCCTGGCCATCTTCTATTTCTGGCCCACCATCGTGCCGGTTTTCGAGCGGCCACCGGGCACCGGCCTGGCCCTGCTGCAAGGCGTGGACTCTGCCGGCAACGCCTGCCCTTCCTTGCATGTGGGCATCGCCGTGTTCTCCGCGATCTGGTTGCACCATCAGTTGCGCGCTGTCGCTGCAGGGCCCATCTGGCAGGTCCTGAACTGGTCGTGGTGCGGACTCATTGCCTATTCGACCCTGGCGACCAAGCAGCATGTGGTGCTGGACGTGGTGGGGGGCGTGCTGTTGGGTGCGCTAGGGGGGCTGCTGACCCTGGGTCTGTTCCGCCGGCTGTTCGCTGGTGAAACGCAGGAAATCGACTAGGCCATTCCGCCGTTGACCGAGATCACCTGGCCGGTGATGTAGGCCGCCTGCTCCGAGGCCAGGAAGCCCACCAGTGCGGCCACCTCTTCGGGCTTGCCAGCGCGTTTCATGGGCACCAGGCGCTGGATCGATTCGGCATCGAAGGCGTCCTTGCTCATGTCGGACGCGATGATGCCTGGCGCCACGGCGTTCACGGTGATGCCGCGGCTGGCCAGCTCCTGTGCCAGCGATTTGCTGGCCGCATGCAGGCCGCTCTTCGCGGCCGCATAGTTGGTCTGCCCGCGGTTGCCCATGATGCCGGCGATGGACGAGATGGTGATGATGCGACCCCAGCGGGTGCGGATCATGGGCATCGTCAGCGGCTGGGTGACGTGGAAAAAGCTGTTGAGCGACACGTCGATCACGCGGTGCCACTGTGCGCTGCTCATGCCGGGGAAGACGGCGTCATCATGCATGCCGGCGTTGTTGACCAGCACCTGGATGGGCTGCGTGGCAACCAGGGGTTCCAGGACCGCGCGTGTCGCGGCTTCGTCGGCCACGTCGAAGGTGACGGTGCTGGCGGAGCCACCGCTGGCCCGGATTTCCACGCACAGCTGTTCGGCCGCGGCGGTGTTGCGGTTGGCGTGGACGATGACGTGCAGGCCGTTGGCCGCGAGCGTGCGGCAGATGGCCGCGCCGATGGCGCCGCTGCCGCCCGTGACGAGTGCGTGTTTCATGTGATGTCCCTGCGCAGGGGGTTCATGCCGTGCCTGCATCCAGCAGGACGCTGGCACGGCCGGACAGCAAGGTGCTATCGCCGGCCTGGAGATGGAAGCTGTAGAGGATGGTCGTCCCGTCGCCCGACAGGCGTTCGGCATGGACCTGCAGTGGCGCGGCCCGGTCGTCCAGACGCGGCGCCTGCCACCTCACGTCGCGCACGCTGGCCAGGAAGCCGGCCGCCGGTGCCGTCTCGCTGCCCGCGAGCAGGGCGCCATGCACCGCCATGGCCTGGGCCGCGTACTCGATGCCATTGGCGATGCCCAGTGCGTCTTGTGCACGCAGCGGATTGTCTGGGCGCGTGTGGCTGCTGGCGCTGCAGACGATGCTGCCGGCATCCCAGCGCAGCACCGCGTCAAGCAGGCACATATTGCCCTGGTGCGGGATGCGCGCCGCAATCCAGGCGCGGTCAGGCAGCAGCATGGACCTCGACATCCAGTGACATCCCGTCCAGGTACTCGAGTGACATGCGCTCCTGCCGGCCCTGTGCCAGGGTTTGCAGCAAGGACAGGCTGCGCGCGGCAGGCACGCCGCTGCGCATCGCTTCGAGCGGGCCGTCGGCCATGCGGCTGGGGGCCTGGCGACCCAGGCTCAGGTCCAGCATGGCCAGGGCACCGGCCGTCGGAGCCGCAGTGAGCACCAGCCCGACGCCGAAGGGGTAGGGAATGCCGCGCAAGGCGCCCAGGGGCACCGGGTAGGGGCTGTCATAGGCCAGCAGCAGGCAGGACTCGCCTGAGCTCAGGACCTGAGTGGCGGCTTCCAGCAGGCCGGCCGCGAAGGAGCCATCATAGGCGCTCAGGCTGGTGGACGTGGCACGACAGGCAGCGGCAATGCTCCAGTAGCCCGAGGGGGCGTTGTGCACCGAGTTGTGGAAGCGCGTGGGCGAGACCGCCCGGTCGGACGAGGCCAGGGTTTCCAGGATGGCGTGGCAGTTGTCGCAGTCGCCGCCCGACGAGGTGAAGACCGAGCGCAACGTGGCGGGGTCGGCGCCCGCATGGCGTACTGCGTCGAAGCCCGCGGCGAAGGCCAGCTTGATCGACACGCCGGCGCGCCGCCGCTCGGCGGGTGGCAGGGCCTCCGCAGGCGGCAGGTTGATCGGCGCCATGACCAGAGGCTGGCGGCCGGCCAGTACGTCGGCGGTCTGCGCCCAGCCCGACAGGCCGGGGCCATATACACCAACGCCCTGCACGTGGACTTGCAACCGGTTCATGCCGTCACCTTTGACAGCACCATGCTGCAATTGCTGCCGCCAAAGCCGAAGGAATTGCTCAGCACATGGCGCATGGGTTGTTCCAGATTGTCCAGCAGGTAGCGGGACTGCAGCCTGGGGTCCAGCACTTCGGTGCCGCAACCGCCCGGGGCCAGGCCGTGCCGCAGGGCCAGTGCGCAGATCACGGCTTCAATGCCGCCGGCCGCGCCCAGCGTGTGGCCGGTATGGCCCTTGGTGGAGCTGCTGGGGGTGGCCGTGCCGAACAGGCCGCTCACGGCCTTGTCCTCGGCCGCATCGTTGCTGGGCGTCGCTGTGCCGTGCAGGTTGATGTAGTCGATCTGGGCCGGCTGCAGGCCGGCCATGGCCATGGCCTGTTGCATGGCCGCGCGGGCGCCCAGGCCTTCTGGGTGCGGTGAGGACATGTGGTGTGCGTCACTGGACTCGCCGATCCCGCTCATGACAATGGCGCCGGCCTCGGGGGTGGTGGCGCGTTCGACCAGGATGAAGGCGCCAGCCTCGCCGATGGAAATACCGTCGCGTCCGGCGTCGAAGGGGCGGCAGGGTCGGGCCGAGACCAGTTGCAGGGAGTTGAAGCCGTAGAGTGTGGTCAGACAGAGCGAGTCCACGCCGCCCACGACCGCCGCGTCGATCAGGCCGCAGTCCAGCATGCGCTGCGCGTTGCCAAAGACCTTGGCGCTGGAGGAACAGGCGGTCGACACGACGAAGGCCGGACCGGTCAGGCCGAAATAGCTGCGCACGAAATCGGCAACCGAGTAGCAGTTGTGCGTGTGCCGGTAATCCAGCGGCACCGTGAAGGCGCCGGTGGCGGCGTCACGCTGGCGAAAGGCCAGTTCGGTGCTGAGGATGCCCGAGGTGCTGGTGCCGAGGAAGACACCGATGCGGCCGGTGCCATGGCGCTGCATGGCCTGGCGCACCGCATCGGCAAAACCATCCTGTTCCAGGCCCAGCTGTGCCAGCCGGTTGTTGCGGCAATCGAAGGCGGCGAGGTCCTCGCGCAGCCTGAAGTCGTCCAGACCCTCTACTTCGCCCAAGCAGGTGTCCAGGTCGACGCTTTCCCATTGCATGTGCCGCACGCCGCTGCGCTGCCGGCGCAGGGCGTCGAGCGTCGGCGCGAGGCCGGCGCCCAGGGCGCTGGTCATGGTGTAGGCGGAGAGATGAAGCGGTGACATGAAGGGGAGAGGACAGAAAGGCCGGGAAAGCCTGATTCAGGGCGCCGATTTTACCGGGGCAGGCATGTCCATGCCGGTCTGTGGTCGTGCGAGCACGGCGGAGAACACCAGGGCCAGTACCGTACCCAGGCCCACCGTCGTGCCCAGGATGGCCAGCACGGGCACGCTGGACAGCGCCAGCATGCCAAAGCTGCCCACGATGGTCAGGTTGGCCGTCACCAGCGAGATGGTGGTCTGGCGCTGTTCCTGCGCGCTGGCCGCAGCGTTCGTGCTGTCGAAGAAGAGGGCGTAGTTCGAGCCGATGGCGACCACCAGCAGCAGGCCGACCAGGTGCAGGATGGTCAGCGATGTCCCGCCCAGCACCAGGGCGCCGGTCACACAGACCACGGCGCAGACCAGCGGCAGGGCCACGCGCAAAGCGCGCGTGAGGGAGCGCAGCGTCAGCAGCAGCAAGGCCAGGATGGCCAGGCAGCCCAGGCCGGAGAAGACCAGGGCCTCGCGCAGGTAGCTGTCGAACAGCGCATTGGTCTCGGCCAGCAGGTCGATCACGGTGATGTTCGCGAGGCCGCCTGCCTTGAGCGCAGCGTCGACGCGCTCGATGTCGATGTCCTGCTCGGCGCCGTTCGCCCTGTGCGGGCGCAGGGGCATCAGCAGGAGCAGGTCGCGCTCGCGCGGGATGAGCAGGGAGTCGTACAGCAGCGCCGAGGCGCTGCCGTTCAGGTCCTGGCGCGTCAATGGGGCCCGGGTGCGGCTGAGCTCCACATCGTTCAGGAAACCTTGCAGGCGCTCCGGACGCAACGGTGAGCCGACGAGTGCAGCCTGGAGTCGCTGGCGCAGTGCCGCGGGCTCCGGCAGGGCCGCCTGGCGGGCCTGCTGGCTGGCCAGGCTGGGCAGGACCTGGGCGGGCGAGCTGTAGCCGGCGATGGCGCCGTCGCGGCTCAGGGCCTGCAGGACCGTGCCGGCGCGCTCGGCCTGTTGCAGGGCCTGTTCCTGGTCGGTCGCTGTCAGCACCGCCAGATAACGCAGGTCCGAGGCCCCCAGGTCCCGGCTGAGTTCCTCGTGCAGTTGCTGGTCGGCGCGGGACACGGGGTTGAGGGCCGAGATGCTGCGGTTCCAGAGGCGGTCCGCGTGCAGGACGGTCACCAGCAGCATGCCTGTCGTGAGCAGCAGCAGGAGCCAGCGCAGGCGCGGGGCCGCGCGCATCAGTGTCTGAAGGAAGGCGCCGGTGCGGGGCAGGTCGGGCACGGGCACGTGGGCCGGTGTCAGGTTGGGCAGGACGAAACGCGTGACCAGCACTGCGGCGACCAGGCCCACCGTGGAGTACACGCCCAGCTGCGTCAGGCCGGGGAAGCCCGAGCCCAGCAGGGCCAGGAAACCGGCGACCGACGTCAGCAGGCCCAGCCAGAGCGTGCGCCAGAAGAGCCGTGCCGTCCCGGGGCCCGGACGCTGGACAAAGAGGTAAATGGCGTAGTCCACGGCCTCGCCGATCATCGTGGTGCCAAAGCCCAGGGTGATGCCGTGCACCTGCCCGAAGCCCAGGCTCACCGCCGTGATGCCGGCCAGGGTGCCGGTCAGCATGGGCAGCAGGCTCAGGCCCAGCAGCACGGGGGAGCGGTACACCAGCAACAGCAGGCCGACCACCAGCACCAGGCTGGCGGCGGCCAGGCGATGGACTTCGCCCTCGATCAGGGCACGGGAGGAGACCGAGAACACGCTGGTGCCCGTCATCTGCAGCCGCGTGTCGGCATGGCGATTGGGGATGGCGGCGAAGGCCTGCCGCACCCGCTCAAGGGTGCGGGCTTGTGCATCGATGTCCGAGCCTTCGGCCCGGGTCTGCAGCAGCAGCAGGGCACGGCTGCCGTCGCGGGTGGACCAGACGCCCTCGGTGCTGGGCGGCTGCGAGCTGCCTTCGAACTGGGCGAGCAGCTCGCGGATCTCACCGGTCGGATCGCGCGGCAGCAACTGCTTGAGCAGCATGCCGGCACTGCCGGACAGGTCCTCCACCGTGCTGCCGATGGCACGGCGCAGGCCATCTTCCGTGTAGCGTTGCGCGTCCACGGCGGGGCTGAGCAGGTAGCGGTTGTCGAACACATGGGCCCGGTCGAGTGCCAGGTCGGCGGTGCTGCCGTTCTGCACACCGACAAAATCCGGCTTTTGGCGCAGCGCCGCGGAAAGTTCCTTCGAGAGCCGGGCCCGCTCCGTGGCGTCGCCTCCCTCGATGCCGACCAGGATCAGGCGCGCGATGATGCCGTCCTTGAACTGGTCCATCAGCATCTGCTGGCGCTCGCTGGGGGCCTGCGGCATGAAGGCCGAAAGGTTGGCCACGAAGGTCGTGCGGGCGATCACGACCGCACAGGCCAGCAGGGCCAGCAGCCAGAGCACGGTGGGCAGGTAACGACGCAACAGCTTCATGGGCGGGCCACCGGGACGATCTGCATTTCGGAGCGGTCACCGTCGGCATGGTCATAGGCCACGCTCAACACCTCGCCCTGGCTGCCGCCGATGCGGATGCCACTGATGATGCGGCTCATCGAGGGCTCGCGCGGTACCAGCATGAGCTGCCAGCGGGCCGGGGTGCCGATCAGGTGCACCTTGTAGACTTTTTCCAGGGCCTGACGGTCCCCGGCCAGGGTGCCGCGTATGCCTTCGACGAAGGCGGCCACCTCGGGGTAGGACTGCAGGCTCACGGTCTTCTGGCGGCCATCCTGCTCCAGGGTGAGGCGGTTGCCGTCCAGCAGCATGGCCTGCTTTTTCGGCTTGAGGGTGCGCATCTCCATGCGGTCCGGCGCCGAGAAGGACAGCTCACCGGAGGATTCGACCGGCTTGTCCAGCATGGCGATGTACTTGCGCTCGACAAAACGGGCCTGGCCGCTTTTCGTCTGGGCCAGCAGCTGCATCAGTTCGCCCAACTGCCATTCCGCCGCCCGGCTGAGGGAGGTGCCGGCCAGCAGCACGGTGCCCAGCAGCACCAGCAGGCCGCGACGCAGGCAGAGGTCAGCGGGACGCACGGGAAGTCGCTTTCCAGAAGTCATAAAAATTGAACCAGTTATACGGTGCCTGGCGGCAGTGCAACTCGATCAGCTGGGCATAACGCGCGATGGCCGTGCGCAGTGCAGCCTCCCGGTGGGCCGAAGACGTCTGGCTGAAATCGGCCAGGCGCTCGAAATGGATGTCGTAACGGTTGCCGCCGCGGTACAGGCCGGTCATGAAATACACCGGACGGCGCACGATGGCGGCCAGGCGGAACGGCCCCAGCGGGAAAGGCGCCGGTTCGCCGAACAGTGGCACCTGCAGGTGCGCGTCCGGCCCCACGGCGCGGTCGGCCAGCAGGGCGACCCAGGCGCCGGCCTGGACCCGCTCATTGAGCGTGAAGATGGCATCGAGCTGTCCCAGCGGGATGATGTCCAGCACGACCTGGGCATTGACCCGGGCCAGCATGCTGTTGAGCAGGCGGGCGTTTTGCGGGTACATCGCGGCGCAGACCTTGTGCCTGGCGTTCTTGCGCGCCAGCGCGCGCAGCACCTCGAAGCTGCCCAGGTGGGCGCCGAAGATCAGCAGCCCGCCCGAGCTGTCCTCGGCTGCCGGCAGAAGCTCTTCGCCGTAGACGCGGATGTCGAAGAGTTCATGCCGGTCGTTGAGCAGGTAAATGCGGTCATGGATGGTGCTGGCAAAGGCCATGATGTGGCGGTACATGTCGCGCCAGCCGGCGGGCCGGCCCAGCACACGCTGCAGGTAGCCGCGCGAGGCCGCGCGCGCGGCGGGTACGGCCAGCAGGAAATAGAACGCGATGCCGTAGACGATGGGACGGGTCAGGCGGCGCCCCAACGTCAGCGACAGCCAGGTCATCAGGCGCAGCAACAGCAGGCTGCCGCGCTCCTTGCGCTGCAGCCAGGCCGGAGTATCGGCGCCATGACCTTGGGCTTGTTGATGGGTCATGCGTGGCTGGCCGTGGCCACCGTGAAGCGACCACTGGCAACGCGCCGTTCGCCGCTGCGGATCTCGAAGCGCACCGAGGCATCGTTCGCTTCGTAGTCCAGCATCAGCGCATCACCGGGTTGGCAGGGGCTGAGGAACTTGGCCATGGCGATGCCGCTGATGACGATGCCGCAAGCCTGCTCGACGGCACGCTGGGCCCGGTCGAGCAGGACCACGCCCGGCAGGATGGGGCGGCCGGGGAAGTGGCCGGCATAGGCGGGGTGGTCGATGGCCACCGGCAGGGGCAGGCTGAGCATTCAGTGTCCATCCCCGCTGTCGGCACGGGGCGCCAGCCGGGCGACCAGCAGGATGTTGGCGAAGGGCGTGCCCTGGTGCATGGGGATGGCCTCCACGGCAAAACCCAGCGCGCGCAGCAAGGCCAGCCAGTCGTCCAGCGTGCGGCAATACAGGCGCGAGAGCCGGTGGCCGCGCACGAAGGTGACCGCAGCATCCACCCAGTTGCTGATCCTGAACGGCAGGCCGGCCGAGGCGTCGCCCACACGCAGCAGCAGGGTGCCGCCGGGCGTCAGCGCGGCCTTCACACGGCGCAGCACGTCTTCCTGTGCTGCATAAGTGACGTAATGCAGCACGTCCAGGATGACGACGGCATCGGCCTGGCCGAAATCGGTGTGGCACATGTCACCCCGGGTGAAGCGGGCGCGCTCGCCCAGGTGCCCAAGGGCCTGCTGGGCCCGCGCCACGTCACGCGGCATCAGTTCGATGCCGCGGACCCGGCATTGCGACGGGGCCGGCGCCCAGCCGGCCGGCCATTGCCGCTCCGCCACGGACTGGCCGTCCAGGCTGCCCAGCAGGGCGGCCAGCAGGCCCTGGCCGCAGCCGATGTCCAGGACGCGGGCGCGGGCCGGCAGCAGGCCGCGCTGCAGCAGGCCGGCAAAGGCCGGGTCGGCGCTGAGCTTGCCGCGGGCGAAGCGCCAGGCGAAATTGCCCAAGGGACGGTAGGGCGCGGTGGCTTGTTCAAGCAACTCGGCGGGCAGGGTGGCGGTGCGCATCTTCGGGGCAGGGCGTGGGTTCAGGCTTGCAGTCGCACGGTTTGCAGGCCGCGCGCGCGCAAGGTCGCCAGCAGCGGCGGCAGCACTTCCAGGATCACCGGGCGGCCGGCGGGACTGAGGGCGGCATGGTGGTCGTGCAGCAGCAGGATGTCGCCGGCACGCAGGTCGCGGGTCAGGCGTCGCAGTACCAGGGCCGCGTCCCCCGTGCGGGTGTCGAAACCGCGCCGTGTCCAGCTGGCCAGTTGCAGGCCGAGCTCGTGCAGCACGGGGTCGAGGAAGATGTTGCGCAGGCCGGCCGGCGCGCGGAAAAACTGCGGGCGTTGGCCGGTCACGTCTTCCAGGGTGGCCTGTGCTGCGCTGATTTCACGGCGCAGCTGGCCCGGTCCCATGACGGAAAAATGGTGCCGGTGCCGCTGGCTGTGGTTGCCCACGGCATGGCCGCGCCGCACGATCTCGCGCGCCAGCTCCGGATGCCGCCGCACGTGTTCGCCGATGCAGAAGAAGGTGGCCTTGGCCTGCAGCGTATCGAGCAGGTCCAGCACGGCCGGGGTGACCTGCGGGTTGGGGCCGTCGTCGATGGTGAGGGCGACTTCGGGGCGCTGGCGCGGCAGGTGCGTCAGGTTGGGTCCCAGCCAGTCGCTGCGCGGCCACAGGCCGGTGGCCGCGATCAGCGCATGGTTGGCGGCCAGGGCACCCAGGCTCAGGGGCCAGGCCGGCGTGAGCAGGCCGGCGCCAGCCAGGGCATGCACGCCCAGGGTGAGCTGGACAAAAGGCGCCGGCTTCCAGCGGGCCGGCTGGCCGGGCGAGTCCATGGCGGTCGTGGCGGGAGCGGCACTGCGTTGCTGTGTGGCCTGTCTTGCCAGGTCGGCCAGGACCTGCTGGGGCAGCTTGCCGGTGGCGTTGCGCGGCAAGGCCGGCAGGAAATGGATGGGGCGCGGCAGGAAGGCCGGGTCGATGCGTTCGCGCATGGCGTGCTGCAGTTCGGTCTCGTTGAGCGCGGGCGCCACCACGAAAGCCATCGGGCGCTGGATGCGACCCTGCGCGTCCTGGACAGCATCCTGTGGCCAGTAGAGGGCGGCATCCACCACCCCCGGGATGCTGTTCAACTGGTGGTTCAGGTAAGCCAGCGAGGTGCGCTTGCCGGCGATGTTGACCATGTCGGCATGGCGGCCCAGCAGGGCGAAGCGGGTGGGGGACTGCAGCTCCAGCACATCGCTCAGCGGCACCACGCCTTCCACGTGGCCGCCATGGGCGCTGAAACGGGGCTCACCGTCCACGACCGGTTCGGCCCGCACTTCGATGCCATCGAAGGTCTGCCACAGATCGCCGGCCGCGCAACGGCGCGCGGCAATCTGGCCGGTTTCAGTGCTGCCGTAGATTTCAAGCAGCGGTGCGCCCAGGGCTTCTTCCGCCTGGCGCGCCAGTTGTGGCGCCAACGGCGCAGTGGCACTCAGCAGCAGGGACAGTGGCGGCGCGACGAGCTGCGCCTCGACCAGGGTGCGCAGATGAAAGGGCGTGCTGACCAGCACACGGGGGCCAGGCGTGTCCTGCAGCGCGGCCACGATGTCGGCGGGGTAGAAGGGATGGCTGGCGTCGATCACGCCCTCATTGAGCAGGGGCAGCAGCACGGTGGATTCGAAGCCGTACATGTGCTGGGGCGGCACGGTGCCGGTGACCGTGAAGGGCTGGTCCGTGCCCAGCCACTCGCGCACACGACGGCCGGCACCCTGGGCGTTCTGCACCAGCGGCCCCCAGTGTTTGGCGTGCGGCATGGGCTCGCCGGTGGAACCCGAAGTGAAGACGTAGGCGGCGATCTGCTCGCCGTCGATTTCGGGGACCTCGAAGGGCGCGCCGGCGGCGGGAATGGGGCCGCGCTCGTAGACGATCTGCGGCAGGCCGCCGCTGTCGCCCGGGGCGTCCACCACGGCATGCAGGCCGGGGTAGCGCTGGCCCAGGCGCTGCAGCATCTCGGGCGTGCGGGTGGAGGGCAGCAGCAGCGGCACGCCGCGCAGCAGGGCGGCGCCCAGCACCACGGCGAAGTGGTGGCGCTTGCTGCACAGGTTGAGCACGGCAGCTTCTTGTGGCAGGCGCGTGGCCATGTGGCGCACGGCTGCCAGGTAGTCCAGCGCCGTGATGCCACGGCCATTCGACCAGGCCATCAGGGCCTGGGGCGAGCGGTGCGAGAGGAGGGCCGGCATCGTCGGTGGTTCAGGTACTGTCGCCCGGGGCACGCCGCTTGTCGCGGTACATCGTGAAGCTCTGGAGGATGGAGACGTGGGGGATGCCGCGCAGGCACCAGCGTCGGGCCATGTACTCGGCCACGAACATTCCGCCCAGCAGGGGAATCGAGAGGACGTTGACGAAGAAGGACCAGGTGCTCAGCGTCGCGGTGAAGAACAGGACCAGCGGGATCACGGCCATGGCAATGAAAAACCAGGTCCAGGCCCAGGTTGCCTGGCGCGCGTAGCGGGCAATGCGCGGGCTGTAGTCGGCGCCATGGATACGCCGCGCGAACTGCGCGATCAGCGGCTCATGGCCCGGGCGCAGCGTGTGGCCGAAGAACCAGGCCAGCAGCGACTGCATGCCCACGGTCTGCGCCAGGTTGATCCAGGCCAGCGTGGCGTGCGACCAGCTCGAGGCCGTCAGCAGCCAGTGCATGGCGGCCGGGTAGCCCAGCAGGAGCAGCAGGGCCAGAGCCGTCTTGAACCACAGTCCTGTTTTCATGGACAGGTGCGAGGCCGCAGCGGCTCAGACGCGGTGGCTGGCGATGTGCGCGGCCAGGCTGCGCAGGGAACTGAAGATGTTGGCGTTGTCCGGGTCGTCCGAACGCATCTGGAAACCGTATTGCTTGGAAACGGCCAGGGCGATCTCCAGCACGTCGATCGAGTCCAGGCCCAGGCCGTCGCCGTACAGCGGGTCCAGCGGCACGATCTGCTCGGGCGCGACGTCCAGGTTCAGGGCGGTGACGATGAACCGGGCAATCTCTTGTTCGAATTCGGTCTGGGTTTGAGTGGTGCTCATGGGGGCGTTTGACAGGCAGACAGGTGAGAGGCAGCGCCACGTGAGGTGCTTGCGGAACAGCCCGACATTCTACCGGTCCGCCTGAGATAATCTGCGCATGTCCGACCCCCAGTCTGCCGCCCCAGGGCGCTGGCGCCTGTCGGTCGCGCCCATGATCGACTGGACGGACCGACACTGCCGCTATTTCCACCGATTGCTGAGCCGCCAGGCGCGGCTGTACACCGAAATGATCACCACCGGTGCGCTGCTGCACGGTGATGTGGCGCGCCACCTGCGCT
>Ga0208121_100297_pt1 | contig 19305 bp, 12 predicted proteins | sample LakWasMet62_LOW9_2_FD_183894 | JGI IMG/M metagenome (GOLD analysis project Ga0208121, IMG submission 183894) | Freshwater sediment methanotrophic microbial communities from Lake Washington under simulated oxygen tension - Sediment Metagenome... | ecosystem: Environmental > Aquatic > Freshwater >... | reverse complement strand
CCGGGTTTTCTGGGGTGCCACGCCACTCTAAAGTGGCCGCTTCTTTTTTACCACCTGCTACTAGCGTACTGGCAATCTCAATCATGCGCTCGGTAGCGGCGAGTGGATTATTGGGGTCAACCACGCGATTGAGCACCACGTCTTCCACGCGCTCTTTAAGCTCGGCCGGTAAATCATCGTACACGCCCATCATGCCAGCGTTAACGATGCCCATGGTCATGCCAGCTTTGATGGCATGGTAGAGGAAAACGGTATGGATCGCTTCACGCGCTGGGTCATTACCGCGGAAGCTGAAGCTTACGTTAGAAACCCCGCCGGAAATTTTGGCATAAGGCAAGTGCTGCTTAATCCAATGCGTGGCGTTGATAAAGTCCACCGCATAGTTGTTATGCTCTTCAATACCGGTAGCAATCGCGAAAATATTCGGGTCAAAAATGATATCTTCTGGCGGAAAGTCCAATCTTTCTACCAGCAAATCATAGGCACGCTTACAAATCTCAATTTTGCGCTCAAAGGTGTCAGCCTGACCTTTTTCATCAAACGCCATCACAATCGCTGCAGCACCGTAACGTTTGCACAGCATGGCCTGACGAATAAACTCGTCTTCGCCCTCTTTCATCGAGATAGAGTTAACGATAGCCTTACCTTGCACGCACTTTAAACCCGCCTCAATCACCGACCATTTACTTGAGTCAATCATGATAGGCACGCGCGCGATATCAGGCTCGGAGGCGACCAGATTCAAAAAGTGGGTCATGGCTTTGATGGCATCCAACATGCCTTCATCCATGTTGATATCAATCACCTGCGCACCGTTTTCTACCTGCTGGCGCGCTACGGTCAGTGCTTCATCGTATTGCTCATTAATAATCAAACGCGCAAAGGCTTTGGAACCGGTCACGTTGGTACGCTCACCCACGTTCACAAAAAGCGATGCGTCATCAATCACAAATGGCTCTAAGCCAGACAGCTTCAAGGTACGCGGCAATACTGGAAGCTGGCGTGGCGGTAAGGCTTTAATTTCGTTGTAAATGGCATTGATATGGTCTGGCGTAGTACCGCAGCAGCCGCCAGCAATGTTCAAGAAATTGCTCAAGGCAAACTCTTTAACCAAACTTGACGTAACATCCGGCGTTTCATCAAAGCCAGTGTCGCTCATCGGGTTAGGTAAGCCAGCATTAGGGTAGATACAGACAAAAGTATCCGCAATCGAAGACAACTCTTCTACATAAGGGCGCATTAGAGTAGCGCCCAATGCGCAATTCAAGCCGATAGTGAGCGGCTTGGCATGACGCACCGAGTTCCAAAAGGCGGTAACGGTTTGGCCGGACAAAATACGACCAGAAGCATCGGTCACTGTCCCGGAAATCATCAGTGGCAAGGTGTAGCCAACTTCTTCAAAGAAAGTATCAATCGCGAATAGTGCGGCTTTACAGTTGAGCGTATCAAAAATGGTTTCTACCATTAAGATATCTGCGCCACCCTCTACCAGTGCACGCGTTTGCTCCAAGTAAGCATTTACTAACTGGTCAAAACTCACATTACGTGCGGCCGGGTCATTGACATCAGGCGAGATAGAGGCGGTTTTAGGGGTAGGCCCTAACGCGCCTGCTACAAAGCGTGGCTTGTCCGGTGTGCTGTATTTGGCACAAGCAGCTTTCGCTAGCTTAGCTGACGCTACATTCATTTCATACACCAGATGCGCCATATGGTAGTCATCTTGCGCAACCGCGGTGGCACCAAAGGTATTGGTTTCAATGATATCAGCACCCGCAGCCAGATATTTTTCGTGTATCTCTTGAATCACTGCAGGCTGAGTCAGGGTCAATAATTCATTATTGCCTTTAACAAACAACTCACGCTCACCGGCAGGGGCTTTAAAGTCAACAAAACGCTCGCCACGATAGTCGGCCTCGGTCAGCTTATATTGCTGAATCATCGTGCCCATCGCACCATCTAAAATTAGAATGCGCTGCGCTAGTAAAGCGCGTAATTGGGTTTCTATCGGAGAGATTGTTAATTGAGCCATGAAAATCAGTCGTTAAAATTTTCTCAATTTTATCATGCAACTATCCGGTTGCAGTGCTTAGTTCTACACTATCTAGCGCTGCACCTCTGTCTAGCTCTATACTTCACCACGCCTATATTGCACAGCCTCGGCAAGGTGCGCAGGTTTAATCTCAGCTTCCCCCGCTAAATCGGCAATACTGCGTGCCACTTTTAAAATGCGGTGATAAGCGCGTGCCGACAAATTAAGGCGTGAGATCGCTGTTTTTAACAAAGCCAAACCAGCAGCATCCAACTGGCAGTGCGCATCGACCTCTGCGCTACTAAGGGCAAAATTTGCTTTACCTTGGCGCGCCAACTGCAGATTACGTGCCTGCTCCACCCGCAAGCGAATCACCTCACTTGCTTCTGCATCCCCAGCCTTGGTTAGCTCATCCTCTTTTAATGCCGCGACTTCTATATGTAAATCGATCCGATCCATTAACGGACCGGAGATTTTGCCTTTATAGCGCGACACTTGATCCGGCGTGCAGCGGCATTTATTATTGAAATGCCCCAAATAGCCGCAAGGGCAGGGGTTCATCGCTGCGATTAACTGAAACTGTGCTGGAAAATCCGCCTGCCGTGCTGCACGCGAAATAGTGATATGCCCACTTTCCAAAGGCTCACGCAACACCTCCAGCACTTTGCGATCAAATTCGGGCAGTTCATCTAAAAATAAAACGCCTCGATGCGCCAATGAAATTTCACCCGGACGCGGTACACCACCGCCGCCAACCAAGGCAACGCCAGAGGCTGTATGGTGAGGAGAGCGAAACGGACGTCGCTTCCAATGTTCGACTTTATATTGGCCACTCAGTGACTGTAACGCTGCAGCTTCGAGCGCTTCGTCTTCTGCCATACTAGGCAAGATGCCAACAAAGCGACTGGCCAGCATACTTTTACCGGTACCGGGTGGCCCGCTCATAATCACACTATGGCCGCCAGCGGCAGCAATCTCTAAGGCACGCTTGGGGCCAGACTGCCCTTTCACTTCACTAAAATCTGGGTAAATAATCGTTAGCGCTTGGCGCTCGGCGTCTAACTGCACCAATAAGGTGCGTCCGCTTAAATGCGCGCACACTTCTAGTAAATTCTTTGCAGGATAGATGACAGCATCGTTCACCAATGCGGCCTCTAGCGCACTCTCGGTCGGCAGAATAAAAGCACGCCCACTCTGATATGACTTATAAGTCATGGCCAATGCACCACGTACTGGGCGTAACTCACCAGTCAGCGCCAATTCACCCGCAAACTCATATTGAGATAAAGCAGCGGCTGGAATCTGGCCACTTGCCGCTAATATACCCAGTGCGATAGGTAAATCATAACGCCCACTTTCCTTAGGCAAATCTGCTGGTGCCAAATTCACCGTGATACGCCGCGCTGGGAACTCAAACTGGGCGGTCTGTAAGGCAGCACGCACACGATCTTTACTTTCTTTTACCTCAGCCTCAGGCAAGCCCACGATTGTAAAGCTAGGCAAACCATTGGCCAGATGCACTTCTACCACCACCTGCGGCGCATCCATGCCGGTAAGTGCCCGACTATACAATACGGCTAAGCTCATCTCGCTTACTTTCCTTCTAGCTCAGCTAGCCTAGCTTCTAGTGCCTCAAGCTTGGCGCGCGTGTTACGCAACACTTCTGCCTGCACCTCAAACTCCTCTCGCGTCACAAGCTCCATTTTGGTGAATGCGCCCTTTAATAGTGCATTTAGATTTTTTTCCACATCCGCCAACGGCGATGTTGCCATTACCTCTTTGATTTTATTGGATATTTCGTTAATTTTATGGGTATCTAGCATATTCAATTCCTTAGTAATAAAGTCTAGTTTAGCAGATTATTTCGCAGCATTACATAAACGCTACAATCACACAATTCAATATCATATTGATTTTAAACAGTTTTATTATTGGCACGGCAATTGCTTAATCAAAATCGTGGAATTTTTAGATAACACTTTTTTAACTTGGAGTTAATAGCATGCGTAAATCAATACTATCACTAGCTGTTTTAAGTGCTCTCGCTTTACCTTCGTTCGTATCTGCGGCAGAAGAACCTGCAGCAGAAGTAGCTAAAGCACCAGAATCTGCTTGGTCACTAACATCAAACGTTGGCTTTGTTTCAGACTACTACGCACGTGGTATTTCACAAAGCTGGCACAAACCTGCGCTACAAGGCGGTTTTGACGTAGCTCACTCAAGCGGCTTTTATGCTGGCGTTTGGGGCTCAAGCGTTACACCAAACACATTCCCAGATGCAACCGTAGAGTTAGATGCATACGCTGGCTACAACGGTACTATCCCTGCTGTTGAAGGTTTAGGCTATACCGTGGGTGCTATTGGTTACTTCTATCCAGGTGGTAGCTGGAAAAAATACAGAGCATCAAACGCTATAGACCCTAATGACAAATTAACACCACACGGTGGCCGTTGGGATACATACGAAGCTAACTTTGGTTTGTCATACAAATGGTTGAGTGCTAAAGCTTCAGTAACATTAGGTGACTGGTTTGGCGCTGAGAAGAAAACAGGTTGGGATGGCGGCACTAGCGGTTCAACTTACCTAGAGTTGAACGCGGCTTACCCATTGCCATGGGAAGGCTTAACCTTGGTTGGCCATATTGGTCACTTAAATGTTGCAGGTAAACTCAACCTAGCTTATCAAGATGGTAACGGTAACTTCCCAAGTACCTCACTTTCAAATGAAACCAACCCTGACTACACAGACTGGAAAATTGGTTTAAGCAAAGCATTTAAAGTAGCTAACTCTGAAGGCTGGAATGCTGGCGCTTACTGGGTAGAGTCAAACAATGACGACTACTGGGGTTCAAGAGGCTACGGCGGTACAAGCTTTAACGGTAAAGGCACTGCTACTACAGCACAAAGTAAAAACCTGAATGACGGCCGTTTAATTATCACAGTAGGTCGCACGTTCTAAATTTATCAGTAAAATAACGGGCGCAGCGCCCGTTATTGTTCTTAACAACCAAAGGAGACATACATGAAATTTGTATCCGCAATTATCAAGCCGTTTAAGCTTGACGAAGTGCGTGAAGCACTTTCAATTATCGGTGTGCAGGGCATCACTGTAACCGAAGTGAAAGGTTTTGGACGCCAAAAAGGCCACACCGAGCTATATCGTGGTGCCGAGTACGTAGTAGACTTTTTACCAAAAGTTAAACTAGAAGTCGCAATTAAAGATGAGTTACTAGACCAAGTAGTAGATGCGATTGAGAAATCTGCAGCTACAGGCAAGATTGGTGACGGTAAGATTTTTATCTTTAATCTAGAAGAAGTCTACCGCATTCGTACCGGTGAAACCGGTGTAGAAGCTCTATAAGGGGATCATGATGAAGAAACTACTCTCGATGTTTGCGTTAGTGACCATGCTGGGCTTCGGCTTCACAGCTAACACTTACGCAGAAGACGCCGCACCAGTGGCTGAAGCCGCTACTGTGGTTGCGCCAGCTGCCGAAGCAGCTGCTGCAGCAGTTGCACCTGCTGCGACAGAAGTTGCTCCGGCAGCTGCGCCTGCACCAGTGCCAAACAAAGGTGACACAGCATGGATGTTAATCGCAACCGTACTGGTAAGCTTAATGGTTATTCCTGGCTTGGCATTATTTTATGGCGGCTTAGTGCGTCAAAAAAATATGTTGTCTGTATTGATGCAAGTATTCATGATTTTCTCGCTCATGGGCGTGTTATGGGCAATCTATGGCTACAGCGTTGCATTTACAGGTGGTAGCCCGTTCTTTGGCGGCTTAAGCAAAGCATTCTTGGCTGGCGTTACGCCTGATTCATTAGGCGCAACATTTAGCAAAGGTACTTACATTCCTGAACTAGTGTTCGTTGCGTTCCAATTAACGTTTGCTGCAATTACGCCATCATTGATCGTGGGTGCATTTGCTGAGCGTATGAAGTTCTCTGCAATCTTGGTATTTATGGTGTTGTGGTTCACATTTGCTTACTTGCCACTAGCACACATGGTTTGGTACTGGGATGGTCCTGATGCAATCACTACTGCAGCTTCACTTGATACTGTAGTGGCTAACGCAGGCTGGTTATGGGCTAAAGGTGCATTAGACTTTGCAGGCGGTACCGTAGTACATATCAACGCTGGTGTTGATGGTTTAGTTGGTGCAGTGATGGTTGGTAAACGTATCGGTTACGGTAAAGAAGCAATGACGCCTCATAGCTTAACGTTAACCATGGTTGGTGCAGCGTTACTATGGGTAGGTTGGTTTGGTTTCAACGCAGGTTCTAACCTTGAAGCTAACGGTTATGCAGCGCTTGCTTTAGTCAACACATTCATTGCAACTGGTGCAGCAACCTTGTCTTGGACATTCTCTGAGTGGTTGTTAAAAGGCAAACCATCAATGTTAGGTGCAGTATCTGGTGCAGTAGCAGGCTTAGTAGCAATTACCCCAGCTTGCGGTTTCGTGGGCCCAATGGGTGCAATCGTGATCGGCTTGTTAGTATCTCCAATCTGCTACTTCATGGTAGCTAAAGTGAAATACGCTCTAGGTTATGATGACGCATTAGATGTATTCGGTATCCATGCAATTGGTGGTGTATTCGGTGCATTAGCAACTGGTGTGTTTGTTAACCCAGCATTAGGTGGCGTAGGTGTGGTTGATTATGTAGCAAACGGCGTAGCAGCTTACGACTTTGGTGCACAAATGACTGCGCAGATTTATGCAGTAGTGACTGCAATCGTGTTGTCAGCAGTGGTTTCATTCATTGCATTCAAGATTGTAGACGTGCTAATTGGCTTACGTGTAAGCGAAGAAGCTGAACGTGAAGGCTTAGATACAAGCCAACACGGTGAGCGTGCATACCACAGCTAGTAGTACATAGCGGTAATGCAAAGGGGCGCACATGCGCCCCTTTTTTATGCCTAATGGCATGACCAGCAGTTAACTTTGATTCACCTTAGCTATCTTCTGCAGCAAACAGTTACTGCTTGATCACATTCAGATTAAACACTTCACTTGCATCATGCCATTAGTACTGGCCTATCGTTTATTTAGCCATCGCCTTATTTAGCTTTGGTTTCCATATACGGTCTTTTACCTAAGAACTGGGTTTTCAACGCATCGTGCTGGTGCGCCGCTTCCTCCTCAGTTTGATTACTGCTTGCCTTGTTGGTATCAGCTGCTTGCTGGCTAACCTGTGGTGCGGTGCTGTTTTGCTCCTTACTTTCATCTGCATTGGCGTTAACGCTCACAGCAAGACCGAGTGTACAAATAAATAATACGCATAACTTCATGAGTAGCTCCTAATGTTTCTTTAAAATTAATATTGAACCCAAGAAAATAACCCGTACACTTAAAGCCGAATCAGCGGCTTTAAACAGGGAGTGGGGTAGAGATGGGTGAACATGGTGCATGGGCGCGTTAAAGCACCCACACACCTGCTCAGCGTTGATGACAGGCTACTTCCAGCCACCGCCTAGTGCACGGTATAGATTCACCATGGCACTAATCTGTTTCTGTTTAGTTTCAATCAGCTCACTTTTTGCTTCCAGCGCTTCACGCTGGGTGAGCAAAATCTCTAAATATTCTGCGCGTGCAGATTTAAAGAGCTGATTCGCTACATCGACAGACTCAGTTAAAGCTTGTACCTGTGTCGTTTTCAGTTGGTAATTTTTCTCTAAATTATCAATGTTAGACAACTGGTTCGCGACTTCACCATAAGCGTTGATAATGGTCTTCTCGTAGTCATAAGCCGCTTGTATTTGTGTTGCATTGGCATTTTTATACACCGCGGTAATGGCATTACGATTCACCAATGGCGCCATCATATCGCCAGCTAATGTGTACATTAAAGACTCTGGCGTGTTGAGTAAGTACCTAGGGTTAAAGGCTTGGAAGCCCACCCCGGCACGAATCGCAAATGATGGATAGAAATTAGCCTTCGCCACTTGAATATTCAAGTCTGCTGCCGCTAACTCCAACTCAGCCTTTCTGATATCAGGACGATTTTCCAGCAATTGTGCTGGGACGCCCGCCTGTATCATCTTAGGCTTAATGTCCATAAAGCCGGCACTCGCTCGTTGAATCGGCTGTGGCGTTCTACCCAGCAAGAAGTTAATGCGATTTTCCAGCTCTACTTGCTGCTGTTTAATCACATACTGCCTACTTTGGTTTTTCTTCACTTCCGCTTCAAATCGTTTCACCGCTAGCGAAGTGGCGCGTGCGTATTGTTTTAGCTCTTTGGTCACTTCTAGCGCATTTTGCTGGATCTTAATGTTCTGCTCTAAGTTATCCAGCTGGTTATCCAGCGCAATCAGCTCGTAATAAGCATTGGCAATTTCTGCCACTAGATTGGTCACTAAGAAGTTTTTACCTTCAATCGAGGCCATATACTCCATGCCTGCAACTTTAGTAGCGTTTCTTAGCTTCTTCCAAACGTCTAACTCCCAAGAAGAATACAAACCAAACTGATAGTTAGGTAAAGGGTCTGGAAAAGCCTTGCCTTCTTTAATTTCCAGACTTTCCTCTACCGCGCCATTACGCGTAAAGCGACCAACTTTCTCCACCTCCGCGCCAGCGCCAAAGCTCACAAATGGCAGATACTCACCACGGCGCGCCTGAATCTCATTTTTGGCCATGCTAATACGCTGCGCCATGATATTCACTTCTTTGTTGTTAGCAATCGCAGTGTCTATCAACGCCGGTAAGTAGGCATCTTCAAAAAAGTCCTTCCAGTTCACATTGGCCGTATTTTCGGTGCTTTGGCCTTGGTTATTAAACTGCTCCGGAAGCTTAGTATCCGCCTTTTTAGTCGTTAATAAAGGGATGGAACACGCCTGCATCGAGAGGGCTAACGCCCCCGCGACGGCTAATCGGATATACGTAGGTTTATTTGTCATCATCTTTATCTTCATCTTTATTGTAGTGATATAGCTCAGTAAGAGGTTTGAACTCTTCATTTTTAATCAATGATTTACCTTCTTCTATTTTTGCAAATAGATAGTAAAGGCCAGGAATCAAGATCACGCCAAAAACAGTACCGAACAACATACCACCCAACGCCGAGCTACCAATGGTGCGGTTACCCACCGCACCTGCACCCGTCGCCACCACTAATGGAATCAGGCCCGCAATAAATGCAAACGAGGTCATCAGAATTGGACGGAAACGCGCTCTAGCACCTTCAATCGCCGCTTCTGCCACTGACATCCCTTGCTCGTGTTTTTGCACCGCAAACTCCACAATCAACACGGCATTTTTACCCAGCAAGCCGACCAGCATCACCAGCCCTAGCTGTGCGTAAACGTCATTGGCCAGGCCTAGTATTTTCAGCAGGAAGAAGGTACCAAACACACCCGCTGGCAATGACAGAATCACCGCTAACGGTAGTAAGAAGCTTTCATATTGCGCTGCCAACACCATGTAAACGAACACCAAGACCACTGCAAAAATAATCATCGCCTCGTTACCGCGTTTAGCCTCATCAAAAGACAGACCTTCCCAGCCAATGTCATAGCCATGCGGCAAGCTAGCAGCAGCCACTTCTTGCACGGCCTTAATGGCATCATCCGTGGTGTAGCCTTTAGCTGGCGTTGCACGAATCGTTGCTGAGTTATACAAGTTGTAACGGGTAATCTCGTTTGGACCTTGTATTTTCTTCATTTTCATAAAGGATGAATAAGGCACCATTTCGCCATCTTCATTTTTCACGTAGTAATTCAAAATATCACTAGGATATCTACGGAACTCAGGACCAGACTGCGTATACACGCGGAAGAAGTTATTGAAGCGGATAAAGCCTTGCTCAAAAGTACTACCAATCAAGATATTGAGGTTATCCATCGCCTTACCAATAGACACGCCCTTTTGCATGGCAGCCTTATTGTCGATGTCTAACTCATATTGCGGGTAATTCGCTGCATAGAACGTAAACAAGCCAGTCAGCTCTTTACGTTTACCCAACTCCGCCATGAAGTCTTGATTGATCTTGTCAAACTCGTGGTAATCCGTGCCATTGGTTTTATCTAACAAACGCAATGCCAAACCAGATGCCGCACCATAACCAGGCACTGCAGGTGGCTCAAAGAACTCGACGATGGCACCAAAGTTTTTGGTTTTCTCTTCTAACTCTTCGATAATTTGCTGCACTGATTTATCGCGTTTTGACCAATCCTTCAAGTTAATCAAACAAGTACCTGCATTCGAGCCACGACCTTCGGTCAGAATCTCATAACCTGCTAACGCAGATACAGACTCAATGCCTTCAATCTTCTTGGCTTCTACCTGCAACGCACGCGCCACCTTATTGGTCGCTTCTAGCGTAGTGCCTGGCGGCGTTTGAATAATGGCGTAAATTTGGCCTTGGTCTTCGCCCGGAATAAAACCAGCAGGTAGCGTTTTATTGATGGTAAAGGTCGCAAACGAGAAGCCTACCAACGCTAACAGCGTTACCACTCTTAAGGTCACAATCTTGCTTAAGAAGTTGGTATAGCGGCCGGTCAATTTTTCAAACAAGCGGTTAAATACATCGATGAAATAACCAATCGGTGTTTTTCTTTTCACGTGTCCATGATGATTCTTCAGCAACATCGCACATAACACTGGGGTCAGTGATAGCGCCACCACACCAGAAATCACGATAGACGCCGCCATGGTAATGGAGAACTGACGGTAGAACACGCCTACAGGCCCAGTCATAAAGGCAACTGGCACAAACACCGCGGTCATCACCAAGGTAATCGCCACAATCGCACCACCAATTTCACCCAATACTTGTTGCGTCGCTTTGTATGGGCTTAGTTCAGCGTTTTCTTCCATTTTGGCATGCACGGCCTCTACCACCACAATCGCGTTATCCACCACAATACCAATCGCTAACACCAGTGCAAACAAGGTAATAAGGTTAATGGTAATGCCAAAGATTTGCATGCAGAAGAAAGTACCAATCAAGGATACCGGCACCGCCAAGATAGGAATCAAGGTAGAACGCCAATCGCCAAGGAAGATAAACACCACCAATGCCACTAAGATAAACGCCTCAATCAAGGTGTGTAATACCTTTTCAATCGAAGCATCTAGGAATTTAGAAACGTCATAATCAATTTCATATTCCATACCGGCAGGGAAAGTGCCTTTTAGCTCCTCCATTTTCTCCTTAACTTGCTCAATCACCTCACTCGCGTTACTGCCGTAGTTTTGCTTCAAGATAATCGCAGACGATGGATAGCCATCTTTATTGGAATAAATATCAAAGAACTCACTGCCCAACTCCACCTTGGCAATATCTTTTAGTTTTAAAATTTCACCGTCAGAACTAGCACGGATAATGATGTCTTCATACTGCTCAGGCTTGTTATAACGGCCTTGATAAACTAATACGTACTCTTTTGATTGCGCAGCAATGCCCGAGCTTTGACCCAAACGACCTGGGCGGCCAATAATGCTCTGCTCGTTCATCGCCTTCATGACTTCTTCAACCGAGACTTTATACGCACGCATACGGTCTGGGTTTAGCCAAATACGCATCGCATATTGACGGCTACCAAGAATCTTGGCACTGGCAATCCCGTTGACACGCTGAATCTCAGGAATCAAGTTGACGTTAGCGTAGTTGTACAGAAACTTCTCATCAGCATCTTTATCTTTACTGAACAAGTTGATGTACATCAGCATACTAGGCTGCACACGCTCTACCACCACACCCTCTAACTGCACCAACTCCGGCAAGCGGCTCATTACCTGGTCCAGACGCGTTTTTACGTTAATCATGGCCTGGTTGGGGTCGGTACCTAGGCCAAAAATCACCTGGATGGTCGCTTCACCCGCACTGGTCGCGTCTGACACAATGTATTTCATGCCTGGCACGCCGTTAATGGCACGCTCAATGGTAATCAGCGAAGATTGCACCAACACGTCGGCACTCGCGCCTGGGTAAGCTAAAGACACAATCACGCGCGGTGGCGCAATGTCCGGGAACTGCGAAGTAGGAAGCGTCCTGATCGACAAAAATCCTAGAAAGACAATAATCAGCGACAGCACAATGGCCATCACCGGTCTTTTGATAAATATATTAAACATATAGGGTCTCTTCTTTCACTATTCCGCGTGAAGTTCTAATTGTGAAAGTACTTTGTCAGGTGCTACAAAGTTAACGCCGATTTTTTGGCCGTTATGCACCTTGCGCAAACCTTCGATTAAGACCTTGTCGTCATCTTTCAAGCCGCTTTTAATCACAAACACATGTGGCAATTCAGCGGCGATGGTTACCAGTCTTTGCTCTAGCTTGTTCTCTTTGTTCACCACGTAAACATAGGTTTTATCCAAGATTTCAAAGGTAGCTTTTTGCGGGATCAGCATGGCATTTTTGTATGGAATATCAATCAAGATATTGCCAGTCTCACCATGACGCAGAATTTGGTTAGGGTTAGCAAACACCGCCCTGAACTCAATGTTACCGGTCTTGTTATCAAAATCCGCTTCTATGGTTTCAATCACGCCTGGTTGATCAAAGATTTCACCGTTCGCCATTTTCAACTTCACGTTTACTGGCGTTTTTGTGGTTTTAGCAATCTTATAATCCAAGTACTCAGCCTCTGGCACATTGAAATAAACCCACATTTTGCTAATGTCAGACAGCGTCGTTAACAAGTCACCTTCATCCACTAAGCTACCGTTACGCACATTAAAGTGGTCCATCACCCCGTTAAACGGTGCATTAATATCGGTAAAGCTTAAATGCGTCTGAGCTAGCTTCACTTCCGCTTCGGCTTTATCTAGCCTTGCTCTCGCTAACGCCAACTCATTTGGTGAAACGATGTTTTTGTCTGATAAAGATTTAGTGTTTTGATACTCAATGCGCACCACTTCAGCTTCCGCTTTAGATTTTTGCAAATCAACTTGGTACAGATTAGGCATGATTTTGAACATGCGCTGACCTTGTTTAACGGCTTGGCCTTCATCTACAAAAATATCTTGTAGATAACCACGTTCTAGCGCCCTTAACTCAATATGTCTGAACGCATGAATCTGGCTGACATACTCTTTAACAATGGCAGTGTCTTTACGCAGCGGCTGCGTCACCTCAAGTTTTGCCTCCTCTTCTTTCGGCTCTTCTGAATGGTGGCAACCAGTGATGAGCAATACGGTAAGGCCTAATGCTACAAACAATTTATTAATCATATTAATTTCTAATTTCTAAAATTTAAAAAATTTTGAAGCTCAACTATGCTATTTCAGTAGCCGCTAGCGCGCTGTGAAGCCACCGAAATGATGAACAGCAGGTGACACATGCACAGACTAGCCGTAGCGGCTTTGCTAAATGCAGTCAGTAAAACAAATGATTTGTAGACTATGGCTTAACGCACACCTACGCCTGAAACACACACAAACATCATCACTGCCTGTGCAGTGCGCATCGGGGTATATTCAAGTAAGGAATGGTATTACTGACTAGTCTGTTAAATCTGAGCGGCATGGTGATGCCAACTCATGTTAAACCGACTAGTTGAATGGGGGGGAGCGGGGTCGTACGTGGGAAAGAAAGGTCAAACGAGGGAAGACCTCGTTTAAAAATACAAATGAAATGAAAAATACACTGGCAAAAATAAAAACGATGCTAGCCAGCATGATGTCGCGTGGTGGTCTATCCTGCGGCGGCGGCTCGGAGTCACCAGTGGGGCTTTGTATTTCAGCTACACGTAAGCGCGGTGCATCGTCGTTATAAGAAGAACTGTCTGAGAATTGAGCCAGAAAAACAAATCCAAGCACGGCAATCAGCACTGTTAGCGATAACAGTCTGATTCTAAATGCTACTGAATTTAAGTTTTGGTCCATAAGGTTGTTTGTACAATCCGGATTTTGTATCAATATTTAAGCAAATTTTAGCCTAACTATTTGATTACATACTATATGAAAAGCGCCTATTTAACAATGATTCAATCGCTTACGACTAAAATCTTGTCACTAATTAAAGCATTGGTCAGCACACGCTGACCACAATAGTAAATAATACTAGCTAACAAAATGCGTGTTTGTTGGACAAACCAACGCCAAATAGTTCCAATCAGCATCTTGTGATGCCACAGCTATGCTAAGCAACTGCCGCAAAACCTTGAATCCCGCACCCTGCATAGATGGCAAGGTGGTCAATACAAACTTACGCGCCAATCAACCAAACACACAATAAAATCTGCTTGACTTTCATAACTAAATAACTAATTATTTAGTTATGAAGAATGTTAATGAGATTCCTGTCAGCTTTAAAAATACCGCGGATATATTCATCGCCCTCGGTGACGAGCATCGGCAGCTGATTCTGCTTGCCTTTGAAAAAGGTGAGAAATTAAACATTATGCAAATTGCTTCTACCACCACACTCAGCCGCACCGCAGTGACGCATCACCTCAAAGTATTACATCGCGCTGGCGTATTAGCATCAGAAAAAATAGGCAAAGAAGTCTTTTTCTGGATTAATCGCTCACTGATTACCAATGCTTTACAACAAGTACTAGCTTACATCCAAAACGAAACCTAATAAACGCATGGAGCACAAATGATAGCAACGCTGTTACAACTGATTTGCCGCGTAATTTTCAGAGTAGATGTCTCTGGAGTTGCCAACCTCCCTAAGCAAGGTAAGTTACTGATTATTGCCAACCACGAGTCATTTTTAGATGGTCTGTTACTGGGCTTGTTTTTACCGATACGCGCGACGTTTGTTGTACATACCACAGTACTGAACCATTGGCTGTTTAGGCAAGTGCTACGCCTCACCCCATACTTGGCGGTAGACCCTACCTCACCGCTTGCCATGAAAAAAGTGATCAAGCTGTTAGAAGCCGGCAAACCTGTCGTGATCTTTCCAGAAGGGCGCATCACCCTTACCGGCTCACTCATGAAAGTATATGACGGGCCAGGTTTTGTTGCCGCCAAAACAGATGCGATGATTTTACCGGTACGCATAGATGGTGCTGCACGCTCGTACTTTAGCCGTCTGCGTGGTAGCCACCCTAGAAGACTATTTCCTAAAGTCACCATCAGCATCTTACCGATACGCCGCATTAGCATGCCACAAGCACCTACCGCCAAAGCGCGGCGACGCTTAGCTGGTGATGCCATGCGCCGTGAAATGCAAAACATGCTGTTTAGCTCTGCGCCTATCAGCACCTTGTTTAGTGCGTTTTTGGACGCCGTGGCAACTTATGGGCGCAGCACCATGCTGGTAGAAGACATGCGTCAGGTAGAAGAAAGTTATGGCGACTTATTGAAAAAGAGCCTTGCCTTAGGACGACTGACCAACAAAATCAGCAGCAAGCATGAAAACATAGGCGTGCTGATGCCCAATGTCACCAATACCATTTGCCTGATCTTTGGCATGAGTGCATTTGGCCGAGTGCCGGCGATGTTGAACTACACCGCGGGTAGCGCTGGCATTCAAAACGCATGTACCGCCGCTGCCGTTAAAACCATTATCAGCTCACGTGAGTTCATTAAAACCGCGAAGCTAGAAGAGGTGGTCGCTGGTTTAAAACACATCAAAATCGTTTATCTAGAAGACCTCTTTAAACAATTTAGCTGGCTAGACAAGCTATGGCTGATGGGGTTTGCGCTATGGCTACCAAGGTTAGCTGTACATAAATGCAAATCGAATGACCCTGCCGTGGTGCTGTTTACCTCGGGCTCTGAAGGAAAACCCAAAGGCGTAGTGCATACGCACACGAGCATCTTGGCCAATATCGCCCAGATTAAATCCGTGATTGATTTTTCCATGCAGGACAAATTCATGATGGTGCTGCCGCTATTTCATGCCTTCGGCTTTACTTGTGGCGCCATCATGCCCTTAGTCGCCGGTAGTAAATTATTTGTCTATCCATCGCCCTTACATTACCGAGTGATTCCAGAGGTGATTTATGACCGCGGTTGCACGGTGCTGTTCGGCACCAGCACGTTCTTAGCCAACTACGCCAAATTCGCCAACCCTTATGACTTTTACAAGCTGCGTTATGTCGTGGCCGGTGCAGAAAAACTCAACGAAGAAGTCCGTAAAACTTGGATAGATAAATTTGGCATCCGTATCCTAGAGGGCTATGGTGCCACCGAGTGCGCACCGGTACTTGCCGTGAACACGCCAATGGCGAATAAGGTCGGATCGGTAGGCGCACTGATGCCTAGCTTAGAATCCAAACTGGAAACTGTACCCGGCATTCAGCATGGCGGCCTGCTATCAGTACGCGGGCCCAACGTCATGCGCGGCTATTACCTGTTTGATCACCCTGGTGTGATACAAGCCCCACAAGACCAATGGTATAACACTGGTGACATTGTTGAAATTGATGAAGACGGCTTCGTGTTTATCAAAGGCCGCGTCAAACGCTTTGCTAAAGTAGCTGGTGAAATGGTTTCGCTGGAAACAGTAGAAAGCATCGCCAATCATGCCTCACCGCAACAACAGCATGCCGCCACCACTAGCCCGGATGCACAGCGTGGGGAAAATATCATTCTCTACACTACTGACAGCACACTCAACCGTGAGCAGCTCAGCACCAGCGCCAAAATCCTAGGCAGCCCTGAGCTCGCAATTGCCCGCAGAATAGTATGCGTCAACGCACTGCCATTATTAGGTACAGGTAAAACCGACTACGTCACGCTGAAAAAAATGGCAGAAGAGTTATAAAAATGAACCTATCAACAGAAGGCCTTGCCCATGAGTAACCAATTTCAATTGATGCAAGAAAAACGTTTTCGTCCGTTCTTCTTTACCCAGTTCTTAGGTGCATTTAACGACAATGTGTTTAAAACTGCGCTTATTACCCTAGTCGCCTTTCATACCGCGAGCCTCACCAGCATTGATGGCAGCACGCTGGCGACCTTATTGCCGGGCTTATTTATCCTGCCATTCTTCCTGTTTTCCGCCACCGCAGGGCAATTGGCGGATAAATACGAAAAATCCCAAATCATCCGTTTAGTAAAAGTGTTTGAAATTGGCATTATGCTATTTGCCAGCACAGGGTTTTTTCTGCATAACATCTGGCTGTTAGCCGCGGCGCTGTTCATGATGGGCATGCACTCCACGCTGTTTGGGCCTGTTAAATATGCTTATTTGCCGCAACACCTGAAAGAGAGTGAAATCGTCGGCGGCAATGGCATGGTGGAAATGGGCAGCTTTGTGGCAATACTACTTGGACAAGTGCTAGGCGCGTGGCTGGCGATGCAAAGTGAGCACGCACTACTCACCAGCATCACGGTGCTAGCTATTGCGGCACTAGGCTACTGGACTAGTCGCGGCATACCGAATACGCCAGCATCTGCGCCTAAGCTCAAGATCAATTGGAACCCAATCACCGAAACCTACAGAAATATACAATTTATCTGGCAGCACCAAGCTATTTGGCTAACGATCATTGCCATCTCATGGTTCTGGTTTTATGGCGCAACGCTGCTCGCGCAATTCCCAAACTTTGCAAAAAACATCTTGCACGGTGATGAAAGCTTATTCATTTTATTACTGTCTATTTTCTCATTGGGCATCGGTATCGGCTCCCTCATGTGCGAAAAGCTGTCCAAAGGCAAAGTAGAACTTGGCCTAGTGTTATTTGGCGCGGCAGGCTTAACACTATTTGGTGCCGACTTATATTTTGCTAGCGCTAGCATCTATGAAAGCTTAAACAATAAAGCCTTGCTGGATTACGCAGCCTTCATCGGCAAACACTACGATGCAGAAGGGCATTTAATTTTCACTTACTGGCGCTTACTTGCTGATATTGCATTGATAGGCGTGTTTGGCGGTTTATATATCGTACCGCTGTACGCGTTTATCCAAACCCGTGCCGAAAAAAGCCATCAATCCCGTGTGATTGCAGCCAACAATATTCTCAATGCGCTGTTTATGGTGACATCGGCACTATTTTCGGTGCAAGTTTTTAATATGGGGTTGAACATTCCGCAGCTATTTTTAGTCACAGCACTGCTCAATGTCATCATCATGATTTATTTGTGCATACGTCAGCCTGTTTACTTGCGTGCCTTTATGGCTTGGCTCAAGCTCAATCCATAAACAGCGCTAAACATCAGGCAGAAAAATATCTTTAACCTTATAATAGCAAAACTATTTTATTGTCTGCACATCCATGCCTGTCATCAAAAAACTACAGCTCTCCATCTGGAAACTTTCTTCTAAATTAGGCCCGTTTGCACCATTCATTGCCATGCTCCTCTTGGGCTTGGCAATCTTATCGGCAACCCGTTTAGGTCTGGTGTTATGGAAATTCGAACGTGTGACCAGCACCGGTAAGCTCGCTGAGATTTTGCTGCAAGGCGTGCGTGTAGACGTGATACAACTATGCCTGATTGCCTTTATTCCATTACTACTGGCGCCCATCTTGGCCATACAGCGCCTGTTTAAAGTTTGGCAAAAATTCAGCTACGTCTGGGTCAGTGTTGCACTGGTACTGCTGGTGTTTTTAGAGGCAGCGACCCCAGGCTTTATCAGTGAATATGATGTACGCCCGAATCGCATTTTTGTGGAATACCTGAAATACCCGCATGAAGTATTTAGCATGCTCTGGGGCGGCTTTAAGCTAGAAATTTTTAGCGCATTAGGCGCGGTGGCATTAGCGATTTGGCTAGTACAACAATTTATGCGCCCTTGGCTATCGATGCCAGCCAGCTGGTCCAATACCAAAACTTGGCTGGTTTGGCCGCTCATTGTAATTTTAGCGGCGTTGGGCATACGCTCTACTTTGGGCCACCGTCCTGCCAACCCAGCGTTGTTTGCCATCACCGCCGATAACATGGTGAACAGCCTAGTGCTGAACTCTGGTTACTCTGTGATTTACGCTACTTATAATTTGCTTAAAGAAACCAAGTCTAGCGAAATTTACGGCAAAATGCCGCGTGAAGAAATATTCAAAATCACCGGCGCTAAAGATACAGAGATTCCTACCCTGACCACGCTACACCCTAGCCAAAAGCGCGACAAACCGCTGAATCTTGTGATTATTTTGCAGGAAAGTTTGGGCGCTACTTTTGTAGAGTCTTTAGGCGGTGTACCAGTGACGCCTAACTTGGAGCGACTAAAAGAACAGGGCATCTGGTTTGAACAGCTATACGCCACTGGCACTCGTTCTGTACGAGGTATCGAGGCTGTGGTCACCGGCTTCCAGCCGACTCCGGCGGATAGCACGGTGAAGCTGTCAAAATCACAAAAGAACTTTTTCAGCATTGCTGCATTATTAGAAAAACAAGGCTATAACACCGAGTTTATCTATGGCGGTGAGTCACATT
>Ga0208121_100291_pt1 | contig 19493 bp, 16 predicted proteins | sample LakWasMet62_LOW9_2_FD_183894 | JGI IMG/M metagenome (GOLD analysis project Ga0208121, IMG submission 183894) | Freshwater sediment methanotrophic microbial communities from Lake Washington under simulated oxygen tension - Sediment Metagenome... | ecosystem: Environmental > Aquatic > Freshwater >... | reverse complement strand
TCCGCGCAGTTTGCCCGCGATTTGATGTGTTTCCAAGGAAGGTGCAAGCACCCGATAGCGCCGATAAAAGGCTTCGATAATGCGACCCAGTTGAAGCTCGGAAAGCTTCCCTTTTTTGAGCAGATTCACCGAAACCTCTGCGATGACTTGTTCGCTAACCGTGATTCCTCTACTGTGCCGAATAAGATTTTTAGCCTGCTCGTGACGTTTATCATCATCCGGGCGATGAATAAAGGCATAAAGCCAGATATTCGAATCGACAAATTGTCGCTCATCGCTCATGGGCTTGTTCCCGCGTCAACGGCTGAAAATCGTCGAGCACCATAGGATTGTCGAGTAAGTCGGCAATGGCGTCGCGGGACTCAACGGTGCGCTCTTCCATCTCTTCGAGCAACAACAAAACCCGCACCCGTCGTCCATCGACAAGATGCAGAGATTCTGGAACAGGTATGGCACCCTGGAATAATTGACTCTCAAATTCGATAGCTTGCATGGGGTTGTCTCCTTTTATGAAAGAATTACATGGAAATACCAAACCGAAGAGCACGTCCCCAAAGCCACTAAATGACAAATTATATTAGCCATTTTAAAACGACTCTATTTCTGAGAAACCTGGAAAATATCTATAATTTTCCCACAGTGAATCCACATCTTTTTTGGCAAATATTTGAGCGTTCACCTTCTCTGCACAAGGCCTAATTTCCATCAAGTGCCTTATTTCCTTGATTGTTAAGTTAGGTGTGGATATATCAAAAGGCTCATCGCCTTCTCTAACGAAATACAAATCAGAAAAATGGCAAGATTCGATACGACTTCGGTCTATTTTGGACGAAAACACATAAGCAAGCGTTACCATAGGCGCTCCGTCAGCATAGGTGAAAAACAGCTTTTGCGCAGCTTCAAGTTTTTCATCCTCAAGTAAACTATAATTTCGACTTTTAAGAATGTGCTCAATTTTATCGACTATGCAATTCTTTAAAAAGACAGCTGTTTTCTTGCTAGATGCCCACCCTCTCGTATCAATATTATTTGCGACATATTCCTTGCCGACCATTTTGACAAGCTGCTCATGAAGATTGTTTGCCCCATTCACCTCGTCAATTTTCAATCTCTCGCAATTAAAACTTAAAGCAAGAACACCACCTGACTCGATGGTTTCGCTTATAATTGCAATATCTTCAAGCATATATTTTTCGAAAGCACCATCATAATCCATCCAATAAATGGATTTTCCATGTTTTGTTGCCAGCTTTGGGAGAACTTCTGTAGATTTCCCCCATTCCATTTTTATATTTGCATATGGTTTATTGAATTCGTATCTATCCCGGTTATGAACATCAGACTCAATACTAGTCATATCTGAAATATTCAAAACTTTATGAAAAAGGATAAAGTCTGAAAAATACTTTGACCCAAACCCAACGTAACGATAATCTTCTAATCGTCCAAATGATCTAAGTCTTATGAAAAGATCTCGCATCATCTTTCGCTCTACATTTTTTGCTGGCCTTACTGCATAGTTTATTTTTCGTCCAGAGTTACTCATTGCCGCACTCGTATTTGAAATAATATTGAAAAGTCTTTTCACCTGCTTCACGGTTGGTGGTCACCCCAAGTGATTTTTTTACTGAATTTATTTGTTCTACTGAGGCAGCATATTGAATACTTGCCATCTTATCGTTTTCTTCGGTAGGCAATACCCTTTCCGGGCGTATAAATTCATTTTTTGCTGGCGCATCATATATACGAATAGCTTTGGCATTTTCAATCGACTGCATCAAAGGTGTGCTATTAATTTTCCCTTCTGCTTCATAAGTTACTTCTTGAGCTCGCTCACGTAAAAAAGCAATAACTGGCTTCATAGAAGCACTCATATGATATAAAGCAGCCTTGTAGATTTTATTATCCTGATCAACCCCTGTTTTAGTTGTAGTCCACGGAAGTTTAGAAGAGTCGGCACAAGTAAACTCAACAAGGCCGCGAAAGAATGCGAAATCAGGATGATATTTTGGAACTCCATTGGCTCCCCAGCCAGTGGCTACGGTTTGATCTGCTTCTGCCACCAGCCTACCATTACATATCACATACCATCCACCTTCTTGCAATTCCCTATCAGTTACACCGCAAATGATCGAAACGTCGACCCCATCTATTTTTATTTCTTTATTTAAGCAGCTTAGTTCATCGGAAACTTTCACATAGATATCTTCGCTTATAATTTGCTGTCCATTTAACTCAATAGTCAATCCTTTAAAAAGCTGTTTAAAATATGCAGTGGCTATTTCATTTCCTAATCCTATACTGAATGTATGCTCTGAGAACAATTCACTTGCTTCGGGCCGGAGCTTTGTGACGACAATATTAGTTTCACCCTCAGCTAATACGTCTTTGCCTAGCAAATTAAAGAAAAAATTCCACGAATTTTCTCTTTGAACCCAGTCTTGAATGTCAACATCTACACGATAGCAAATATCGTTTTTTCTTGATTCAACATAAAATTTTTCCGCTATTTTAAATAGCGTCCTCTTCATTCCAACGCCGAATTGACCAACAGAATTCGGTGTCAATGGACTGCTTGCAGACCGTCCAAATCTAAATGCATACTCTTTTGCTATCTGTAAATCTAATCCACCTGCATTATCACGAATTGCAAATTCGTTTTCGTTAATAGTTATTGAAATTCGGCTATCCGTTTTTGAGTTTGATTGGGAAGCATCAATACTGTTATCGATCAAATCCAAGATTGCACGATCAGTTGCAATGTCTCGAGTGAGCATGCTAATAAAAAATTCTTTTGTTGGGCGAGCATCAATTCGATTTGTTTCATCCTGAGTCGTCATAGTTTCACCTAGAAATTATTCATTGCTGTATTACAGTCGTAATGGTTTACTAGCTCAAAGTAAAATGCGTTATATGCATGAGTCCACGAGTATCCATTAAAAAATTATCTTGGAGAACGTTCTCTAAGTACGCTTTCAATGTCAGCACGAGTCGCACGTACTCCATGAACCCTTTCTGGCTGTCCGCCGGGTTTAGCTTTTACCAGCATATCTCCAGCTCCTAACAAATTTTCTGCGCCGGTTTCATCTAGAATAATAGTCGATTCTGTTCCTTTTTGAACAGTTAACGCAATCCGTGCTGGAATGTTGCTTCGAATAAGCCCTGAGAAAGTTTTAGCATCCGGGCGTTGAGTTGCAAGCACAAGGTGTATACCTGCTGCTCTGGCTTTTTCAGCAAGCCTAACGATTTGATTTTCAATATCGCGATCTTGTGAAACCAACGCTGAAAGTTCTTCGATAAATACGGCAATATAAGGGAGGCTAATTCCTTTGCATCGAGCTTCAGCGATGTTACTAACACCGGCTGTTGCGAAGGTTTGGTATCGCACATCCATTTCTTCAACTAATTCAACGATACATTCTCTGGCTGATGACGCATCCGTAGATACTTTTCCACCATAAAGATAATCGCAATGCTGATAAACAGAAAACTCAACTTGCTTTGGATCGATAAGAGCTAATTTCAACACTGAGGAAGAAAATCGAAGCATAAGAGATAAGATCAATGAGTGAAGACAAACGCTTTTACCACTCCCTGTCGTACCACCAACAAGCAAATGCGGAGCAGTTGCCAAATCAAATGAGTAAGGCGCTCCCAATATATCCACACCAGGAAAAATAATTAATTGCTCATCATCTAATACCGCAGAAGCAGACCATTGTCGCAAATGTTCAAAAGGAATGGGTCGCCAAGTGCTTTTTGGACGGGGTATATCAAGGTTAACCGTTTTAGCTTCATCGCCATGACTTAATAATGGCATTGCCTGTTGAAGGTTCAAAACTAGGCTAAGCCTTTCGAGTCCTTTTTTTAGTTTGTCCAATTGATTAATGTCAGGCAGATAAACCTTATAACGAGTAACTCTTGGGCCGTGGGTAAATCCTTTGATCTCAGCTAAAACGCCAATATCTGCAAGAGCCTTTACCAGTTTGTTTGAAACATCCAGTGGTTCATCTGCTGAAACTGTGTCACCTTTTTTGCCTATATGTTTAGGTGCAACATCAGGCAGTTCGGCGCGTCGAACTATCAATGTTTCCAAAAACTTATCATACTGATCATTACCCTCTCCCGATGCTTGCCAATCATCCATAAGCAAGATTGCACCACGGTGCCAATGCTTGCGAACCGCTGACCGGAATGCGTCCATCGAATCAATAGCGTCTAATCCATACGTTTGCGCATGAGTGACGATAAGGCCTACCCATATGCCAATGTCATCCTGAGAAAAAAGTGATGCGGCTGGGATTTCCAACCCTTTTGCATCGATATTCTCGTCTTTAAATTGGCCTTGTGTCAGTGATCGACCAATTGCCAATCGAGCAACATTCGCTTTTGTGGACAAGCCAAGGCCAGATCTCAAGTCGGAGGTGATCTTGTCAGCTTCAGTACTGGTACGAAAGCGTGAATTAAGGATTTGTTGGATAGACAATTCACTCATCGCCGCCCTCTCGCAAAATATTGATCTTCTTTAGCACTCGTTCTACCAATACCATCTCCAACATCCAAATGTTCTAACAGGTAAGTTTTGCAAACGCTATCAGCAATCTGCTTGTAAAAGTGAAAATCAATTTCCTCATCTTGCGACAACAAAATGACTTGTCGATTTTTATCTGCTGTCCAAAAACGTAAAATATTTTCTCTATGCTTGCTATCGAGACGCCCCAGAGGAGTATCCACAACCATCGGTGCATTGACACCGGAAACTTTTGCTAATCCAGCAATCAGTGCTGTGGCAAAAATTTGATTCTCACCGGCAGAGCGGTCAAAAGAGACTTCATTTCCAGTTTTTCCAAGAATTTTTGTAGTGCCATCATCGAAAATTTCAATCTTGGCAACCTGATCTTTATGAGCCAACTGCTTGTAAACTACCGTCATGGCTTTAGCTAATTCACCAACTTTTAACGGAAATAATGCGGGAATGACTTCATCGATAACCTTACGGACACGCTCAGATTTTTGAATAAATGATCGTATAGGGCTTGAGTCATCCAGTTTTTTTTGTTCTCGTTGATATTCGGCACTTTGGGCTGAAACTTGCGCATCAAGAGCTGCAATTTTTCGATCATCGACACGGATATGATCTGCCAAATAATCCAATTTCTTCTGGATGTCTTCCAGCTGTTTTTTTAGTGATGACAACGTCCCATCATGATCGATACCTTCCAGGCGAGAAATCTTACGGCCAAGCTCGTCGGCTCTTTGTTGCAAGTCGTGCTGTAAGTTCAACAAATCATGGATCTCACGTTGACCAAGGTTAATAGTGGAAAGGAATTCCAATGCTTTCTGGCGTAACGGCTCATGAAGGTAAGCATGAACCGTTTCCTTTGCACAGTCATCAGGTGGCGGATAAAAAAGGCTTGTCCAAGCAGTTTCGATTCGCTCTTTAATTGCGTCAATTTGTTCATCCGTAAGCGGCGGTTGAATGTTTGGCTTGGTTTCAGATAAAAAAGCATTTTCAAATAATGCTCTTTTAGGTTCTAACGTTCGTTTTTCACTTTCCCATTCGTCATATTTGGATTCAGCTATGAGTTGGTTACGAAAACCTTCCATTAGTGCCTTAGGTACTAAATGAAAAGGTAGGCGTCCAGATAATATATCTTCAAGCTTTTTTTGGCTGTCTCTCAGCTTATTTCGAATCTGCTCCCGTTCTTCAACGAGTTCCTTGACCGTAGCAATATCGCCTCCGCCTCCGCCAGCAGCAGTAATCCGTTCAATTAAAGATTGTTGTTCTGCCCTAAGATGGTTTTTTTCCTCTTCGCTCCTTTCTGCATCATCCCTAAGAAGCTTGAGTTGATCTTGATTAGAAAGCAATGAATCAAGAAGTTTAAAAAGATTATCTTCATTGACGGATACAACATCACTACGCTTCATTGCTTCGTAATTTTTCAATCGATCAGCTAGCGAACGAAGTAGTACGACGCCTAGCAATCCTTCCAAGCCGTGTTTGACTTGCTCTATTCGTGATTGATCAGCGAGCTTTTTCACTTCTTCGCCATCGAAGAAAAAAAACGGCGCGACATGAGCGGGAACGAAAATCTCATCAAGTAAATCAGAAAGATGAAAATTAGATTTCCCATCTATCCGTGGCATTTCAGGTATATTTCTGACTACATTTCTAACGATAGCTTCTTCTTCACCTGTCCATGTACCATTGGTTCGAAAAAACCATTTGCGCGATATATCTACGGCTTTAGTTTTCGATCTGTTAATTACTACCCTAACGATCATGGTATCTAACCCATCCCGCTTTGCCTCGCCATTAAAAGCACGCTCTAGAAAGGTAGGATAGCCCTTTTTATCGTCAGACTTTAATCCTGCTCGTGCAAGATGAACAATGGCATCCTTGCCATAAAGACAGAGATATAGGGCTTCAAGAATTGAAGTCTTACCGTAACCATTAAGTCCCCCAATAAGCACAACATTTTTTTCATCACTCGGTTCTGGAAATAAAAATGTTTGCTGCTGGTAACTTTTAAAGCAAATTAATTCTAATTTGGAAATCCACATAACCTTCCCTGAAATATTTATAGTTATTCAAGACGACCAAGAATTTCTTCAAACCGAAGATTAATCCCATGCGCTCGCTCTTGATGTTGTCGTTCTCGCTGAACCATCACTAATTCGGCAATAACATCCGTCGGAACTTGATGTCGTTCACAGACAGATTCAAGCATAGAACGAGCTTGATCATCGGCCCAAAGAGGCAGATCATTTAGGTAAGTTTCTTCGTTGTAGGAATCATCCATCCGCTAATCCTTTTTCTAGCTGTAATTCTGTTGTCCAATGTTGGTAAATCAAATCGAGTTCTTGATCCGATATTAGCTTATCTCCAAAATCTTTTTGAACACGTAACAGGTATTCAAGAATCTCTTTTCTTGCTTGTATGGTAAATGGCCCTGGAATATGTTTACCAGTTGTTGCATCGAAGGTGAGCTTTCCATTACGTCTGTATCCTTGACGCTTTTCGGGGTTATTTCGAATGCTTTTAAGCCAGATTCGGAATTCAACCAGTGGTTTGTATTCGTGTTTTCCTGCATCCACAAACCCCTGCAAGCTTTTGTCTTTTTCAATAACAGTGCATGTCCAACATCCGAAACGGCTATTAGAGGTTCCACATCCAGCTGCATCGTCCTTGCTTAAAACAACTGGACATTCGCCACCTTCCGCATCCCTATATAGTTGAATAAGGCTTCGATGGCTTCCACCCCAAGGCGCATGGTATGTGGCAAGGATTTCCCATACGTCATCAGTCGTCAAATCGACAATAGGGCGATAAATAAAAGCTCCATGCAAATCTTTATGCGGTGTTAAATTGGTGCCTCGAATGTTTTCGTTGCTATCAATAGAGCGTTGACGACTATTACTTTCACTGCGCCTAACACCCAAAACAACTATGGCGGAACCATATTCGGAAATATTACGTTTAATATAACTGCTCGTTGGTTGGATTTTCAGCCTATCCGTACACCAACGCATTGTCATATTAGGGCTAGGGTAGCCTTTGCCAATCAAAAGCACCCAAAAAGATTGCTCAATTTCCGGTTTGGTTCTGGCAACAGTTATCGGTAAATCAAGGCTCTTAGCGGCGTTTTCAATACGGCTTGTAACGTCATCCAAATGAGCGATAACAAGTGGACTTTCCACAAGAGTATCATTAGAAACGATATGGATAGGTCTAGTACGTTGAGATGGTGAAATCAAAAGCAGCGCTTCGAAAACAGCATGAGCTACAACGGTACTGTCTTTTCCTCCAGAAAAGCCGATGATCCAAGGATAGCGCTGATTGTCAGCTAGGTATTCTTCTCGTATTGAGAAAATAATACTATTCCAACTAGCCTCTATTGTTTCAACATTGAAGTTTATTAGCTTTGATGTTTGCATATGTACTGCTGCATTAAGGGCTTTAAAAAGCGCCATAGGGTAACAGAAAATGAGGTTTGCAGAAAATGTTTGAATTAACTTGTAGTGACCATATCGTAGGCATCAACAAAATCAATCCGCTATTTTCAGGTTATATTTCCGCACCCGATAACGTAGCGTTTCGCGGGTAGCTCCCAGCGCCCTGGCGGCTGCGGTCAGGTTGTTATCCGCCCGTTCCAGAGCGGTCTTGATAATAAAGCAATCCATATCGTCCAGCGCCATGCTGCCATCCAGGGGCAACCAAATGCCTTGTTCGGTTTGTAGCGCCTCGACGGAAGGCTGTCCCGGCAATTGCAGCCATTTTCCGGGGAAGGTCGGCCCGTCGGAAAATAAGACGCAGCGTTCAATGACGTTACGCAATTCCCTGACGTTGCCCGGCCAATAATGCGCTTTCAGCTTGCTCCATACCGCGTGGGGAATGTCTTTAACCTGACGTCCGGCTTTGGCGTTGTATTCGGCGACAAATAACGGCACCAGTTCGTCCAGGTCTTCCACCGCCTCGCGTAGCGGCGGCAAGATCAGCTTGAACACGCTTAAACGGTGATATAAATCGGCGCGAAAGCTACCGTCCAGCGCCATTTTTTCCAGATCGCGGTTGCTGGCGGCAACGATTTGCACATCGACCTGAATTTCCTTTTCTCCGCCCAAGCGCCGGACCTTGTGGTCTTCAATCACTTTGAGCAACTTGGCCTGCAAATCCAGCGGCATTTCGCCGATTTCGTCCATGAACAAGGTGCCTCCGTCGGCCTGTTCGAGCAGGCCGCGATGCCGCCCTGCCGCGCCGGTAAAGGCGCCGGGTTCATGACCGAATAATTCCGATTCCAGCAGTTCCCGCGGCAACGCCGCGCAATTCACTTCAATCATCGGCTGCTGGGCGCGGGAGCCGCCGTAATGCAGTATGCGCGCCGCCAGGCCTTTGCCGGTGCCGCTCTCGCCGCCGATAATCAGGGCGCTGAACGGCACTTGCGTCAATTTTGCCAATAACTGCCGTATGCCCTGCGCTTGCTGACTGTGGCCGACATAGGCATCCGGCGAATAACGCCGATGCCGGTGCTGGGTTTGATCGGCAACCCGCCGCTGAACGGATGCGCTACGCGCGGCGCTGGCGACCAACAGGTCGAGACGCTCCAGGTCGCAGGGTTTTTCCAGGAAATCATAAGCGCCCAGCCGTAATGCCCTGACCGAATCCGGCACATTGCCGTAGCCGGTTAAAAACAGCCATTCGGCATAGGCTCCCGGCACTGTCTTAGCTGCGCCATCCTTGGCGGCATCGGTATAACGACTCTCTTTCCTGAGCTTTTCCATGAAATCCAGCGCATTACCGTCAGGCAAATTCATATCGGAAAGAATCAGTAGCGGCTCTATTTTTTTCTTCAGCAATAAGTCTTTGGCCTCGCTCAGATTGGTAGCCAGCGCCACTTCCCAACCGGACTGCCGATAATGACGGGATAACTCGGAACCTAACAGTTTTTCATCTTCAATGATGAGCAGGGTTTCTATCATGATTTATCTCTGGCTAGGCATTCGTTAGGCAAGAATATGGATACGCACGCGCCCTGAGTCGGTTGATTGGTGAGGCTGATAGTGCCGCCGACATCTTTGACAAAGCGTTGCACCATCGCCAGTCCCAGCCCGGTGCCGCGTTGACGGCTGGTACGGAACGGCCGGATGCCATGCTCCAACATATCCTTGGAAAAGCCGATGCCGTCATCCTGCACATCGATACGCAGTCCTTGTTGGGAGGTGCGCGCCTTGATACGGATAGTTCCGGGATTACCTTCAAGGGCATCGGCTGCATTCAGTATCAAGTTCAACAAGGCCTGCCGTATCCCGCTTTCGGGCAAATGCACCGGCAACGCGCAGGGCGCTTCTATTTCCAAATGCGTCGATTCGGCAATCTGGTAGCGCGTTAACGCTACCAAGTCCTTGATTAACGTCCGCATATCAAAAGCGGTAGCCACTTCCGGCGAATGGCGACTTTGATCGAGCATATCGTTAAGCAATCTGGCCATCCGTTTCAGTTCGGCATTGATCAAGTCCAGTCTTTCCAGTTGGTCTGTGTCATCAATTTCACGACGTAAATTGTTAAAGGCCATTTGAATTCCGGCCAGCGGGTTACGTATTTCATGCGCTAATTCCGCCGCCACTTCGCCTATTGCCGCCAGCCGGTCGGCTCTGGCCAAGCTGTATTGCTGTTCCAGTAAGGCTTGCGTGGCTAACCTGACTTCCTGCTGCAATGATTGGGCGTGTAAACGATTGGCATCTTCCAGTTCCGCGAGGTGCTTAACCATCTCGTTGTAACTGTTAAACACAGGCAACAGCAGCGGATCAAGATGATCGGTGGTGATCGGGGTGAAGTTTTCTTCGGTCAAGCGTTGCAACAATTCCCGTAAATCATTAAGCGGATGCAGGATTCTGAAGCGTAAAAACAAGACAGCGACAACCAAAATCGCCGTGAATATTGCCAAAGCCATATACAGTTCAGTTTGGGTGTCCCGACTAATGTCTTCCAGTAATTCCTCGCGCTGCAATGCCTCGTTATCCAGCGTTTCGCTCATCAATTTAAGGGCCGTTAACAGGCGATTGTACTTTTCTTCTTTTTTCAGTGCCGACAAATCGATCAGCATGGTTTTGACCGTTTCCAGGCTCGTCCGGGTCGCCGCTGACAAATAGCGATTATCCGTCATTAGCGCATCCATCTCGCTCAGCGTTTTAGTCAGCGCCTCGGGACGCGAACCCGATACCGTCTCGGTCAGATATTCAATCAGCGATTGCTGTAAGCCCACCGAGACATTTTGGATGCGATGCGAGTAGTTCACATAGGAAAAAACCGTTTCAAAGTGATGCACGTTCCGCCAGATCATGCCGCCGAGTATCGCAAGAGCCAGCAACAACAAGCCTAAAAAAGCCAATCCACGCAGCTGGGCGGGACGGTAAAAAATCGGTTTCATCTAAGATTCATGATTGTAATTTCAAAATGCGGGCCGCTTTAATAGGGCGATCCCTTTGTAGTCTAATGTTACCATCATCCAGACGATCAGCTAAACGCGGAGGAGCATTCATTGGCAGCACCCGCATTTGTCAACGCGCAGTTGGTTTTAGTCCCTGCCATATATTTTGATTACCCATTCATAAAACCATGCCGGTCGAAACAGCACAACGTAAATCAATACTATAGGCGTAATAGGAATGGGGCCAATCTCGACAATTGAGATAACAATGAGAGCAAGAACACAAAGAATACGCATAATCCGGTGACTGCAATTGGGGGTTATATTGGCTGGAGTAGATGAAGCATTAAAGTTGTAAACTTGAAAAAAACAATCATGACACATCATGGAAGAATGCGGAAAATAAATCCACAGCAGAGCAAGATAGAGTCAGCCGCTTTTGCTGAGGAACGCACCCTTGGCGCGTGCATAGATAATGATTACGGCATGTATGCCGACCGCAACGACAATACCGATTGCCTGCGCCGCAAAGCTGCCGCCGCCGGAAAGCTGGATCTGCCAAATGCTGTATGCGCCGATAGGCAGAAAAAGAATTGTTCCAGTTATTAAGCCAGGGTTATAGCGCTTAAAGAGCAGTGCATGCCCGATATGGACCAGGCCGTTTACGACAGCCAGATAGACGGCAATAAGGCCCAACCCGATATTGACGTTCGCAGCCAAATATGTCGCGATGACAATTACGCCCCAGACTCCGGGGACATTAATCATGAACACTGCCAGCGGCGAAAGCACTTCCTTGCCGCCGCCAATAGTCTCGTTGAAAAATATCCGGAATCGATCTTGGTCATGTTCTTCATATTGATGAAGCATATACATCGGCAAGTGAAGAAATGTGAGTGCTAAAGGTGTGGACCAGGAACCGGTCAATAGGGGGAACATGATGAGCAAGAGTATTCCCGCAAGAGCGCCGCCATATACCCAGTACATTGTTAATCGTTCAAGCATTACAGTATCTTCCTGAATAATAAGGGTTAACGGGCGGCGTACTCTTACGCCGTCCCGCTTGAAAGTGCGAACGATAACGGCGGGCAGAATTTACTCATCGACCCATTCATAAATCTCTGTCAAAGCCGTATCGCATTGACAACAACTAGTGCCGCAAGAAGCCGTCAACGGCAGCTTACGCACCTTGCCTTTGCTGATCCATTTATTCAACATACCCCGCAAGGCATCGGCATCCATGTTGAAGTGTATGACTATATCCGCCAGAGCAACCCGATGCTGTTCCTTTAAATAATCTCTCAAATCAGACAGGATCACTTACAGACTCCCGGCTTGGTTTTACGCCTGTCGCATCGGCATTTTTGCCGAGTAGCCATAGCCCGAACAATACCGCTAAAAACGCAAAGATTAATGCTGTTATCCACACCAAAGAATAGTCGGGATGTCGGCTATAGGTCATCGATTGATAAAAAATCGTTGCGGTCATGTAGGCGATGCCGGTTGTCCAGAACACCACGAACAATGTCCAGTGCATGTTGGTTTCCCGGTAGATTGCGGCGGTTGCCGCGACGCAAGGCGCATACAGCAAGATAAACAACAAATAGGCGAAAGCGCCGGCTTTGCCGTCGAAACTTTGCTGCATCGCGGCAAAAGTGCCGGCATTGACTTCCTGTTCGCTAGCCGCCACCGCCACATCATCGACGGTGCCGATATTCAAACCCAATGGATCTAACAGGTTGTCCGCAACGTCTTGCAGGTTTTTAGGTACGGTTAAACAGGCGTCAATCAGAGCCTGTTCAAGATTGAACGGCGCTTTTTCGACGCTTGCGTCTGTCGTCGCCATCTGGCTGTATAAAGCATCCAGCGTTCCGACCACCGCTTCTTTGGCTAAAACGCCGGTAAATATGCCTACCGTTGCCGGCCAGTTGTCTTTTTCTATGCCCATCGGTTTAAACGCCGGCGTCAGGCCGCGGCCGATCTCGCTTAATACCGATTTATTGCTGTTTTCCCGGCCGAAAGTGCCGTCCGTGCCCAGCGCATTAAGAAAGTTCAGTACTAATACCATCGGCACGATGACTTTACCGGCATTGAACAAGAACGACTTGAGCCGGTCCCAGGTTCTGATGAAAACGCCGCGCAGGGTCGGCATGTGGTAGGCAGGCAACTCCATAATAAAGGGGGCCGATTCGCCTTTAAACAGAGTGTGGCGCATGATCAAGCCGGTCAATACCGCGATTGCAATGCCCAACAAATACAGGCCGAACACCAGATTCTGGCCGCCGACCGGGAAAAATGCGGCGGCAAACAAGGCGTAAACCGGCAATCTGGCGCCGCAGGACATGAACGGGTTCATCAGGTTGGTCAATATCCTATCGCGCTGGCTTTCCAGGGTGCGCGTCGCCATAATCGCCGGGACATTGCAGCCGAAACCGACGATCATCGGCACGAAGGATTTGCCGGGCAAACCGATCATGCGCATGAACCTGTCCATCACGAAAGCCGCCCTGGACATGTAGCCGGAATCTTCCAGCGCCGACAGGAACATGAACAGAAATCCGACGATAGGGATAAAGGTCGCGACGACCTGAATGCCGCCGCCTATGCCATTGGTGATTAATACAATCAGCCATTGCGGCCAATTCAGCTCCGTAAGCATCTGGCTCAGGCCGTCGATCAATAAAGCGCCCACCGATTGATCGAAAAAATCGACGAAGGCGCTGCCTATATTGATGGTAAACATGAACATCGCATACATGACCAGCAGGAAAACCGGGATGCCCAAAAAACGATTCAAGACGATGTTGTCGATTTTATCGGTAGTATGACGCCCCACTTCGGTGAGTTTGCAGACCGCGCCAAGGGTTAATTCATTGACGAATCCGTAGCGGGCGTCTGCTGCAAGAATGTCTATTTCATCATCCGTTTCCGCTTCTACCTTACGCTGTAATTGGCTGACTGTCGGTAACAAGCGAGTTCCGGCAAACTGTTGGGCCAGGGTGTCGTCTTCCAATAAGCGAACGGCCAACCAGCGCAGGTCGCACTGGCGTGCTTGGGCAGTCTCGAGCAACGACGGTGAAATGTCATCGATGGCTTGCTCCAGCGCTGGGGTATAAGTGATTTTCACCGAAGGTATCGGCTTGGCGATAGCGGCGCTATTGATTGCCGACTTTAACGTACCGAGTCCTCCTTTAACTGAAGCGGTAATCGGGATAACCGGGCAGCCTAAAAACTGCTCAAGAAAAGCGACATCAATTTTAATGCCGCGTTGCTTGACGGCGTCCATCATATTGAGCACTAAAATCATCGGCACCCGCATCTCGATCAGTTGCGAGGTCAGGTACAAATTTCGTTCCAAATTGGAGGCATCGACGATGTTAATGATGAGATCGGCCTGCTGGGAAGCGACATAATCACGGGCGACTTTTTCGTCCAAGGAAACCTGGTCGTCGGCGGCTTCTAAGGAATAGGTGCCGGGCAAATCGACTAATTCGATCAGTTTACGATCGAAGCTGTATTCGCCGGTCTTTTTCTCGACCGTCACGCCGGGCCAATTGCCGACATGCTGCCTTGCGCCGGTGAGCGCATTAAATAATGTCGTCTTACCGCAATTAGGATTACCGACAACGCCAACCGTAAAATCAGTTTTCATCAGAGTTTCTCTATCAATAATATGGCTGCTTCATCCTTGCGCAAGGTTAATGAAAATCCGCGCAATTTAATTTCAACCGGATCTCCCATCGGCGCAAAACGGGTAACGCTAAACTCGGTTCCCGGCGTCAAGCCCATCGCCAGCAAGCGTTTTCGATAAGCCTTGCCCGACTGCTCAAAGCCGACTATCTTTCCAAAATCGCCTACAGCCAGGTTTTTTAAGCTTATTTTCATAAATTAACCATTGAAATAAAGTGCATTAAAAATCAACCGCTCCGGAAGTTATCAACAATCATTCTCATTAAAGAAACTATATCATACTAATCCGTGTAATTTCCGTATTTTTAAGCAGGTGTTTTTATGGGCAGGAAAAAGGCGCGCGCATAAACAATCGCACCTTAATAAAGGCTGAGGGATATTGAAATCGAAGTCTTTTTATAAATGCGCGATGCGGCGCGAGAATTGGCAAGCTTTAACGCGGGATAGGCAAAAGCCCGAAAATGAGGATGTCTTTTAAAAAACCAGCGTTCCAAAATTAAAAGCGCTGGAAAGATGGAAACGATGAAAATTCAGCGTTTCCACATGCTATAGCTTACGCTTTATACTTCGAATTCGGAGCGATTATGTCCGGCGCTTAGTAATTCCTGCATCCATTTTGGCGCCACTCCGCGACCTGTCCATGTTTTGTCATGATCGTCAGGGTGACGATATTTAATGGCAACCTTTGCGCCTTTGCGAGCAGGCTTCTTCTCGGGGTCATGAATTTCCACAACGACCTCGATAGAGGCTGCCAATTCTTTAATTTGCGCTAAAACTTCTTTACGTTTATTAGCCTGTTTATTTTTTAATGCCTTTTCTGCATTTTCAATAACAGCCTGTAATTCACGCTCAGAAAGGTTTTGATACTCGGTCATTTTAAGTCCTTAAAATAATAAAACTGTATTAATTATATCATCACCCTAGTTATAAATATATTAGATATATTACATATATAAGTCATTCAGCCTTAAAAGTCTTTTCATTTAATATACGGTCGTGCTCATCTACGAGTTGTACCGCCCAATTACCTTTTTCAGCATCAGTCAATAATTTGCGGCTTGATGTGCGCCATGAGTCACTCGATATATTTAATTCCTGACTGGAAATAATAATGCCGTTTTTCAACCATTTATGATAAACCTTGCTACCCTTCATTGATTTTAATTCAGTAAAATAATATATCCATGCCGGATTCTTATTACTAACGCTTATAGTCCGCTTTATTTCGCCGGCGGGTTCCTTATTATTAATATCGTAGGTTAATACCGCCCTTGATATATTATGATTATGTTTTGAATATAAGGGATATTTAGTAATTTTTTCATTGGCTTGTTTTTTTATGTCGTCCTTGGCATGAATATCGGAAGCGGGTTTATATTTTTTATCAGGTTCTTTTGTCGGCTTAATTGGGGAGTTATTCTTATGAGCTATTTGTTTAGCTATATCCGGTTTTTTTATCTCGGCTGATTTAATATCAACTTGCGGCATTATCTCTTCTATAGTATTAACGGCCAACGGCGGATTATCTGAATCGTTTTTTTGCGTATCTTTATTAAGCACATAAAACAATGTCGAAAAAGAAAATACCAGCGCGCCGACGGCAAGCAATATTCTTTTAACATTCCACTCTGTTACCATCCTGGGCTCAAAGTTCTCAGTCGCCTTCCCGGATACCGGATATTTAACTTTTATTACAATATTTCTGTTGTCCACCATAAAACCATATCAACCTTATTTTAAATAAAAACAATGAGTTATCTTTTCTCATTAAGCATCGCATATTTTAGTCAGCGAATACGTTAAATCTTGGTAATATACTACTTAAGAGTTCAGACAAAGACAAAATCCTTACAGAAGAAATCGGACATTCATAATGAGTAAGCTGCTTAAACTTTTTCAAGATTCTTCCTCACTCTATGGCAGCAATGCCGGATTTGTTGAGAATTTGTACGAACGCTTCCTGGAAGACCCTGACTCGGTTGAAGCCAGCTGGCAAAAAGAATTCGGCGACATTCACAACGGCGCCGATTTTGAGACGCCTCATAGCCCTGTCGTAGAGCGCTTTGCGCAGCTTGCGCTTAAATCCCAGGGGCGCTTGGCGAAATTACAAGGCTTCACCGAAGAAAGCGTTAAAAAACAATCGGCTGTTGCCCGCCTTATTAATCATTACCGGGTTCGAGGCCACCAGATTGCCGCCAATAATCCGCTGGGCAAAACCTTGCCGCCGCCTGCCGATATGGATCCGACTTATTACGGCCTCTCCGAGCCTGATATGGACACCTTGTTCGACACCGGAGCGCTTTACGGTATTGACCGACTGCCGTTACGCGACATCATTGCCAATCTGCAAGAGATTTACTGCGGCAGCATCGGCGCTGAATACATGCATATAGCCGATACTCACATCAGGCGCTGGATAATAAACCGCCTGGAAAGCGCTAAAATCAACTTTGAACTGACGCCTGAAAAAAAACACTGGACGCTTCAGTTATTGACTGCTGCGGAAGGCATAGAAAGCCATTTGCATAATCGATTTGTCGGCCAAAAGCGTTTTTCCTTGGAAGGCGGCGAATCGCTGATTCCGATTCTGGACGAATTAACCCAAGGGCTTGGCGAAAAAGGCGTAAATGAGATTGTGATCGGCATGGCTCACCGAGGCCGCTTGAATGTGTTGGTCAATATACTGGGCAAAAGCCCCGCGAGCCTGTTTAATGAATTTGCCGGGACTTCGCCGCTTTCGCCGGGCGTCAGTACCGGCGATGTCAAATACCATATGGGCTTTTCATCCGACATCAGCACGCCCGGCGGCCCTGTCCATATCACGTTGGCCTTCAATCCGTCGCATCTGGAGATTATCAACCCGGTTGTCGAAGGCTCGGTCAAGGCCCGTCAGGACAGGGCGGGAATAAACGGCATAAATACGGTAATTCCCATTCTAATCCACGGCGATGCGGCCTTTTCCGGACAAGGCATCATCATGGAAACCCTGAATATGTCGCAAACCCGCGCTTTTTCCACCGGCGGAACCGTGCATATCGTCATCAACAATCAAATCGGCTTTACCACCAGCAACCCGCAAGATGCGCGCTCCACGCTGTATTGCACCGATGTCGCCAGCATGATCCAGGCGCCGGTTTTTCACGTCAACGGCGATGATCCGGACGCCGTTATCTTGGTAACCCAATTGGCAATGGATTACCGGATGACCTTTAATAAAGATGTGGTCATCGACCTTATCTGCTATCGCAGGCTCGGTCATAATGAAGCCGATGAGCCTTCGACCACCCAGCCCCTGATGTACAAGAAAATCCGCAAACTCAAAACGACGCGGAAACTTTACGCCGAAAAACTGATTAAAAGCGGACTGATCACCGATAAACAGGCGACAGAGTTGGAACAAAACTACCAAAAACTGCTCGAAGCTGGTGAAGTGGTGTCCCGTCCGATTCTGGCCGACGGCCTCTATCCTTACACCAACCAATGGAATAAATTTCTGGGCAACGACTGGAAATCGCCGTGCAATACCGCGGTTTCCATGGAACGCCTGCGCTTTTGCAGCGACAGAATGCAGCGTTTGCCGACCGGTTTTGAAATGCATCCCAGAGTCGCCAAAGTCATAGACAACCGCCGTAAAATGGCGGCCGGGGCGATGCCGCTGGATTGGGGCTTTGCCGAAAACATGGCTTATGCGACGCTGCTGACGGAAAAATACCATGTTCGCCTGACCGGGCAGGATGTCGGCCGCGGCACTTTTGTGCATCGCCATGCTGTATTGCATAATCAACTGCACAATAAAACCTATACCCCGCTTAAACACCTGGACAAAGATCAGGGCAATGCGCAGATTTTCGACTCACTGCTTTCCGAAGCGGGCGTGCTGGGTTTCGAATACGGCTACAGCACCACCATGCCGAATACCCTGGTTATTTGGGAAGCTCAATTCGGCGATTTCGCCAATGGCGCGCAAGTGGTTATCGACCAGTTTATCAGTTCAGGCGAAACCAAATGGGGGCGCATGTGCAATCTGGTGATGTTGCTGCCGCACGGCTTTGAAGGCCAGGGGCCGGAACACTCCTCGGCCCGGCTGGAACGCTATCTGCAACTGTGCGCCGAGCATAATATGCAGGTTTGCAATCCGACTACGCCGGCGCAAATATTTCACTTGCTGCGTCGCCAGATGCTGCGCCGTTATCGAAAACCGTTGATCATCATGAGTCCCAAGAGCTTGCTGCGTCATAAACTTGCGGTTTCCACGCTGGAAGATTTAACAACCGGTCAATTCCTGCCGGTAATCGGCGAACAGGACGACATCAATCCCAAAAAAGTGACCCGCCTAATCATGTGTGCGGGCAAAGTCTATTACGACCTGCTGGAAACACGGCGTCAGGACGACCTTAAACACGTCGCCATTGCCCGCATAGAACAGCTCTACCCGTTTCCCGACGAGTTGTTTAAAGCGGAAGTCGGCAAATACCCGCAACTTAAAGAGTTCATCTGGTGTCAGGAAGAACCGCAAAATCAAGGCGCCTGGTATCAATCCCGACATCACTTTAGCGATAATCTCGGTTCCAAAATCAGCATGACTTATGCCGGTCGAGAGGCATCGGCAGCGCCTGCTGTCGGCAATTTCCGCGTCCATATAGAACAACAAAAAGCGGTCGTTCAATCGGCCCTTTACGGCAAACCTTCAGGAAAATAACATGAGCATTGAAGTCCTAGTTCCCAACCTCCCCGAATCCGTCTCCGATGCAACGCTGATCACCTGGCATAAACAGCCCGGCGATACCGTTATCAAGAACGAAAACCTCGTTGATCTTGAAACGGACAAAGTGGTGCTTGAAGTTCCTGCGCCGGAATCCGGCATCCTTGGCAAAA
>Ga0208121_100286_pt1 | contig 19723 bp, 21 predicted proteins | sample LakWasMet62_LOW9_2_FD_183894 | JGI IMG/M metagenome (GOLD analysis project Ga0208121, IMG submission 183894) | Freshwater sediment methanotrophic microbial communities from Lake Washington under simulated oxygen tension - Sediment Metagenome... | ecosystem: Environmental > Aquatic > Freshwater >... | reverse complement strand
AGGAACAGCGGAGCTGGGCGTGCGTCGTAGGTCGCCAGGCCGAGCGCCTCGCTCATGCCGTAGTGGGTCACCATGTGGCGCGCCAGGTCGGTGGCACGCTGCAGGTCGTTCTCCGCTCCGGTCGAGGCGTCCTCGAACACCAGCTGCTCGGCCACACGCCCAGCCAGCAGCACATCGAGCCGATCAAGCAGCTCACTTCGGCGCATCAGGTACCGGTCCTCGGTCGGCGACTGCTGCGTGTAACCGAGTGCCGCAATGCCGCGCGGGATGATCGACACCTTGGTCACGCGGTCGGCGTTCTTGCGCATCTCGGCGACCAGGGCGTGGCCAGCCTCGTGGTAGGCCACGAACTTGCGCTCGGTCGGGTTCATCACCCGGTTCTTCTTCTCGAGGCCCGCAACGATGCGGTCCAGCGCTTCCTCGAAGTCCTGCATGTCCACCGCGTCCTTGTCGCGCTTGGCAGAACGCAACGTCGCTTCGTTGACCAGGTTAGCCAGATCGGCGCCCGCGAAACCCGGCGTGCGCGCCGCCAGCAAGGCGAGGTCGACGGACGGCGCCAGCTTGACGTTCTTCACATGCACTTCCAATATCTGTCGCCGCCCGATCAGGTCGGGCCGGTCGATCGCGACGTGCCTGTCGAAACGCCCTGGCCGCAGCAGCGCAGGATCGAGCACCTCGGGCCGGTTGGTCGCGGCGAGGATGATCACGCCGCGGTTGGTGTCGAATCCGTCCATCTCGGCGAGCAACTGGTTCAGCGTCTGCTCGTGTTCCTCATGGCCGCCGGACAGGCCCACGCCGCGTGCCTTGCCCAACGCGTCGATCTCGTCGATGAAGACGATGCACGGCGCCTTGGCTGCCGCCTGCTCGAACAGGTCGCGCACTCGCGCTGCGCCAACGCCGACGAACATCTCGACAAATTCCGAGCCGCTCAACGACAGGAAGGGCACGCCTGCCTCGCCGGCAACCGCCTTAGCCAGCAGCGTCTTGCCGGTGCCGGGCGCGCCGACGATCAGGACACCTTTGGGAATCTTGCCGCCCAAGCGCCGATAGCGCTCCGGGTTCTTCAGAAAATCGACCACCTCCATCAGTTCCTCGCGCGCCTCGTCGATGCCGGCCACGTCCTTGAAGGTCACGCCGGTCTCGGTCTGCATGTAGACCCGCGCCTTGCTCTTGCCGATCTCCAGCATGCCGTGGCCCATGCCGCCGCCCATACGCTTCATCAAGAACCACCAAATGCCGAAGAACACCAGCGCCGGCGCGACCCAGGAGGTCAGCGTGCCGAGCCACTTGCTCTCGCGCACGCTGCCGTAGCGCACCTTGGCGGCATCGAGCTGGGCCACCAAGCTCGGGTCGTTGACCAGCACCGTCGCGAAGCCGTGTTCGCCGCCGGCGCGCGTGAGCACCTCGAGCTTCTCCTTCGGCAGGATCTGCTCCAGCCCTTCGACGCGCAGCTTGCCGGTCGCGATGCCGTCGGCGATCACCACGTCATCGAGCTTGCCCGCCACCAGCGCCTGCTTGAACTCGCTGTAGGTCAGCGTCTGTGCGTGCTGGGGGGCAACAAACTCCTGCAGCAGGATCATGCCCACAAGGGCGGCCAACACGTACCACAACGAGAACGTCTGCTTTTTATCCATGAACACACCTCCAAGGAATCTGGGTCAGACGCCGGGGCGCCGGCGTGATCGCCGCTCGTCGAGGGCAAACTGGATGGCCCCCCACAAGATCAGAACCGGGCACACCAGCAGCAAGGCGGCCAGCAGCGCACTCCACCATGCGAAGCCGAAGGACCACAGCACTGCCGCAGCGATCACCACGGCCAGGGCGGGACACAACCACATCCAGCGATTGGTGAATTCGGGCCATTTCAAAAATCTCATGGCAGCCTCCACGAATATTGTAGGCGTGCCCCCTTGAGCAGCGCCGAGTTGACGATCACCGACGGCGAGGACAAAGCCATCGCCGCGGCAGCGATGATCTGGTTGGGCAGCCCGAACGCGGCGTTCGGCACACTGACCGCGTTGTCGATGAAGGCCCAGAACAGGTTGCGCTTGATCGTGCGCATCGATTTGAACTCGACCTCCGGCGATTCCCGGCAGCCGTCACCGCAGAAATAGTAAGTGCGCCTGGCCCGGTCGATGCGCAGCGCGGTCGCCTCGGCCGGTTCGATGGCATTCCGCACACCATGTCGACCGAACCGGCGGCCGGCCTGGCCAATCCGTCTTGAAGCACAACCTGTGTAATGTCCATGTCCCGATCGATGCATGGAATCGCGCCTGGCGACGCAAGCCGAGCCGTGGATGGAATGCGTACGAGGCGTCATGGCGAGCGGCGCGCAGCGCCCTCCCACGCAACCGTGCCGGCCGCGGCAGCGACCAGCCCTCCCGCGATGAGGAACGGCAGCGGCGGTGCCAATGCAAACAGACTCCCCGTGGCGGCGGCACCAACCGCCTGTCCGAGGTTGGCCGCCGCGGCCTGCCGGCCCATGGCCCAGCCTTGGCGCGCACCGGCTGCGCTTGAGATGCGCACGGCCAGCGACGGGATGAGCACGCCGATGCCCGCGGCCGCCAGCACGAACGCGACTGCGGTCACGAAGCCCCCCGTCGATACAGCCAGCAGGCCAAGACCTGCCGACAGCACCGCGAGCGCGGCGACGACGAGACGCGGCTCCCCCAACCTGCGTTCCAAGCGCGGCAAGGCCCAGAACTGTACGGCGATCATCACGCCGCTGCACAAAGCGAAGTACACCGACACCGGTAACGGCTCGACGGCCGGCGCGCGTCGCGCCGCCAGGGTCACACCGATCTCGGCCACCGTAATCGCCAGCACGACAACAGCCGTGAGCAGCAGCGAGCGGCCAATGCGCTGTTCGTCGGCGGATCGCGCACTGCCTGGCGATGCCGCGATGGAGCGGTTGGGTGGCAGGCCGAGCACGCCCACCGCCGCCAGCAGCCCGACGATGGCGACCACGTCCAGCGGCAGCGAGGCGAGCGTAGCACCCCCGCGGGCCGAAGCGCGTGTCAGACCTGCCAGTCCGTCGCCAAGTGCCGGCCCGAGCAGAAAGCCCAGCGCGGTGGCCGATGCGATCCAGGCGAAGCGGCGCGGCAAGCGGGACGGCGCAGACGCTGTGACGACGTAGGCGAAGACCGCCGGGAGCACCGCAGCCGACGCCAGACCGGCGATCGCGCGCACCGCATAGAGCCCGCGCATTGAGAAGGGCACGGTCAAGGCCCACAGCGCCACGCTCGAGCCGGCCAGTCCCACGGCGAGCACCCAGCGCCGGTCGATCCTATCCGCGAGCGCTCCCCAGGCCGGCGCGGCCAGGAAGAGCGCGAGCGTGTACACGCCAGTAATCCAGCCCGTGTGGCTCTCCATGCCGGCCGCCGAGCCGCCCCCCGTGCGCTCCACCAGCCCGGGCAGCAATGGCAGCGTCACGCCATAGGCCATCGACACCGCCATCCCGGCCGCGAGCAGGGCCACAAAGGCGCCGGCCGACAGATCCGATCCAGGCTTTCTGCTATCAGCGGAGAAGGCGACTACCATGGTCGCTCACCCACGGTAGAGATCGCGGCGGGTCAGGGGGACCGGCCACGCTCCGCCATCGCGCTTCGAGGCGACAATCTGGTAGATGCCCGTGCCTCCCGCCTCGAACTCAAGCGCACAAGCCGCCATGTAGAGGCGCCAGATGCGGTAGGTCACCTCGTCGACTTCCCGCAGCGCCTCATCGCGGTGCGCCTCCAGCCGCTGCACCCAGTGCCGCAACGTCAGCGCGTAGTGCGGTCGAAGTCCTTCGACATCGTGAATCTCGAAGCCGGCACGCTCCATCCCGAGCTGGATGTTGCTGACACAGTCGAGTTCGCCGTCGGGAAATACATAGCGATTGATGAACTCGGTCGCGACGGTCCGGTTCCAGCCCTCCTCGTCGTGGGTGATGCCATGGTTGAGGAACAGCCCACCCGGCCGCAGCACGCGCTGGACCGCACCGTAGTAGGCCGGCAGGTTCGCCAAGCCGACATGCTCGAACATGCCGACGCTGGACACCTTGTCGTAGACCGCTGCACCGTCGAGGTCGCGATAGTCCCGGAGTTCGACCGTGACGCAATCCTGCAGTCCTTCGGCACGGATGCGCTCACGCGCGTACTCGAGCTGCCGCTGGCTGAGCGTGATGCCATGCGCGCAAACGCCGTGATGGCGCGCCGCCCAGCACACGAGCGCGCCCCAGCCGCAGCCGATGTCGAGCAGCCGGTCACCGGGCTGCAGGCGGAGCTTGCGGCAGATGTGCTCCAGCTTGTTGCGCTGGGCCTGCTCGAGCGAGTCCTCGGGCGTCTCGAAGTAGGCGCAGGAGTAGACCCGCTCGGCGTCCAGCCACAGACCGTAGAACGCATTGGACACGTCGTAGTGGAAAGAGATCGCTGCCCGGTCGGTCTGGCGCGAATGGTGATGCCCGAAACGCCGGGCCACGCGCGAAGCCAGCCCCCCCACGGGCTTCAAGCCGTCCTGCTCGGAGACCCGCAACATCAATGCGTCGCTCAACAGTGCCAGCTTGTCACGCCACGACAGCGACACCGCCTGGAAGTGGGCCTTCAGGCCCAGCGCGCTGTACAGGTCCCCCTCGACATCAATGACGCCGCGAAAGTAGGCATCGGCCAACAGCATCGGATCCGGCCGCAGCACAAGACGACGCAGCAGCGCCGGGTCACGGATCACGAGCGTGTACTCGGGGTCGGACTCGAGTTCATACAGGAGCGCGTCGCCCAGCCTCAGCGCCGGTGGGCGCTCTATCCCGGCCAGCAAGCGGCGCAGGATGCGCAGCGCCGGAGCATGCAGGGCCGGCGACAAAGGCCGAACGAGAGTTGTCGAGTGATCCATCGGTTTCTCCGTTCAGTTCTTCGAGTACACGTCTCGTGGCTCAGTGACGGCCGCGGCCGGGTCATCACCAACGACGATCAGCGGCGCGCGTCTCAGCTCCCCCATGACTGCCGCAAGGCACTCCTGGCTTGCGGCGTGGATGGTGAACAGCGGTTGCCCCTGGTCAACGTGCTCGCCGATCCGTGTGTGCAGCACAATGCCGGCGCCGGTCCCACGCGTTGCACCAGCTAGTGCCACAACGCGCTGCACATGCGCGCCGTCCACCGACCTCACATGTCCCGCGTGATCGGTCTCGATGGTTTCAGCGACTGGCGCGAGGATCGGCTTGCGCAGCCCGCCCTGAGCCTCGCAGAGGGCCTGGAACCGCGTCCACGCAGCGCCGCTGTCGAGCAGCCGCCAGGCGTCGAGCTTGCCGTGTCCAGGGCGGCTAGCGCCGCTCAGCTCGAGCAACTGGCCGGCTTCGGCCAAGGCATGCATGCGCAGGTCGATCGGCGCAGCCGCGGCGCAGCGCAGCACGGCTAACACGTCCAGTGCCTCGGGCACCGGACCGATGCCCAGACCCACGGGCTGCGACCCGGCAGAGCGGGCGATGTGGACCTGCACGCCGACTTCCGCGCCGACCGCAGCGAACATGGTCTTTAGGCGATGAAAGCGTGCGTCGTCTTGCACGTCGGCACCCCGTCCGACAGCCACGTTGACGAGCAAGTACCTCACGCCCGCGGCGATGCGGCGCCACACTGCCGACGCCACTAGGTGGGCGTCATCCGCAGCGGCACTCCACCGCACGCTCGCTCCCACTCCCGCGGAGTCCGCGCGGACGATGCAGGCGCCAAAGCGCGAGGCAATGCCTACAGCGGTCGCACGATCGAGTTCCACCCCGGTGAGCGTCGCCATCGCGTCGGCGGTGCTCCAAGCCCCGGAGCCGGCCGGCTGCGAGAAGTGCGGCATCGTCTCGCCCGCCGCAGCCACGATCGCGGCGACGATCGGCGTCGTTCGGTGTCCGGGGATCCGGTCTAGGCCATGCCGGTCGACGACGCACGTCGCGTCCCAGACGAGCGCCGGAGCTGCCTCGACAGTCCAGGCGCGCACCAGTGCGACGGCCTGCCGAACCGCCAGGTCCCCGTATGGATGCATTCCACCCGCGGGGTCGTCCGCGCTGTGTTCGTCGCTCATGCACATGGCGTCACGAATGGCCATGGGTTCTCTCCTGTCGGTCAATGCGTCTCGCACGACGCGTGGTTCTGGTGGTCGGTCCCAGATCGGATGCGGGCCGCACAATCGCATCGCTGCAGCACACCCTCGCCCGCCCCGCGCAGCCCGGCGGCATTGGCCTCGTCGGTGTCGAGGTGCAGTTCGAGGACCGCGCCGTCGTCTACGCGCAGCGCGACATGCTTCAGCACCGTGCCACGCGGCGTTTCCAGCGCGACCTCGACCTCCCCGTTGGCAGCAACCCCGAGCCGCCGGGCTTCGGCGGTCGTCAGGTGCAGGTGACGGCGTGCAACGATCAATCCGGTTGTACGCAGCTTCCCGGCCGGACCCAACAGAGTGACTTCGGGCGTGCCTGCGAGATCACCGGACAGGCGCAGCGGCGCGTCGATGCCCAGCTGGATGGCCTCGGTGCGGCTGACCTCGACCTGGTTCGCCGCCCGGCAGGGCCCGATGACGCGCACGCGCTCAAGCCGGCCACGCGCGCCGATCACGGAAACGGTCTCCTCGGCGGCAAAGAAGCCGGGCTGGCTCAGCGGCTGCAGCACGCGCAGTGAGTGTCCGGCACCGAAAAGCACCTCGACGGCCGCCTGAGTTAGGTGCACATGGTGAGCCGAGATCGCCACAGGGACCGGGATGTCCTGCCGCAGTGCCGTGCGCTCGGTTCGCCGTAACACCGCCGCCGTCTCGCGCGCGATGACCCATTGCTCACGCGCCCTCACAGCCAATATGGCCACCGGCGATCGCGATGCTTGCAGTTCGGCGACCTCAACACCGGACGCGCCAAAAAACTCGTTGCGGTCCTCGTCGAGACGCAGACCGAGGAACTCCAGACCCTGCAGGATGCGCCGGCGCAGCGCGGGCGAGTTCTCGCCTGCTCCTCCAGTGAAGGCCACGGCATCGCAGCCACCCATCGCTGCGGCATAGGCTCCGATGTACTTGCGCACGCGGTAGGCGTGGACCTGCAGCGCCGCCCGGGCACCAGCATGCCCCTGGCGCGCCAGGGCTTCGATCTCGCGCAGGTCCGAGCCGATGCCCGACAGTGCCTTCAGCCCACTATCGTGGTATAGCGCCGCTTCGATCTGCGCCAGGTCTATACCGAGCGTCCGCGCGACGAAGCCGGGGATGCCAGGATCCAGGTCACCGCTGCGAGTGCCCATCACCAGCCCCTCCAGGGCCGTCATCCCCATTGAGGTATCAACGGATCGTCCGCGGTCGATTGCGCAGACGCTTGCGCCGTTGCCGAGGTGGCAGCTGACAATGCGCAGATCGGCAGGAGCCCGCTCCAGTGCGGCGCCCACGGCTTCGAGCACATGCTGGTGCGAAAGGCCGTGGAAGCCGTAGCGACGCACGCCGGCGTCGCGCCAGGCCTGCGGCACGGCATAGGCCCGCGCCTGCTCGGGCATGCCGGCATGGAACGCCGTGTCGAACACCGCCACCTGAGGCAAACCCGGCCAGCGCTCGCGCGCGAGGCGTATGCCGGCCAGCGCCACCGGGTTGTGCTGAGGCGCCAGCGCGGCGGCGTTTTCAATCTCGCGTTCGACGTCCGCTTCGATGCGTACGGTCTCGCTCAAGCGAGGCCCGCCGTGTGCGACACGATGGCCAATGGCATCAATCACCGCAATGCCCGCATCGCGCAGCCGGCGCTCAATCTCGTCGAACGCCGCTGCATCGACCGCAGGATGGTCGATCGTCGACTCCATCAGCGGCGTGGCCGATGTTGGGTCGAACACGCCGAATTTGATCGTCGCGCTGCCGACGTTGAGTGAAAGGATCCGCATAGTTTAGGCTTGTTCTAGCAACGAGTGCAGTCCCCAGCCGAACGCATGTACCCTGTGTTCCAGCACCGGCAGCAGCGCGACCGCCGCGAAGGTCCAGAGAATCCACTTGGTCCAGGCACGATCCGATTCGGTGTCAGTGGGCTTCGTCGGGGTGGTCATTGTCTTTCCTTCAGCGCTCGGAGCGATGCGGCGACCAGGCGTCGAACCTGAACTCGATCTCGTCGCCCCTCCCCGGCAGCCGCACCCAGAGCCGGAACCGGTACGGTCCGTACTTGGCAACGCCGAACATCTGACCGTAGCTGGCCAGTTCGTTGACCTTCATCGGCACCAGATACTTCGCGGGCTCGTCGACGATGCCGGATTCGCTGATCTGCGCGCGAACGACCGCGTCCTCGATGCGACGACCACTCGCGCTGTCGTAGAGCGCCACGACAAGGTGGTGCACCTGACCGCCGCCTTTGGGTGGACCGCCGTGGAGTTCGGCTAGGTCGTGCTTTTCCGCCACGACCGCAGCCGGCACGAGCCCCCAGTAGAGGGTGATGCCGGAACGCTCCAGTCGGCTCTGTGCCAGCGCCGGGCTCAGCATCGTGACCAGCAGAAGCAGCAGCCACGTGGTGGCCGCGAAACGCCAGCATCGCGCCGGCAGCGGGACGGTTCTCATGGTGTGCTCCTCGTGGCGGTCGGGCGGTCAACTGGCATAGAGCTGTTGGAACACCAACTCGGCCCACAGGTCACGGCTCATGCGCCACGACTCCCAGGCCTGGGCGTGCGCATCGGCGCCGATGCGCTCCAACTGGTACCAGGGGTTGACTGTGCGGTCCGGGTCGCGTGCGCCCCACTGTTCGATCCATTGCTGCGTCCACGGTAGCCAAGCCAGGGACGGCGTCGCCTTCTCGGACCAGACCTGCCGACTGATCCGCATCGGATGCAGATCGCGCAAATGGCGCGCCGATTCGGGCGTGACTGCGATGCGGACCCATGGCGAGACCCATTGCGCGTAGGCACGCTCGCTCGCCTCCGACAGCGCCTGAACCTTGTCAAATCCAGCCGAGTTGGAGTCGAACGGCAGGTCCTCAAGGCGGCGCGGTTCGAAGCTGGCGCCGGTGGCAGCATCGCCGGTGCCACCCTCATCCAGAACCATCTCGTAGAGGCCGGGGACGAGATCCTGGATTGTTTCTGCGTGATGGAGGATGGCGCGATGCTCGCGCCGCGCCACGCCTGCCGACACGAAGATACCTAGGTGGCCCACCTGCTTGTGCAACAGGTAGACGACACGCTGGCCAGCAGCCACCAAGTCCTCGGTCGTGGGGTACACCGCCTTGAGCCAGCCCAACGCTTGGTGCGGCGGCGTGATGTTGTCGCCATAAGAGCTGAAGATCACCAGCGGCGCCCCGATGCGCCTGAGGTCCGCGCGGCAATGCCTGTCGACCACGATCTCGCCATCCTCAAGGCGGTTGCCGACGAACAAGTCCCCGGCGATGGCCAGCATCTCTTCGCGGGCCAACTGATAGAAGCCGTTCCACCAGCGCTCGAACTCCAGGAAACGATCGTGCTCGGCCTCCGGATTCGCAAAGAGCGTGTCGTATTTCCTGAATACGCCTTCGGGCCGCAACGCCTCGAAGTTCTGCACCAGCCATGCGCCGTCGAAGCGGCCGTTGCCCAAGTCCGACATCCAGTGCGCCGGCCAGACGCCGCCGGTAAAACCACCGAGCAGGCGCATCGGGTTGACGCCGCGCTCGCCGGCCCAGTACGACAGCGGTGAGCCGTTCAGCACCGCCAGCGCCGCCCGGTGCTGGCAATGCGACAGCGCCAGCGTGATCGCCCAGCCGCCCTGGCAGTTGCCATAGACAATCGGCGCCTTGCCGCTATGGCGCTGGGCAACGATGTCGATGAAGGCCGCGAGCGTCTGCACGACCGCCGCCATCGTCTGCCCCTCGACCGGCTCCGGGTCGAAGACGACAAAGTAGACCGGGTGGCCCTCAAGCAGCGCCATGCCGACTTCCGAATCGCGCTTGAAGCCGCCGATGCCCGGACCGTGCCCGGCGCGCGGGTCGACCACCAGCACCGGAGCGGCGCCCTTGCGCACGTGCTTTTCCAGCGCATCGGTGCCGCAGCGCGTGACGCGCAGCAGCCGATAGTTCGACGGTGGGTCGAGATCCCGGCCGTCGGCCACTGGCTCGGACTCGAAGTGCAACAGCGGCGGCATGCCTGCGGCCTCGTGCGCGCTCATGTTGGCCGCACGTTCGCGCAGCGTATCGGCCGTCTCGATACCGCGCCACAGTGCATCCAGCCAGTAGCGAACGAGCAAGTGGCCGGGCGTGAGCCCCGCAGAGGCAACCGCAGCGGCAGCGTTCGTCGGCATGGCGTCTCAGCTACAGCAGCAGCCGCGGCCTTTGGAAGCCGTACCACACCCGCCGGCAGGGTGCTGGTGCGCGGGTGGCGCACCCGTCGCGGGGCCAGCGTCGTAGCCGGCCTCACTTAGTGCGGCGACCAACTGCGGCACCTGGTGCGTGGCGTGTTCGCCTCGGACACGTGCGATGCCGCTACCGAGATCGACCTCGACCTCCTGCACGCCCGGCACACGCTTGAGCGCTTTGGTGACCGACGTGACGCAAGACCCGCAGGTCATGCCATCGACTTTGAGTTCAGTGATTTCCATATCGGGACTCCTTGGGTTTCAGTGCTGGTGGCCGCTCTGGCCACCCGGGGGCAACTGGCGGGTGTCGTCCTCGGGCTTGGCCTCCTTACCACTGTCATGCCTGCCGTGGCCACTATGCCCGCCGTGACCGAACAGGTGCATCAGGGGGCAGGCCAGCAAGATCAAAAACGGCAGCAGCTGCCCCAGATGCGCGTTGTGGCGGAAGAACATCCAGGCCACCGCCGCGGCCAGACCGATCCACAGCACCCATTGGTTGATGCGAGACCAGTTCGGCCCGGAGGGATGGCTGTTGCTGTGTTTAGAGGGGCTGTTCATAGCGAGACTCCTGATAGAAGGAACGACAAGAAACGGCAAGCAAAAGGGGGGATCCCGTCACCCGACAGCGCCGCGGCGGACGCGAGGGCGGACGAAAGAACAGGACGCGACGCGGATCAGATCCGCGTGGCGTCCAAGCGTGTCAAAGCGTAAGGCGCTGAAACGCGATGCGCGGCGGAGGTCCGCCGCCCAGGTGTGGCGAGTCGACTACCAACTGACCGGCGGTGGGCTCGGCCAAGCCGGACACCGAAAGGGTGTTGGATGCAAGCAGCGCGAAGCTGAGTGTGGAAAGGTCGTCGACAACCTTCAATTGCGGGGCGCCGATCGACGACTTCTCGCAGAAGTTCAGGCAGTCGACCTTGGCAGTATCACCTTGCTCGTCGTCGTGATGGTGCTTCTGGCTATCGTTATCGTAACTGGCGCCCATCATCGCCGCGTCAGAACGGTGATGCACTGATTCGCCCAAGGCGCAGGCGTTGGCCACACTCATTGCGAGGCCGAACAGCCAAACGATCAGCACCTGGGCTGTCCATCGGCGGAGACGTCGGCGATTGTTGAACATGATGACGCGTGCGTTAGACAAATCAGATTTGTAGACTAATACTAAGCACGGACCATCAAACGCCTCTTGATTTACATCAATAGATCGATCACCTCGACCCAATCAGTATCAAGAAGCAGTTCTGAGCGACCCCGGGTTTTGAGGAGGCTCCAACCTTTGAGAAGATGGCGCCATGAACAAGACGAACAAGTTTTCCCCCGAGGTCCGGGAGCGTGCGGTACGGCTGGTGCAAAAGCACCGAGGCGACTAAGGTTTACTGGCTTGCCCGGAGATGACGCCAAGATTGCATTTCTGTAATTTATTGACGGCGTCGCCTAGCTTATTGCCCCTTGTGAAACTTGCCGTGATCGTGCCCTCGCACTGCCGGTCGAGTCGGCTCCTCAGCGCTTGCGGCCTTGGGAGGCAGGCCATCTGTGCATGGCCTCTTGCCGGCAGGGCCGGTTCCCTTTTCCAAGCCGTGGTCATGACGCGAACCAGTATCTTTCGAGCACTCGAAAACGGGGTTCGACGTCTGCCCGACCTTGGGGAGCGTGTTTTCCTGTCCGGGCTGCTGTGCCAGGACCGAATAGGCAGGTAGCGTAACAAGAGCAGTTGCCAGCCAAAGTTGATAGTTCCGCATTTTCACTTTCCTTTCTGTTCAATTCCTGGTGTCAATGAAGGCACAGACATGCTCACTCAACCGAAATCATCCCCTTCATGCCCGCCTCCATGTGACCAGGGATCAGACAAGCAAAATCGACCTTCCCGGCTTTGGAGAATTGCCACACAATGCCACCTCGCTTGCCGGGAGCGAGCGTCACCATATTGGGCTCGGCATGCTGCATGCCAGGCATCTTGCGCATCATTTCGGCGTGCTCCTTGAGCTCATCCGCAGTGCCAATCACCATCTCATGCTGGGTCTTACCAACGTTCTTGACGAAGAAACGGATCGTCTCACCCGCCTTGACGGAAATCTGGCTCGGGCTGAAGCGCATGGTGTCGTCCATGGTCACTTCGATCGTGCGACTGACCTTGGCCGAATCACCCGCTTGCCCGGCGGCCGAGTTGTGTTCGCCCTGGTGCATGCCGGCCAAGTTGCCGTGCATGGCACCCATGTCATGACCGCCATGATTTCCAGCGGCGAAGGCCAGAACCGGTGCGGTGCTGAGCAGAAGGATGGAAAGAGATTTTTGCATGTTGAAACTGCCTTTTTAACGAAGTTGAAAAAATATCAAATGTGATACGTGCCAATGAAGTTCAGAACCAGAAACGCACGCCGGCAACCCAGCGTGACTCTTCGGTGCGCTCGCCGGCGGAGCGTGCCAGATCGGCGGTGGCACCGTACTTGCCCTTCCATTCGACGCCAGCGTAGGGTGCGAACCGGCGGTTGATTTCATAGCGCAGACGCAGAGCGGCAGTGCCGCTGGACAGGCCACCGCCGATCTCGCGCGCCTCATCCGCTTGCCCATAAATGTTGAATTCGACGCGCGGCTGCAGGATCAGCTTTTGTGTCAGCAAGACTTCATACTCGGCCCCCAGGCGCAACGCCGTCCGACCACCTTCGCCAACATAGGCCACCGCGTCGACCTCGAACCAGTAAGGCGCCAGTCCCTGCACCCCTACCGCCAACCAACGGCGCTCCGGCCCGCCGCCGCTGTCGCTACGCAGACCCAACTGGGTGTCCCAGAACGGCGCAAAGGCATGCCCCCACAACACTTCAGTCCGAGCTTCCGGGGCCTTGGCATCGACCAGGTCGCCTTCGGCCTTGACCACCAAACGGTCGTAGTCGCGCCCGAACCAGGCCTGGGCGTCGTAGGAAAAACTGTTGCCGTAGCTGCTGTTCACCCGCTCGAAGCGGTTCATCAGCAAGGAGCCGAAATTCTGCTCATCGGCCAGTTTGAGTTGACGGGTGCCGGCCAGGGCATAGGGCCCGACCCCCAGGCCATAGCCGCCGGAATAGGCATGCGGATCGCGTGCGTCCGCCGGCGGCGTGCCGCCCTGGGCGTCGCCCATGGAGCCATGATCCATGCGTTCCATGGAGCCATCTGTCTTTTCGGCCGTGGCGGCAGGCATGTCATGGGTCATGCCGCTCATTGACTGCGCCCACACCGGTACCATGCCAAGCGTCGCGAGTATGAAAGCAATCCTGCTCAGCTTGAGTTTCATCATGTGCGTTTTTCCCTTTGTATTCATGGATCAGGCCACCACCACTTCGCGGAACATGCCGGCATCCATGTGGAACATCAGGTGGCAGTGCCAGGCCCAGCGCCCCAAGGCATCGGCCGTGACCAGGAAGCTGACGCGCTGGGCCGGCTGAACGGGAATGGTGTGGCGCCGCGCCAGGAAGCTGCCGTCGGGGTTTTCCAATTCGCTCCACATGCCGTGCAGGTGCATGGGATGGGTCATCATGGTGTCGTTGTGCAGGATGACTCGCACGCGCTCACCGTATTTCATGAACACCGGCGTGGACTGGCCAAACTCCAAGCCATCGAGCGACCAGGTGTAGCGATCCATGTTGCCGGTCAGATGCAGCTCGATCTCTCGCTCGGGGCCGCGGTCGTCAAGCGGACCACCGATCGTGTGCAGATCCGACAGCGTCAGGACGCGCCGGCCGTTGCCGCGTAAGCCCACTCCTGGGTCGTCCAGATTGGTGCGTGCCATGTCCACACGCGCATCGGTGCTGGGACCATATTCGGTGTTGGCATGGCGCGCTCGAGTACTGGGCACGGCCAACGGATTGGTTGCCGGCATTTCGGGCATGACGTGCCCACCATGATCCATCGCCATGCCTCCCGGCTTCATTCCAGGCATTCCGCCCCCCGCCCCGCCGCCGTGGCCTCCATGGCCAGACGGCGCGCCGTGGTCCATGCCGGCCATGCTTCCGCCCATCGCGCCCATCATGTCGCTCATGGACAACCAAACCGGAGCATCCACCTCCGGCACCGGTGCGCTCAGGCCCGGCCGCGTCGCCAGGGTGCCGCGGGCATGGCCGGTTCGGTCCATCGTTTGCGCGAAGACGGTATAGGCGTCATCACGAGGTTCGACTACCACGTCGTAGGTTTCGCCGGGTCCGAAGCGAAACTCATCCACGCTGACGGGCTCGATATTGACGCCGTCGACCTGCACCACCTTGAGTTTGAGCCCGGGGATGCGGACGTCGTAGAAAGTGTTGCCGGCACCGTTGATGAAGCGCAACCGTACACGCTCGCCCGGTTTGAACAGACCGGTCCAATTGCCCGCCGGCGTGACGCCATTCATCAGGAAGGTCAGCGTGGAGGCCGAAAGATCCGACAAGTCGGTCGGATTCATGCGCATCTGGTTCCACATGGCCCGCTTGTCGAGTGCGGCTTTCATGCCACTGCGCTCCACGTCACGCAGAAACTGTGGTGCTGTGGGCTGGTTGTAGTTGTAATAGCCGCTCTGGACTTTCAGCTTGGCAAATACCCTCATCGGGTCCTCGTCGGTCCAGTCGGACAGATGAATCACATGATCGCGCTGGACTTTGATCGTCTCGCCATCGGCCGGATCGATGACGATGGCGCCGTACATGCCGGTCAACTCCTGGAAGCCGGAATGCGAGTGATACCAGTAGGTGCCGCTCTGCTCAACCTTGAAACGATAGGTGAAGGTCTCGCCAGGGGCGATGCCGGCGAAACTGATGCCCGGAACGCCATCCATCTGGTATGGCAGGATGATCCCGTGCCAGTGAATCGACGTATGTTCGCGCAACTTGTTGGTGACGCGAATGGTGACAGTATCTCCCTCACGCCAGCGCAAGGTCGGCGCTGGCAACGAGCCATTGATTGTCGTGGCCATACCAGGCTGCCCCGTGAAGTTCGCCGGCGTTTCTGCGATGACCAGATCAAACTCTGTTCCACGCAGAACCGGTGCCGAAGTAGCACGTTGAGGCGCCTCCGATGCCCAAGCAGGCCTTGAGGCAGTCGCTGCCCCGAGCATCACGCCGCCTGCAGCAAGGCCTTGGACAAAGCGCCGGCGGGACATCCCTATTGGCACGTTCAACACATGCGGGACAAACATATTCATCTACTGTTCCTACTGATACGCCTTCCACTACCGCGCTAGCCAGCGCACATAAGACCAACCTCGGTGGAATGGTTCGTATCGTAAGAAGGTGCCGTTTTCCCGTAGATGACGCCCGGATTACATTTATGTAATGCCTATGCACGCCCCCTGAGCGAACGGCACAATACATATCCGTATACAGGAAGCACGCCAATCAATGAAAATTCTTGTGATCGAAGACGAACCAAAACTGGCGATTACTTGCGACAGGGCTTGCCGAAGCTGGGTTTGTCATTGATCTGGCTCGGGACGGTCACGATGGCCTGCACCTGGCGTTGACTGAGGCCTATGACCTTGCCATCCTGGACATTATGTTGTGACGAGCATTGATGGTTGGCAAGTGCTCCAGGGAATCCGGAAAGCCGGCAAAGAGATGCCGGTTCTCTTTCTGACGGCTAAGGATTCCATCGAAGACCGGGTCAAAGGGTTGGAAACCGGCGCCGATGACTATTTGGTCAGGCCTTTTGCCTTTGCGGAATTGCTGGCCAGAGTCAGGACTCTTTTGCGTCGCGGCCGCTCAAACAAGGAGTCCGAAGTGCTCCGGGCTGCCGATCTGGAGCTTGACCTGATTCGTCGGAGGGTGACTTCACGCTGCATAGCGTACGTCCAGAAAGCTGCGTCCTCCAAGCTCAGGAACAGGCTCAGATGCGCATTCTTGGTCAAGAAACCGGGATGCTCTCCAGTTCAGCAGGCATGACGATCTGCATAGAATTCCCCATGATGCGCTTCTGAAGATAGCTGCTGAAATAAGTTGCAGATTGAAGCATCAAACAAGTGTGAGAGGTTTTTTTCGCCCGAAGAACCTAAGCGCAACGACCACGCTCAAAATCGCCGCGAAAAAACACCAGACGGAAATGAACCATCTCGCAAAGATCAGATAGGCCAGCACAAATGAGATCAAGGCAAAAGCCCCAAAGATCCTGACCATGCCCTCATTCGACAGCAGCGGGCTCACGGTGGTTGCTAGAAGGTACCCCGTCATCGTCAGTGCAGCAAAGAAATGGGGTGACACATATTCAATGTGCCCCCCCGTAGGCCGGGATGTGATCGGATACTCGAACATCGAATACAGCAGATACAAACCGACCCCCACCCCCGCAATGGCGGTCAATTTCAGCAGTCTGTTCCGCCCGCCCGGAGGCTCCAGCAAGAGCACGGCCAAAGGCACATAGGCCGGCCAAAGTACGTGCGAGAAAAACGAGTAGAACTGGGTCATCACGAAATTCAGACCCGGAGCATCGTGGTCAAAGGTCCACCAGACGACACCCTCGCTCAGTTGCTGAATGGCAAAGAGCAGCGGTATTGCAGCAAAAGGAATCTCGGACGGACGTCGTGCCGCTTTCACGGTCATCGTGCCAACGCCGAGCAGGAATCCTCCGGCAGCAAGACTGGCAGTCATCGAAAAGCACATGATTTAAGCTTCGTCGTGGCTATTGATCAATCGCAGCAACGATGATCAGCATGTGGAGAATAGGCGGAAATGTCCAATTCGATCTCCGTTGAGCGCCCAAGAGGTCTCACCCATACTCGCAACCGATACGGTCCAGCCTTGGCGACGGAAGAAGTTGGCCATAGTCAGGCACCTTGGCGGTTCATCGACCAGGCCGGACTCGCTGGGCTGGGCACGAAATACAGCACGCGAACGTGATGATGATGGCAGTATTCAATACGACCAGAACCAAATCCGTAGACAAATGGTTTACGACGTTTCTCCCGGTTTGGTTTGATTCGTTTTGGGCTGATTGTCCGTTCTATCCCCTGCTCCATGGTGGTGGCCGTGACCACTATGCATGAAGACATGCATTATGGGACAGGCCAACAGCAACAGGAAGGGCAGCGCTCCAGCGGCATGCGCCAGATGTTCTTTCAGCAGGAAATAACCGGCAACCGCCCCGATGACGAGTAGCCCAAGCGAATAACGAGACCCCCAGAATGGTGGAGGTGACTCATGATGCCGATGAACTTGATTCATGGTAGCGCCTGCTCATTTCGTGGCGGGTCCCGACTGCGTATCCATCATCATCTGCATCATCATTTGCATCATGTCCATGCGCTTCTCCATCATCTGTTGACGGTCTTCCATGTTGCCGGGCATGCCTTTGTCGCCTTGCGCGCCACCCATGCCAGAGCCACTCATCATGCTCATCATGCTCATGCCATCCTGCATCACCTTCATATGCTCGCCCATCAACGCGGTGCGTTCCGCAGCAGTCTTGGCGCCCATCATCTTCTGATGCATGTCACCCATTGCCATCATTTGCATATCCATCTGCCCCACCTTTTGCTTCGTAGCGGCAGATGGCTTGGGAGCTGCCGGCTTGGTCGCCGGGGCTTTTGCCGCTGGTGGTTTTGACTTAGGTGCCGACGCAGCTCCAGCTGGGTGGTGAGCCTCATGGTCTTGAGGGTCAGGTTGTGCGGCCCACGCAAACACGGTCATGCCAATCATCAGTGATAAGGCGATCAGGGAACGGACTGCTTTCATTGGATGCTCCTAGTTAGCAGAAAGATAGTTGAAAAAGACAGGTTGCACAAGAGAAACGTACGCACCTCAGCACGACACAATCAAGCCGCGATCGACCGGAAGCGGCTCCCAGCTCATCTCCCTCAGTCAGGTGCTTGCACCCCTGAAAGAGACCGCAATCAATCAGAACCTTTCATCCCCCTGTACTCCCAAAGGTACTTGGAACCGGTAACGGTGCCAGCAGCACACAGAAAAATTAGATCTATTTGCCTCCTTCGTCTGGGTTTGCCTGAATGCCTAAGTGATTACTGCGCTAGCTGGATGTCAGTAACGACCATCTTGCCGCCTTCGTTGATGACCATGAACTTGACCTTATCGCCAGACTTCAAGTTGGTCAGCAATCCCTTGTCTTTTGCCGTGAAGACCATGGTCATGCCAGGCATGTCCAGATGTTTGATATCGCCGTGCTTGATGGTGACCTTGCCAGTCTCACGGTCGACCTTTCGGACTTCGCCATCGGTCATGGACGCAGATTGCGACATGCCCATCTTGCTTTGGTCCATCATCATGGTTTGAGCGATGCCGCTTGTGGGCAAAGCCATGCCCATTGCGAGGGACGAAATGGCAAGAATATGTTTGATGTTGCTCATGATTTCCTCGTGAAATTTTTCTAAAAACCTATTGTGACTCTTCTTGGTGGCCAACACGGCCTGGTGCAGATCGTGGAGGCCAAGGCTTCAGATGGGTTTCATTTCCTGGCGACCTTGATCGCGCCTTTCATCCCTGCTTCATAGTGACCAGGCATCAGACAGGCGAAATTCACGGTGCCAGCCTTGGTGAACTGCCAGATGATCTCGCCCTGCTTGCCCGGAGCCAGCGTGATCTTGTTGGGCTCGTCGTGCTCCATGTCAGGGAACTTCTTCATCTGCTCCAGATGTTCGAGCAGCTCCTGCTGCGTGCCGAGGCTGAGCTCGTGCTTGACCTTGCCGACATTCTTGACCACGAACCGGATGGTTTCGCCTTGCTTGACCTGAACGTCCGCAGGTGCGTAGCGCATGCTGTCGTTCATTTCGATGGTGATGCTGCGGTTGACCCGTGCAACCACGCCGGGCTTGCCAATCGCCGTCTCCTCATCGTCGTGGCCGTGGCCGCCGGCATGGTTGCCGCCAGCGAAAGCCGAGCTGGACAGGGCAATCGTCATCAGGGCCAACACTTTGGCCAGGGTGTGTGTCTTGTGCGTCATGGATATCTCCTTGAAATAAAAAATCAGTGCCCGTTGTGGGACTGGGGCTTGCGAACTTTGACTTCGGTCGGTTGGCTGGGGGTCTGCGCACGAGGCATGGACTGGCCGCCTTCGGCCTTGAACCTCGCAGGCTCGCTGAGCGGGACTTCGTACTCGTGAGCCACCGTGCCTTCGGGATGCTTGAACCACCCCGGGTCCTTGTAGTCCCCGGGCTTCTGATCGCGCCGCACCTTGAGCACACTGAACATGCCGCCCATCTCCACCGAACCAAACGGACCCTCGCCGGTCATCATGGGTGTGGTGTTGTCCGGAATGGGCATCTCCATCTCCGTCATGTCCGCCATGCCACGCTCCCCCATGACCATGTAGTCCGGGATCAGGTTGTTGATCTTCTTGGACAGGCCGCGGTGGTCCACGCCTATCAGCGTCGGGAGGTTATGCCCCATGGCGTTCATGGTGTGGTGGCTCTTGTGGCAGTGGAAGGCCCAGTCGCCTTCCTCGTCCGCGAGGAACTCAACCTGGCGCATCTGGCCAACCGCGACATCGGTGGTCACCTCATACCAGCGCG
>Ga0208121_100285_pt1 | contig 19753 bp, 15 predicted proteins | sample LakWasMet62_LOW9_2_FD_183894 | JGI IMG/M metagenome (GOLD analysis project Ga0208121, IMG submission 183894) | Freshwater sediment methanotrophic microbial communities from Lake Washington under simulated oxygen tension - Sediment Metagenome... | ecosystem: Environmental > Aquatic > Freshwater >... | reverse complement strand
AAAAAGCTAAAATCGGCTATTTTGCTCAGGATCATGAGTACGAGTTTGAACAAGGTGAAGACCTGTTCGAGTGGATGTCAAAATTCACGCAGCAAGGTGACGATGACCAGACCGTACGCAGCATGCTAGGCCGTTTGCTGTTCTCGGGTGAAGACACCAAGAAATCAGTCAAAGTGCTGTCAGGCGGCGAAAAAGGCCGTATGCTTTACGGCAAACTGATGCTGGCACGCACTAACGTATTGCTGATGGATGAGCCGACCAACCACATGGACATGGAATCTATTGAAGCACTGAATACTGCGCTGGATAAATACAAAGGCACATTATTCTTTGTCAGTCATGACCGTGAGTTTGTAAGCTCTATCGCTACGCGCATTCTGGAAATCAAGGCCGATGGTATTGTAGACTTTACCGGTAATTACGAAGATTACCTGCTCAGCCAGGGTGTTGAGTAATCACGTTAAGAATCATTGCAGTAATTTAATTCAGCACCGCGGCAATCGCGGTGCTGAATTTACTCCCTCCTAGCACTCTAGCGGAATATCACAGCACGCATGTCCTACTCATCCGCACAGCACTGCCTGCAAGAAGTATTTGGCTACACCTCATTCCGTGGCGAACAAGAAGCGATCGTTGACCATATTATCAGCGGTGGTGATGCACTGGTATTAATGCCTACCGGTGGCGGAAAATCACTGTGTTATCAACTACCTGCATTATTGCGTGACGGCGTTACAATTATTGTGTCGCCACTCATTGCCCTCATGCAGGATCAGGTAGACACTTTGCAGCAGCTAGGTGTCTCCGCAGCTTTTCTGAACTCCAGCCTGGATGCTCAAGCCGCCAATGCAATCAGTGATCAATTGATACAAGGCAATCTAAAAATCCTCTACGTTGCGCCAGAACGTTTGCTGACTGGTAACTTTCAGTATCTGCTGGAACAGCTTGATAGCCGTGTTGGTATCGCATTATTCGCGATTGATGAAGCGCACTGCGTATCGCAATGGGGCCATGATTTCCGCCCGGAATACCGCAAACTGACTGTGCTGCACGAGTGCTTTCCGCATGTCCCGCGCGTTGCGCTGACCGCTACCGCTGACGCGCCTACCCGTGCTGAAATTGTGGAACGACTCAACCTGGAAAATGCGCATCAATTCATTTCCAGCTTCGATCGCCCAAATATCCGCTATCGCATCACACAAAAGAACAATGCGCGCCAGCAACTGGAAGCTTTTCTGGAAGCAGAACATCCGAATGATGCCGGCATTATTTATTGCCTATCGCGTCGTAAAGTAGAAGAAACTGCTGATTGGCTGAAATCGCGCGGCTGGAATGCACTGCCCTACCATGCCGGGCTAGATGCGGCGCTACGCAATACAAACCAACGCAAGTTCCTGCGCGAAGAAGGCATCATTATGGTGGCGACGATTGCGTTTGGCATGGGCATCGATAAACCCAACGTGCGCTTTGTGGCTCACCTTGATTTACCCAAAAGCATGGAAAGCTACTATCAAGACAACGATGTGTTACACACTATGTTAAACAACGTATACAGTGTAAACTGTGGACACGATGAATCTAATATGCATATATGGCAAGACTTGAGTCTATCGACTTTTCACCACATCGACCCACCATCACAGACCATGTGACATGGGAGGTTGACCAATCGGCCCGAAAGATAGAAGGACTCCCACAAATCTTCTGGAATGATGGAACCCCGTGGCGCGCAGTTAATCACTGGGCACGTGAGCGTGCAGTTTCTGGTGGCATCGATATTAAGACAGTACAATCGACCATGAGACACCTGCACGCGTACGCAATATTCCTTGAAAAAAATGATATAGATTGGCGTCATTTCCCAGCACTGAAAGAGCAACGTTGCTTAGTAAAGTGGCGCAAGGCATTGATTGAAGCGCGTAAGGACGGTGTAATTTCCCCATCAACGACCAGTCAACGGATGATTGCCTGCATCCAATTTTACCGACACGCAGCAGTTAATGGCTGGGTAGACAGAGATGCGCCAAAGTGGATAGACCGCCCTGTAATAGTCAAATACTTTGATAGTGTCGGCTTCGAACGTACAATGCAAAAAATAAGTACCGATCTTTCGATTCCCAACCGTGCGAGACCAGGTCTCCGTCTTGAAGATGGTCTACTGCCGATCTCTGGCACTCACATGAATGAACTTCTAGAATTTACATCATCGAATGCAAGTGAAGAACTGCATTTGATGCTTAACTGCGGCTTCTTTACTGGCGCTCGCATCCAGTCAATTACGGATCTGAGGGTGCAGACTCTCGACCATGCGACCCCTGAACCAAAAGCTCCAGGTATGTGGCGTCTTTCGGTTGGACCTGGTGCTAGCCCACCAATCGCCACAAAATTTGGCGTCACAGGACAGTTATATATTCCAGAGTCACTTCTTGAAGCTCTCAAAAACTATAGCCGAGGAGTTCGTCGCCTTAAGCGTGAAAGCTTAGCGCTCCCAGAAAACAAGAACCTAGTATTTCTAACAAGGTTTGGGAATGCATATGCAGAGCGGGGCATCGACAAGAGCGCAGCAATTAACCACGAAATGGCCAGTTTGCGAAAAACCTCCGTAGCCGCCAATCTGGTTTTTATGCGTAAATTTCATTTTCACCAAACACGCGCTACGTTTGGAACCTCGCTTATGGAAATTGCGTTGAATGTTGGTGATCCGATCTCAGCCATTGCATTTGTTCGCGATGCAATGCTTCACAAAGAGGAAGCAACGACGTGGAAATATATCAAATTCATTAAAGAAACCGCCATCAAGGTAGAGGTAGCCAATGCATTTACCGAGGTATTTCTTGGAATTAAAAACTTCAAGAAGGCACCATAAGGATGAGTGACTTACAACAGCCAAACCTAACCTTTACCAATGTCAGCTATGGAAATACGGAGACCCCGTGGGATTTACGCCCATTACTATATAAAGACGGCGCTGGCACTCTTGTCAAGAAGGTGGCTGATCTAATCAAAAATGGTTCGCTTGGCCCCCCTCTCTTGGAACGCTTCGATATCGTTAAACGGATTCACGAACAGATTACCGGCGATCTTGCTGGTGGCGGAAGCAGATGGACAGCCATTAGCCAAATAGAAACTCTTAGAAGCATGTTCTCTTGGGCCGACTCAACGGGTGAAGTTATTAGTCTTTCTACGTTCAAAACCGCATATCTAAACTGGACAGATGCACTTAAACACCGCGTCCAAGTTGTGGGTAACATGCAAATCAAAACTGCACGCAATCAGGCAACGAGGATTGGGTTACTCGTTGATAAGATTTTCGAGCATCGAACACCCATCGTTTCATTGACTCGGCTACCGAAGTCCAAGCCTCGTTCATCCTCACGTGGCATTGAGGCAGACAAACAGAACCTCCAAGACACTTTCACATTTGGTCAAACACTATTTGATATTTGCAATGCTCTATCTGTAGAGACTCTCTGGGGATCACTCCCTGTAAGTATTGTCATTAGATCAGGGAAAACGCTAGTAGAATGGTCAGGCCTACCTTCGCCAGAAAATCGGGTCTGGTCAAATCCAAAGAACTCCAAACAACGGTATGCAGCAACCGAAGCTAAGAATCGTCGCGAGGCTTATGAACAGGATCGGACAGTTCGCACTCGAAGCCCACTGGTAAACCTTAGGATCGAAGCTGAGTTGCTAATCTTCATAGCCCAAACCGGCATGAATCGGGCGCAAGCGCACCTAATCAAAACTGGACAGTTCCAATACAGCAGCCATTTAGATGGGTACCAAGTTAGGCGCTACAAGCAACGGCGTGCAGGAGAAGTTGAATTCGAAATATTTAGTGAATACCGAGAACTCTTTCAACGCTACCTTCATTGGCGTAATGAGGTTTTTCCCGATGATCAAGATGGTCTTCTGTTCCCTCTTGTGAGAAATGGACGATCTGAAGATCATCCTCCAACATTCTCAAAAGTACAAACTTCTTGCAAAAAACTCGGCATCAACTACATCTCCCCTAGTAAACTGAGAAACACGCGGGTCAATTGGCTACTTCGGCGGTCTAGGGATGAAGATCTAACCGCCAATATGGCCCAACACACTAAAGAAACCCTCCGGCAGCACTACGCAGAACCCAATCTTCAAGTGGCAATATCCGAGATAAGCCGTTACCACCAACTCACAGATCCAGCACTTGCCCCACCAGGACCTGGCGTGTGCATAGGATACAATCCAAAACCGTTAGTAAATATGCCTAAAAATGCAACGCCTCCTGATTGCATTAGCGGCACAGGCTGTCTATTCTGTGAAAACCAAAGGGACATCAATAGCGAAGATCATATATGGTCGTTAGTCAGTTTCCGACACATGAAGTCGATAGAACTCGCACGCTACCGCCCACCAATATCCGGAAAGATGGCACTACCCGTGCAACCGGCATCTATTGCTATCAGTCAGCTGACTGCCAAGCTAGAGCACATTCAAATATCTGGTCCTTTGCAAGCTGAATGGGTAAGAGAGGCATTAGCCAAGATCACTGAAGGTGATTATCATCCATTTTGGGATGGCTTTATTAAGTTACTAGAGACTAGAAGATGAGCGCATTAGACTTAGCGATCTTGGGACTTCGGGTGGACTCGCCATTAGCGATACCATCCGCAGCCAATTACCGTCCTCCAAGTTGGCCACCTCCTTCGGATTGGCCAGTTATGATTGATGCTAATGGCGAGATCATTAGCCGCTGGGGGGATTCGCTGTGGCGACTTGACCCATGGAAGGGATCAACCCTAACATTAAATTTTGGTGATGGATTAATTAAAAATACCACCTCAATCGACCCAGCCAATGCCAATCTTCTACGATTGCTTGTGGGTTGGCGGATTTGGGGCCCACAGGGTATACGCACACCGAAGACGTTAGCCTCCAACATTTTTGGCCCGTTACGAGCGATAATTGCCTTATGTTCTCGAGAAGGCATCCTTGCAAGCGACCTGATGCGGTTTCCTGCAGTAGCTGACAAGGTGCCAGAGGTGCTAGCTGCCTCACAAACAAGCTATGCACTCACAATACTTCATGACTTTTTTGAGCAACGCGAAGCCCTTGGCTTCACATTATTTAATAAAGACGGGCTGACTCGACTGGAATCTTGCCTCCAGCGCCACGAGTCCAGGCAGACACCATACATTCCACCGAGAATTTGGAGCTACCAGCTAACACGCCTTCGAGAATGCCTTGATGATTTTCTAGCGCATCGAGAGCAGGTAGAAGAGTGCTTTCAGTTCTGCCTTAATGCCTATGCAAAGAACTACGGCTCGCTGACCAAAGCATTGTCCTCAAAATTTATATCTTCCCGAGGACCATTTCGTAAACCACAACACAAAACCTCAGGCCAGACTACCGGATGCCAATTTCATGGGCACTTTGCACAAACAGCATCACATTTTGGTATTAGTGACCTACTCGGACGATGGGTTGATACGCCAGAAGAAGGCGATAGAGTAAAGGGGATAAGTTTACTCACTTGGTACATGACACTTGTGTCGCGTGTGGGCTTAGCCTACCTACTGAATTTTTCATTAATGCGTATTGAGGAGGCTTGGAATCTACGAGCCAACTGCCTCTCTATTGAGCATGACGAAAATTTTGGGGACATCTACATTCTTTGCGGCCAAACCACCAAGACACAGGACGATCCAGAGGCGCGCTGGCCAACCTCGCCATCAGTCAAAGTGGCTATTGATGCAATGAAATCGATAGCGCAATTACGGATGCAATGCACAAAAGAACATCCCAACGTATCGATCGAACCTCAGGACATTACTAATATTTATCTAACCAACTGGATTCATGAGCCTTGGACCAGAGGTGGCAACAGGCGCAGGCTAGGACCACTTGGCGCTCGACCGAATTACGACTCTTACAGAAATGAGCTGGTCGATGCATTCCCGCGACTTTTTGACAAGGAATCTCTTCGTATTACCGAACATGATATGCAGCTAGCGCGACTTGTAACACCAACACTGGATAACGAAGTGTTCAAAGTGGGCCAATTATGGTCATTAAGCTGGCACCAGCTACGTCGCACCGGTGCGGTTAATATGCAGTCGTCTGGGCTGATTTCAGAAGCATCCTTACAGTACCTCCTGAAGCATGTTAGCAGAGCCATGAGCCTCTACTATGGGCAAGGCTATTCAAGACTTCGATTAGACGAAGAGGCCAGAGCACTTTACATTCGAACAATGTACGAAGTACTGAGCAAAGAGCTAGCACAACTGCCGACGAGTCGCTACATCAGCCCACATGGAGAGAAGCGCAAAGAAGGTATAGTGAAGTCAATCACACTAGAGGATGCCGCAAAGCTAACTAAAATGGCAAGAAACGGACAGGTAAGCTGCAGACAAATTCTCCTTGGCTACTGTATGAATCGAGAGCCATGCCCATACGGTGGTGTCGATTCAGTGGCCCATTGTGGAGGCGGCGATTCAGGTACCGCTTGCGCAGACGTGTTATACGACATCGAGAAACAGACTGAAATACGAGAGCTCAGTTATGTGCTTAACACACGTTTAATTGATGCACCTCACAATAGCCCACTCCGGGCATCATTAGAAGCACAGATACGTTCCGTGGAGAACTATTTTGAAATTATCGGATAGCAATACAACATCTTCGACGAAATCTGCTGAGGCAACCTTTAGGGCGGCTTTTGATCGACTCAAACGAGGAGTCCCAGAAGTACTGCAGAAAGGTTCACGTATAAGCCAAAATAATGTCGCTAAAGAAGCTGGCTGTGACCCGTCGGCATTACGTAAATCCCGATTTCCGTCCCTAGTGCTTGAAATTCAGCAATGGGTAAGTGAGCACGCATCGGAGACATCATTATCGAAACGTCAAGAGATGCTTGGGCATAGGCGGCGAAACCGTTCATTACGCGAGCAGTTGGCGGAATTTAAAATTGAACGCGATCATGCTCTATCGTTATTGGTTCAGGCCGATGCGAAAATTGTTGAACTGACCCAAGATCTTGCTGAGAAGGTCGCTAAACTTGAACGTCTTTCTCCTACGGCGATACATTTCACCTTCCCTGCAACCTCCCCGACCAAAGATATAGATTAGTTCTCAACTTAACCAAGTATGAATTGTGAATTTTTTTGTGATATTCATGTCCTTTAACGAAGGTTTATTCCATAAACCATTCTTAATTTTTTATGCCTCATTTAGATTACACTAAAATTTTGCTTGATGTATTCGGGTACCAAAAATTCCGAGGAAATCAAGAAAGCGTTATTGATCATGTGACGCACGGTGGAGATGCCTTGGTATTGATGCCGACAGGAGGCGGAAAATCCCTTTGTTACCAAATTCCTGCACTATGCCGCAACGGACTCGGTATTGTCATTTCACCGTTAATAGCACTTATGCAGGATCAGGTAGATGCGCTGAAGCAGCTAGGAGTTTCAGCAGCTTTCTTGAACTCAAGTCTTGATTCTGAAGCTTCGCACGAGGTATCACGGCAAATGCGAAATGGCGAATTAAAGTTGTTGTACGTTTCGCCAGAACGACTTATGACAGAAAGCTTTCTCAATTTACTAGAGCGCTTGCATCAAAATGAAGAAATCGCATTATTCGCTATAGATGAGGCACATTGCGTCTCACAATGGGGTCACGATTTCCGCCCCGAGTACCGGGCATTAACGGTATTACATGAGCGCTTTCCAAATGTTCCCCGAATAGCACTAACAGCTACTGCAGATGCTCCGACGCGACGCGAAATTATCGAGCGACTGGCACTGGAAGAGGCACGGCAATTTGTTTCAAGCTTTGACCGTCCCAACATTCACTACCGAGTAACTCTGAAAGCAAATGCTCGCCAACAACTGCTATCCTTCCTCGAAACTGAACATCCAAATGATGCTGGTATTGTGTATTGTTTATCTCGAAAAAAGGTAGAGGAAACAGCTATATGGTTAAAGGAACAGGGATGGGATGCTTTACCTTATCACGCAGGACTAGATCCAGCCATACGCAATGATCATCAGCGTAGATTTCTACGCGATGAAGGTGTGATTATGGTTGCTACGATTGCGTTTGGAATGGGTATAGACAAACCAAACGTGCGCTTTGTAGCACATCTTGATTTACCTAAGAGTCTTGAAGCCTACTATCAAGAAATTGGAAGAGCGGGACGTGACGGATTACAAGCCAACGCTTGGATGGCTTATGGATTGGGTGATGTAGTGTCGATGCGGCAAATGCTGATGTCTGGTGATGCTCCAGAACAGCGTAAACGCGTTGAACTGCAAAAACTTGATGCACTTTTAGGTTACTGTGAATCGACCGAATGTCGCCACCAAACTGTGCTGCGTTATTTTGGTGAAGATCATTCTGGTAGCTGCGGTCAATGCGATAACTGCCTAACACCAGTGGACACATGGGATGGCACTCAAGCTGCGCAAATAGCACTGTCCTGTGCCTACCGCACTGGTCAGCGCTTTGGCGTGGTTCATCTTATAGACGTATTGCTTGGCAAAGAAAACGCTAAAATAAAGCAATTTAATCATAATCAGCTAAGCACCTTTGGTATCGGCAAGGACTTAACACAGCAGCAATGGAGTAGTGTCTATCGCCAGCTTGTTGCTGCTGGTATGCTTACCGTAGATATGGAAACCTATGGAGGATTAAAGCTTACTGAAACCGCACGCCCAGTTCTGAAGGGAGAGCAGGATGTGTGGTTAAGACGCGATGCTACTCCGGCTAAGCGCAATACAAGCAAAGCCGAACGTGGTTCGCTAATGCGCGAAGATTTCGAACGAGCTAAGGAAGACCCTCTATGGCAAGCACTTAAAAACAAACGCCTTGAACTCGCTCGAGAGCAAGGCGTTGCGCCTTATTTAATTTTTCACGATAGCACTTTGCTAGAAATTTTGAATCAGCGCCCACACACAACAACAGATTTTAGCCTAATCAGTGGTGTTGGGCAGGCCAAGCTGTCACGTTATGCCTCCCATTTTCTAGAAATAATCAATGAACATGAAAACCAGAGTCAAAGTATCCACATTCCTTAAGCTAAATTGGAACAGAACTCAGGGTAAAAGTTGGCTTAATTCAACATGCACTTGATTTAAAAGCCCTGTTGGGTCTGTTTCGTTCATATCAACTAGATAAGCTAAAGCTAATAACGTCAGCGGATGAATGCCGATAACTTTTGCTATTGCATCGGTTTTTTCTACAGTTGGCGAATATAGGCCACGTTCCAATGTGCTGATATAGGTCCGACTTGAAATTCCAGAGAAATCCTCTTGTGTGATTTTCTTGGCATTTCTTGATTGTTTAATGGCTAATCCAAGCGATTTTTTTATGTTCATAGAGCTTCCCTTATAGATGCTCTATGTAGCCAAAATGAACAATATATGACTACAATGTATACTGTTCATTTTGTTAATACTTCAGGATAAATTATGTTTCAGACCTATGAAAGCGCCAAATACCCCATTTTATGGAAAGATGTTGATGAAAGTGTTTATAGCTACGCTGAGTTAATGGTGAACTCTAGTTGGTTTTACGCTGATTGCAAACTGACTGATGGTGTTGATACGGTCACATCAACCTACCTATTATCAATGTCATCCCAGATAAAGGATTTAATCAACAATCCTGATATTACTATTAGATCAATTTACATCGTATCACCGCCCTACCTTAACGGAACGGACTCTTGGAACATGAGTCCGCTCACCAAAGTATCGGTAATGTCACGAGCGACACCAAATAAACCTATAATTTCCCCATCATTATTTCTAATTGGATATTTACGGTTGTTAACCCAACCTTTTTTTCCATCTTGCAATAATGTTGCCTGTATGTCATGTGCGACATCCACTCCTGCAAACACTTCTTTTTCTAGACTATAGTAAATATCTGCATACTCTTCTAAAAATACGTCGTAATCAGTTAGACCTAGAAACTCAGTCCAATGTTGGGTGGATTGTGTAATTTTTACGAGTGCTTGACTAGCACCATTGAATACATGATTGCGATCTTTGAAATAAATATAGTCATCGGTATTGTCCATCATGGCTTTAAAGTTAGCCATCATGTTCTGCTCTTCCTGCTGTCGCCAAAGGCTTTTAGCATCTTGCAGTAGTAAAGTCAGCGTAACACTGTTGCCAGAGCCCTCAATTGATTTTGCGTAATGTCCTTTCACACAGCGAATGCGTCCGTCAGCATGTCGAAGCCTAATATTGAATGTGCCTGAGGCTAGCTCAATATCGCTTGAGAATAAGTCATCAGCAATATCTTGGTCATGATCATGAATGCGGCTTTGCAAAGACATGCTGCCATCAAGAAATTCGTTTGCTTTAAAGCCAAGTAATCGGTCAATGCCTTCGCTGACTGATAAAACGGTAGGGGGCTGTGATAACGCTATAATAAAACTTGATTCTACTATCTTGGTGTTATTTAAATTTTGTATCATTCGTATTATTCTTATGCCAAGTTACAAATTAATCAATTACTTATGCTGCTTTATGCAATCGCCTTAATGCTAAATCCACCTCTACTTTAACATTGGGTTTGACTTCAATATTTTTGCCAAGGCAAATATGTATAACTCAACGGCTTTGTGTTTGCCAATAGTGCATTATTCATCTGCATTTGTATGTTCACATACCTAGCATTTACATACTCTGTATAAGGCTTAAATATCTCGGCGCGCTCTATGCCTTGGTGATGATTCAGTACAATTTATTAGCTCAAGTAAATAGTCACGCAAATTATGTAGTTCGTTTACCCTTGTAATTACTTCTTCAATTCTTCCATTTTCTTTAAGTCTCAATAGTTCTTTAGCTAATGAATGTACCTGCTCATGGATTGACCTGATGTTAACAAGATTGCTCATACTAAAATAAGTTTCGCCGTTGGTATGCAACCAGTTGCCGAAATGGCACTTATCATGATTCATAGTTGGTGGGGCTTTCCCCTCACCTTTTAAAAAATTTTCTAATGCGGCAATCCAGGTGCGGTGCTCAATACCGGCATATAGCAATGGATAACTGTCACGATGTAACGGAGCGCGTCCGATCCATGCCGGATCAGATTGCCAGTTAGACGCCCACCCAAATAACTCATTGGCTGGTATGGGTCTTGATATGCAATAGCCTTGGCCTAACTCACATCCAAGATGGAGTAGCATTATTCCATGATCAACGGTCTCCACACCTTCTGCAATAATCTGACGGCGGAAGGCTGAACCTAAATTAATCACACTGTTCAAAATTGACAAGTCATCTGAATTCTCAAGCATCCCACGCACAAAGCTATGATCTATCTTCAATGTAGCTACCGGGAGATGCTTTAAATACGTCAGTGTTGAGTAACCTGTACCAAAATCATCAATCGCAAACATCACCCCCATTTCCTTGCAATCGTCTATGACGTGAGCAATTCTAATTAGGTCTTGTAACGCGCTAGTTTCCAAAACTTCGAGCACTAAATAGTTAGGTTTAACGTTTGGATACGCAACAAGAATTTTTTGTAGACGCTCAACAAAATTCGCTTGTTGCAATTGATAGGCATCTATATTAACGCTTACTTCAATACTCAGTCCAGCAGCATGCCATACTTCCATCTGTGCGATGGCTGTAGAAATCACCCACTCACCGATATCAATTGTTAGCTGGTGATTTCTTACAAATGAAAGAAACTCTTCAGGCAACAGTAACCCTCGCTCTGGATGTTGCCAGCGAATCAGTGCTTCTGTACCAATGACAACACCCGTACGCATATTGACCTTGGGCTGGTAATATAATACTAGCTCGCCTTTAGCTAGCGCTTGGCGAATACGCTCTTGTTCATCCTTAAACTTTCTAATACCTTCATTTTCTTCGATGTCGAATATATGGTACCGATTCTTGCCAGCCTGCTTGGCTATATACATCATCTGATCGGCCTGGCGTAAGAGTTGATCTGCATCTACATCATTAGATTCAGAATAAAAAGTGACGCCAAGGCTGGCGGTAATCTGAAACTGTTTATTGTCGATAAAAATTGGTTGTGAAATTACCGAGAGCAGGCGATTGAGCATAGGCAGGCTGCTTTCCCTGTCATTAAGGTCTTCAAGTGCAGCAACAAACTCATCACCGCCCAGGCGGGCTAGCGTATCGCCTTCCCGCAATGTCTGTTTCATGATTGCTGCTAGCGCAATTAGAAGCTTATCACCAACTTCATGTCCATAATTATCGTTGATGAGCTTGAACCCATCCAGATCAATAAAAACAACTGCCAAAAACTTGCTGCATCTTCGTGCCCGGCTCATAGCCTGCATTATGAGTTCAGCTTTTAGTGTTCGATTAGGCAGACCTGTTAGTGCATCGTGAGTGGCGAGGTGCATGAGCTTTTGTTCATTATCTTTGAGTATGGTAATGTCGGAGAACAAAGCTATGTAATGCAAGGGTTTGCCATGATGATTACGTATTGTGCTGATGGTTAGCAATTCGTTATACAATTCGCCATTCTTACGCCGATTCCACACCTCCCCATGCCATAGGCCCTGCTTACGAACTTCTTGCCACATGGCAATATAGAACTCTTTATCATGCAACCCAGAATTTAAAATACGTGGATTCTGTCCAAGGATTTCGTTCCGGCTGTAGCCAGTGATGCGAATAAAAGCATCGTTAACTTCGATGATTTTTCTAGCTGCATCAGTAATTATGATGCCCTCATGTGCACAAGAGAATACGCTGGCAGCAAGTCGGAGCTTCTCTTCATCTTGTCTGCGTATGGTGATGTCTCGTCCTATACCTAATACCCCCGAGACTTTGCCATCATCACTATAAACTGCCACTTTGCGTGTTTCTAGTAATGTCTGACGCGAGTCTGATGCATAGGTAATCCACTCTTCGTTAATATTAGGATGGGAAGCGTTCATTGCTAGTTGATCATGCTGGCGGAAGAAGTTCGCCAATTCTGTATCGACAAAGTCATAATCAGTTTTACCTACAATATCAGCTTCAGGACTACCAAAAAACTGCTCGAACTCATGGTTGCATAAAAGATACTGTCCTTCCAAGTTTTTCATCCAGACCAAGTCTGGTATTGTTTCGATCAATGTTTTCATTTGCAAATTTTCACGAAGCATCACGCTTTGCTTTTTCAGTTCGCTATGATATTTACGCATCGGAATAAAGATCAACATGTACAAAGCAGGAGTAATGAGTATCGTGAGAACGATTGAATCAAGTAGCATCCAATAGACGGGTAATATTTCTTCAAAATAAGGCTGATAGAAACTGATCAGCAACATGACCAAGAACTCACTAAATAGAATAACTAAAGCAACCCAGGCAATAGCTCGTGTGGGAGTACACTCAAAAATGGAGGGTTCTTTTATCATGTTTCGATGTAAAAACTGAATTGATTACATCCTCTAGACTTCGAGGAATACATCGCCTTATCAGCACGCGTCAACAGTAACTGTGAATTACTGCCATTTTGGGGGTAAATTGAGATTCCCACACTCGCAGATATACTTAGCTCTTTACCATCAATGACAAATGGTTCGGATAGGGTTTGAATGATATGTTCAGCGATCCTGTTAATATGGGTTACATCATTAAGCTGAGTCAAAATAACTGCAAACTCATCCCCGCCAATTCTTGCGACAGTGTCTGTTTCACGCACACACTGACTGATACGTGCAGCAACCTGAAACAATAATTTATCGCCAACTTCATGTCCAAAGTTGTCATTAACCGGTTTAAATTTATCCAAGTCTATATAACACATAGCAACAGAATGAGATAAGCGATTTGCTGATTTGATTGCTTGTTCAAAACGTTCACGAAATAGACTGCGATTTGCTAATTGGGTAAGGTGATCATAGTTAGCTTGCTTCCAAATCAGTTCATCCTTTCTTTTCCTTTCGGTAACGTCAGAGAAAATACCTACATGCAAACGCTTTGTTCCATCTGAATTTAGAATTGAATTAACAGACAGCGATTGAACATATTCCTCCGCATTTTTTCTCGTAGCCCATAACTCGCCATCCCAATGACCAGTGTCATTTAAGGTTTGCAACACTTTCTGATAAAACTTAGTACTCTGTGATTTTGAATACAAAATACTATAATGTCTGCCAATAACCTCATTAGGGCTATAGCCAGTTATAAGCGTAAACGCAGGGTTTATCAAAACGATTATGTTATTGCCATCAGTTACTAATATCGCCTCACTGGCAGTGTTGAAAATCATCTCTGACATCTGAAGGTCATCTATATATTTCCCCGCATTTTTATAGGCGATCTGTAGATCAAGATGTGCCATAACATTCTGCGCTAATACTTTAATTGCATTTAACTGTTCTGGGGTCAATGTACGAGGGATGCGATCAATAACACATAGCGTACCCAGGTGGTGACCTTTTGCAGTGGTTAAAGGAACGCCTGCATAAAAACGAAACTCTGGATCTGAAGTGACTAATGGATTGTCAAAAAAACGGTCATCCAATAGAGCATTTTGCACTACTAAGGGATCCTCTTGAATAATGGCGTGAGAACAGAACGCTATATCACGTGGGGTCTCGGTGACATCCAATCCGGCACTTGCTTTAAACCATTGGCGCCTCTCATCTATGAGGCTAATCGCAGCAATTGGTGTTTGGCAAATGTAAGATGCCAGTTGAACCATGGCATTTAAAGCAGGGTCCGATTCCGTATCGAGAATATCATATTGTTTAAGTGTAGCTAAACGCGCTTGTTCGTTATGTGGATATGGTGCAATTATCATACTCTACAAATTTCTAATTTATTCCAGATCAGTAATGTCCAGACATTACTGTGTATTTGGTCAAACATTGATATAGCGAAATCTTTGAAACTTCAAGTTTAGAACTTGCTCCAGTAAAACTGGCTTACTTTATTTATTTTTTTCTTACTCTATTTTTGACATCATTGGAAAACCCTGTTAAAAACTCCACCTGAGCTAAACTTTGGATCAGACCGGGGGGATTAATTAACCTCAGTTTTTTTATAGCCTCTTCGACCGTAACTCCATCTTCTTTAATCATCCAGGCAGCGATGACAATGCCTGCAGCACCACATCCATCTAAACAATAGACGGCAAGTACATCTCCGCTTTCAATCAATTCTTTCATTTTTAGCAACAGCATATGCATTTGAGTCATCGATGGCATTTTTCCATCAGAGATAGGTATATGTACATTGCTTAAACCTTGAGCTGCTAACTCTGCTTGATAGATATCCTCTGGCGTAAGTGTAATGAGTTTAGTAATGCCCTCAGAGGCCAAAATATCCAAATCGTATCCCAATGAGTTGCCAATACCAGGCATTGGGCAGACGGCCAATATTCCGCGAACTATCCATGAAAAACTATTGGAACCCAAATTGCCAGAATCATCATTCTCAATTTTATTGGAGGAGTCAGCGGTATCGCTGGAGGACGCAAGTACCTTGGTAAACGTTTCAACTGGTGTCGATAATGATGAACTGTTTTTATTCTCAATATGTTCTTCATTTGACCAGTTATTCGCCTGATCGATAATGGCTGACTTTGTTACCACATTGTGCGGCAGAGGTTTGTAGTCCTGACTCAAAATCTGCTCTGCTGACCCACTTAATAGAAAATCATTTTGACTAGGTGTTATTTCTTCATCTGCAACAATATCAGCTTGATACAAGTCCATTGATATCGCACTATCTGCTAAATTAGAGGTATCAAACATTGCATTATTAATATTACCGGTCAGCAGGAATTGACCTACTATATTGTTCGGAGGCGGGCTAGCGAAGAAGGCGTCATTTGTACCATGGAACTGAACCCCATTCGTTGTGAGCAATACAATATCATCAGCCATTTCATGTGCATGAGTTTTATTATCTAGCGCTACAATGATCTTCAGTTGCTTACCTAAATGCCTTATATAACGTGCCATCAAAACGACTTCGTTAGCATTTAGTTTCTTCATGGGATCATCTAACATCAATGCAGGTGGCTTGGTTGCTGCTGCAACAAAAATCATCACAATACGATACCAAACCGGCTTTAAATCAATTAAACGCTGCTGCAACATTGGCAGTAATTCTTCTAATTTAGAATCTAAAATTAGTTTCTTTACGAACTCCTGTTTACTATCAGTATTGGCTCTAGAAAATGTGTAATGCGAAAGAATTACATCTTCTACTGATTGGTTCAGTTGAGACATGACTGGACGAACAAATACAGGCCGAATTAATAAAGCGTCAGAACCCATAAGCCTGTCAAGAATGTAAGCTTCACCCCAACACTTAAAGCTAGAATTATTATCGTGTATCCCAGCCAGACTAGAGAGCAAAGAGGATTTGCCAGAGCTTTTTGGACCCATTAGCAGAGTTACACCAGTAATGCTTAATTCTAAAGAAACATTATTTAGTGCAATTTTATTACCGAAACTAATGCCAAACGATTTAAGTTTAATACTATTTAATACGTGCATTTACTATATATCACCCAAAATATATTTAATAACAAATATACATTAGAAATGGGTATTTATTCAAAATAAGTGTCAGAAATATTGTAAACAGTTATTTTGCAAGAACCCTTTGACGCTACGGGATCTCAAGCGCACTTTCTGTCGGACGGGCGTAAATATTGCGCGTTTCAGATTCGCAATTTTTATATTGTAAGATGCGCCATAATTTTCTACTCCGCACTACTTCGCAAAGGATGCGATTTCTATTGTTTCTTGAAGTTTTTTAGCGAATTTTTTAGAGTCAATGAAAATCATGCCTAGGCTTTTACTTGGCTTGGCTGCAACCGCTAGAATTGCATCTGGTCCAATTTGCACTAGCAGCATTACCCCGTAATCACCTTCAACTAATACCAACTTTAAATTTCCACGCTGTATTTCTTGCGCAGCGCGATTTGCCAAAGCCAGTAATGATGCACACATAGCGCCGAAACGGTCAGGGTCGACACCATCGCCAAGCGCAGCAGCAAGGCTAAAGCCATCGCTCGAAATGCAAGAGGAAGCTTCTATATCTCTTGATGTTGCATTTAGTTCTCGTAAAACTGATCTGAGGGCTGAACTACGAATTTCTTCCGGTGTTTTATGTCCACTATTCATGATGATTTTCCCGAAAGTGCTGTTCAGGGTCAGTAAATTGGCAGCCCTACTGCAGAAATTATGCAAGTAGGGATTACCCTTACAATGACGCTTCTACTAGTGGCATGTTGCTACGTGATTTTGTCAGTACCATACCCAGATTGGCTGATTTACGGCATACAAAGCAAGCGACTTGCTCTTCGTTTTTACCGCGAATGAAAATGTGGATCAGATTGTCACTGTTGATGATAATTTCCTGAAAGTAATGATGACCATCTTCACTAAGACCACGTGATTTCTTGAAGATGTTTTCGATCATTTTTACGTTAGGACCCTGGAACAAGTCTGCAGTTGCTGCAGCCAATAGTTCTACGACCTCAGTTGGTTGAGAGTCTACAGATTTAATACCGAGCAGCATGCCGCTGGCAAGGTCGATATAGCCGGCGGCTAAACACTCTGGAATAAATGCGGTTGCAGTTTGTAATGCGACTTCTAGTTTGGACATAGGTTATTCCTCTTGTTATAAAAATATATTTACTGACTCTAAAACTGTTTACTATTACTTTATGATGCTCTGATTGATCAATACATCGCTATTACAGGATATGTTTCTACACCCCATCAAACCCCCTTTAAAAATTTGATTTGTGCTTAGTGCTAAATTCTCTGTAACGCTGTTCCCACATTTTTAGCACATAAACTATTTACTTCTTTCTATGCAAAAAACAATTGTCTGAATTAATGAATTTTTTCTCTATTGGCCGATGGATCTAACAACGAAATTAAACTGATTAACAAACACTTGATATCCTCGCGCTCTCTTGCGTCAACTTCAAAGATAGGGATATTTAAATTCAAGCTCAAACTTAATTGATGGATCCGTTCCAAAAGACCGCATTGTGCACTTACTTCGGTATGAGTTACGCCAATTACGAGTGCATTATTACAGCTAACTATTGACTTGTTGAATGCATTTAGATATGACTTTAGATCGGCGATTGGGTCAGGTCTTGTACTATCGATGAGAATAACAAAGCCCATTGCGTTTTGACTCAAGATATCCCACATAAAATCAAACCTATCTTGCCCTGGCGTGCCGTAAAGATGTAACTTCTGACCATCTTCAAGGTTAAGTACTCCGAAATCCATTGCTACAGTTGTATTATGTTTAAGTTGCGCAACTTCGTCGGAAGCTTTTGCTTCAGTATTCACTGTATTGATGTCGCTAACAGAGTTGATTGCCGTTGTTTTTCCTGACCCAACGGGGCCTGCGAAGATGATTTTATTTTCCATTCTATAGACTCGAAACTTTTCTGAATAATGATTTCCATAATCCTTGATTCCGAGATTGACTCTGCTTCGCCTCTATTGACTGAGACGCCAAGTCTAATGCTAAAGAACGACCATGGCTTATTTTGCTAACTAATCCGGCAGCATAAGCTGCGCTAATCACTTGATTTGCTTCGTCTATGTCAATATCAAGAATACGATGAACCAGCATTATTGATGTTGGATATCTTGTAAGTAGGGCAACAATACGAGCTGTGTTTTTTGTTAATGGAAGTCTTGTCAGATTAGGCCATTTTTTAAGCTGAATTATATCGTTCTTCGAGCAAGACTCAATTAACTGATACTTATAAGTATAAAAAGCAGTACACCAAAGCAAATCATTGATGTGTTTAACTATTGTTGAATTTAAGTCAATATTAACGTGATCCAAATCTTTAATAATAAGAGCCGAGGATGGTGCAAGTAAAAACTCTGAATCGCCACTAGTTTACTAGACACCTTTGAGCCGTAATGGACTACCCACGGTTTGGTAGACACCTAGCCTTGTTTGCTGGAAGGTTCAATCTCTAACAAGGCCAAACACAGCGAAAGCCTTTCCGCTGCGGCTTCGTCGCCTCCACTTCAAAATTACGCGTGTAGGCGTCGTTAATAACGCAGCCAAATAACAGCTAATTTAATCAAAACACGGTCGTCTGCCGCTTTGCAGACCAACAACCAATTGGCTTAGTTAAGATAGTTATTAGTGGCTCTTTTAAAATAATTTTAGCTGGCTCTTTTCACTGGAATACTCAAGTGGTTCTTTTGCATGGAATACTCAGCCTGCCCCCTATGGACAAATCGAACATTTTTTCACTAAAAAATAACAACATTTATGGACACTTGGGCAATAGTCAAAAATCTATATTCTATGCAGCCTACGGGGGATGTCCATACATAGTCAACTCACCTGTATGACAAAACCGGCCGTGCCGGACGCGATGGCCTGCCTGCAAATGCATGGATGACTTACGGTTTGGGTGATGTAGTCAGCATGCGCCAGATGCTGGATTCCGGCGATGCTCCCGAAGAACGCAAGCAGGTTGAAAGAAGAAAACTCGACGCCCTGCTGGGCTTCTGTGAATCTACCGGCTGCCGCCACCAGACCATATTGCGCTACTTTGGCGAGCAGCATGACGGCAACTGCAACCAGTGCGACAACTGTCTGGAACCAGTGGATACCTGGAACGCCACACAGGCTGCAAAGATGGCACTCTCTTGCGTGTACCGTACCGGGCAAAGGTTTGGCGTTGTACACCTGATTGATGTTTTGCTTGGTAAAAACAATGCCAGGGTTGAACAATTCCAGCATCACCAGCTCAGCACATTTGG
>Ga0208121_100284_pt1 | contig 19761 bp, 14 predicted proteins | sample LakWasMet62_LOW9_2_FD_183894 | JGI IMG/M metagenome (GOLD analysis project Ga0208121, IMG submission 183894) | Freshwater sediment methanotrophic microbial communities from Lake Washington under simulated oxygen tension - Sediment Metagenome... | ecosystem: Environmental > Aquatic > Freshwater >... | reverse complement strand
TATCGACCACACCGATCAGCGGAATGCCCAGCTTCTTGGCTTCGGCAATGGCGATCTTGTGGTAGCCGACGTCGATCACAAAGATCGCGTCCGGCAGGGTGTTCATGTCCTGAATGCCGCCGATGTCTTTCTCGAGCTTGTCGAGTTCACGGGCAAACATGAGCTGTTCTTTCTTGCTCATGGCATCCAGACCAGCTTCCTGCTGGGCCTTCATGTCTTTCAGACGCTTGATGGAGGTCTTGACCGTCTTGAAGTTGGTCAACATGCCGCCCAGCCAACGCTGGTCAACGAAGGGCACGCCAGCGCGCTGGGCTTCAGCCGCAACGATTTCGCGGGCTTGGCGCTTGGTACCCACCATCAGGATGGTGCCGCGCTTGGCAGACAGTTGCTTCACAAACTTGGAAGCTTCCTGGAACATCGGCAGCGACTTTTCCAGGTTGATGATGTGGATCTTGTTGCGATGGCCGAAGATAAACGGGGCCATCTTGGGATTCCAGAAGCGGGTCTGGTGACCGAAATGGACACCGGCTTCCAGCATTTCGCGCATGGTTGCGGACATAGTTAACTCCAAAGGTTGGGTCTAAAATCCGGCCCTCTTTGCAGCAGGCGCTAAAAGCACCCGATGCAACACCTGGATGGACCGGTTTGCGATTTGTTCGCCAGCGGACCGCAATGGCCCATCAGCAAAACCCAAAGAGTATAGCACAGGCACCCTCTTCATCACATGCTTGCAGACCTCCACACCACCCGCCAGCGCCTGCTGGCCGGCCAGACCAGCGCAAGCACCGAAATCGGGCGCGCCATTGAAGCCGCCCAGTCAGCCCGCTGCCAGCACGCCTTCCTCCAGACCAGCTTCGACCAGGCGCGCACCGACGCCATGGCGGCCGACGCCGGGCGCCAGCCGCTGGCCGGGCTGGCGGTGTCGGTCAAGGACCTGTTCGATGTGCGCGGCCAGACCAGCTGCGCCGGGTCGGTGGTGCTGGCAGATGCACCACCGGCAGACCAGGATGCGGTGGCCGTGGCCCGGCTGCGCGCCGCGGGTGCGGCGTTCATCGGCCGCACCAACATGACCGAATTCGCCTTCTCCGGCGTCGGCGTCAACCCGCACTACGGCACCCCGGCCAACGCCGTGGCCACCGATGTGCCACGCATTCCCGGCGGCTCGTCCAGTGGCGCGGCCGTCTCGGTGGCCACAGGTGCGGCCTTTATCGGGCTGGGCTCGGACACCGGCGGCTCGATCCGCATCCCGGCCGCCCTGCAGGGCCTGGTCGGCTTCAAGAACACGGCCCGGCTGGTGCCGCTGGACGGCACCATTCCCCTGTCCAGCACGTTGGACACCGCCTGCGCCATAACGCGCTCGGTGCGCGATGCCATCCTGGCTCATGAGATCCTGGCGGCGCGGCGCGTCACGCGCAGTGCAGCCCCGCTCTCGGCCTATCGGCTGGCCGTCACACCGACGCTCATGCTCGACGGCGCGGATGCGACCGTGGCCCGCGCCTTCGAACGCACGCTGCAGACCCTGCGCGCCGCTGGCGCCCGCATCGAGGAAATGGCCCTGCCCGAACTGGGCGAGCTGGCCGGCATGCAGGCCAACGGCAGCTTTGCCGCAGCCGAGAGCTACAGCAGGCACCGCCGCCTGCTACAGGACAAGGCAGACCAATACGATCCCCGCGTCGCAAGCCGCATCCAGCGCGGCGCCACCATGAGTGCGGCCGACTACATAGGGCTGATACAGATGCGCCGCGACTGGATCGCTCGCGTCGAGCAGACCCTGCAAGGTTTCGACGCCGTGCTCTCGCCCACCGTGCCGGTGGTGGCGCCGCCCATGGCCGAGGTGGCCCCCGGAGCGGAGCGCGATGAAGTCTTCTTCCGCATCAACGGCCTGCTGCTGCGCAACCCGAGCGTGGTTAACATGCTGGACGGCTGCGCCATCTCGCTGCCCTGCCATACAGCCGACGAACTGCCGGTCGGCCTGATGCTCTGGCATGGCGCGATGCGCGATGATGGCGTGTTGAATCTGGCGCTGCAGATCGAAGATTTGCTACAAAAACAATAGCTGCTTGCGCATATGGCACAAGGGCCGAGCATTAAAAACAACAGGAATTCATGAAAATTGCAGTCATTGGCGCCGGCATCATCGGCGTCACCACCGCCTACGAACTCGCGCAGGATGGTCACGAAGTCACCGTGTTTGAGCGGCGCCTGGCCGCCGCCGAAGAAGGCAGCTTTGCCAATGCAGGCCTGGTCGCACCGGCCTACACCACGCCCTGGGCCGCGCCGGGCATGCCACTCAAGATCATCAGCCACCTCCTGAGCCGTCATGCGCCGGTGCGCATCCGCTGGCCACTGTCTCGCCAGGAGCTGGGCTGGATGTGGCAAAGCTGGCGCGCCTGCCAGCCCGAGACCTTTGTTGCCAACCGCCAGCGGATGCAGCGGCTGGCCGCCTTCAGCCGCGAGCGACTGCACCAGATCAGCGCCGACCTGCAGCTCGAGTTCGACCGCAGCGAAGGCCATCTGGTGCTACTGCGTTCGGCCAAAGATCAGGCACAGATGCAAGCCGGCCTGCAGGTGCTGCGCGAGGCCGGAGTACCGTTCAAGGAAATCAGCCCGGAGGAAGCGCGCAAGATCGAGCCGGCCCTGAATCCGGACACATCTTTTCACGGCGCCATCCACCTGCCGCAGGACGAGGTCGGCAACTGCCGCCAGTTCGCCCTGCTGCTCAAGAACGAGGCCCAGCGCCTGGGCGTCAATTTTGCCTTCAGCACCACGGTGACATCGATCGCCCCGAGCGGCGGCGAGTCCGTCGCTGGTGTCAGGCTGCATCTGGCCGGCGAGTCCGAAGCGCAACACTTCGACGCTGCCGTGCTGTGTGCCGGCGTCGACTCGGCACGCCTGCTGCGCCCGCTGGGTCTGAAGCTCCCGCTCGCCGCAGTGCATGGCTATTCGATCAGTGCTGCCGTGCGTGAGCCGCTGAACGCCCCGCGCAGCGCCATCATGGACGAGCGCTACAAGGTCAACATCACACGCCTGGGCCAGCGCGTGCGCGTGGCCGGTACGGCAGAAATTGGCGGCGCCCCCGGCGACCAGCGCGCTGGCACCCTCCAGACGCTCTACAAGGTGCTGCACGACTGGTTTCCTGGCGCGGCGCAGATCAGCAGCGGCGTCCAGGTCTGGAAAGGCGCGCGCCCCATGCTGCCTGACGGTCCACCGTTGCTGGGGGCCAGCGGCATCCCGGGCCTGTGGCTAAACCTGGGGCATGGCGCCAGCGGTTGGTCGCTGAGTTGCGGTTCGGCCCGGGCCCTGGCCGACCTGATGGCCGGGCGCCCGCCGGAGGTCGACCTCGAAGGCCTGGACCTGCATCGGCTCAAGCGCTGAACGGGGCTATGAACGGCCCCCTGGGGCCTCTGAACGGTGCCGAAGGAGCGTCATGATTCAGGTACATTCGGCTTAACCACCGGTACACCTCTTGCTCATGAGTCCTGAACTATCCCAACGCCTGGCCCTCGCCGTGGACGAGATGCCGGCCTTCCCGAAGAGCGTGCAGAAAATCCTGGAACTGACCCGGGATGTGGACTGCACGCCCAAGGACCTGGTGCAGGTGATCGACAAGGACCCGGTGCTCACGGTCAAGATCCTGAAAGTCGTCAACTCGGCCTACTACAGCCTGCCCAAGCAGGTCACCTCGATCAACCACGCCGTGGTCTTCATGGGTTTCAACACCATCAAGAACCTGGCCCTGGGCATTGCCGCCATCGGCATGCTGCCCAAAAGCAATGCGGCCGGCTTTGATGTGCAGCAGTACCTGCTGCACTCGCTGGCCACGGCCGGCATCGCCAAACAACTGGCCTCCGACCTGGACAACGCCGACCCGATGGACTGCTTCATCGCCGGCCTGCTGCACGATTTCGGCAAGGTGGTGTTTGCCCAGTTCATGCCCGACGAGTTCCGGCATGCGCTGGAAATCAGCCAGCGCGATGGCACCTCGCTGCACGAGGCCCTGCAGCACAGCATCGGCGCCGACCATGCCCTGGTGGGCGCCATGCTGGTGGAAAAATGGCGCTTTTCTCCCCATCTGGTGGAAGCCATCCGCAACCAGCACGGCGCCGAGTTGAAAGACAGCGACATGATCGCCTGCGTCTTTGCCGCCAACCAGATCAGCAAGAAACTGCAATTCGGCTTTGGTGGCAATACCTGCATCGAGGAGCTCACACCTGCCATGGCGCGGCGCCTGGGCGGCAATCTGGATGCCGTCATCGCCCGGCTGGGCGATCTGACCACCTTGTTCGAAGAAGCCCAGATCTTTTCCCGACTCGAAGGCTGAGCATGAAAGTCAAGTTCTGGGGCGTACGCGGCTCCATCGCCTCCCCCGGACCGCACACGGTGCGCTACGGCGGCAACACCACCTGCATCGAGATCCGCACCGACAACAACGAGCTGATCATCCTGGATGCCGGCACCGGCATCTTCCCGCTGTCGCAGACCCTGCTGACCGAGTTGCCGGTGCAAGCCAATGTGCTCATCACGCATTCGCACTGGGACCATATCCAGGGCCTGCCCTTCTTCATTCCGAATTTCATCCCTGGCAACCTGCTGCGCCTGCATGGTGCCTTCGACCCGGTCTCCGGCAAGGGCGTGGAACAGGTCATGTCGGTGCAGTTGCAGTACAGCTATTTCCCGGTGCGCGAAGCCGAGATGAAGGCCCGCATCGAGTATGTGACGCTGGCGCCCGAGCAGCCCATCCAGATCGGCAGCGCCACCGTGACACCCTACCTGCTCAACCACCCGGTCATCAACTTCGGTTACCGCATCGAGGCGGACGGCAAGTCGGTGTTCTTCACCGGCGACCACGAGCCGCCGTACAACATTTACGAGCCGGGCGACGTTGAATACGCCGAATACCAGACCTTTGTCGATGCAAAGCAAGCGACCATTCTGGAAGCGATCCGCGTTGTCGATGTACTGATTGCCGACACTTCCTACACCGCGCAGGAATACCCGGCCAAGAAAGGCTGGGGCCACGGCACCTTCGAGGGCAATATCCAGGCCGCGCGCCAGGCGGGTGCGCGCGTGCTCTACTGCACTCATCATGAGCCAACACGCAGCGACGATGCGCTGGAAGCCGCCTTCGCCCAGGCGCTGGCCGACAACCCGGCCCCACCGGGCGACCGGCTGGACATCCGCCTGGCGCGCGAAGGCGACAGTTACGAGTTCTGAGCCGACAGGCCACGCAGCATGGACAAGATCGACACCCGCCTCCCTCACCCGCTGCACCAGGTCGCCACCACACGCCAACTGGACGCCACGCTGGCGGACGGGCTGCCACCTCACACCCTGATGCAGCGCGCCGGCTTGGCCACGGCACGGCTGGCGCTGGCGCTGGCGCCCCACGCCTCCACCTTCTGGCTTGCCTGCGGACCGGGCAACAACGGCGGTGACGGTCTGGAGGCTGCCATGCACTTGCAACAGTGGGGCAAGACCGCGCTGGTGAGCTGGCTCGGCACACCGCAAGACGCACCGGCCGACGCGCGTGCCCAGGCCGCGGGTGTTCGCTTTCTGGATGCGCCGCCTGCCGCATGCGACTGCTGCATCGATGCCCTGCTCGGCATCGGCGTCACGCGCCCGGCCGAAGGACGGCTGGCCGAGTGGATCGCCCACATCAACACCCTGAACGTACCGGTGCTGGCGGTGGACCTGCCTTCGGGCCTGAATGCCGATACCGGCGCCAGCGACGGCCCCGGTGTGCGTGCGACACACACCTTGAGCCTGCTGACACTCAAACCCGGACTGTTCACCGGGCACGGACGTGACGCGGCGGGTGAAGTTTGGTTCGAATCGCTCGGCGCGGAAGCCGCCGCGGCCCCACCGGCTCAAGCCACGCTGTCCGGCGCACCGCTCCTCCATGCACGGCCGCACGCCTCGCACAAGGGCAGTTATGGCGATGTCGCCATCATCGGCGGCGCCCCGGGCATGACCGGCGCTGCACTGCTGGCGGCTTGCGCGGCATTGCACCAGGGTGCCGGGCGGGTCTTTGTCGGCCTGCTCGACGGCGGCAGTCTGGGTGTTGATGCCAACCATCCCGAACTGATGTTTCGCCCGCTCGAGTCGCTGGATCCGGCACAGATGACGGTGGTCTGTGGCTGCGGTGGCGGCAGTGCTGTCGCCGCCCAGCTTCCACGCCTTTTATCGGCAGCATCCCTTGCCGTCATTGACGCAGACGCTCTCAATTCAATAGCAAATGACAGTCAGCTCCAGCAACTGCTGCGTGCCCGTCATGCACGCGGACGTCAAACGGTGTTGACGCCCCATCCCCTGGAAGCCGCGCGCCTGCTCGGCTCGACCACGGCCGAGGTGCAGCACGATCGGCTGGCCACTGCGCAGCAGCTCGCACAACGCTTTTATTGCACCGTGGTGTTGAAGGGCTCAGGCACGGTGATTGCCGCACCGGACATCACACCGGTGATCAACCCTACGGGCAATGCGCTCTTGGCCACCGCCGGCACCGGCGATGTACTGGCCGGCATGATTGGCGCGCGTCTGGCCAACGGCGGGTCGGCCTTCCAGGCGGCCTGCGAAGCGGTCTGGTTGCACGGACGTGCCGCTGACACTTGGCCGCACGACCGGGCATTGACGGCCGGCGCGCTGGCGCAAGCCCTCTGTGTGAACTAACCGCGCCCGACAAAGGGCATCTTGGTCGCCATCACGGTGTGGAACAGCACGTTGGCTTCCAGCGGCAGGTTGGCCATGTAGAGCACCGACTGGCCGACGATGTTGACATCCATCAGCGGCTCCACCGCCATCTCGCCATTGGCCTGCGGTACGCCCTTGGCCATGCGTTCGGCCATCTCGGTGGCGGCATTGCCGATGTCGATCTGGCCGACCGCGATGTCGTACGGGCGGCCGTCGAGCGAGGCGGTCTTGGTCAGGCCCATCACGCCGTGTTTGGTGGCGGTGTAGGCAATCGAATTCGGCCGCGGCGCATGGGCTGAAATGGAGCCGTTGTTGATGATGCGCCCGCCACGCGGCACCTGCGCCTTCATGACGCGAAACGCCTGCTGGATGCACAGGAACATGCCGGTGAGGTTGATGTCCACCACGTTCTTCCACTGATCGAACGTCAAGTCTTCCAGTGGAACGCCCGGCGCATTGACGCCGGCGTTGTTGAACAGCACGTCGACCCGGCCCCAGGCCTGCACCGTGGTATCGAACAGGGCGCGCACCGACTCCGGCTGCGACACATCCGTGGGCAGCACCAGCGCCCGTACCCCGGCTCCCGAAGCGTCTGCCACCGCCTGCAACGGCTCGCGCCGGCGCCCGGCCAGCGCCACGCAATAGCCATCGGCCAGCAAAGCCAGCGCCGCCGCCTTGCCAATGCCCGTGCCAGCGCCGGTCACGATGGCCACTTTGGACTTCTCCGTCATCTGCCTGTCTCCTACTTTCTATTTGTCGTTGTTCAGGATTTGCGTCGCGTCTTGCGGCCCTTGCTCTTGGCCACCGTCTTCTTCACCGCCGCCTTGAGCGCCTGGATCGGTGACGGCAGGGCACGGGACTGGGCGGCCGATGCCTTCTTCGCCGCGCGCTTGGCCGACGTCTTGGCAGACGCCCCCTCCATACCGCGGCCTTCGTGGACCAAGCCCTTGTCCTTCATGGCGCGGGCCATGAACTCCTCGCCCTCGCGCACCAGGCGGAAATCGATGCGCCGGCCGTCCAGATCGACCCGGCTGACCTGCACCCGTACCCGCGTGCCGATGGCATAGCGGATGCCGGTGCGCTCGCCGCGCAACTCTTGACGCGCTTCGTCGAAGCGGAAGTACTCGCCACCGAGTTCGGTGATGTGCACCAGCCCCTCGACGTACATGGCATCCAAGGTGACGAAGATGCCGAAGCTGGTGGCTGCAGTCACCACGCCGCTGAACTCCTCGCCCAGGTGCTCGCGCATGTACTTGCACTTGAGCCAGGCCTCGACGTCGCGGCTGGCCTCGTCGGCACGGCGCTCGTTGGCGCTGCAATGCAGGCCGGCGGCCTGCCAGGCCATCAGTTCGGCACTGACCTTCTTCGGCTTCTCGCCCGAGAGCTTCATCTTGGCGGCTTCGCTCTTCTCGATCCGGCGCGACAGCTTGGCATGTGCCTCGCCCGGCGTCGGCAGGGCCGGCAGGTGGTAGCGCGTTTTACCCAGGATGGCCTTGATCACGCGGTGCACCAGCAGGTCGGGGTAGCGCCGGATCGGGCTGGTGAAGTGGGTGTAGGACTCGAAGGCCAGGCCGAAGTGGCCGCTGTTGTGCGGTGTGTAGATCGCCTGCTGCATGGAACGCAGCAGCATGGTGTGGATCTGTTGCGCGTCAGGGCGCTCCTTGGTGGCCACGGCGATGGCCTGGAACTCTGCCGGCGAAGGGTTTTCGCTGATGGTCAGCCCCACGCCGGTGGCCTTGAGGTAGTTGCGCAGCAGCTCGTTCTTCTCCGGCGTCGGCCCTTCGTGCACGCGGAACAGGCCGGCGTGCTTGCTCTGGCCGATGAAGTCGGCGCTGCAGACGTTGGCTGCCAGCATGGCCTCCTCGATCAGGCGGTGTGCCTCATTACGCACGCGCGGCACGATCTTCTCGATGCGGCCACTCTCGTCGCAGACGATCTGGGTCTCGGTGGTTTCGAAATCCACCGCACCGCGCTTGGCACGCGCCGCCAGCAGGGCACGATAGACATCGTCGAGGTTCAGCAGGTCGCCCACCAGCGCCTTGCGCCGCTGCGCCTCCGGGCCGTTGGTGTTGGACAGGATGGCCGCCACCTCGGTGTAGGTGAGGCGCGCATGGCTCCACATCACTGCGGGGTAGAACTGGTAGGCCGTGATCTCGCCTTCGTGGCTGATGAACATGTCGCACACCATGCACAGGCGCTCGACCTCGGGATTGAGCGAGCACAGGCCGTTGGACAGTTTTTCCGGCAGCATGGGAATCACACGGCGCGGGAAGTAGACGCTGGTGGCGCGCTCGTAGGCGTCAACATCAATCGGCGAGCCGGTCTCCACATAGTGGCTGACATCGGCAATCGCCACCAGCAAGCGCCAGCCGCGCACAGCGCTCTTGCCGCGACCCTGGGTCGCCGGCTCACAATAGACTGCGTCGTCGAAGTCGCGCGCATCCTCGCCGTCGATGGTCACCAATGGCACATCGGTCAGGTCGACACGATTTCGCTTGTCCTGCGGCCGCACCTTGTCGGGCAGGCCACGGGCCTGGGCAATGCAGGCGTCGGTGAATTCGTGCGGCACGCTGTACTTGCGCACCGCGATTTCGATTTCCATGCCGGGATCGTCAACCTCGCCCAGCACTTCCTTGATGCGTCCCACCGGCTGACCGAACAGCGCCGGCGGCTCCACCAGTTCGACCACCACCACCTGGCCGGGTTTGGCCTGGCCGGTCGCGCTCTTGGGGATCAGGATGTCCTGACCGTAGCGCTTGTCCTCAGGCGCCACCAGCCAGACGCCGCTTTCCTGCAGCAATCGGCCGATGATGGGATGTGCCGGGCGCTCGATGATCTCCAGCACGCGCCCCTCGGGGCGGCCCTTGCGATCAGAACGCACAATGCGCGCCTTGACGCGGTCCTTGTGGAGCACGGCGCGCATCTCGTTGGGTGGCAAATAAATGTCCGGTTCGCCGTCGTCACGCACCACGAAACCATGGCCGTCACGATGACCTTGAACACTTCCTTCAATTTCTTCCAGCAATCCGCTGGAACGCTCAAAATTTTTGATATACTTCTCTCTTTCCTGAAATGCCCAGGTGGCGGAATTGGTAGACGCACTAGTTTCAGGTACTAGCGAGTAACATCGTGGAGGTTCGAGTCCTCTCCTGGGCACCAATATAAAGTAAAACCATGACGGTTTTACAAACAAAAAGCCGCTGATCCTTCAGCGGCTTTTTTCTTTTCTGGCTTTCGCCATATCGCAGTTGCTTCGCCAAGCGGTGTGCAACCTGCGCCGAACAAAACCCTTGATCCGAAAAACGCCGTGGAACCGGCTTTGCCGGGCCACTGGCGTTGCCCCCTGCAAGGGGGATGGCGGAGCGACACGCAGTGCGCAAAGCCTGGGGGTATTCCATCAAATCGGCAATGCGACGAGGTCGTGGCCCTGCGTGCCGACAATGCGGGCACGCGTGAACTCGCCGACCTTGAGTGTCTTGCTGATCTTTTCCGGCGGCAGCAGCTTGACCACGCCGTCGATCTCCGGCGCATCGGCATAACTGCGCCCCACACCGCCCTTGCGTCCCATCGCCGGCGCCGAATCCACCAGCACCTGCATGGTGGCACCCACACGCTGCTGCAGCTTGGCAATCGAGACTTCTTCGGCCACCGCCATGAAACGAGCACGCCGTTCCTCGCGCACTTCTTCTGGCAGCATGCCCGGCAATTCGTTGGCTGCAGCCCCCTTGACCGGGCTGTAGGCAAAGCAGCCGGCGCGGTCGATCTTCGCTTCGCGCATGAAATCGAGCAGATGCTCGAATTCGGCTTCCGTCTCACCGGGGAAACCGGCGATGAAGGTGCTGCGGATCACGATCTCGGGACACATCTCGCGCCAGCGCTGGATGCGCTCCAGATTCTTCTCACCACTGGCCGGGCGCTTCATGCGCTTGAGCACATCAGGGTGGCTGTGCTGCAGCGGCACGTCGAGGTACGGCAGCACCTTGCCGCTGGCCATCAAGGGAATGATGTCATCCACATGGGGGTAGGGATAGACGTAATGCAAGCGCACCCAGGCGCCATGCGCCTCGGCCAGTTCGCCCAGCGCCTGCACCAGCTCGAACAGGCGGGTCTTGACCGGCTTGCCGTCCCAGAAACCGGTGCGGTACTTCACGTCCACGCCGTAGGCCGAGGTGTCCTGGCTGATCACCAGCAATTCCTTCACGCCGCCTTCGAACAAGGCCTTGGCCTCTTTCAGCACATCGCCGATGGGGCGCGACACCAGATCGCCGCGCATGGACGGGATGATGCAGAAGGTGCAACGGTGGTTGCAGCCCTCGCTGATCTTCAGGTAGGCGTAATGGCGCGGCGTCAGCTTGATGCCGGCTTCGCCAAAGGCACCGGGCACCAGATCGATGAAGGGATCGTGCGGTTTGGGCAGGTGCGCATGCACCGCGTTCATCACTTCCTGCGTGGCATGCGGGCCGGTCACGGCCAGCACGCGGGGATGGATCTGCTTGATCAGGTTGCCGCCGTCCTCGCCCGACTTGGCGCCGAGGCAGCCGGTGACGATGACCTTGCCATTCTCGGCCAGCGCCTCGCCGATGGTGTCCAGGCTTTCCTTCACCGCGTCGTCGATGAAGCCGCAGGTGTTGACAATCACCAGGTCCGCGCCCTGGAAGGTCTTGGCGGTCTGGTAGCCCTCGGCACTCAGCTGGGTGAGGATCAGTTCAGAATCGGTCAGCGCCTTGGGGCAGCCCAGGCTGACGAAGCCGATTTTCGGTGTGGCGGCGGCGGAATCGGGAGAGGTGGGGGACAAGACTTCACTCATCCCCGTATTGTCCCAGTATTCGGCAACGCGTTCAGCGCTTCAGCCCGAAGGCCCCAAGCATCTGCTCGGTCTGTTTCTGCATCTGCTCCTGCATTTGCACAAACATGTTCTTGGATTGCTCCAGGTTGCTGTTCACCAGCCCCTGCATCATGGGCGCCTGCATGGCCATGAACTGCGTCCACATTTCGGGCGACACCCCCTTGGACTGCTCGGCCAGCTTGCTTTGCACGTCATGCAGGGACTGGATGTTTTTCTCCAGGTAGCCGCCCATGAAGCCCTGCATGGCATGGCCATAGAAACGGATGATGTTGGCCAGCACCGAAGCACTGAACATCGGCGTGCCACCGGCTTCTTCTTCCAGGATGATCTGCAGCAGGATGCTGCGCGTGATGTCTTCGCCGGTCTTGGCGTCGCGCACCACAAAGGGGGCGCTGGCCATCACCAGTTGCTTGATCTCGGTCAGCGTGATGTAGCTCGAGGTATTGGTGTCGTACAGCCGCCGGTTGGGGTATTTCTTGATGATCCGCTCAGCGCCTGCAGCGGCATCTTCTTTTTTCTCTTTCATGACCGAAATCTCCTCTCCTCGATCCTGTGGATCAACTCAACCTATTGCGCCGCAACACATTCTAGGAAGAGATGTGACACAACCCCCCCAAGGTTTACCCTGAGGGGGAAACGAAAAAGCCCCGGCTTCATGGGAAACCGGGGCTGCATCTTGGTAGGCGCGATTGGACTCGAACCAACGACCCCCACCATGTCAAGGTGGTGCTCTAACCAGCTGAGCTACGCGCCTAAGAGTATTCGAGAAGCGAGAGTATAGCAGCAAACCTGCACCCGATCGGAGCGGCTCACAAAAAAACACGCCGCGATCATCACGAAGGTGCAATGGCGTGGGACATAATTGACGTTAACGTAAACGTCAAACACCCCCATTTTTACCTCTGGAGATCGACATGCAAATTGCAGGCAAAGTATTCATCGTGACCGGCGGCGCCTCGGGCCTGGGCGAAGGCACCGCGCGCATGCTGGCAGCCAATGGCGGCAAGGTCGTCATTGCCGACATGCAGGCTGAAAAAGGCGAGGCTGTGGCCAAAGACATTGGCGGCGCCTTCGTCAAGTGCGATGTCAGCCAGGAAGCCGATGGCCAGGCTGTGGTGGCCAAGGCGCTCTCCCTGGGCAAGCTCATGGGCCTGGTGAACTGCGCCGGCATCGCGCCGGCCGAGAAGACCGTGGGCAAGAGCGGCGCGCACGCGCTGGCGACCTTCAGCAAGACCATCACCGTCAACCTGATCGGTAGCTTCAACATGATCCGCCTGGCCGCCGACGCCATGTGTAAGAACGAACCCGAAGCCACCGGCGAGCGCGGCGTGATGATCTCCACCGCCAGCGTGGCCGCTTATGACGGCCAGATCGGCCAGGCCGCCTACAGCGCCTCCAAGGGCGGCGTGGTCGGCATGACGCTGCCGATCGCCCGCGACCTGGCTCGCAACGGCATCCGCAACATGACGATTGCCCCCGGTATCTTCGGCACGCCCATGCTGTTCGGCATGCCACAGGAAGTTCAGGACGCACTGGCCGCCAGCGTGCCCTTCCCCAGCCGCCTGGGCACGCCCGAGGACTACGCCAAGCTGGCCAAACACATCTTCGAGAACGACATGCTCAACGGCGAAGTGATCCGCCTGGACGGCGCCATCCGCCTGGCACCGCGCTGATTCGTCCCGCGCACCAAGCCGGCCGCCCTACCCGTTATATGCAGTTAATGCACAGTAATATTTAGACCTTGAAATACCGCTTCCGGACTCCGCGAGCGGTATTTTTTTGCTTGCGAAACTACATGGTATGCAGTAATCTGAAAACCAGTATGACTGACGTTAATAATCTCTCTGGCCAGCAATAGGCGGAATTGAATGTCGCCACCTTCCTTTCCTGGGTGGCCTCGAAGACTGCTGAGGACTTTCGAGAGATGGTCGCACGCGGTCAGCTCAACCGCATGGAGATCGCCAAGGAGACCGGCATTGCCAAGTCGGTACTGACACAAAAGGCATGACCCATACCGTTGTTTATTACAAGGTGGCACGCGACAACACCGGCATCCACGAGGAAGTCCCGGTCATCCTCACCGAGTTCGGTCCGCTCAAGCCGCTGATCCAGTACATCCTCAAGCACCGGCACATACTCTCAGAGAGCAACCTGAGCAAACTGGTGCAGGCGGTGGGCCTGCTGATTGATTACATGGAGGCCAATCATGAGGCCTTTGATGTCCCCAAGGTCCTGTTCAACACCTTCGTGCAGCGACTCTACAGCGGCACGGTCGGTGTCGATGGCAACGACCCCAGCGGTCTGTACTGGGATGCACGCACCCCGCCGGTCGTGCGTGTGCTGGTTAATCACCTCTCCAGGTTCAGCGACTGGATGGCGCAGGAGCAAGGAAGCAAACCGCTCAATCCGTGGCGACAGGCCACGCGTGCTGAAGAGCAACTGGCGTGGGCGGCCTGGCACCACCAGAAAAGTCGCTCCTTCCTGGGGCACACCATGGATGTGGATACCGCAGCGCTCAAGGTCAGCCGAGCGCGCACAGTCCTGCTCAAGCGCAACCCTGTCATCGATCACGAACCGGTCAAGTTCTTCCCGGAAGATCGCATGGCCGATCTGCTGTTCAAGGGTTTCATCGTGCCGGGCAAGCAAAAGAGCCCACGCATTGAAGAGCGGCTGAACCTGCGTGACATCCTGATCACGATGCTGATGCATTACGGTGGACTGCGCATGAGCGAGCCGTTCCATCTCTACATCCATGATGTGATTCCCGACGAAGCTGCCCCCGGAGAGGCTCTGGTCAAGGTCTATCACCCCAGTCTCGGATTGGCTCCACCTGATCTGCGCGATGCCAAGGGCAAGCCGGTAACCTGTGACCGGGCCACTTACCTGCGCGACAAATATGGGATGCAGCCCAGGACGGACTACAAGAAAACGCACACCCTGCACGCAGGCTGGAAGGGTAATGCCCTGGACAGCAAGCAGCACTTCATGCATGTGCATTGGGTGCCGCGCTGGGCGGGGGAACTGTTCTGGAAACTGTGGGTGTTCTACATGGCGCAACGCGACCGGATCATGGCACAGCGCGACCGCATCATCCCGGACCACCCGTATGCCTTTGTTACCCGAGAGGGCAAGCCCTATGGCATCAAAGCCTTCGAGGACGCCCATGCCAAGGCCTTGAAACGCATCGGTCTCGTGGCGGCCAAGGCGCTGGGTACCACGCCGCACGCCCACCGCCACGCCTACGGCCAGCGTCTGGCCGCACTGCAGATCGATGCCATCTTTGTAAAAAAAGCCCTGCACCACAAATCAATGGAATCGCAGACCGTCTATACCGAACCGGACCGCGCCAAACTCAGCCGGGCCATCGATGCCGCCATGGCCCGCGCGGCAACTGCCGAGGACGGCACAGCACTGCCACCGCCTGACTTCCTGGCCTACGGCTTCAAGGACGTCGATCCATTGGGCCTACTCTCAGGTTCGAACCCGAAACTGTTGAGGAGAAACTGATGAGAGGAGGCAGAAAAGGACAAAAGAAGCTTGCAGGAACCTTCGACCCCGAATTCCGCTTCCTGCTCGATCTCGCCCCGGCGCTGGAAGGTTGGCGGGCGTTGGCCGCCGAGTATTGGGCGGGGTTGCCAAAGAAAAGCTCCCACATGCAATCCGCCCTGACAGCGTTCTTAGGCAGCTACTTGCGCGGCCAGGGCCTGCATACCTTGCCGCCCGAGGCGTTCTTTGCACAGGATGGCGGTCTGCCTGCACCTGATGCGGCACTGGGGTTGGGTTTGATCAGGACCGAAAAAGGCGCCCTGGATAAACACGACGCAGTGAGCGACTTCCTCGACTGGATACTGCGTCACAAGCTCTCCGTAGTGGATGCCGACGGTCACCGTATGGTGCCAACCCACTTTGCCAACCCCTTCCCGAGAAGGCGACCTAAACAGCACGGAAAGACCTCCGACCTCAGCTTTGCCCATGTGCTGAAACTTGATCCCACGCTAGAGGACTGGCGCAGTCTTGCTGCCGAATGGCTCAAGGATCAGAAAATCTCTGTCAATAAGCGCCGCCAAGCCTTGGACAAGTTCGTCACTCACTACATCCATGGGCAGAACCTGGAGCGCAACTATGGGCGCTTCCTCCTGCGAGAGACGCAAAAGCCAGACTTTGCCCAAGTGTTCGTTGGCAGCAAGCGCAGGGGCTTGCAGGGACTGCAAGCGGACGATGTGAAATACAACAACTACGTCGCCGAATTCCTCGACTGGGTGCTGGCGACCAAGTTGGGCGATCCCGAGACCGGCGAATGGGACCGTTCCCGGTTCCACAACCCCATCCAGCGGCTCACCCAAACTGGTTTGGCCACCAACACCCAATCGGACAAGGCCTCGCTGTCCATCCGCTATATCCGTGAGCTGCGTGGCATGTTGGCCGAGGGCCGCCACTTCCGCGACTGGATTTGGGCGCAGCAGGCGATGGAAGAAGGTAGACATGGTGGCGACTGGTTAGTGGTCGATCCCAAGCTGATCGACCCCAATGACCCCGACTGCGTGGCCCGCCTTCGTGACAGCACAAAGTACGAGAGGGACACCAAGGGCTACCCATCCGAGGTGTGGGAGCTGTGGTCTCCGGTGCGCGCGGTGGCGCTTTACATCAAGCTGGAACTGCCACTGCGTACATTCCAGGTCCGCATGCTGGATTCCGGTGAGGCGGATACTTGGCGCTATGTCCACGCACCTGGCGGTGGTGGGTTCGTGCTCAACCATGGGAGGCTTGCCACCGGCAGCGAGAAACGCCCCTCACAGCGTGGCGTGTTCCACCGTACTTCCCATGAGAAGGAGGCGGGCATCTACATCAACACCAACAAGACGGCCGATATCAACAAGGCCGAGAACGAGAAGGGCTACGTCATCCCCTGGGCCAACGACGAAGTGCTGTACTGGCTGGAGAAGCTGCGTAACTGGCAGGAGCGCTACAACCCGATTGCCGCGCCGACGCCGTGGACAGATTTGAAAGGCAAGCACTTCGGCGCCACGCCACCCCATGCCGAGGTACTAGCCCAGCGTGGTTCGGCTTGTTTCCTGTTTCGCGATCCGACTGATGACGAGGCAAACAAGCCGCTAGAAAAAAACTCTTTGAATCCAATCTGGTACAAGCTCCTGGCGCGATTGGAAAAGCGCTGTGCAGATAATCATGAAACGCTGGACAACGGCACACCGCTGCGCTTCGTAGATCCGGATTCCCTCACGGTAACCGCCTTCCCCCTGCACTCCCTGCGCGTCTCGCTGATCTCCTACTTCATCCTCGATCTCAAGCTGCCGATTGCGGTGGTGTCCAAGATGATCGCCGGTCATGCGACCATCATCATGACGCTCTACTACACCAAGTTTGGCAAGGCCTATATGCGCGAGGTGTTGAGCGAGGCTGAGAAGAACGAACTGGAAGCCGAGCGAACCAACCATCGCCGCTTCCTGCAGGACGCCACCTTGGAGCAGGTGAGCCAGCGCTTCGCCTATGTTTCGGAGGACGCGGTACAGTCGGCGATCACCAACCGAGGCGCGGTTGCCGCCTTCGTGTTTGACGACAAGGGTATCTGTCCCAATGGCTCGACGCTGTGCGATGTGGGTGGAGAAAAACTGCGGCCCAATTCGACGACAAGCGACTACGCCCCAGTTGCAGGTTTCCCGGGGGAGCGCAACTGCGCCTGCTGCCGCTTCTTCCTGAGCGGTCCCGCTTTCCTGCCCGGTCTGATCGCTCACTTCAATACCGTCAGCGAAAAGACCCACCGCCAAAGCGGCCGCTACAGTGCCTTGCAGGACAAGCTGACCCATCTGGAGGATGAGCAACGCGAGGCCGAGCGGGAAAACCAGCCTTTTGTGCGACTGCGCGAGCTTGAAGCACTCAACAAACACGCCGAATCCGAGGCGCTGATCCTGAACAAGTACATGAACGACTTGCAGGCCACAAACCACCTGATCCAGCGGTCCGTGCAGATTGCCGAAGATAAGACCACCGATGGGGTGAAACTCGTGGCCACTGGAAGCATGGCCGACCTGCAGGTGGGGTTCATCGAGTCGCAGTCAGTCCTGCACCAACTCGAAGTCGTTTGCGAAAACGCGGTGATCAATCCCGACATCGATTCCGGTTTCGCCACCATCCGGCGCTCGCAGATGCTGGACGCGATGATGCGTTACAACGGCATGGAGCCAGTGATGATGTACCTCGACCAAGATGAACAGTTGCTGGTCGGCAATGCTGTGATGCAGCTCATCCAGGCGCGCACCGGATCGATCCTGGGCGCACTGCCCTATGCCGAATGCCGCGTCAAGCTGGAGGAAATCGGCCTCGTCAAAAGCAAGGTGCTCGACGAGATCGAATACGTCAAGGCCCAGATGCTGATCGACCACGCCAAGACTAAACGCACACTCGCTCCACCCAAGGGAGACCCCAATGCATCCTGATGACCTGCTCGAACAGCTCAAGAAAACCGCAACGCCGCGCAAACAAAATACGCTCGACCTGATCCACGAAGTCTGCCGGGAGCAGTATGAGCGCGGCAGCAAGGACTTCTCCGTGGCAACCATTGCCCGGATTGCGGCAGATCGGGGTGGTCCCTCCAAGGGCGCGATCCACAATGCCACCGGAGATGACTACAAGGGTCTGATCAAGGCATGGGCGGAGCACACGGGCGGCGTAACGCGCAAAGTGCGCCAGGTCAGCGAGAACCCATACAACGCGCTGATCGACAAAATCGAAAATCCGGCACTGCGATCAATGATGAATGGCATTCTGGCCGAGAACCGGCAGATGCGCCGGGAAATCACCCTGCTCAAGGCCGATGACAATCGCGTGATCGACATGCGCCCTCAGTCTGTAGAACCGCGCGACGTCGTCCAAATACTGCAAGCATCCCATGGCCTGTATTCCACCGAAATCGAAGCCTTGCGTCATGCGGTGAGCGACCGTTTGCTTAAAGACGAGGGCTGGACGACAGATGCAGAGGGTCGCGTATTCAACGACGCCAAGCGCGCAATATACAAGCCAGGCTATGTGACGGCGATCCGCAAAATCATTGGTGTTGACGGTAAGGCAAAGCAGATCACTGGTTCGGGGGATATTGAGTGAGCGCCGGTCATGCCGAGGTTTTCAATGGGAGCAGCCCATGTAGGTCGCAGGCCGTAGTGGTTGTTTGGCTGTCCTGTCTTCCCATTGATAAGCACGGGTGTTTACCTCTCGTGTAGAGGGGCCGGCCGCAGGCCGGGGATTAGCTGCACTGGTGGGTTAAGACTCTTTAATCTCAACTCAACGGCTGCAATGCAGCGATTGCAGCTAGTCACTTTAGAACCTTGAGCGTCCGGTTGCGACCGTATCGGCGCCGTTCATTACCAACAAGAGCGGTGCCTCAACCTGGATGAATCCGGTGTTCAGCTGGTATGGGTTCCCATGCTTGCATTGCGCAGCGCAAGCTCTAAACTACAATAACGCCACCTTACCCGGCCAGCAGTCGACCGAGGCACGGTGCCGACACCATGCGTGATCGCCCAACCGTCGCCGCCACAAAGTTCGAACAGCTCGCTCGTGAGCTGGAGCAGCAGATTGCCACGGGCGTGCTGCGTCCCGGGGACCGCCTGCCCTCCGTGCGCCAGACCTGTGCCAGCCGGGGCGTGAGCCCCAGCACGGTGTTCCAAGCCTACTATCTGCTCGAATCTCGCGGCCTCGTCCGCGCCGCGCCACGCTCGGGCTACTTCGTCGCCGCACGCGCGGGAGGCGTGCTGCTCCCCGAGCCGGAAACCTCGGCGCCCCAGTCCGGATCGCAGCCCGTCGATGTCAATGACCTGATCTACGAGTGTCTCGGTGCCTCGCGCGCTCGCGACATCGTGCCCTTTGGCTCTGCCTTCCCAAGCCCGACCTTGTTTCCTCTTGATCGGCTGCGCCGCGCGCTGGTGTCGAGCACACGGCGGCTCAAACCGTGGAACATGGTCGATGACCTGCCGCCGGGCAACCTGCGGCTCAAGCGTGAGATTGCCAAACGCTATCTGCATCAGGGCTTTGCTGTGGCCACCGACGAGATCGTGCTGACCCACGGTGCGATGGAGGCGCTGAATCTGTGCCTGAACGCGGTGACGCGGCCGGGGGATGCGGTTGTGGTCGAGTCCCCGACCTTCTACATGGCGCTGCAGGCGCTGCAGCGCCTGGGCCTGCGCGCCATCGAGGTGCCGACCCATGTGCGCGAGGGC